>Ga0123336_10001462_pt1 | contig 21666 bp, 24 predicted proteins | sample SSSSmetaG_FD_96466 | JGI IMG/M metagenome (GOLD analysis project Ga0123336, IMG submission 96466) | Glacier valley bacterial and archeal communities from Borup Fiord, Nunavut, Canada, to study Microbial Dark Matter (Phase II) - ​SSSS metaG | ecosystem: Environmental > Aquatic > Freshwater > Ice... | reverse complement strand
TGCGCACTCTCTCCCCAGTCTTTTTACCCAGGAGGTGGAAATGGGTGCGGACGACAACGAACACGCGCCACTCGATGACCTCATGTCAAGTGACCGTCGAACAATGCTCATCGCGAACCGTCTGATCGTCGCCAACAACCTGCTCATGGCCGGACCACGGGAGGCGACGCCACTATCGCGCCAACTAGAGGCAATCGCCGAGAAGCTTGAGGCCCTAGACGCGGCGGAGTCGGAGGACGACATTGGCCGCGCGATCCACACCCCAGACGCCCCGTTCGACCCCGACTCTCTCTGAGGCCGCACGCCATCTGATTCTTCCGTCTGGCATCGTCTCGACGGGTTGGGCCGCAGTCTCCGCAGTCATTACGGCGCTTGGCATCGTGTTCGATGTCTGGCAGGTTGGTGCGTCGAAGGCGATTCTTGGCAAGCGTGCGGATGGGCAGTATGCCGCCGACGCGGTGGTTATTTCGATCCCGCGCCAGGTTGGTAAGACGTTCCTGCTCGGTGCGATTGTCTTTGCGCTATGCATCATCAATCCAGGGTTGCTTGTCATCTGGACGGCGCACCACACGCGCACGTCGGATGAGACGTTCGCGGACCTTCGCGCACTGGCGTCGCTTCCCAAGGCGGCGAAGCACGTCAAGGTAATTCGTGCCGCTAATGGTCAGCAGGGCATCGAGTTTCACAACGGTTCGCGGATCTTGTTCGGAGCTCGTGAGCAAGGGTTTGGTCGCGGATTCAAGAAGGTTGGCGTTCTCGTTCTTGATGAGGGGCAGATCCTCACTGAGTCAGCGATGGACAACTTGGTCCCTACGACGAACCAGGCCGACAACCCGCTTATCCTCCTGGCCGGCACGCCACCGCGCCCCAAGGACCCAAGCGAAGTGTTTACCAACCTTCGCACCGAGGCACTTGCTGCCGGGTCCGGCAAGAGCGACACTTTCTATTTGGAGTTCAGTGCGGACGCCGACGCCGACCCATTGGACCGCGCTCAGTGGGCGAAGGCTAATCCGTCGTTCCCGAAGCGCACGAAGGTTCGCGCGATCCTGCGAATGCTTAAGCACCTTGGCATGGCGTCGTTTCGCCGTGAGGCCCTGGGCATTTGGGACGCAACGTCTCGTGCGATCCCGGCGATTGACCCGGCCACGTTTGCACTGCGCAAGGTCGATAAGGCGCCTGAGGGCGATCAGGTTTCGTACGGAGTCAAGTTTTCACCTGATGGTTCCCGCATGGCCATTTCTGTTGCGCTCGCTACAGATGATGGCCCGTTTGTGGAGGTGGTCGATTCTGCTTCAACGTCGGTCGGTATCTCTGGGCTGACGGATTGGTTGGTGGAGCGGTGGCAGTCATGTGACGCCATTGTCATCGACGGTAAGGGCGCGGCGGGCACGCTCAATGAAGCTCTGATCGATGCGGGTGTGAGTCATCGCAAGATTATTCGCCCGACGTTCGATTGGGTGGTGACGGCGAACTCGAGCCTGGTTGAGAAGTCGCTCAAGGGCGGATTGTCTCACACGGGTCAACCCGGCCTGATTCATGCGGTGGCGAATACGTCGCGTAAGGATCGTGGTGAGACGGGCGGCTGGACGTTTACCCCCATCACTGAGGGCACGGATGTTACGGCGCTGCAATCTGTGGCGCTTGCAATGCATGGCCTTGGTGGCGTCCGTCGCCGTAACGGCAAGAAGTCTGGCACGCGTGGCCGCATGGTCACCGGATGAGTTTTAGAGAGGCCGTCGAATGTTTGATGTGACTGAGGTGGGCGATAAGGTTCGCGAACTCCGTGCGACCCAACGCACCGAGGCCACCGTGTTCGATGAGGTGTATGGGTTCATGCATGGGCGTCTTGGGCGTCCCACAGTGCCCGCCGGTGCTACTGGTGACATTCAGGAGCTCGCGCGTTTGGCTGTCAAGAACATCATGCCGCTAGTTGTTGACACGTTTGCTCATGCGTTGTCGGTGGACGGTTTTCGTTCGCCGTCTGCGGAGGCCAATGGTGCAGCGTGGGGCATTTGGCAGCGTGAGCGTATGGATGCGCGCCAGTCTGAGGTGCACCGTCCTGCTGTGATGTATGGGGCCGCATACGTGATTGTTGCGCTTGAGGATTCGGGCGAGGTTGGGTTCCGTATTCGGACGCCTCGTCAGACGGTTGCAGAGTACACGGACCCTGCTCGTGATGAGTGGCCCATTTGTGCACTCGAGACGTGGGAGACGGGTACTGGAAACAAGACCGTCGTGCATGGCGTGTTCTATGACGACACGAACGCTTACCCGGTCACGTTCTTTGGTACGTCGAAGTCTGCACGTTGGGAACTCGGTGATGGCACACCTCATGGCTTCTCTGTGTGCCCTGTCGTCCGCTTCCTGAATGACTATGACCCCGAGGACAAGGTTCGTGGTGAGGTTGAGCCGCTGATTCAAGACCAGCGTGCGATTAACGCGGTGAACTTTGACCGTCTCGTGGTGTCTCGCTTTGGCGCGTTCCCTCAGAAGTACATCATGGGTTGGGCCCCCGACACTGGTACTGCTGATGGTGATGAGGCATACCTACAGGCGCTGTCCGCCATGCGAGTCCTGGCCATTGATGATCCCGAGGCTAAGGCGGGTGCATTCCCTGCGGCGAGCGTGACCGCGTATAACGAGATTCTGCAAGAGATGATCGTGCACGCGGCGCTCAAGGCCCGCGTGAATGTGTCTGCGTTGACGGGGGACATTTCGAACGTTGGCGCTGAGACTATCGCCCTTGTTGATGCCCCGAATCAGCGCAAGATCGGTGCGAAGAAGCGTGCGTTTGGTGAGTCGTGGGAGCAGGCGCTACGTCTGGCCGCGACCGCTGAGAACGTGGATGTTTCTGAGGATGCGGAAGTAGTTTGGGCTGACACTGACCCGCGTTCGTTCGCACAGGTTGTTGACGGCATTTCCAAGCTCGTCGCAACTGGGGTTCCTGTCACGTCGCTTCTTGACCAGATCCCGGGGTTGACGCAGCAGAAGGTTGATGCCATTACTGAGGATGTTCGCACTGCTGATGCCAAGTCGTTGGCGGCACAGATTGTGGCTTCGGTGCGTGGTGGTGCTACTGATGCGGCTACGAGTCCTGCGGTCGCGTAGTGGCGAACCGTGCACGTGTTGAGGAATATCGGAGCCTTAACGCGGATCTGAACGAACTTGCTAAGCGTGACCTCGAGGCGTTCTGGTCACGGGTCGACACTACCGATATTGCGGCGGCTCGTGAGGCGCTGTCGACGTTTATGGTGTCGCTTGCTGAAACGTATGGCCAGTCTGCGGCGCTCATTGCATCCCAGTTCTATGACGACCTGCGCATTGCTTCACCGAACGCGGTCGGCAAGTATCGCGCGATCTTAGGCGGCACGGTTGACAAGGCCGCGATCGACGGCACTGCACGGTGGGCCGTTGGTGCGCTGGTTGACGGCGAAGGTTCGGTTACTGACCGTGCGTCGGGTGCCATGCAACGCATCATCTCCCAGCATGGGCGCGACACGATTGCGCTGAACTCACGACGCGACCCGTCGCCCGGTGGCTGGGCGCGAGTCCCAACCGGCATCACCACATGCGGCTTCTGTCGCTCCCTGGCATCACGTGGTCCGGCATATCGGTCCGCCGCGTCTGCCGGCCAAGGTAACCACTATCACGACCGGTGCGACTGTGTGCCTACCCAGATTTGGGACGGCGACAGTCTGCCAGACGGCTACGACCCCGAGGCGCTGTATGGCGAATACCTCGATGCGAGGGCCGGATCTGATAGCGGCAGCCTTACCAACATTTCTGCGGCGCTCGACGCTGAGCGTCCCAGGTAAGCATCCCACCTCCTTTGGTTGGGGAGCGCAACGTGCGCGCTGAGCACGGTCACGGCTGACGAGCCTATACGGAAGGAATCACCATGCCCGACGACAACCCTACGCCCGAGGCTAAGCCAACGGTGGACGACTGGAAGGCACCGGCCAACCAGGCAGAACTCGACACCATGATTGAAAACCGCCTAGCCCGTGAGCGCAAGCGTTACGAAGGCTTTGAGGATTTCAAGACCAAGGCGTCCAAGTTCGATGAGGCCCAAGAGGCAAGCAAGACGGAGCTCGACAAGGCGACCGAACGTGCAACCAAGGCAGAAGCCGAGGCCGCAAAGATTCGGATCGAAGCCGACCGGTCCTCCATCGCGCTCGCCAAGGGCCTAACCCCCAATCAGGCTAAGCGACTCGTTGGTTCCACTCGTGAAGAGATGGAAGCCGACGCTGACGAACTGCTCACCGACCTTGCCCAGGGCAACAAGCCCAGTGCGCCACCGAAGCCGCCTGGCGGTTCTGGTGCTGCCCGTGGTGGCAACGATGGCGACCCGGATCGTCAACTTGCGCGCAGCCTCTTCGGGTCCCACTAACCAACCCGTTAAAGGAGAAACATCATGGCCTCTGTAGCCACCTCACAGTTTGGCACCATTGCCAACGAACACCTCATGGGCGTCATTAAGGCGATCCAGGGCGGCTCTACTGTTGCCGCACTTTCCGGTCAGGAGCCGATGCGTTTCGGCACTGGCGAGATTGTCACGTTCCCCACTGCCCCCAAGGCCGAGTTTGTGGCTGAGGGTGCAGCGAAGTCACCGAGCCCCGGTGCGTTCTCGACCGTTAAGACCACGCCCCACAAGGCGCAGGTAACCGTCCGTCTCAACGAGGAAGTTAAGTGGGCGGATGAGGACTACCAGCTCGAGGCCATGCAGACCCTTCGCGATGCAATCGCAAAGGCACTGTCCCGTGCGCTCGACCTTGGTCTGTACTACAGGGTCAACCCGCTTACCGGTTCGGCTACGTCGTGGACGAACTACCTGAACACGACCACGAACCGTGTTGAGCGCAACACCGCCACCCTTGACACCGACATCCGCACTGCGGCTGGCCTCGTCATTGGTAACGGCGAGTACACGCCCACTGGTATCGCACTGTCGTCCGCTGCGGCATTCGAGCTCGGCGGCATTCTCGACACCAACCTGCGCCCCAAGTACCCCGAGGTTGGCTTCGGTGTGAACCTGTCCAACTTCATGGGCTTGCAGTCGTCGGTCTCTTCGACGGTTGCCGGTCTGCCCGAGATTTCGGGTGGTACTGGCGTGCAGTCCATCATCGGTGACTTCCGTGAGGGTGTCCGTTGGGGCATCCAGCGTGAGATCCCGATTGGTCTCATCGAGTATGGCGACCCGGACGGCCTGGGTGACCTGAAGCGCAACAACCAGATCGCATTGCGCGCCGAGGTTCAGTACGCGTGGTACGTCGACGCGGCCCGTTTCGCCGTGGTCGAGGACGCCGTTTCCTAACCCGCTTTAAACCCTGACACGTGGCGGTCCGCGCCCGCCCGTGTTGGGGTTCACCAACTCAATAGATGGGAGCCTGTCATGGCCTTTGCCACGAGTGCTGATGTTGTGCAGGCTCTTCGCCGTGCGCTGACTGCGACTGAGACTACGTATGTTGCCGGGGTTATTGCAGAGGCCGAGGACCTGATTGTTGGGTATCTCGGTAAGGACCCAACTGTACTCACTGTTGTTCCTGGTCCGGTGACGCGCGTGACGGCTCGCATGGTTGCCCGTGTGTTTGCTCAGGATGATGGGCGTGCGATTGGTCAGTCTCAAACGCAGCAGACTGCTGGCCCGTTTTCGCAGGGTGCGTCGTTTGTGCCTGCTGCTACCACTGGTTCGCCGTGGTTGGCGGCTTCTGACAAGCAAGTCCTTAAGCCTTATCGCAGAGGTGGTGGTCTTATCTCCGTGGCGTTCCGGTCTGAACGCGGCTTTGAGGACCCCCTGTTTGGGGATGTGTCCTGATGGGTTTTCCTACGCCGTACACGGTCGGCGTTCGCATGTATGGCGAGGCGGGTGACGACGGCTTCGGCAATCCTGTCGAGTCGTGGTCTGACCCTGTTGACGTTCCCGTGTATGGGGTCGCACCCGGCACCCCTGGTGAGGACTATGAGCCTGGGCGTATTGCCTCCAACATTCCGATGGTTGTCATTGGTCCGTCGTCGTCTCTTGCTGATGTGAGTGCACGCGATCTGATCGTGTGGGCTGGCAAGGAATATGAGGTTGATGGTGTGCCTGAGGACTTCGATCATGGCCCGTTTGGATTTGAGCCTGGTTGTCGTATTCGCATGATTCGTGTGGAGGGCTGACATGGCTAAGTCCAAAGTGAAAGTCAAAATGCAGAGTGCGGGCGCAAAGAGCGTGCTGTTGTCCGACTCCGTGCGCGATGATCTGAAATTACGTGCCGACCGCATTGCTGCGGCTGCTGGTCCAGGATTTGTGGCGGAAGTCCGCTGGGGCAAGGGTCGCGCACTTGCTTCGGTTACAGCAACCACCCCCGACGCAATGCGCGCAGAAGCCAATGACCGCGTGCTCACAAAAGCACTGGACGCCGGACGATGACCGCCCCGCTTCTAACGCCCTTTGTTGACTCTCTGGTCGTGGCATACCTAAACACCGCCGTGAGTGGTGCAGGAGCCCGCACAAAGGTTCCAGAGACCCTTCCAACCAAGTTCACCCACATCATTCTGACTGGCGGTGCGGGTCGACGCAATCTTGTGTTACATGACGCCAACGTAACCGTTGAAGCATGGGCCAAAACCTATGACGCTGCCGCAACACTCATGCAGTCCCTAGATGCGGCAATGCACAACGCACGCAACGCATCCACCACGATCCTCAACGTCACCTCATATGGGGCACCTGTTGAGCTTCCTATTCCTGGAACCACATACACACGGTTGACCGCCACATATGAGGTCACCGTCAGAGTCTCCGCGTCCTAAACAACCCCTAACGAAAGAGAGAAGTCCAATGGCTGCTCCTGATGCCGCGAATGTTTACGTGGCCGCACCTCTCGTCACTGGCGGCATCTTGACTGCTGCCATTGGCACCGCACTCCCCGCCACTACTGCCGCAGTGACAACCGGCTTTGATGCCACCGGCTACGTCGGTGAGGACGGCCTCACCCTAACCATTGACCGGTCCACTGAGGACGTCATGGCGTGGGGCGGGTCGAAGATCCGCGTGATTACTACCTCACACTCGGTGCAAATGTCCCTGGCGTTGCTCGAGGTGACGCCCGAGAACCTGACGCTCATGTTTGGCACGGACAACGTGGTCACTGTTGGTGAAGAGACCACGGTCAAGTTGAACGGCGTTGACCTTCCCCACTTTGCGCTCATTGTCGACACCTCGGATGGTGACAAGCGGGTCCGTATCACCGCCGCCGACGCGCAGGTGGTTGAGCAGGATGACCTCGTGTTCACCCACTCTGCGCCGACCGCGTTCCAGATCACCATCGAATGCTTCCCCGATGCGAATGGTGACAAGGCCACGATCCTTTACAACACGGGCGTCGTCACCTCCTAGACGTACTCCCTGGCGGCGTCTCGCGCGGAGGGCCGTCGTCGGGGAGTGCCACACCTCCGCGCATGCACACATAAACAGAAAGGCCCTCCGCTATGGCCCTCGAAAAGTTCCACTATGAAACCAAGGCAGGCGACAAGATTGTGCTGCCAAAGTTCGACACCATCCCCACAGGCATTCTCCGTCGCACCCGCAACATGAACGGTCAAGACCAAATGTTTGCCGTGCTTGAGACGCTCCTTGGTGACGACTCCAAGGAAATGGCTGCAATCGACCTGATCCCGTCCGGCGAGCTCAAAGGGTTCATTGCTGACTGGCAGAAGGATGCCGGTATTGACATGGGGGAATCCTCGGCCTCCTAGATTTTCACGACGAGCATCAGGAGGCCGTCGAGCGTGACCTGATTGCGCTCGGCCTTCGCTGGCGTGATGTTGGGTCCGAACAATTCACATGGGGCGACCTGTCCCACATTGTCAAAGCCGCACAGCCTGGGTCTGCAATCTATCGAGTGTTGTCGCCCGAGGGCGCCGGCTGGTCATCGCCTGAGTACATAACGGCTGATCTATTCGATGCGGTGCAGGCGCTCACGTACGCCACGGTCAAGGCCGCTGGGGGTAGGGCGCGCAAGCCGAAGCCGTATCCGCGCCCAGGCGTCAAGGCGTCTAAGACGGACACCAAGACCTTCGGCATGAAGCCCATGCCTATCGCTGACCTCATCCGGGAACTCGGGTGGGAAGACCGCCCGGAGGTACAGAATGGCCGCTCAGCCGACACTCGCTAAGGCGTGGATTGGGCTCGTACCCACTCTTGATGGGTCGACTAAGCAGATCGAGAAAGAGCTTGGCGATGTTGATGCCGACAAGCCGGGCAAGAAGGTTGGTGGGAAGTTCGGTGCCGCAATCGGCATCGGCCTTCTCGCTGCCGGCGCACTCATCGCTAAGGGCCTGTCCGGCGCAGTGGATGAGGCATCTAACCTTACTGAGTCGCTGAACGCGGTACAGGTTACGTATGGCGAGAATGCTGCTGGTGTGCAGGAGCTCGGCAAGGCCGCAGCGACTCAGATGGGCTTGTCAAACTCGGCCTTCAACGGTCTGGCTGTGCAGTTCTCTGCTTTCACCAAGACCATTGCCGGTGACGGTGGTGACGTTGTTGGCACTCTTGAGAGCATCACGGGTAGGGCGTCTGACTTTGCTTCGGTAATGAACCTCGAGGTTGCCGATGCGGCGACCCTGTTCCAGTCGGGGCTTGCTGGTGAAACGGAACCGTTACGCAAGTACGGCATTGACCTTTCTGCTGCGTCCGTGCAGGCCTACGCGCTTGCCAACGGTATCGGTGATGGGACGAGCGCTCTCACTGAGGCCGAAAAGGTTCAAGCCAGGTATGGGTCGCTGATGGAACAGACCGCCGCAAACCAGGGCGACTTCATCAACACCTCAGATGGTCTGGCAAACTCTCAGCGCATCCTTGGTGCAAACATGGACAACCTGAAAGCCGTTATTGGTTCCGCACTGTTGCCCGCACTGGCGGGACTGACGGGCGCCATTATCCCTATGGTGACTTTCCTTGCAGAACACCAGTGGGTCCTCATTGCTATCGGTTCTGTTGTCGGCGTCGCCCTTGTCGGTGCGTTCATTGCGTGGACTGCAACCATTTGGGCTGCCAACGCCGCACTACTCGCGAGCCCGATTACATGGATTGTTGTGGGCATCCTGGCGCTTGCCGCCGCGATCATTTGGGCGTACAACAACGTCTCCTGGTTCAAGACTGGCATCGACGCAATGGGTGCCGCATTCGTATGGCTGTGGGACAACATTCTGAAGCCCTACATTGAGAAGTTTGCCGTAATCTGGACGTGGCTGTGGGAGAACATCTTCAAGCCTGTAGTCAACGCCATTGTTGCCTACGTCAAAATGTTTGGTGAGGTGTGGTCCTGGCTTTGGACCAACGCGATCAAGCCTGCCATTGATGGCATTGTTGGCGGCATTGGATGGATGAAGGATAAGACGTCGGAGAACTTCGATAAGTTCAAGTCCGTCATCTCGGGCGCTGTCGATTTCGTCACTGAACGCTTCCAGGCGTTGCTCGACTTCTTTGAAGAGGCACCGGGCAAGATTGGCGGCTTCTTCTCGGGCATTGGCGACACGATCAAGCAGAAGTTTAAGAGCGCCTTCAACGGTATCGCCGGATTCTGGAACGATAGCGTCGGCAAACTCTCCTTCACCATTCCCGACATTATCGGCGTCCCAAACCGTGGCGAGACGTTCAACTTCCCCAAGATCCCCTACCTGGCAACGGGCGGCACGGCTCTAGGTTCCGGCTGGTCAATGGTCGGCGAGCAGGGTCCTGAGCTCCTCCACATGCAACGTGGGGCATCGGTGGTGCCCCTGGCTCGTGCCGGCGAGTTTGGCCCCCAGGTAGGCAAGGGCGACGGCCCCACGCGTCTCCACCCGGATGACATTCAGGCGCTTGGTGCCGTGATGTTGGCTGGCGCGAACGTGGCTGCGGCTAAGCGGATCGAAAACCTTGAGCGCACTTTGGGTCAGATGAGAAGGCAGGCGGTCGCGTAATGGGTCAGTCACTAACGTATGCGATCACGACGGTTTCGGAGACGACTTCTTCGATCACGAAGAATCTGAAGATCACTTACAACACGTCTGTTGGTGTCACAGATTCATCGAACACGTTTGGTGTCACCGGCGATTGGGGCACCTATTCTGGTTCGCCGTCTATTTCGATTCCGTTTGGTGGCGGCTCGCAACTGATTTATGAGTACAGTCTTGTGTTCTCGAAGACGTATGGGTCGACGGCTACGAAGTCGTTTGCGTCGTCGCTGTCTGGGATTAACGAGTGGGGCGGCGCGACGATCACCACGTCGGGCTCGACTACGGTCCCGGCGCGTGCGTATGATGCACCTGCTGCACCGACTGGTGTCACGGGTACTCGTGTGTCTGATACGCAGCACACTCTTGCGTGGACGACGAATGCGACGACGGCTGCACCGTATGCGGGTCAGTATGTGTTGCGGTCTGCTAATGGTGGGGCGTATGCGACCATTGCCACTGTTTCGGGTTCGGCTACGTCTTACACGGACACGACTACGAGTGCGGGCAATAAGTACACGTACAAGGTTGCGGCGACTAATGCGACTGCGACAACGCTGAGTGTTGCGTCTGCTGCCGTGTACACCACTCCTGGTGCGCCGACTGGGGCTGCGGCTACCAAGAATACGTCGAACAACATTGTGGTCACATGGGCGAATGCGCCGCCGTTCACGGAGTACAGCACTGAGGTGTGGGAGTCGCAGGACGGTGGCGCGTATGCGCTCCTGGCTACGGTTGGTACGGGTGTTGCAACGTACCCGCACACGTCACCATCCACGTCTGTCACGCACGCCTATAAGGTGTTGCATCGGACGTCGAGTGGGACGCCGTTGTATTCGGCATTCTCGTCGCCCACGGCCACGATTTCGCTGGTGTCGCCACCTAGTGCACCAAGCAACCTGGCCCCATCTGGCACCCCGCAGGATGCTTCCGCGGGGATCACTTTCACGTGGACGCATAACCCGACGGACTCGTCGCCACAGTCGGCGTTCCAGATTGAGCACCGGCTTGCTGGTGCGGGTTCGTGGACTACGGTCACTGCGGTCACGTCGACTCTTTCATCGTGGACGTTGCCTGGTGGCACGTATGCGAACGGTGTCGATGTTGAGTGGCATGTGCGGACATATGGGGAGTCTGTTACCCCATCCGCGTACTCTGCAACGGCACTATTCGCGGCATCGTCTGCACCGACCGCAACCATCTCGAGCCCGGTTGATGCTGGCACGGTTGTCACGTCGCTACCAATTCTGACGTGGGCTTACTACGACGCTGAGGGCACGGCACAGTCACAGTGGGAGGCCGAGCTTCTCGACGCGTCGGGTGTGAGCATTCAGGTCCGCACGGCATCGACGACGGCTACGACGGTTTCGTTCACGACGGCCCTTGAGGATGCGACCACCTACACGATGCGTGTCAAGGTGCGCGACGGTGCAGGCTCCTGGTCGGCATGGGATTCGGTGACATTTGTTACCGACTTTTTGCCACCCGCCAATGTGACCATCACGCCCGTGTTCGATGAGGTGCATGGGTGGATGACGTTGACCCTTGAGGCTGACGGTTATTCGCCTGGTGTGACTGAGCCGATTGTGGCGGTTGATGTTGAGCGTCGCCGTGATGGCGGCGAGTGGGTGTCTGTGGCGTTGGGGCTCAGTGGCAGTGCGGTTGTGACTGATAAGGCGCCGGTGACTGCCGGGCTGAATGAGTACAGGGCCATTGTGTACTCGGCGCTTCCGTCGACCGCAATCATGGCAACTGTTGCCGCGACCGTAACCGCCTCAAGGTGGGCGTACTTGTCGACGGGCACTGGGTTCGGTGATGTGGCACGCCTGTATGGCAACCTGCAAATCAACCCGACTGACGGCATCTCGAGGGCGTTGCACCAGTTCGCTGGGCGACCATTGCCGGTCGAGTTTGCTGGCATTGCGCAGGCGTCGAGCGTGGCGGTGTCGGGCCTGTTGGATTCCGACTCGTCAACGCTGGCCGACTTCAAAGCACGCGCACTCGCACGCACCATTTGCCTCCTGCGTGACCCCACGGGCCGCGTCCTGTTTGGGTCGCTGTCACCCATTGCGGGCGCCCAGGACTGGACCGAGCTCGCAACCGTGTCTTTCACGGTGACCGCTGTTGATTACGAGGGATAGGACAACCAATGGTAACCACTGACCGCGCCGTAACCGTAGACGAGGGGGGCAATCTCCCGTCTGGTGTGATGGAAAAACTTGATGCGGCCTATGCTCCGTTGACGTTTGCGCATTCACGTAATGATGGGGCACTGGCTGCTGTGGTTGATACAGCCACGGACGCGTCGGCGGCGTTGCTCGCATTCCTGGGCACGGCTGAGAAGTGCGTGCTCGGTGCGGGTGTCTACTTCCTGGACTCTGCCGTGGAGGTTCCGGCAACGTGTGCTGTGCTTGAACTCGAAACGGGCGCAGTCGTTAAGACGCGTGGCAACCATGCGGCGCTGACGCGCACGGGGACGATCACGTTGCTTGAGAATGTGACGGCCTCAATTTTGGCCGATAGCAACAGCATCACCCCGGACACGTTGGGGCTTTACACGGTTGGCACATGGCTGATTGTGGGCGGCGACGACACGCTGTCCGGCACGTCTGACAAGTACGGTTGGTTGCGTCAGGTCAGGTCTGCCGCATCTGATGTGCGGGTGGATGCAAACTTTCCTCGGTCGATTACGACAATGCCTCAGACGGGTGTTGTTGACTTTGCCCCAGCGTTGCACATTTGTGGTGACGGTGAAATCACTGCCGACGTAGATACCGATGTCACGCAACCGTTGTTGTGGTTCTATGCGGCACGTGATGCCAAGGTGACGGGTGTTGAGATCCACCACTCTGGTGGTGCAGGTATCAAGTTGGAGCAGTGTCTTGCCCCACATGTGGACGCACACATTCACGACATGCTCGATGATGGTGTGACGCACTACGGGTATGGGGTCAACGTTGCCGGAGCCACACGCAATGCCACCGTCCTGGGCAACATTCACCATGTGCGCCACGCAGTCACAACGGTTGCCACGGCTGTAGCAATTACGGGCATGGGCAACATTGGTGAACCCGAATCACTGTACATGGCACCAACCGTGTGGGCTTGCACGAATAAGGCCCTCGACACTCACCGCCCAGGTTGGGGCACCATCATCGTTCCCAACGTCAACGGTGGTGCCGGTGGCGTGCAGGTTCGTGCAGACAACACACACGTCCTTCCGGGCACGATTACGGGCACGTCTGGTCCTGGCATCTTTGTTGACGCGGTGGTAGCCATTGCGGCAACAATCTCATCGCCGGTTGTGCTGGCGACCCGCACCCCCGGTTACGGTATTCAACTCAACGGCCCTGCCGTCGTTTCCAATCCCGTCATCCGCAACGCATATGTTGCGGGCATCGGAGTGTTTGCCAACGACGTTCAGATCACGGGGGGCGTTGTCAAGGGCAGCGCCACGGGTGTGGAGATTGGCACGGGTATCAGTGGCACCCGTATTCGTGGGATGCGTGTTGATACTTGCACGACAGGTCTCACGGAAGCCGCCGGTGCTACGGACAACCGTTGGGAAATTGAGTACGTCAGTTGTGGCACCAAAGAAACGGTGACGCCCACCTACACGCACGCATCAATTCTGCGTAACGGTCTGTGGCGTGTGGAGGCAACCCCGTTCGTTGGCACCACCGAGACTGGCACTTGGGTGACCACGCCCGACTCTGCGTCGGCGTTTGCGGGTTACCGCCAGTCGGCGGTCCAGAACGATGCGATCCAATGGCAACTAGCTCTCGACCCTGGCACGTGGAGCATCTTCGTGTTGCACCGCTCTGGCGGCGACAAGGGCATCGCGAACGTGCAAATCGATGGGGCATCAGCCGGAACCGTTGACATGTATTCCGGTGTTGGAACTAGGAACGCTACCGGAAGTGTCACGGGAGCCGTCGTGTCCGCGCCAGGTCGACACCTTGTCAAGTTGCTTATGGCAACCAAGAACGGCAGCTCGAGCGGCTACTTGGCAATGGTTCAGCAAGTAGTAGCAATCCGCACAGTGTAAGGGGTCTGTCATGGCAACCGTTCTGACTGAAACCCCATCGCCGGGCCTGTATGACATGGCACCGGGCGTGTTCACTGAGAACCCTGTTGGTTCTGGGCTGTATGACTTTGACACCCCGTACCTTGTGGAAGATCCCACGTCGCCTGGGCTGTACATCATTTTCGGTGACACGACTGTCATCGTGAATGCGGACCCGGCGATCATTGGGAACCGTGCTGCGTCGTGGCGTATTGATTTGCTCAACAATGATGGTTCACCCGCTGGCACCCTTGACGGTGTTGACGGTGGCTCGCTGGAGTGGTCAACGGCTCAGATCAAGGGTCGCGGCACACTCAACGTCACGGACTCTGGGCAGGGCGTCGACTGGCTTAACGTCCGCATCAAGCCCGTCTACATTCTCAACGACACAACTGAGTGGCCGCGTTCCATCTTCATCCCCACTGCACCCGTTGAAACGTGGGTGGGTGGCGTCCGGTCCTGGTCTGTTGACATGCTCGACAAGTCATGTGTCCTCGCACAAGACAGGGTTGACTCTTACTACTCACTCGCAGCGGGCGTCAACGTCATCAACACCGTGCGCGCCCTCATCACGGGTGCAGGTGAAAACGCCGGCGCAATCACCGACTCAACCGAGACGTTGACCGTGGCGAAAGTGTGGCCTATTGGCACACCCAAGTTGACCATCATCAACGACCTGCTCAACTCCATCGGATACTTCGCACTCTACGTCGACATGAACGGCCAGTTTCGCGCCGAACCGTACACGCGACCGGCGCAACGGCCTACCGTGTACACGTTCATTGACGACTCTGATTCGATCTATGGGGACACGTTCACCCGCGACGTCGACATTTACGGCATCCCCAACAAGGTGCTGCACGTGTCGCAGGGTACGAGCGGGGCCGAGGCGCTCACGTCGGTGGCAACCAACGAGGACCCCAATTCCCCGTACTCGTATGCGAACCGTGGCCGCTGGATCGTCAACGACGATGCGGCAACACCTGTTGACGTGACCAGTCAAGAAGCCCTCGACACGATCACGCGCCGGGACCTCATCAACTCAACCTCAGTGACCGCCACCGTGGACATTGTTCACGCCCCACTCGAGGGCGTCGAAATCAATGCCGCCGTGCAATTTGCCAACACGCCAGCCGGTGTGGACGCGCGACACGTCATCACCCACACCACACTCACCATCGAAGCGGCGGGTGCGCTGGCGTTGGCTGCAACAACTCTGCGTGAGGTGGTCGACCTATGAGCGAGAGTGCATTCATTCCACGTGCCCCCAACGAGGATGTTAGCGGTTGGGCGTATGTCACCGGAGTCGCCCCGCTGGCCATCCGTATGGACGGCTTCCCGAACACGCTCGATGGCACCCCGGACACGCTTGTGTCCGGGCTCATCATCGGGGACAAGGTGTGGATTCAGCGTGTGGGCCGCTACACCATCATCCACGGGAAAGCATCATGACACTCAAGGCGATCGGTGGCGGCTTCCAACTCGAGCAGGGTGCCGCACTGTCACGGTTGCGCGCCTGGACTGCCGGCTGCCCGTGGGTCATCACGACCGCGTACAGGGATCGCGCCTACCAGCAACGCCTCTACGACGGTTGGATCGCACGCCTGCCCGGCTACAACTTCGCACTCCCGCCCGGCACGTCGAAGCACGAGCTCGGACTTGCCGTCGACGTGGACTGGACGACCGCCCAATGGCTCGTGACACACGGCGCAGAGTACGGGTGGGCGCGTCCAAAGGGCTGGACCGAGTGGTGGCACTTCGAATACTTCATCAACGAGGACAAGCACACAAAGGAGACGGACATGGCAACACCACAAGAACTCTGGGGATACAAGAACGGGAGCGGCACACCCGACGCGTTGCAACGTTTGGCGAATGCGGAGATGCACGCGCGTGAAGCAAACGCGAAGATCGACGCCCTCGCTAAGTCGATCAAGGTGCCGACCGTCAACGTGTCCATCGACTATGCCAAGTTGGCGAAGGCAGTGAACGACGACGCTGCTCGCCGAATGGCCCAATAGTCATGGCGTCCGATGGGTCAGACGGCCCCGAGACGCGCGTGACTGTTGCAACGCTGAGGGGCGAGGTAATGACTGAACTAGCCAAGATAACGGGGGCCGTCGACAACTTGGCTACTGAAGTCCGCATGGATCGAGAGACACGTGCACGCTCCGACGCTGAGCACGACCGCATTCACGCAGACCAGTCACGCGAGATTTCAGTGCTGCATCTTGACGTGCAAAGCCTCAAAGACTGGCGCATGGTCACCACGGCCACCGACGCCGCATCACCGCGTCTCACGTGGGCCGCATTCATGAGGGACACAAAGTCTGCGGTGCTGGCAGTGCTTGCCATCGTGGGAACGCTTTACGGCATCTTCGGACGCTGACCGTCACCAACTGACTGGAGGGCAGTCATGGGCACGTCTGAAACAAGTTGCAAGGTATGTGAATACGGCGTCGACCGACTCGACTGGACACAAAGCAATGTAGCAATCGCACGCGAGATCGGCTGTGTTGAATCCACGGTCAGGTTGCACAAGATGCGCGGGTGTGGTGCAGAACGCCAACTCAAGAGCGAATGGCAGGCCCAGGGCAAGGGCGGGGAGATCATCGTCCTGCAATCGTTCAAGGTAAAGGACGACAAGGACGCGTCGGTTCCTGAGTGGCCGGTTATTGATCGACCGTCACCACGCAAGATCAAACGCAAGATCACCGCTGCACCACTAGTACGCAAGTGGAAGACCGCCATCGCCGGGGCCGACACGCAGATCGGGTTCCGACGCTTCGAAGACGGAACAATGGACCCGTTCCACGACGACCAAGCAATGTCACTATTCAACGCCCTAGTCGAGGCAGAGAACCCCGACAAGACGCTGCTCTGTGGTGACATCCTGGACCTGCCCGAACAGGGCAAGTTCGCACAAGAGGCCGCATTCGCCAACACCATGCAAGCCTCACTGGATCGCACCTACGAATGGTTGGCGGACATTCGTTCGAAGACAACTGGCACCATCGACCTGATCGAGGGCAACCACGACAGGCGCCTACAGAACTTTGTAGAGATGAACGCCAAAGCCGCGTTCGGTTTACGTGTCGCTGGCTGGCCCGAGTCGTGGCCAGTCATGAGCCTCCCCAACCTGCTCAGACTCGATGAACTCGACATCACCTATCAGGACTCATACCCGAACGCTGTGGTGTGGGTCAACAACGTGCTGCGTGCCGAACATGGCACGAAGGTCAACTCGAGCGGATCGACCGCACAGAAGTACCTTGCTGAGACGCCGCACATCTCACGCCTGTTCGGGCACACGCACCGTCAAGAGATCGTGCAGCGCACCACGTGGGACCGCATGGGGAAGATCCGCACGCAAGCAATCAACCCTGGCTGCCTGTGTCGCGTGGATGGCGCAGTGCCATCGGTACACGGTTCGGTGGGCGTCACCGGTAGACCCTCTACGGTCTATGAGGACTGGCAGCAGGGCGCGGCAATCATCCGCTACACGGACGACCAGTTCTTTACCGAGTTGGTGCAGTTCGATGACGGTGTTGCGCTATATCAGGGACGCGAGCTCGTCGCCTAGGGCCGACAACCGTTAGCAAGCACTCCCGCTATTAACACTTCCGAGCAGGCGCGGCGCCTGCTATGTCCATCGGAGCCCCGTCAGAGCTACGTGCGTGACGAGGGAAGTGCGGCCACAATCTCGCGTGCAATGGGCGCGCGTCAAACACAAGGAGATGCATCATGACCTACCTCATCGACATCATTCCCGCACGGGCACGCAAGTACCTGTACGCAGCACTCGCCGCAGCACTCGCCGTCTATGGCATCTGGCAGGCAACCGAGGGCGACTGGACACAGTTCTCTGTCGCGCTCACCACCGCCATCGTCAACATCATGGCCGCATCGAACACTGGCGGCGGATCGGCAACCGTCTACGTGTCCGACGTGACGGGCGAGACCATGACCCGTGTCACCATGCCCGATGGCACGGAGCAACACTTCATCGCATAACCCTAGACCGCCGCGCACCCTCCACGCGGCAACAGAAAAGCCCCCGCTCCCTTGGTTCGTCCAAGGTTGAGCGGGGGCTTTTTCTGCGTCTAGGGCGATCCGCGTCATGCCACTTATGTCAAGCCGTCAGACTTAAGCGCATCACCAAACAGCGCGGAAATCTTAACCCCATACTCCGCAGAGATATGTGTTCTGTCGCGCTTGATCGGGATACCGTCTACGAAAGATGGGCACTTGCCGCCGTCGTCGCAGAACCACGGCATGGCGTCCACGAAGTAAAGCCCGTCATGCGAGTCGGCGATGGCCCGCTCAACACTCGCCATTGCACCCCAGTGCGTCGGGGGCTCGTAGATGCAGTCAGCCGGGGAACTGATCGCCGTCTTGCACTCAGCCATGTCACCACCCGGGGGCGGTGGGGACAGCATCACAAAGGCGTCCGTGTAGTCAATCAGTCGCTCAAACATGCCCAACTGTGCAGCGCCTCGATGCTCTGCCGGCGAATCGTATCCGTCGTTCGATACGAAACTGTCGCCGTAGAGATTCGTGCTGATGATCAGCGCTGGCCGAATGCGCTCAATCACGTCAACGGCAAGCGCCATATGCTCCGGGCAGGCTGCGGTTAGCTTCTCGTTCTGGTTCGCCGTCTCGGCATCGAGGAAGTAGCAACCCACCATCGTCAACGACTCCACATCCCACCCGTCCGGCTCGAGTGCAGCACGAATCATCGGCATGTAGGCCGCAGCGGTCGAATCACCAATGACGACGACTGTCTTGCTGGGGTTGGCAACCACCACATTCGCGCACGTAATCCCCGTTCGTATCGAGTTTTTGCACCCGTTGGCGTCACGGAAAGGAAACTCCTCCGCCTGGACGTCATCGGGGGATGGGGAGAGTGTCGGCCACGTTGAAGCGTTGAGTGCTTTGGACACCTCCGCGCGTAGACCGTCAGTTGTGATCGACGGATCAGCGTAGGCGGCCAGGTCGCCTCCGGGACCAGTGTTCGCAGGCTTCGGGCTTTGGGGGACGGTGATCGCAACCACGGCCAACGCGGCGGTAGCAAGAATTGCGGCGACTGGAATCGACAGCCGCAAACGCCTACCACTCGGCTTCAATTTGCGGATTCGGTCTTCCCATAGATAGTACGAGGCTGTCGACAAGACGAGAATTGCTGCCATAGCAAGCGCGTAGTACCGCTTTGACCCTTCAGGCATGAACACGCCCGCGAATGCGATCACGGGAAAGTGCCACAGGTAGAGCGAGTATGAGAGATCCCCCACCCACCGCGAGACGGGGTTCGTCAAGGGCCACATGAGGCGGTGTGGCCCTCGCGCACCAGCGACAATCACTAGGGTGGCGCCGACGACGGCAAGCATGGCCCACGGCGCAGGGAATCCGGGCGCCTTAGGCGTCACTAGCACTGCTCCAAGAATCGTCGCCAGCCCAGCCAGTCCGAGCGGGGGCCGCAGATGATCGGGTATTCGCGCCAGCATGGGCGCCGCTATTGCGAGTAGTGCCCCAACGCCCAGCTCCCACGTGCGCGAGAAAGTTGAGAAGTATGCCCCTGTTGCGTTCGTTGCCGTTTCGTAGAGCGCCCACGAGAACGACGATGCGACAATCACGGCCATTCCCACGGCCGCGACTGACGGCGCGCGCTTACGGCCCATGACGCGTGCGCCAATGGCGAGGGTGGCCAGCATGAGCCACGGCCACACGAAGTAGAACTGCTCCTCGACGGATAGGGACCAGTAGTGTTGCAGTGGTGAGACCGGTTCGCCCGCTGTGAAGTAGTCGGTGCCGATGGACATGAAGCGCCAGTTTGCGGAGAACAGTGCCGCCCATGTTGCGTCGGTGGCGATGCTGGTGAATCGCGCGCTAGAGAGCAGCGCCCATGATGCCACTGAGGTGACAACGAGCACGAGGAGCGCCGCAGGCATAATTCGCTTGATACGGCGAACGTAGAATCCCGCGAATGCGATGGACCCCGTGTCTTGGTACTCCCGTAGTAGTAGCCCTGTGATGAGGAAGCCAGAGATTACGAAGAATACGTCAACGCCGACGAACCCACCTGGCGGCCATCCAGTGAGGTGGTCAAGGATGACCGCTACGACCGCGACGGCACGTAGGCCTTGGATGTCGGGACGGAAGTGCGACGCGTGTGCACTGTTGCGCGACTTCTCGATCACTGGCGCTGACCTCATTCTCATGTAAGCATCTTGTCAGACAGTGTTGGTGGGGTCCCCATCCACCGCATCCGGGTTGGTGGGTGTGACGGATTCATCGCTCCAGGGGTCGCGCATGTCCTCCCACGCAATACTCTTAGTCTCCACACTCTGCACCGTCGCGGGGGTGGCCCGGCGCTGGCATCCCAACTTGTGATCCTTGGTGCGCCCACATACGTCACATTCCGTCGCGGGGGTGGGAATGTCGTGCAGTACGCGCACTGTGTTGCCTCGCTCTCGGCTGTCGATCAGCACCCACGCGCCGCGAGGGATGGTAAACATGTCTGTGTACTTCGCGGCTCCGGTGTACCCCGTGATGTCGAATGATGGTCCCCAGCACTCCATGTCGTAGGCGTAGCGTTCCGCGATTAGCCACTCCTTCACCGCATCAGCGTTCGACCCATCGGGAAGATACCGCATCACCGTCGCGGGGGTGGTGTCCTCAGCCTCCCGTGTCTGGACGAACCGTGTTGTCGCGGGTCCACCGGTAGCCTCGCGAGTCAGTTCGTCAAGAGCAGCCCGGCGTTCAGTGTCGGGCGTGGTGAGGTGGAAGCCTGCGATCACATCGCGAGCCAACTTGCCCATGTCGACATCGCCATCAATCAGCCACGTGCCATCGTTCCAGTCCTGCATGTATGGCCCGTCGCCGTCCTCTAGCGACGCAAGGATTACCGCCTTAATGCGCTCAACCTCCCGCTCGTCAGCCGTGCTCATGACGTGGCCTCGATGGCGCGTGTCCCCTGGGCAACGGCAGACGCGAGGATCATGCGCCAAGAGGTGAGGTCGCGGGGATACTGGGCAAGCCAGGTTCGCTCGGCCCCGTCCTCTTCGCCTCGCTGGTGCCGCTGGAGTGCGTACACCACAACCATCTCGGCAATCCCGTCGTCGTATCCAATCTTCACTGCGCACTCAAGCCCAGCGCTAATGTCCACGGGGTCAACGTTGTACCCAGGGACTAGCGGCATCCCGTGGGCATCGCGGGACTGGGAGTGAAACGCCATATAGGCAGGCGCTACCACCTCGGCGGGCGTGTGGTCATTAGCCATGTCTACCTCTCCTGCATCGGTCCACCCGATGTCCATACCCACATCTTGACACACGTATGCGTGCATAGTCAATACGTAAGCGTCAACAATCCGGCCTATTGTGACGCGATCCCCAGCAGTGCACCATACTGAGCGACGGCCTCGGACCGCTCGCCTGCGCCCAAGTGTGAGTAGTGCGCCGTCATCGCCGCAGTCGAGTGACCAAGGATCGCCTGGATAACGCGGGGGTCAACCTTGGCCTCACGCAGCAGGGTCGCAGCAGTGTGCCGGGCGTCGTGTCGTCGGATGCGCGGAACCCCGGCACCGTCGAGCGCCTGACGCCAACGCGCCCAGTCGCGCTCGT
>Ga0123336_10001461_pt1 | contig 21678 bp, 24 predicted proteins | sample SSSSmetaG_FD_96466 | JGI IMG/M metagenome (GOLD analysis project Ga0123336, IMG submission 96466) | Glacier valley bacterial and archeal communities from Borup Fiord, Nunavut, Canada, to study Microbial Dark Matter (Phase II) - ​SSSS metaG | ecosystem: Environmental > Aquatic > Freshwater > Ice... | reverse complement strand
TTCCGGAAATGTCTACTGACTTTGCAGTCGATGTAAGTCAGAGGCTTTCTGTAGTATATATACAAAAGTAAGAGCTATGTAAGATTTCATGATGAAAGGGGGTGAAAATATGAATGCTCAAATGGTTTTTAAGGAAATTAATATCCAAACCCAGCCTGTAACATCGAAAAAAACTGCTTTTTCAGTTGTTGAGTCTAAGAAGAGGGACAGTTCCTTCGAAGACTTATTAAAACGTGCTACAAATAATAAAAGCACAGTTACAGATTCAAATGAAAAGAAGACTTATGCTCAGGTTGTTAACAGATCCAAAGCTGTTGCTATTAAAGCTAAAAAGGGTGTTAATGATACTACAAAGGTCGTTGATGTGGGTTTAAGTAAAAATGAAGATGAAAATGTTACAAATGCTTCAAACAGTGTTATCGACGGAATAGCAGTATTGTTAGGAATAGACACTGAAAGTCTAAAACAGCTTATGGCTAACCTTAACATTAAACAGGAAGATTTATTAGATTCCAACAAAGTAAACGAAATTGTTCAACAGATGTCCCTAAAACTAGGGCTTACAACGGAGCAAGAACATGTTCTATTTGCTTCAGTACAACAGTTTTTAAACCTTGCTAAAGAGACTGTTACAAATAGTTCTGATCCAAAAGATAACTGGGTTGTGGTTGAAGGTATTGCAATTGATGTTACAAAAAAGGATAACAAATTATCGCAAAATAGCATCAGTCATTTGGATGAAGATATTAGACAGCTTGCAAAAAGCATCAAAAAGGAGAATACTTCACTTTTTGACAATGTACCGGAAAAGTTCACAAGCCTTTTGGAACAGTTTGGTTTAACTACCGAAGTAAAAAAGACCGATGGTATAAAAGAGGTATCTGTAAATAAGACTGACAAAAAAGATGTAAAAAATGAGAGTGAACCTAAAGTAACAGAGGTAACTGCAAAAAAAGAACCATCACAAAACACAGAAAGTGATTTGCTGAATGCCGGTGATACCACTGAAGATAATGTTCTTATTTCTCAGTCTAAGGACAATATTAATCAAGCCGTTATAAAGGATGACTTTATCGCAAAGCTCCAGAATGTTTCTACGCAGCACAGGGTTGTTAAGAATGAGCTTATGAAGCAGGTTGTAGAACAGGCTAAGGTTTTTGTTGATGAGAACAGGTCAGAGATGGTTATGCAATTGAGACCAGAAAGCCTTGGAAAGCTAACACTTAAGATTGTTACAGAAAATGGTATTGTAGCTGCAAAATTTGTTGCTGAGAGCCAGCAGGTAAAACAAATTTTGGAGTCAAACATGCAAACTCTTAAGGATAGTCTTGAGAAACAAGGAATGTCTATTCAAAATGTTAGCGTTTCAGTAGGGCAAGAGGGTAGCCAAAACTCTAGTCAACGAGAAGCGTTTGAAAGAAGAAGTAAAGGTACTAAGATCAAGGATGAAGATTTGGTATATGTATCAGGGATTGATGCCGATACATTGAAAAAGATCAATCCTTATGAAGTGTCAGACAATAGTATAGATGTTATTGCATAGAAAGGAGGAATATTATGGCAGTTAGTAATGTGAGTTCACAAAAAACAATTGAGGATATTATAAAAGCAAGTTCTACTTCTACTTCTACCAGAAACACAGGTGCTTTAGGAAAGGATGATTTCCTAAAATTACTGGTTACTCAGCTTCAATACCAGGATCCGTTGAATCCCCAGGAAGACAAGGATTTCATAGCCCAGATGGCTCAGTTTACATCACTTGAGCAAACACAGAATATGAATAAAACAATAACTAATTCCCAGGCGTTTTCATTGATTGGAAAGTATGTAAATGCAACAACAACTGATGCAACAACTGGTAAGACAACTGATGTTGAAGGGACAGTATCCAGTGTAAAAGTTAGTGATGGCAAGTGCTATGTAGTGATTGATGATAAAGAAGTGCTGGTTGATAAAGTTACCAATGTAAGTGAAGATGCTTACTCAAACGGTAACACTAATCTTTCAGCGTATACAAACCTAATTGGTTTCGCTGTAAGTGCAGCCGTTTATGATGCTAGTACTGGTTACATTATTCCAATTGATGGTACTGTTAAATCTCTTGAAAAGGGTTTATATGAAGATTATGCAATAGTTGACGGGGCGTCGCTTCAGACTTCTTCCGTTACTAATTCTGAGGGCACTGTCTTAAGCACAACCGAAGCAATCAAGACCTATCTTGACAGCTTGAAAACTGCAACTGATAAATCAGTTAAAATAACGGCAGTTAACCAGTCCACAGGAAACAAGATTACTTTAAAAGGTGAATTTGTAGGTTATACCGTAGATGAAAGTGGTGCAATAAAGACAGATCTTAATGGAGTATATGCACCAGTTACAAGCGTTTCGAAGATCTCTAAGTAAAGAATAGAAGGATAGGTGATTAAAATGTCTACGACAGGCATAAATCAGGCCTTTATAAGACCTGTAAACACTAAGCCGACTATTGCTACACAAAGCAAGCAAAATATAAGTTCTTCAGCCTCCTTTGGAGAATATCTTCGTGAAAGCATGGAAAGTAGTGATATTAGGTTTTCAAAGCATGCTGAGAGTAGATTAGCCAGTAGAAATATTAATATTTCTGGGGAGCAAAAAAGTAAAATAGGTATGGCAGTAACAAAGGCTAACCAAAAGGGTATCAAAGATTCACTTATTATGATGGACAATGTTGCTTTGGTAGTAAATGTTAAAAGTCGTACTGTTGTAACTGCAATGAGCAATAGTGAAGCTAAAGAAAATATTTTTACGAATATTGATGGTGCCATTTTTATGTGATGTGCGGCTGGACCCAATTAGGGGGGCTGCTTATTCCGGAATGACAGAAGGAATAACACAGGAGGGTTAATTAGTTATGATGAGATCAATGTTTTCAGGTGTGTCAGGTCTAAAGGCGCATCAGGCCAAGATGGACGTAATAGGTAATAACATAGCCAATGTAAATACAGTAGGTTTTAAATCAGGAAGGGTAACCTTCAAGGAAGTTTTCAGTCAGACTATAAAGGGCTCTGGTGGAGCCGATTCCGCAACTGCACGTGCTGGAACGAACCCAATGCAGATTGGTCTTGGAGTTGGAGTAAGCTCTATTGACACAATAATGACAAGGGGTAGTAGCGAGAGAACAGATAACCCAACCGACCTTTCTATTGAAGGAGATGGTTTCTTCATACTGAAGGGCTCAACAAGTGATACATATAAGTTCACAAGAGCAGGGAATTTTGCAATTGATGAACTAGGTAATCTCAACTTAAGTGGCAAAAATGTATGTGGATGGGAATATGATGAAGCTACAAAGAGCTTCGATACAAGTTCACCTGTTAAAGGAATAAACCTATACAGAGACTATGCATCAGGTAAAAATAAGCAGATACTAGCTGCACAGCCTACTACACAAGCTTATATAGGTGGAAACCTGGATTCTACAACAGCGACAGCTGAAACTTTTAATGTTCCCATGGTTGTGTATGATGCTTTAGGTAATGAGTATAAGAGTCAGATGATATTTACGAAGGTTGCTCCAGTCCAATCTGGAACGACATCAAGAACAACTTGGAATTTAACCACAACAGGAACAATTAAGGATGCAAAGGATAACGATATTACGAAATTGGTAGCGATAGATCCTACTACTGCATCAGTTACTTTTGATGAGAATGGAATGTATGTACCTCCTGCTACTGCTACTGATATTAAACTTAATATTACTCCTGCTGATGCTATGGGTACAACTCTGTTCGGTGTTAAGCTTAATTTAAGTTCACTTACAATGTTCTCAAGTGATTCATCTGCTAAGCCTACGGATGTAAACGGATACCCTCCAGGAACTCTGACAACCTTTAATGTAGGTACTGATGGTATTATTACCGGTATTTACAGCAATGGTGAACAGCAGGCTCTAGGAATGGTTGGAGTTACAACGTTTGCTAACCCAGGTGGACTTACCAAGGTTGGAGAGAATTTATTCATTCCATCAACTAACTCTGGTGACTATTCCAACGGGGTGGCTCCTGGTACTACTGGAGCGGGTTCATTAAACCCTGGAACACTTGAAATGTCAAATGTTGATTTGTCTAAGGAATTTACTGATATGATTATTACTCAGAGAGGCTTTCAGGCAAACAGCAGAATTATAACAACTTCTGACGAAATGCTTCAGGAGCTTGTAAATCTTAAGAGATAAATAAATTGATTGTTGGTATGTCAGCTTTTAAAGCTGACATACCTATAATTAGATGGGGTCACTTGAATGATAAAGCTTAGACGGCTAAATGGAAAAGAATTCCTTTTTAATTGCGAACGAATTGAAAGTGCTGAGACAACTCCAGATACTATAATAACTACTATTGATGGCAAAAAAATAGTTATTTTAGAAAGTATTGATGAATTAACACAAAAGGTGATAGAATATAAGCGGAGTATACACTTTCCAACACAAAAGGAAGGGTAGCTGCTTTTAAAGGGGGCAGAAAAAGTGGAAGGCAAAAATAGGTTTTCAATTATTTTACTTGTGATAATAGCAGCGTTAGCAATTGCTCTTGCTAGTATGGCGGTTTTCGTTCTCGTAGGAGGGGGCGCTAGCACCAAACAAGTTGAGAAAGTTGTACAGATAACGAGACCTGCAGATTCTCAAGTTACAGTTAAAAAAATATTTGATAAAAAACTTATGAATCTAAAAATGGCAGAAGATAAAAAATTATCTGTAATACAAATTAGTGCAGAAATGGTTTATTTTAACAAGGTAACAGGTATCAAGGATATTGGTATAAAATTAACCTCATATGATGGAGAAATGAAGGAGTTAATTGGTACATATTTTCAGAATCTGACTTTGGAAGAAGTAAAAAAGCCTGAAACAAAAGAGAAGGCAAAAAAGGACCTTATAAAGCAGATAAATGATCTTCTTAATGCAAATGAAAAAGGAAAAAATGACATTGTCTATACTATAAATTTTGATGAGTGGTTCTACCAGTAGGGGGTGTCTAAAAAGTGGGTGATATTCTATCACAAAATGAAATAGATGACCTCTTAAAAGCACTGAATACTGGTGAATTGGACATTCAAGAGATGCAGACCAATATCCAGGAAAAGAAGATAAGGATTCATGATTTTAAGAAGCCAAGTAAGTTTGCAAAAGAGCACATTAAAACTCTTTATAATATTCATGAAATATACTCAAGGTTGCTAACAAACTTTTTGACAGGATATTTAAGGACTTTAGTTCAAGTAGATGTTATAGAAGTTCAGGCTCTTCCATACAATGAATTTAGCAATTCAATTTCTAATCCTGCTGTTCTTGCCGTGGTAGATTTTTCTCCACTAAATGGCTCAGTGGTAATGGAAATGTCACCTACAGTGGCCTATGCATTAATTGATAGGATTCTTGGAGGAAAAGGAGAGACTGTCGAAAGATTAAGAGGTTTTACGGAAATTGAGATTTCTATTATTGAGAGAATCATTATACAAATATTGAACCTAATGAGAGAACCATGGGAGACTATTGTAGATGTAAGGCCAAGATTGGAGAAAATAGAGACAAATGCACAATTTGCTCAAATAGTATCTCCAACTGAAATAGTTTCTCTTGTAACCCTTGGTGTTAAAATAAGTGCAGTTGAAGGTTTCTTAAACATTTGCTTGCCTTATATGGTTTTGGAACCAGTTATACCAAAACTTAGTACGAGAATGTGGTATTCCACAGAGCATAGAGAAATAACTGCTGAAGCTAAAGCTACTATTGAGAAAAGTATTCAAAGGACTATGGTTCCCCTAAAAGCTGTACTCGGCAAAACAGAGATTACAGTTATGGATTTTCTTGAACTTCAAGTAGGCGACGTTATACCTCTGGATTCAAATATTAACGGAGATATAGAAGTATTGGTTGGAGATTTGCAAAAATTCAAAGGTAAGCCTGGAGTTAGGAAAAATAAAGTAGCGGTTAAAATTACCGAGGTAGTTCGAAGGGAGGATGAATAGATTGGGTGATATGCTTACACAGGCAGAAATTGATGCATTACTCAAAGGCGATTCAACTGTAGATTTAGGAAATACTTTGCATGAAGATTTAACACCTGAGGAAGTAGATGCCTTGGGCGAAATAGGGAATATAAGTATGGGTACTTCTGCAACAACTCTATTTACGTTGTTAGGTCAGAAGGTTGTAATTACTACCCCAAGAGTTAGTATTACAAGTTGGGAAGAGCTTGCAAAGGATTATCCAATGCCTTATGTTGCAGTAAGGGTAGAGTATACATCAGGACTTATAGGATCTAATCTGCTCATCCTTGACGAAAAAGATGTTAAGATAATTACTGACTTAATGATGGGTGGAGATGGAAGTAATGCTACTGGTGAGCTATCCGATTTGCATTTGAGTGCAATTGGAGAAGCTATGAACCAGATGATAGGTTCATCTGCAACATCCATGTCATCAATGTTTGAGAAGAAAATAGATATTTCACCACCGAAGTCCTTTAGAATTGAGTTTAACAGTGAACGACCTTATCAACAATTTGAAACAGACGAAAAGTTAGTTAAAATTGCCTTTAAGATGGTGGTTGGAGATTTAATAGATAGTGAAATAATGCAGATATTGCCTATGTCCTTTGCAAAAAGTTTAGTTGAAAATATGCTTCACTCCCATGAAGTGCAAACTAAGCAAGCAAAGCCTAAGGTGAAAGAGAAACCTGCAGCTCCTATTTCTCAACCAACTCCTAGTAACCCTATGAACGATCAAACTCAAAATTATAATTATAATGAACAACAAGGCAATTATGCTGAAAGACAACCAAGGAACGCTGATCCTGTTAACGTTCAGCCGGCGCAATTTCAGAATTTTGAGGATATTAGGACTGTATATGAAAGAAAAAATATTGATTTAATTATGGATGTTCCGCTTCAAGTCACTGTTGAACTTGGAAGAACCCATAAGCAAATAAGGGAGATACTGGAATTTGGTCAAGGTTCAATAATTGAATTGGACAAGCTTGCAGGTGAACCAGTTGATATTTTGGTTAATGGGAAAAGCATTGCAAAGGGCGAGGTAGTTGTTATAGACGAAAGCTTCGGTGTTCGAATAACGGATATTATTCACCCTTCAAAAAGATTTTAATAATATTATTTAACATAAGGAGATGTAGAAATGTCAAAAAAGGTGCTAATTGTCGATGATGCTGCATTTATGAGAATGATGATTAAAGATATCCTTTCAAAAAATGGATATGAAGTTGTTGGAGAAGCTGAGAATGGTGCTAGGGCAATTGAGAAATATAAAGATTTAGCTCCTGAACTTGTTATTATGGATATTACTATGCCTGAAATGGATGGCATACAGGCTGTGAAAGAGATAAGGAAAACTTCCCCAGAGGCTAAAATTATCATGTGTTCTGCAATGGGGCAGCAGGCAATGGTTATTGAATCAATTCAGGCTGGAGCAAAGGACTTTATAGTAAAGCCTTTTCAGGCTGAAAGGGTACTTGAAGCAGTTAAAAAGGTTATAGGTTAATACCAAAAGAGGTTTTTATAATGCCAAATGTTGTTTTTGATTTCTTTGGTTTTTTAATTGTTTTTGGCTCTGTTTTATTTCTTGCTTACATTACAACAAAGTTTGTGAGTAAGAACACAGCAAAAACAATGAAGGGTAGAAATATAGAGGTAATTGAGACACTTAAATTAAGCGTGGATAAACAGCTATATATTATTCGTGCGGGTGATAAATATATTCTATTATCCTCTACAGGAAAGAACATACAACTACTCTGTGAGTTAAATTTAGACGGAGATGCTATAACGGAACAGACAGAGCAAGAAACAGGTACAAATGAATTTAAAGCTATTCTTGAGAAGTATTTATCGCCTTTGAAGCCCAATGAGGGCTTTTTTAGGAAGAAGTTCGACATACATAAAAACAAGGAAATGAGCCAAACGGACTTTGCAAATAATGTGAAAAAATTGCAAAATATAAATAAAAAGATTGATTCAGAGGATGTAGGACATGATAAATAAAAAGAAACTGAAGATTATTTTACCAGCATTTTTGTGTCTGGCATTCCTCTTTTTGTTTAAGGTTCCAGTTTTTGCGGAACCCGGTATTTCAATATCACAAAATGGGATAAACATTGGTTCAGCCCAGAATCCAAAAGAAGTCGGAACAAGTTTGCAAATTCTTTTACTGCTTACGGTGCTTTCGATAGCTCCAGCAATCCTTATTATGATGACTTGTTTTACTAGGATAATCATCATACTATCCTTTTTGAGGAATGCATTAGGAACTCAGCAGATGCCACCAAACCAGGTATTGATTGGATTTGCATTATTCCTGACTCTTTTTATTATGTCTCCTGTTGTGGATGAGATTAATACTAAAGCTTTTCAACCATTTGTAAATGGACAAATGGAGCAAAAGGTTGCTTTGGATAATGCTTCAGCTAGTATTAAGGGCTATATGTTGAAGCAGATGAATAACTCTGAAGATGACCTGGCCCTGTTTGTAAATTTAGCTAAAATAGAAACACCTGTAAAGCCTGCAGAACTTCCATTAACTGTTGTAATACCTGCATATATAATAAGTGAACTTAAGATTGCATTTGAGATTGGGTTTTTGATATTTATTCCATTCTTGATTATTGATATGGTGGTATCTAGCACATTGATGTCAATGGGTATGATGATGCTTCCTCCTGTAATGATATCATTGCCATTTAAGATTCTCCTTTTTATAATGGCAGGTGGTTGGAATCTGGTTACTAGGTCTATTTTAAGTACTTTTGTACCATAGAAGGGATTGATATTGTATGAGTCAAGGTATACTTATGGATTTGGCACAAAGCGCGATAAGAGTGGTACTTTTAGTGTCTGCGCCATTGCTTGGATTAAGCCTTTTAGTTGGCCTTGCTGTTAGTATTTTTCAGGCAACTACGCAAATACAGGAGCAGACATTAAGCTTCATACCTAAAATCTTGACTGTTGTTTTTAGTCTGGCTTTCTTTGGAAACTGGATGTTAAGTGTATTAGTTGAATTTACACAGAATTTATTTTTAAACATTAATAACTACATAAAATAGTTTTGCTGGAGGCGATATTTTGTACATACCCATGGGTGCCATATTAAATTCTATTGATATTTTTTTTCTAGTTTTAACTAGAATGACGGGATTATTTATAATAGCACCTATATTCGGTAGGAAGAATATACCTGTTTATTTCAAGGTAGGGCTTGCTTTTTTTATGGCAGTTCTTCTTGTTAATACTCAGAACCCAGGAATTACAATTAACTATATAAATCTATGGGGATTCGCCATTCTAGTTATTAAAGAGATGCTCGTTGGAATAACGATTGGATATGTTAGCTTTATAGTTTTTACTGCGATATATGTCGCAGGTCAGCTTATTGATATGCAAATAGGATTTGGAATGGTAAATGTTATGGACCCAATAAGTAATATACAGGTCCCAATTACTGCTAACTTTTATTATATTATTTGTATGATGCTATTCCTTGTTGGTAACGGACATCATATGTTAATAAATGCACTTTTTGACAGTTTTAAAATTGTTCCTTTAGGTACAGCCATTTTTAGTGGTGCACTAATGGATAATATTTTAAGAATATTTGGTAATATTTTCTCAATTGGTTTCAGAATAAGTTCTCCAATAATTGCGGCAGTACTGGTAACAGATATAGCGCTTGGTATTATGTCGAGGGCAGTGCCACAGCTTAATGTGTTTGTAGTAGGTATGCCTCTAAAGATAATTATTGGGTTATTGGTTATGGTTTTAACCTTCCCATCATTTATATCAATAGTTGAGGGCTTAACTAGTGATGCAGGTAAAGAAATGCTGAGATTTCTAAATGATATGAGGCAGGTAGGAGTATGAAGTATGGCTCTACTGATAGCCTTCTAAAGGTTAACCTACAATTATTTGCTGAAAGTGATAAGACTGAAAAAGCCACACCGAAAAAAAAACAAGATGCCAGAAAAAAAGGGCAGGTGCTGCAAAGTAAAGATGCAAATACAGCATTTGTTCTACTCTTCGTTTTCCTTACAGTAAAAATGATAGGTGGGTTTATGTATTCAACCCTAGATAACTTTTGGATCAGACTTATGGAGGAGTACCCAAAAGAGAAAGATATTTTTTCAACAGCAGTACTTACAAAATTATTTTACGAAAGTATTATATGTGCAATTAAAATCGTTGGTCCTATTTTGGCAGTATCCTTGATAACGGGTTTAGCTATATGCTATTCGCAGGTAGGAGTTCTTTTTACAACAGAGACCTTAAAGATTAAGCTGGAAAGAATAAATCCCCTCTCTGGGCTAAAAAGAATGTTTTCCATTAGATCTATTGTAGAAATGTTAAAATCTATTTTGAAGATTTCTTTTATTGGATACGTTGCGTATTCATATGTAAAAGGTGAAATTGTAAATGTGCTGAACTTAATGGGTATGGAGCCTCTTGATTCAGCTATATATATATATTCTGTTTGTATTAACATTGCTGTAAGAATATGTTTTGCATTGATTTTAATTGCCCTTATTGATTATGTCTATCAATGGTGGGAGTATGATAAATCATTGAAAATGACAAAACAGGAAATAAAAGAAGAGTATAAGCAGATGGAAGGTGACCCAGAAGTAAAGGGGAAAATAAAGCAAAAGCAAAGGCAGATGTCAATGCGTAGAATGATGGCTGAAGTTCCTAAGGCCGATGTGGTTATTACAAACCCGACTCACTTTGCTGTTGCAATTAAATACGATGCTACAGTTGGAGCTGCCCCTAAAGTGCTTGCAAAAGGCCAGGATTATATAGCTCAGAGAATAAAGGAAATTGCCAGAGAAAATAAAGTTGAAATAGTAGAAAATAAACCACTTGCAAGGCAGATTTTTGCAACAGTGGAAATAGGTGAAGCAATTCCGCAGGAACTATATCAAGCAGTGGCTGAGGTACTTGCATTTGTTTATAATCTAAAAAGATAGGGGGAAACATACTTGAAGAGAAATATGGATATGGTAGTAGCAATACTGATAGTTATGGTAGTGCTAATAATAATAATTCCAATACCAAGTGGTGTACTGGATTTCCTCCTTGCAATTAGCATTTCTCTTGGTGTAGTAATTTTGCTGGATGCATTATTTGCCACCCATGCCTTAGATATGTCTGTTTTTCCTTCATTGCTACTCATTACGACTCTATACAGGCTTTCTCTTAATATAGCTTCAGCTAAACTAATACTTTCTGAGGGACAGGCTGGCGGCGTTATTTCGGGATTTGGAAACTTTGTTGCTAAAGGCAATATAGTAGTTGGTTTCGTAATCTTTATTATTATAATGATAGTGCAGTTTATGGTAATTACAAAAGGAGTAGAAAGAGTTTCAGAAGTAACTGCAAGATTTACTTTGGACGCAATGCCAGGTAAGCAAATGGCAATTGATGCAGACTTGAATTCGGGACTAATTACAGAACAGCAAGCGAAAACCAGAAGAAAAGATATTCAGAGAGAGGCAGACTTTTATGGTTCCATGGATGGTGCTACTAAATTCGTTAAGGGAGATGCAATTGCCAGTATTCTTATTGCATTTATAAACATTATTGGAGGCCTCATAATTGGTGTTGTAATGAGAGGCGAAGATATGACGACTGCACTGGCCAATTACACAATTCTGACAATGGGTGATGGCCTTGTAAGCCAGATTCCCGCATTGCTAATTTCAACTGCCACTGGTTTGATTGTCACTAGAGCAGCATCAGATTCTAATTTAAGTTCAGAGCTTACAAGTCAACTCTTTGCTAACTACAAAGTTCTCTACATCGCATCCGTTATGTGCGCTGTCCTTTCAACTTTCCTACCAACAGTACCGTTCTTAATATTGGCTATTGTTTTTGCTATAGCTGGGTATAAAATTATGAACGAATCTAAGCTTGCTATGAAGCATGATGAAGTATCTATTGAGGAAAGTGAAGTTGAAGAAATTAGGAAGCCAGAAAACGTTATTACGCTATTACAGATTGACCCTATTGAGTTGGAATTTGGTTATGGAATAATTCCTTTGGCTGATGTTAACCAAGGAGGAGACCTTCTTGACAGGGTAGTTATGATAAGAAGACAACTAGCATTGGAACTTGGAATGATAGTGCCGATAATAAGATTGAGGGATAATATTCAGTTAAGTCCCAATGAGTACATAATCAAGATAAAAGGCGTTGAAGTAGCTAAAAGTGAAATAATGCTTGACCATTTTATGGCTATGAACCCAGGGTTTGTTGAAGAGGAAGTTGACGGTATTGCAACAAGTGAGCCTGCATTTGGTCTTCCTGCAAAATGGATAAGTAATACACAACGAGATAGGGCAGAAATGCTTGGCTATACCGTTGTTGACCCACCATCAATAATATCAACCCATCTTACGGAGATAATTAAAAAACATGCTCATGAACTCCTTGGAAGACAAGAGGTACAAATAATTGTAGATAATCTTAAGCAAAATTATCCTGCTATTGTTGAAGAACTTGTGCCTAAAGTAATGTCTATCGGAGAAATTCAAAAAGTACTTTGTAACCTTCTTAAAGAAAGCGTATCTATAAGAGATATGGTGACAATATTAGAAACCTTGGCAGACTACGGTGTTACAACACATGATTCAGACATGCTTACAGAGTATGTAAGACAAGGTCTTGGTAGAGCTATATCCAAGAAGTTTTTAGGTGATACAACATCGAATGTAATAACCTTGGATCCTAAACTGGAACAGCTTATTATGGACTCAATTCAGCGTACTGAAAATGGTAACTATCTTGCTCTTGAACCAACTGTGAGTAATACAATACTAAGTAATGCTTCTAAACAAGTTCAGAGAATAGTCCAATTGGGGCAGCAACCAATAGTATTAGCCTCTCCTGTAGTTAGACTTTATTTTAAACGATTAACGGAGCATGTAATCCCAGGTCTGGTAGTGCTTTCCTATAATGAAATAGATTCAAATGAAGACATACAATCTATTGGGATGGTGAGTGTTTAAATATGAACGTAAAAAAGTATTTGGCGAATAATATCCAGGAAGCAATGGTAAAGGTTAAAAGTGAACTTGGAAGTGAAGCTTTTATACTTAGTAGCAAAAAGGTTAAGCCAAAGAAGGGCCTTCTGTCAGTATTTATGAAGCCCCTTATTGAAGTTATTGCTGCAGTAGATGAGCTTCCTCGGGAGAAACAACAAAAAGAGTTAGAAAAAAATAGAATTGCAAATGAAAGAGAAGAGAAAGTTAATAGACTTGAGGCCAAGGTAGTAGACATGGAAAAAAATCTCTACCAATTATATGAAAAGGTTGATAGAACGCCGATTGCACCGTCAATAGAGGTTGAAGAAAAGACTACTTATTTCGATACGTTTTTAAATAATTTAATTGAAAATGATGTTGATATTAGTCTATCTAAAAGGATAATATCTGACGCAAAACTGAAATGTAAAAGTCCTGACAATATGACAGAGGTTGCTTCAACTATATATTCTACAATAGCAGGACTTATTGGGAGTCCAAATCCCATTCAGCTCAACGATAGTAAAACACCTAAAGTTGCAGTGTTTGTGGGGCCAACAGGAGTTGGTAAAACGACGACTCTCGCAAAACTCGCGGGTCATTTCGCACTTATGCAAGGTAAAAAGGTCGCGCTACTAACTACTGATACCTATAGAATATCCGCAGTTGACCAACTTAGAACATATGCAGATATTATGGGTATTCCAGTTTCAATTATATATTCTCCTGATGATGTAAATGCTACTTTGGAGTTTTACTCAGATAAAGACTTGATTCTTGTGGATACGGCAGGTAGAAGCCATAAAGACAAGACACAATTTGAAGAGATAACTACTATATTAAATAAATTTACAAACCCTGATGTTTTTTTAGTCTTAAGCTCAGTTACAAATTTAAGAACAATAAAAGAAATAGCCCAAAGTTATAGTTTCCTTGAAAAATCAAGATTAGTAATCACTAAAACCGATGAAAGTGCAACCCCTGCAATGGTTTTAAACAGCAGGTTAATGATTGATATGCCACTTGCATATATTACAAACGGACAAAGTGTACCAGATGACATTGAGATAGCTAATACTGATAAGATTATAAAGAATTTGATGGGGAGCATTGCTAATGAGGGATCAAGCAGAGAAATTAAGACAATTGATTGATGGGTTAAAAGTTCCACCATCAATAAAGCAAGAAGTTGAGAAAAGTAAATCTGCAACGCGTGTAATAACTGTTACCAGCGGTAAAGGTGGTGTTGGAAAAACCAATGTCACTGTTAATCTTGCGGTTTGTTTAAGCCGTTTAGGATTTAAAGTAATTATACTTGATGTCGATTTTGGACTTGCAAATATTGATTTGGTTTTTGGAATAACTCCCACATATTCTTTAGCTGATGTCATAAATCAGAATAAGAATATTAAAGAAGTTTTAACAGATGGCCCCGCTGGGATTAAATTCATATCAGGAGGATCAGGAGTAGAAGAACTGGTGAATCTTAATTCGGCAAAATTAGAAAATTTTATAAAAAATATTACCCTACTTGACAGCTTTTGTGATATTATACTTATAGATACGGGTGCTGGATTGTCGGAAAGTGTAATGAGTTTTGTTATGGCGTCGGATGAAGTACTTGTTGTTACAACACCGGAACCCACATCAATAACTGATGCATATGCACTAATAAAGATGCTTGCGAACAGGGATAAAACAAAAAAGGTTAACATTTTAATAAATAGAGCAGATAATGAGAGAGAATCCAAGGAAGTACTTAATAAGCTATGTATTGTGTCAAAAAGATTTCTTGGTTTTGAATTAAATCAATTAGGATATATTCAAAGAGATGATGCAGTAATTAAAGCGGTTAAGTTACAAAGTCCTTTTACTATTAGCTTTCCTGATTCAAAGGCTGCCTTAACAATCCAAGATGTTGCAAAAAAAATCATTAATAAGTATGATGAGAATAATATTACAGTGAATCTAGGGGTTAAAGGTTTCGTGAATAGGTTGTCAAACTTGTTAAGTGGTTTAGGAAAATAAATAGACTAATATAAAGGGCTGATGATATGACTTTAGTCAATAAAATTATCGAAGTTTTGGTTGTTGATGATTCTGCCTTTATGAGAAAAATAATTGAGGATATTTTGGATAGTGATGACGAAATAAAAGTTGTTTCTACAGCAAGGAACGCAAATGAGGCGTTAGAAAAGATTAGGCTTATTAAGCTTGATGTAATTACCCTTGATGTTGAAATGCCGGGTATGGATGGATTAAGCTGTTTAAAAGAAATTAGTAAAATTGTAGATACGCCAGTACTTATGCTAAGCGGTTTAACTCAAGAAGGTGCTGACTTAACAATTAAAGCCCTAGAGTATGGTGCTATAGATTTTATAACAAAACCTGTAAATCTTTTCTCTTCATCCGGTGAGGATAAGAAAAAAGAGTTGGTTGAAAAGATAAAGATGGCATATCGAGCTATAAATGAGACTAAACAGGCTCCAATAGTAGAAATTAAGCCAGATATAAATAAAAAACCAGATATAAGTAAAAAGCCAGATATAAGTAAAAAGTCTAATACAAGTAATAAGTCTGCAATAAGTAATAATCCTATTATAAGAAATAAGCCTGTTGAAAAAATGGACATTAAAAAGATTGAGGTGATGAATATTGTGGCTATTGGGACTTCGACTGGAGGACCAAGAGCACTTCAATCAGTTATTCCATTAATACCCGAAGATGTACCAGCAGCAATTTTGATAGTTCAGCACATGCCCCCGAATTTTACTAAATCATTAGCAAAGCGTCTTAATGATATGAGTCATATAAGGGTTAAGGAAGCTGAAAATGATGAGATTGTTGTATCTGGAACAGCTTATATAGCTCCGGGTGACTATCATATGAAGGTAATTAAGCAAAGAAGTGGGAATTTAGTTATTAAGCTAGATCAAGGGCCAATTGAAGGGGGCCACAGGCCTTCAGTAAATACCTTGATGCGTTCAATTTCTGAGACGGGCATTACAGACAATATTATCGGGGTAATCATGACAGGTATGGGTAATGATGGGAGCGAGGGGCTTAAATTGCTAAAAGATAATAATAATGCTTTTACTATTGCACAGGATGAGATGAGTTGTGTTGTGTATGGAATGCCAAAAAGCGCATTTTTAATTGGAGCAGTTGATGTAGTAACCCCACTATCTAATATTTCTAATGAGATCCTAAAACGTATGGAGGTACGAAAAAATGGATTTGAGCCAATATCTTGAAATTTTTATTGATGAAAGCAAGGAACATCTGCAATCTTTAAATGAATCTTTACTTATACTTGAGAATAATCCTGAGGATACTTCAGTTATAAATGAGATATTTAGAGTTGCTCATACCATCAAAGGAATGGCTGGGACAATGGGTTTTAGCAAGATGACAACACTTACTCACGATATGGAGGACGTGCTTCAATCTCTTAGAACAGGAGATATTAAGGCAAATGCATCTATTGTGGACACCCTTTTTAAGTGCCTTGATGCATTAGAAAATTATGTAAACGATATAGTATCTCAAGGCTCCGAGGGAGAAGGAAATAATGAAGATATTATTAAAGAACTACAAAATATTATAGTAACGAAAGGCCAAGCCTCATCGGCATCTGAAGCTTTAAAGCAGGTTGCAGCAACTTTGGAAGTTGTAGAAGAAGATAAAGAACTAAAGCTTGATCAATATGAACAAAATGCAGTGAATAAAGCTAAAGACAATAATCTTAATGTATTTAAGTTAAAGGTTATTTTCAATGCTGGCTGTGTTCTTAAAGCTGCTAGGGCATTCCTGGTTTTTCAAAAATTAGAACTTTATGCTGACGTAATTAAGGCCATACCTAAAGTAGAAGACATTGAAGATGAGAAGTTTGATAGAGAAATTATACTTTATGTAGTTACAGAGAACAATAAAGAAAAGATCCGACTAGAAATATTAAGTACCTCAGAGATAGACGAAGTATTAGTTGAAGAAGTTGAAGTAGCTGACTTGGAAAATTTCCAAAAAGAAGATATAAAGCAGGAAGAGAAAGTTAATGAAAAGGCCGAAGTAGCAAAAAAGAAAGAAATTGAAAAACCTTTTAATTCTAAAGAGACTTCAAAAAACGATAATGGTCAGGCTGTAAACCAAGCTAAACCTAAGACTGGCAAAACTGTTAGAGTAGATATTGATAGACTCGATAATTTAATGAACCTAGTTAGTGAGCTGATTATTATTAAAACAAGATTAGAGGGTCTAGAACTAGGTGAGAAAAACTCTACATATGTTGAAGCTGTGGAATACCTTGAGAGAATCACAACTAGTCTCCACGATGCAGTTACGAAGGTTAGGATGGTGCCAGTTGAGACTGTATTTAACAGATTCCCAAGAATGATAAGAGATATAGCAAGGGATTTGAATAAAGATATAGTACTTTCTATGGTTGGTGAAGAGACAGAACTGGATAGGACTGTAATTGATGAAATAGGAGATCCTTTAATTCATCTTCTTAGAAATTCTGCTGATCATGGTATAGAGAACCATGAAGAAAGAAAAGCAATTGGTAAGCCGGAAAATGGAAATATATGTCTTAGGGCATATCAGGATGGTAACAACGTTGTTATTGAAGTGGAAGATGATGGTAAAGGTATAGACGTTGAAAAGGTAAGACAAAAGATTGTAGATAGAGGTTTATTAACACGTGAAGCTGCCGAGAACCTTTTAAAGGAAGAAGTTATTGATTATTTATTTGAGCCAAGTTTCAGCACCGCTGATAAGGTTACTGACCTTTCAGGAAGAGGTGTTGGACTTGATGTAGTTAAAACAAAGATTGAGTCTTTAAGTGGCAATGTTGAAGTTGAAACTACCTTAGGTAAAGGGAGTAAGTTTATTATTAGGCTTCCTCTTACACTAGCTATTATCCAAGCACTTCTGGTTAATGTGGGAGTAGAGAAATATGCAATTCCTCTCAATTCTGTACAACAAATTTTAGATATAAACATTGAAGACATTAAACTGGTTCAGAAAAAGGAAGTTATAATGTACAGAAATACTGTTGTTCCAATTGTTAGACTTGCAAACTTTTTGGATGTTCCTAACTCGGAATTTACAAAGAAACAACTAGTAGTAGTTATAGTTAAAAAGGGTGATAGATTATTTGGTTTTATCGTTAATTCTTTATTTGGACAACAAGAAATTGTTATTAAGTCATTGGGTAAACTTTTATCAGGAATAAAGTATATAGCAGGTGCTACAATATTGGGCGATGGTAATGTTGCGTTAATAATTGATGTAAATACCATAGTATGATTAAATAGCATTTTTATTTTATTGTACAACTAAGATATTTTTGTTAATGTGATGAAGCTTTAAATTCCCTTTATCTTTTCATATAGGGCAGATAATTGGGAGAAATTATAAGATATGCCGGCTGCACGGCGGAAAGGCAGGTAATATGGCTGAGGTACAGACACAAGAATCAGTACAGGTTGTTGTCTTCAATATTGACAATGAAGAATATGGTGCCAATATTTTAAAAGTAACAACAATTGAAAGAGCACTTACAGTTGCAAGAGTCCCTAGAACTCCTCAGTTTGTAAAAGGAGTAATAAACTTAAGAGGTGAGATTATTCCAGTACTAAGCCTGAGACAAAGATTAGGCTTTCCTGAAATTGATGAAACTGAAGACACCAGAATTATTATTATAAAAACGGGTGAAATTGTTGCTGGGTTCTATGTAGATGCAGTAACTGAGGTTTTACAGATAGAATCAGCTAATATTGAAAGAAATAACAATATTTCATCTGAGTATATTTCTGGTCTTGGAAAAGTTGGTTCAAGAATAGTTACACTGCTTAATCTTGAGAAGCTTACCACAATTTAAAAATTAAGATATCAGGAGTATTGAATATGGGACTTTCATTTAAAGAACTGAATGATTTACATATGGATGTTTTACGAGAGCTAGGAAATATTGGAGCAGGCAATGCCGCAACTGCACTTGCAAGCATGCTTAACAAAAGAATTGATATGGATGTTCCAAAAGTGAAGATTTTAGAGTTTTCAGAAGTAAGCGATCTAATTGGTGCTGAAAAGCTGGTTGCAGGCATTTTACTTGATGTTAGTGGAGATATAAAGGCAACAATTATGTTTCTCATGGAAATAGAAGCTGCGAGAAATTTAGTTACTTTATTAATGGGACTCCCAGTTTCAGATGGCGATTCTTTCTCAGAAATCGAAGAATCCGCTTTGAAGGAAATTGGAAACATTTTAACTGGGGCCTATCTGTCGGCGCTATCTACAATTACCAACTTGACATTAATTCCATCAGTACCATATCTTGCAATCGACATGGCTGGAGCATTAATTAGCGTGCCAGCCATTGAATTTGGTAAGGTTGGAGATACAGTTTTATATATTGAAACTGAATTTGCAGAAGGAAGCAGCAAAGTCGGAGGAGATTTTTTCCTAGTACCTAACGCTGATTCTTATGACATTTTACTTAAATCGTTGGGAGTAATAGTTAATGGCTGAAATTATTAAAGTTGGTATGGCTGATTTAAAGGTTACAGTATATCCAAATACACTTACTACATTGGGACTTGGTTCCTGTGTTGGAGTTGCAGTATTTGACAGAACATCTCAGATTATTGGACTTGCTCATGTTATGTTACCATCCAGCCAGCAATCGAAGTTTAATCAAAATATTGCAAAGTTTGCAGATACTGCTATTGTAGAACTATTAGATGACATGATTAAGTTGGGAGCAAATAAAAAGCATTTTACTGCAAAACTCGCTGGTGGCGCTCAGATGTTTGCTCTAAATCAATCCTCTGACATTATGAGAATTGGGCTTAGAAATGTAATTGCATGTAAAGCTAAACTTTCTGAGCTAGGTATCCCAATAGTTGCAGAAGACACTGGAGGGAATTTTGGCAGGACAATTGAGTTATATAGCGATGGCGGTAAGCTTCTGATAAAGACTATTGGACATGGGACTAGTACATTATGATTGCAAAGGAATAATGTGAAGTATGGAAGAATTAATAAATAAGCTGCCATTCTTTTTATCTACTTTTATGGCTTTAGTTACTGGTATTTTGGGATTAATTAGTAATAAAAGTCAAAATTACATATATACATCAATGACTATCTGCATAATTTCTTTTGGTGTTATTGGCTTTATAGCTAAGAAATTCATTCTCAGCATGTTAAAAGAACAAGATGATGCCATGGAAAAAGAGGTTACTAAGGATACACCTTTAGTTACTGAAACAAAAGGAAGCGTAATTGATTTAAAAATAGATGATTCAAATAATCCAGAAATAAACAGTTTCTATGGAGATGATTTTTCCCCTATGGAAGTCAGCAAAGTGATTAAGACAAATATAATTAAAGATGAGAAATAAAGAGTAATATTATCAGGTGTTTATTCCTTCTATATGGAGAAATCACAATACCTATGAAGGAAGGATAATGAGGACAAAATGGCTACTGATAACAACATTTTAGAAGTATGGAGACATTATGGACAAACCAAAGACACTTCACTGAGAGAAAGACTTATATTAGAATATGCTCATCTTGTGAAATACGTAGCTGGGAGGCTGAGTATTTATTTCGGTTCGAATGTTGAATACGATGATTTAGTTGGATTCGGGGTATTTGGGTTAATTGATGCTATTGAAAAATTTGATATAAATAAGGGTGTTAAGTTTGAAACTTATGCATCATTACGGATTAGAGGCTCAGTAATAGACAGTATTAGGGAATTGGACTGGGTACCACGTTCATTAAGACAGAAAAACAAAGAACTTGAAAAGGCTTATACAGAGCTTGAAAATGAATTAGGACATTCTGCTTCTGATACAGAAATAGCTAAAAAAATGGATATTTCTGTTGAAGAGCTTCACAAGATATTAAACAATGTAAATATTACAGCAATGATTTCATTAGAGGATTTCCTCGAACAGAATTATGATTCAGGTATTGATGTACCAAATTATAACCGTGAGGATAGACCGGAGAGTCATCTGGAAATAGTTGAAATAAGAGATATTCTTTCTGACTCTATAGACAAACTTCCAGAAAAAGAAAAAACGGTTATAAGTCTATATTACTATGAGGAAATGACCTTAAAGGAAATTAGTGCAATAATGGGAGTATCTGAATCTAGAATATCTCAGCTTCACACTAAATCGATTTTAAGGCTTAGAGGTAAGCTGGCAAGGCAAAAATCACTTATGGAATATTAGGCTATTCAAAAGGAGGAGATTACGTGGGTATATTCACTGAACAAAATGTTGCAGAAGAGACTAAAATAATTATAAATACATCTCCAGATTTAATGAAGGCTTATATTAGGCTGAGACATATAGATAATGATACTTCACCTATTACTAAGAATGAAATGATTGATTCGCTTTTATCAAGAGGAGTGACATTTGGGATTAAGGAAGATGTACTTCAAGATTTGGTAATTAACCCTATTTACGATAGTAATATTTTAGTTGCTGAAGGGATAATGCCTGTAAATGGTATTAACGGAAGAGTAAAGTTTGAGTTCGATTTAGGGAAAAATAGCGCACCTATTATTTCCGAAGACGGAAAAGTTGAT
>Ga0123336_10001457_pt1 | contig 21706 bp, 18 predicted proteins | sample SSSSmetaG_FD_96466 | JGI IMG/M metagenome (GOLD analysis project Ga0123336, IMG submission 96466) | Glacier valley bacterial and archeal communities from Borup Fiord, Nunavut, Canada, to study Microbial Dark Matter (Phase II) - ​SSSS metaG | ecosystem: Environmental > Aquatic > Freshwater > Ice... | reverse complement strand
TATGATTCCATCGAAAGAATTGAAAAACCAATTATGTTTGATTAACTTTAAATATTCATCTATATTCATGATTATTCCTCCAAATTTTTATAATATTAATAATTTTGCTTAAAACTAAGACTATTTTATAGTTTATTTAAAGTCTTTAAATAATACATCCAGGCTTTCAGGATTGTTATATATTAAAATATCTCTTGAAATTCCTATTAATGTTTCGGATATATCAGAACCTTTTTTTGCTATTGTTATTATTGGGATACCCTTTGCAAATGCGTAACCACTTTCGATTCCCAAACCGACGCCTTTGTCCGTCAAATCAATAATTACTAAGTCACAGGAATCAATTTGTTCAAATGTGAATTGCATTAATTCATCATATTTAACTAAGGATACCCCGACTTCTAAACGAAGTGTAAGTCGGGGAGGAATTAGTGTCAGTCTATGTTTTTAAGTATTCTAGCCTCAGCTTTAATATAATATATAAAGCAATTATAAGGAGGTTAGGTTATGAAATTAACAGTTACTGCTCAAATTAAATTATTGCCAGATGAGTCTCAAATTGAATTATTAAAACAAACCAAGACTTCTTATTTAGAAGCTTGTAATTATATATCTGAGACAGCTTTTAATAATAATGTTTTTAAAAATAGTAAGCTACATGATGATTGTTATTATGACCTCCGTGCTAAATTTAGGTTACCTTCTCAAATGGCTTGCTCTGTTACTAAATATGTAGTTTCTAAATATAAATCAATAAAAGCTAATAAACACAAACTAACATTGGTTAATTTTAAAAAGCCTATGTATGAATTAGTTTACAATAGAGATTACTCTTTCGTGAAAGATGTTCTTTCTTTAAACACATTAGCTGGCAGAATAAAGGTACCATATATAACAACAGGCAAAGACCAATATTTTGACGGAACATGGTCTTTTGGAACAGCTATTATAAAACATAAACATGGCAAATGGATTATGAGCATTCCAGTTACAAAAGAAGTAGCTGAAATGAATTCTTTTTCAAATACCGTAGGTATAGACCTTGGAGTTAATTTTTTAGCAACCGTTTATGATGGTAACAAAACTACTTTTTATAATGGAAGAGGGATAAAACAAAAAAGAGCAAACTATTCAAAAACCAGAAAAGAACTTCAACAAAAACAAACATCTAGTGCAAGACATAGATTAAAAACAATAGGTAGCAGAGAAAACCGTTGGATGAATGATGTTAATCATTGCATCACTAAGGCACTCTGTACTAAGTATGACAATACATTATTTGTTTTGGAAGACCTTACAGGTATTCGCAACGCAACTGAAAAAGTAAAACTTAAAAATAGATATATAACAGTAAGTTGGGCATTTTATGATTTTAGGCAAAAGCTTACCTATAAATCAATACTTTACGGTTCAAGTACAATAACAGTAGACCCTAAATACACAAGTCAAAAATGTCCCATATGTGCCCATACTGAAAAAGGTAACCGTAATAAAAGAACACATACATTTAAGTGCAAACATTGCGGATACCAAACAAATGATGACCGCATAGGAGCAATGAATCTATACAATATGGGAACAGAGTACCAAAGTATAGTTACTATATAGCATGCTATAAAGTAAAGGGCTCAGTCAATAGCCCTAATGTAACGTTATAATAGCAACTGTGTTATAAGGTAGGAGGTTTAATAAACCGCTACTACTACTGAACAGTTACAAGCTCCCGCCTCTAAGCTACGCGTAGGCGGTGAGTAGTTGACATGGACTAAGTTGGTGTTGCATCCCCTGGGCATAATCACGTACTATACAGCTTGTTTCATATCCTTTATTTTCAAATATTGAGGATAATTTATCAATAATAACTTGATTACGACAATCTTCATAAAATTTAATTCCTATATATACTTTCATACTTAACCTTCTTTTGAAATTATTTTAATAATAAACCATTTTTTATGTCACCAAAGGTTTTATTTTATTTACAATGTTTTGCTGATAATTCCCTGAACTCACAGTTTTTACATTTATCTAATGCAAGAGCAAGTTCGTCACCTTTACATAAACGGTTTTTGGTCTTATTGGGTGTATAACATTCAGGTTTATCTGAATCCTGCATAAAACAAACCTCCCTTTATTTGAATTTATAATATGTTTATGAATTTTTTATATGTTTAAGTATATAACATGTTAAGTATATAATAACATATTATTTCTGAATTTACAAGATTTATTGATGTTTTTTAATTTAAAAATCGTTTTATTATAAAAATTAATTAAGAATAAAAAAGCCAAGATAATTTATCTTGGCTTTTTTATATTTAATTATTAATTTACATACGTTATTCTTGCATAGCCGTTACCTAAGTTTCCAGTCATTGTCCCACTTGCTAGGTTTGGCATTGACGCATTTCCAGCTATAAGTTGTGTACTTGTCATATAATAGCTTGAATTTACATTATAACTAGTAGGCTTATAAGAAGATGACGTTATTATATAACCTGAACCTCCTGCACCAGAACCTCCTGCTGAACCTCCATGACCACCATACCAACCACCACCACCACCACCTTGACGTAAACTTGATTGACTTGCCTCTGTTGATGAACTACCTCCAACACCGAATGATGGAGAACTAGCTACCGAAGCTCCATTGGCTGGACTTATAGTACCTATCCCAGATTGGGTTCCTCCTCCATCATAAGTGCCACCGTAATAATGACCTAACCCACCTATTGAACCACCACCGTAACCTCCTGGGAATGTACCGTATCCAAGTCCTTTACCACCACCACCGCCACCAGCGACAATTACTCGAGAATACAAATCTCCAGTACCAATACGAATGTCTGTGCCACCACCACCACCAGCACCTCCGAATGATGGATAGCCATAACCATTTCCACCACCATTCCAACCACCACCAGTTCCCATACCATTTAAACCTGTTCCACCTATGTAGAATTTTAATGATTCTCCGCTAGTAAGATTAATTGTACCCACAGAATAACCACCATTACCACCAGTACTTTGACCATTAGCACCAGAAGCTCCCCATACTTCCAATTTATACTTACCTGTTACTGTAATTGTATATGCCTGAACATTCCCTGTGTAACTAAAATTTTTGATTATAGATAGTTCTTGTACTGTTATAATAGAACTTGCTGTTTTATTTCCATCTACTGATTTAACAGTTATAGTAGCTGTTCCAGGTGATACTCCTGTCACTAATCCACTTGAATTAACTGTTACAACCCCTGTATTGCTTGAAGTCCAAGTTACAGTTTTGTTAGTTGCAGTTGTTGGCAATATTGTAGCTGTTAATGTTGTAGTTCCAGCAGGGGACACCATAGCCGTTGTTGGGTTTACACTAACAGTCGTTACTAGTTGATTTACTGTAACAACACAAGTTTCTACATATCCACCATTTTCTGTCTTTACTGTTATTGTTGCAGTGCCATTTCCAATAGCAGTTACTTTTCCTGTATTATCAACAGTGGCAATCCCTGAATTACTAGATGTCCAAACCACATTTTTATTAACTGCTGTGGTTGGCATAATCGTAGCTATTAACGTACCAATTTCGCCTAGATTTAAGGATAATGTGGATTTATCTAAAAGCACACTACCTGTTTCTAATCTAATCATAGCTGATGGTGTGATAGTTTCTAATCCGTATATATTTCCCACAGGATTTTGAATTACGTAATTAAGTTTATCGTCAGGTACTTTAACATATTGAGATAGTTTAGTATAATCAATATCATAATAATTACCTAATTCATCTAATGTTGTCTCTTTTCCCGTAGCATCATATATCTTCTGAGAAAATGAGGTTATTTGCTCCGCAGTATAAGGCGTATCTGATAATCTTGGCCAATCCTGATTATCGATATAATAACGTTCACTAGCATTCTCTATTTGTTTGGTATTAGATATAAATTTAGTAAATTTAGCTTCCTTAGTATGCCCCATAAATTTAGGCATTGCTAAAAGAACAAGTATTCCTATCATAACCATAACTAGAATTAATTCAATAAGTGTGAATGCTTTTTTATTTTTAAATAAGTTTTTCATCATGTTACCTCCTTTTTAAGTTTTTTGTATTTTAAATTATAGTAATAAAAATAGAATATTACAAATAAAAAGGGAAGTTTTAGTATTATTTTCACCACCACATTGATAACCACCAGCGTATTATTTTATCATACATTAACATAAACAAAGCCTACTAAAGCTTATATCTTGGATGATTTAAAGCTATCTAAGATATACTACCAATACAGGATATCAAATCAAAAGAAGAAAGATATTACAAAATAAAGAAAAGGATTATAGGTGAATAAATATATGATAATAACGATAGATTGTGAAGGAACAAATTATGATAGTGATATTAAAGGTAGCATAGAGTGTATGCCAAAGTTTTTAGATATTTGTTTAAAACACGAACTAAAAGTTATTTTGTTCGTAACAGGTATGTTTGCAGATGAATTTTTTAAACAGGGCATGTATGAAAAATATAAGAATAAAGTTGAATTTGGATTACACATTCATCCAGAAAATTTGCCTGAAAAAATAGTTAAAACTTTAGACTTTGATACATCCAAAGAATTTCTTGCTGATTATACAAAGTCACAAAAGTGTGAAATGATTAAAAAATCATACGATTATCTAAAAAGTTTAGGCATAGAAAATATAGGATATTTTAGAGGTGGTCAGTTCTCTTGTGATAATGACATACTTAATTATGTGGAAAGCTATTGTACGGATATATCACAGGAATCTCATAATCTTTATAGAGAAGAGTATAAAGTTAACAAAGATTATCTTGGCAGGATTCTACCACTATTTGTTTCATCTTATGAAGATTGCAAGTATATGTGTCTAGAAAATATTCCATACGATGAGTTAGTAACTTCGTGTAACTACTTTGGTTTCGAAAAAACGGTTATGTTAACTCACTCATACATGTTTAAGCCAGATGCTTTTAGATATAAACGTGACAATATCTCTGAACATATAACAGTAAAATTTAAAAGATTATTAGAGCACTATAACATAATTTAACATGTTTGGATATAAGACAAGAAAACACAGCAATAACTCACGAAAACATGTATTATAACATTAATAATAAACGCTAAAAAACATTTATATACCATAAACACAGAGATTAACTTAATAAACAAAGAAAGGAAGAAAATAATATGGAAAAAATATCTCAAATTATTGAAAAACGTAAATATGTAAGAGTTTCTCTTTTAAATCCGCTATCTGCGATATTGAAAATAGCAAAAATTAATGGTAAAGTAATTGATGAAGAAATTGGAATTATTAAAGTTTTGAATATTTCTGGTGGAGGTTTGAGTTTCAATTCAGAATTAAAACTTGAAGAAAATACAGCGAGTAATCATATAAAATATATACTTTCCATTAATGTTGATGAAATACCATTTTCTATCGCAACATATATATTAAGATGTACAAAAACAGAAGATGGATATAACTATGGATGTGTTTTTGATATGTCTGATGAATCTAGGACTTCGCTTTTGGCTGGAATATATCATTTAGAAAATATTAATAAAGAATAATTGATAAAATATAATTTGATGATTCTGGATAATAATATTTCTAATTCGCCTACATTTAAAAAAGAGACCAAATTGGTCTCTTTTTGTTTTCCAATAGTCTGAGTTATAAATCAAACAGTCTTTTTATTCTTCTAACCTTGTCACCTTTGGTGATTTGTTTGTTAGTAGTAAACTGTATCATTGGTATTTTACAGTTTTTTTGATTAAATAGCTGTACAAGGCTCTCGGTTATTATCGTTTCTATTTGAGAGTCATTGCTTTCATCATATTTAACTAAGCATACCCGACTTCTAAACGAAGTGTAAGTCGGGGAGGAATTAGTGTCAGCCTATTGTTTTAAGTATTATATACTCACTTTTAATATAATATATAAAGTAATTAAAAGGAGGTTAGGCTATGAAACTAACGGTTACTGCTCAAATTAAATTATTGCCAGATGAGTCTCAAATTGAATTATTAAAACAAACCAAGACTTCTTATTTAGAAGCTTGTAATTATGTATCTGAATCAGCGTTTAATAATAATATGTTTAAAAATAGCCAACTGCATGATGATTGTTATTATGACCTTCGTGCTAAATTTAGTTTACCTTCTCAAATGGCTTGCTCTGTTACTAAATATGTGGTTTCTAAATATAAATCCATAAAGGCTAACAAATATAAGCTAACATTAGTTAATTTTAAAAAACCTATGTATGAATTAGTGTTTAATAGAGATTACTCTTTTTTAAAAGATGTTCTTTCTTTAAATACATTAAAAGGAAGAATAAAAGTAGTATATATAACAAAAGGAAAAGAACACTATTTTGATGGAACATGGTCTTTTGGAACAGCTATTATAAAACAGAAACATGGTAAATGGATAATGAGTATACCTGTTACAAAAGAAGTAGCTGATGTAAACTCTTTTTCAAATACAGTAGGAATAGACCTTGGAGTTAATTTTTTAGCAACTGTTTATGATGGTAAAAAGACTACTTTTTATAATGGAAGAGGTATAAAACAAAAAAGAGCCAACTATTCAAAAACCAGAAAAGAACTTCAACAAAAACAAACTCCAAGTGCAAGGCATAAATTAAAAACAATTGGTAGTAGAGAAAACCGTTGGATGAATGATGTTAATCATTGCATCACTAAGGCACTCTGTACTAAGTATGACAACACGTTATTTGTTTTAGAAGACCTTACAGGTATTCGCAACGCAACTGAAAAAGTTAAACTTAAAAATAGGTATGTAACAGTAAGTTGGGCTTTTTATGATTTTAGACAAAAGCTTACTTATAAATCAATACTTTACGGTTCAAGTACAATAACAGTAGACCCTAAGTACACAAGCCGAAAGTGTCCAATATGTTACCATATTGAAAAAAGTAACCGCAACAAAAAAACACATACTTTTAAATGCAAACATTGTGGATACCAAACAAACGATGACCGCATAGGAGCAATGAATCTATACAATATGGGAATAGAGTACCAACGTATAGTTACTATATAGCATGCTATATAGTAAAGGGCTCAGTCAATAGCCCTAATGTAACGTTATAATATCAACTGTGTTAAAAGGTAGGAGGTTTAATAAACCGTTAATACTACTGAACAGTTACAAGCTCCCGCCTCTTAACAAAGTGTAGGCGGTGAGTAGTTGACGGAGAATATCATTCAATTTATATCTTATTATTGGTTGAGATATTATATTGAAATCTGTAATTATAGGATAAAATCTAGTTTCAGCTATATATTCTTTTTCTATTTTTACTAAATCCTCATTTAAATGAAGATGTCCAAATTTACAAGTATAGCACAAGAAACCTTCGGTGCATTGATATATTTGGTGAACCGTTTGAAGAAAAGCTGAATATATACGGTCGGAAACATCCTCTTCAAGAACTTCTGCCACAGATATTCTTTTCTTAGGGAGAATATGAAAATCATTATCTTGTTTTAACTGATGACAAGCGATAAGTTTAAGCATTGAAGGAGGTCCAACTAATATTGTTGGATTGAAGACAGATTGTTATTATTTACGTGGAGTTATTGTTTAATGCCTTTTAAAGAATGCTCAGTTGGAAAAACCGTTTGGTAATTGTCATGAATACTGTGCAAGAAAGAAAAGATTCTAACAAAGGTCGTCGTATATTGGAAAACTACAAAAAAATGAACCCACGCATTCGTGTTCATTAAACAAATAAAAAAGCCAGAGTAATCTCTGACTTTTTTATTCTCCAAACTCAAATGTTGGACCACTAATATCTTTGGTGGAGACTTCTTCCTTTACTGATTCTTCTTTGGTTGTGGCTACTTCTTTTTGTGATTTTTGTTGATTACTATACTCAATAATCTCCTGTTGAGAATTCATATTTAGATTTCTATCATTTATATGTAATTTTTCAATATCTGTACCACCGTCGATAAATGATTTGAACATATTTATATCGGTTGTATTATGTGCCACTTGTAATGGACTTGGTATCTTCCCATAACTTTCATCAATGTCTGCACCCAGGCTAACTAACATCTTTATGATAGGATAATTTATAGCTATGGACTTATCTGTACCATTAACATAATCAGCACCAGTAGAAATTTGTATTGGCGATATTAATTCATTACTATTAAAAGATTTTCATGGCATATGTATATTAGCTCCACATTTTATTAAACTCTTTAACATTGATTCCTTTCCATCTGAGTTGTTTTCAATATTAATAGAAGCATTTAGTAGATAATGCATTGCCGCTTTATTATCTTTATTTTTATAATTTACATCAGCACGTAGCCCCTCACAAAGACAATCAATCTTATTATGATTAGAAACAACACTTGTACAAGCTACCATTAATGGAGTTAGTCCCTGATTGTTCTCAATATCTGGATTTGCGTTTCTTTTTATCAACTGATTAATAGTCCCTAAATTATTATGTTCATTTATAGCATAATGAACAATGGTATTTCCCTCTTTATCTTTTATGTCAAGACTAGCATTTCCAATTATGAATTGGCGAACTGCACTATCGTGACCATTTTTCAATAAATGAATTAACAATGGTTTACCATCAATGTTTATATCATTATATTTATCTGCATTCTCAATGGTAAACCATACACACGCAGCATTAATCAACTTAAAATTATTATTAGTTATTAGTATGTCTATGGGTGTTTTTTCTTCATTATTTTTCATGTTAAAAAGAGCATTATAATTTTTTTTATTATTAATGTTAAAAGGAACAACATAATTTCCCGTATTTTCATGCCCTATTTTTTCAATAATCAACGACCTATTATTGCTATATTCTTGGTTAGCTAATATATGCAATATATTGTTGTTTTTATCATCTTTAATTTCTGATATATTGACATCTCTAAGAGTTTCTTCTACTACTTTATAATTAGAAGCTATTATGGCATGTGTTATCGCTTTTTCGGGGGATGTGCTATTTGTCATAACCTCAGAATAGTCGGTTATCTTCGACATTTTTAATAAAAATTCAAAATCATCTTTGGATTTTAGCTGGTCTTCTTTGTTGAAAAGTTTCTTAAAAATAGAAGGCTTTTTAATATCTTTCATGGTTGTGATTACTTCGTTATTCATAATTCCTACTAAACCAGTGTTCAAATCTTTATTTGCAGTGACAAGCTAATCTTTATCATCATACTTATATATTAAAGATGTTTCATTGCCATGTTTACTTAACTCTTTATATGTCAAAGTTTGAAGTTTGTCCATATCATATTTAATTCCAGTATCTTTTAGTGCACTAGTAATTATTAAAAATTCTGTACATTCTTTACTTCTAGTAAAAGGATTAAGTTCTTTATCTAAGTCTATCTCCATATTAAATTTTTTATTTAATTGACCATAAAAATGTTTAATTTCGTTTGATACGGAAATTGCATCTAATGCTTTTATAGTATTAATACCAAAAGATTTTTCAAAATTAGAAATTTCTAACAAAGGGCTTAATATTTCGTTAGTTTCCATTGTTAATGTACAGACATTTTTTTTGTTTATGTTACCCATAATATTTAAATAATCTGCAAAATTCAGATTTTCATTGTCGACTTTTTCGAAAACTCCCATTGATAATGATTTATAAACAGACATAATACCCTCTCCATTGTCTTCTACATAACAAATTCGTAAAGAATTATTCAAATCCTTAACAATCTCCATATAATTATCTCCATATATTTGTTTCAACTCATTTGAAAAATCATCTGTATGTTCGAACATCTGTTTATAAATAGTTTTTTCAAAAAGCTGATGAAATATTTCGCCTGTATGAGATATTGACTCATAACCTCTATCACAAGTAGATATGTTCAATTTATTCACATAATTATATTTTAAATATACCTCAGAATTCACACTTTTTACGTTGTATCCCAAGTTTATCAATATGTCCGAAGCTATTTTTTCGGTCATAACTTCATTTATATAAGTAGCTTTTTTATACATAGACAATCCACAATCACCAGTCTTCTCATAATCATATTTATAGTTTTCAGCATATTCCTGTGAAAACAAGTGAACTAATTCATGAGTGAGAGTTCCTCTATGGTCAGAAGGAAATGTAAACATATGGTCAACTATTACTATTTTACTACATAAATTATCTAATGTTTCAACTTTACCTATATCTGCTTTAAAATAACCACAAAGGTTACTATTTTCATGTACATCTGAATTTTTTTTATTGCTCATTTCTATATCTTTTAAGTGTGATATGTTTTTATATACGGAGTCCATTGATAAGCCATATTTATCGGCTAATACTTGTTTGAATCCATATATTGTTTCATAAAGAATTCCTCTATCTTTAATATTTTTATCATCCATAAAATATGGAGACAATTCAGTATTAGCATTTGAAATGATTGATTTCATATCTAAATCCTCAGAATATTTCTGACTAAAACGTTTTGTAAATTCCATAACTAAAGACCTCCCAATATATTGTATTATATTAAGTGAACTATCTGTATTCAACTACTTTCCTATATATAAAATAGTAGCCTTTCCATTGCCAACGATTAAGCTATCAATTGTGTTTGCATTTGACAAATTCGTTACATAATATGAACAACCACCACTATCAGCAACAATAATTCTATCATAAAGAGTTAATTCTCTTTTGTTTTTAAATAAACTTTACATTATGTTACTTCGTTTTTTTATTGCAGTTAACCCTATATTATAGTTATAATGTTAAATTACAATAACTGAAAATAGCCATTAATGATACTTGGAGTAACTTGACGAATATTTAAACAACTTACAAAATAATAACGAAGATAAAAAATATTATAGTTTGCTCTCTTTTTTGTATTTCTCATAAATATCAGGAGATGCAGTCGATATATAATATTAAAATATATTATGATATTAGTTGCCTCATCTAATATTTTATGGTCCTGCTGTTGTTATTATTTTTCTGTTGGAGGCATTATATCAAATAATTATTAGTTTAAATTAATAAAATAATAAAACAACTAAAGAGGAGGTCCTATTTAATGAAATTAAATAAAAGAAAAAAAGGATTTACAATAGTAGAACTTATTGTAGTCATGGCTATTATAGGTGTGTTAGTTCTTTTAGCAATGCCTAAGTTTATGGATTATACAAAGCAGGCTAAACTAACACAAATTAAAGTTGATACTAAACAATTGGAAAATGCATCAGAACGTTATTATATTGATAAACAAGATTGGCCACGACTCAGTGATACTCCATATACATCAGCACAAATAACGTCATTTACTCAGGAGGTTACAGATAAAACAGGGCAGGTGGTCACATTAGATTCTTCGGGTAGTTATTACGATGTTAATTATACCAAGCTACAACAATATGTTCAAAAACCAAAGAATGATATTCACTATATTATACAGAACCCAGTTGGTGAAATTTATCATTTAGGCAACTTAACACCTACTGGTGAAGAAAGATTAAATCCGCCAGTTATTTTAAACAACAAACCAGTTGCAGTTATAACAATGACACCTGGAACTGCATTGACAACAGCTACTAATATAACATGGGCTTATTCTAATTCAACAGACATCGATGGAGATTCGATAACCAATGGAGAGTGGCAAGGTAACCAAGCTACATATACGGCAGGAACGTATACTGTACAACTTAGAGTGCAAGATATTAAAGGTTTATGGTCAGACTGGACATCTAAAACTATTAGCGTTTTACCTAATCCACTTGGGGCTGAAATTTTAAATGAATCTTTTTCGAATAATACATTAGATTCAAATGTTTGGAACTCATTTATCCAAGACACAGGTTCTTCTATAAGTTTTTCAAATGGTCAATTATTGATAAACAATAGTGCAGGATATACACATACTGGAGCTGGTATATATACTAAAACACCAATGAATTTGACAGGAATAATCACTGTTGAATACGATTGGACAATGGGTAATTATTATGGTTCAGCACTTGGAAGTTCAGTTGGTTTCTTTAACTTTGATAATGCTCCATTTGAGAACGTATATTATGGAGGACATTCAATAAATACTGTAAAAACCAGGAATCATAGTAATTCTATAATGTATTTAGAAACAGTCCAGGGCAATTCAGCAATAATAACCGTTAATCCTGCTTATATTGTAGGAAACACCTATCATATAAAAGTTGTATTCAATACAAATACTAGATATTTCGAGTATTTTATTAATAATAGTTCAGTATTTTCTAGAATATTAACAACAACCGAAATGGGACCATTGGGTACTAGAATAGGTGTACAGATTATGAAAGGAAATTATGAAACAAATAGTGTAGACAAATATGATAACATAAAAATATATCAACAATAATAAATTAAATTAAATCAAATAAAAAGAACCGCAGATAATATCTATCTGCGGTTCTTTTTAAACTAATCTATAACTTTTTTACACTCTTGAATAATTTGAGATTTATCTTCCAACTTTATAGTTCTCTCTTCTAATCTCAATTGTTCCTTTTGGAAACATCTCATAACACTGTTCACTAAAGGCTGTATTATTGGTTCATAATTTATATGATTAGTAGCTAATATTTGATATATTTTAACGCTATCTCCACCTGTTGCTATAATAGGAGTTATCAAACTTATAGTTGCACTTTCTATTATCGTATGTATAAGAGCTTCATATATATCAGATTCAAGTTCTTTTTTATTTCCCATCAATATACAATTTGTGTTTTGTTCAGAAAACTTATAATGATTTCTAATTAACGATAGAACTTCATTGAAATCGTTAACGTCATTAACATTTCGTACATTAGCCCCTAAATAATAGTCTATAACAAAGACTGAATCTATTGAAACTTCAGATACAAATCTGTTAAAATCCCTAGATATAACGTATCCGTTGTCTATTTCATAAGTATCCCGACCTAATTGGATAAACCTGTCGGATATTAAACTGTATATATATAAGTTTTCTTCAGTTACATGTGAATGGTTATAGATTCTCATCAAATCCGAAAATCTTAACGGTTGCTTATGATTAATTGAATTACATAATTTTTGGTTATCAATTGTATTTAAAAACATATTTTCCATATAAAACACCTCACTAAATAATAATTAGTTTATAACGATTAGTACAACATGTTAATTATATAATAACATATTCTTTAACCAAAGTAAATAGAAATACCATATGTTATCATCAATATAAAGTTAATGCTATTGATATTGGAACAAAAATATATCAAAACATAAAAAGAGACCAGTTATGGTCCCTTGAATATTTTGATATATTTAATTATTGACCTACGTAGGTGATAATTGCTTTACCATTGCCAAGTTAAACTCCAACGGTTGTTTTGTAAATAAAAACATCACAAATATCAGAGTAGTATTATATTTTTAATTATAACTTATTTGAGTAATAATCACTTTTCCATTACTAGTATTTCCTACACTATTTGATTGGTTGGCTCCAATGTTATACGAACCACCACCACCACCTGATGAATAGTCAGCATTGCCTGCTCCTCCACCTGAGTATCCACCGCCTCCTGCACCTCCTGCACCTCCACTAGCTCCACCACCACCGAAACCACCAGCCTCTAGCCCCGTAGAATTTCCTGTTCTTCCACTAAACCCTCCAATTGAACCAGTCATAAAAGAATATGCCACATTTTCCGCGTATCCATCTGACCTAGATGTTCCTCCATTTGTCAGAAATCCTGCACCAGAACCACCCCACCATGTATTTGAGGCTGGTACTCCTCCTTGACCATTGGTACCTCCTAGTGTATCATATCCCCTGTTCCCCGTTGTTGTAATACTTGCATCTGGAATTGCTAATCCCATGTTGTTTGATGATGACCCAGCTCCACCAGCTATTATTAGAGGTGTAGCTGTAACATAAGTTCCGCCGATACTAGATGCTTTAGTTACAAAAGTTCCACCTGACCCAGTTCCATAAAGATATTGACCACCTTGCTGTCCTACTGATATAAATAATACGTCTGAGGCTAATAGGTTGAAGTCACCGACCATTACTGCACCTTTGCCTAGTGTATTATTACCTGTTCCACCCGCTCCGTATGTTTGTATTCTATAAGTGCCACTTTGTGAAACAACCCATTTTTGTATTCCATTGATAGAAAAAACAACACCAGATAAAGGTGTGCCTACATAAGTTGCATTTAATTGAGCCTGAGTTGGTCCTAAGTTACCACGTACGCCTGCATTTGTGAATGTTACACTTGAAGCTACTAGATTTATAGTTGTAGTACAATTTGCGGTATAGTTTCCAGATACTGTTTTACCTGTTATTATTGCAGTTCCATTTGTTATAGCTGTTACTACACCTAGTGAATTAACAGTTGCTACACTCGTATTGTTAGAAGTCCAAACTACATCTTTGTTAGTAGCGTTTATTGGAGAAATATTAGTTGTTAATTGTAGTGTAGCTCCCACGTTTATAGTTGCTGTATTTTTATTCAATTCAATACCAGTTACATTTATATTACTTGTTCTGACCTGAGCTACTTGTGTTAAATTTTGTAAGGCATAAACATTACCAACTGGATTTTGTATTACGTAATCCATATTATCATCAGCAACCTTAACATATTGTGATAATTTACTATAATCGATATCGTAATAATTACCTGTTGCATCCAGAGTTGCTTCTTTACCAGTAGCATCATAAATCTTTTGAGAAAATGCTGTTATTTGTGCTGATGTATAAGGAACATCAGTTAATCTTGGCCAATCGTTTTTATCCATGTAATAACGTTCACTAGCATTCTCTATTTGTTTTGCATTAGATATAAACTTAGTAAATTTAGCTTGTTTTGTATGACCCATAAATTTAGGCATAGCTAATAGAACAAGAATCCCTATAATCGCCATAACTACTATAAGTTCAATTATTGTAAAACCTTTTTTAATTTTCATCATTTGTCCTCCTTTTATATTTTTTGTTTAATTTTACATTATAGTGATAACTAAAATGAACTATCAAGATACATGGAGCCGATTGAACTAATAAAAAAGAGACCAGTTAAGGTCTCTTGAATATGTGCACCTACTAACATGTATTAATTTAGTCCTGTTACTGTTATCGGAGTTAGTCTATTAGTTGTGGTTGCGTCACCTATTTGTCCTTGTGCATTTCCACCCCAGCTTTTTACTATTCCATCGTTTAGTAACGCTATTGTATGTAAATATCCAGCATCTATTTGTTTTGCGTTAAGCAATCCAACAACTGTTATTGGACTACGTCTTTCAATTGTAGTACCATCACCTAGTTGTCCCTCAGAATTTCTTCCAAATGTTTTTACTGTTCCATCATTTAACAAAGTTACAGTATGATAGGAACCTGCGGATATCTGTATTACATTACTTAATCCTGAAACTATTGTTGGTGTAATTATTGTATTTGTAGAGCCATTGCCTAGTTGTCCATTACTATTACCTCCCCAAACTTTAACTGTACCATTACCTAGAAGGGATACTGTATGATTATTACCTCCTGATATTTGGGTTACATTACTTAATCCTATAACAGATACTGGGCTATTTCTTTGAATTGTAGTACCATCACCTAGTTGTCCATAAAAGTTATACCCCCAAGTTTTTACTGTCCCATCATTTAATAACGCTATTGAATGATAAGTACCTGCTGATATTTGTATTACATTATTTAAACCTGTAACTGTTACTGGGTTATTCTTTTGAATTATAGTTCCATCACCTAGTTGTCCATTATCGTTAAATCCCCAAGATTTAACTGTACCATCAGTTAGTAATGCTAAAACATGATAAGTCCCCATACTTATTTGTTTTACATCTGTCAATCCTGAGATTACTACTGGTATATTCCTTTGAGCTGTTGTTCCATCACCTATCTGACCATGGTTGTTATACCCCCAGGATTTTACAGTCCCATCATTTAATAATGCTACTGTATTGTAAACCCCAGCTTCTATTTGTTTTACGTTACTTAAACCTGGCACCGTTATTGGGGTAAGTTTATCGATTGTAGTTCCATCACCTAATTCTCCAGTGCCATTTGAACCCCATGTTTTAACTGTTCCATCATTTAATAACGCTATTGTATGATAACATCCTGCTATTAGTTGTTTAATTCCTTTATTATTAATAACAAAAAAATCTGTTTGAACCCAATCTGACCAAAGACCTTTGCTATCCTGAACCCTAAGTTTAACTGTATAAGCACCTTCTGTTGTATAAACATCTTGTTTGCCTTGCCACTCAACATTAATTATTGTATCTCCATCCGTGTCTGTTGATGTCAACGAAGTCCATGTTATATTGGTAGCAGTTGTTAATGCTTGTTTTGGAGTCATTGTTATAATTGCTGTTGGTGCATTATTAGGAGTTGCTCTATCTACCCCAGCTTTTGTTAAGTTTTTTAAATAATATATTTCACCTGCTGGGTTCTGAATTATGTAATGAGTGTTATCTTTTGGTTTCTGAACATATGATTGTAATTTTGTATAGTCAATATCATAGTAGCTACCAGCAACGTCTAATGTAACAACCTGACCTGTTTTATCAGTTACTTCTTGTGCGAATGATATTATTTGTACTGACGTATAAGGAATGTCACTTAATCTTGGCCAATCTTGTTTATCGATATAATAACGTTCTGATGCAGTTTCTATTTGCTTTGTGTTGGACTTTATTTCTGTTAATCTAGCTTTTTGAGTATGTCCCGCAAATTTAGGCATAGCTAACAGAACAAGAACTCCAATTACCGCCATTACAACGATAAGTTCAATTATTGTAAAAGCTTTTTTATTTTTATATTTAAACATAGAATCATCTCCTTTAATATTCTTATTTAACTTTATATTATAAAGAAGCAATATTATAAATATAAAAAATTATAACAGCAGGACCTGTTAATATTGGCTGAGTGCTATAATAACAAAATATATTTTAATATTATACATAAACTTTGTATTATGTGCTGCTGAAGCAGCTTAGGCAAAAATAAAAAGCCAAGAAATTAGTCTTGGCTTAAATATGTTTTATTGTTAACTTCCAAAGGTTATCTTTGCAGAGCCATTACCAGTTTTAGCTCCACTTGACATTGTTCCACTAGTTACCCCTCCAACATAACCTGAACCACCACCAGCACCAGAAAAGTTACACCCACCACCACCATAATAACCTCCACCGCCACCGCCACCACTATTCAAACCATTACCACCTTGACCGATTGTTCCAGAAGGTGCACTGCTATAAGAAGGATAAGCCCCACCAGACCCACCAGAAGATTGAGAACCTCCACCAGCAATTGGACCATTTGAAGTTCCACCACCAATACCACCTGCTATATCGCCACCAGCACCACCATAATCAGTAGAATTATCATTACCATAATTACCACCTGCACCGCCACCACCACCTGCTACGATAACTCTGGTGGATAGTAAAGTACTTACTAATCTAATATCAGATGCTCCTCCACCACTACCTTCTTTAACATTAAGAGCTGTTCCCGAATTTGCACCACCATTGAAACCTCCAAAAACTTTGCTGCCAAATTCTCCAGCACCACCTACATAAATATATATTACTTGTCCTTGTGTGAAATTAATATTACCGTAAGAATACCCACCCTTTCCACCATAAGAACCTCCACCCTGAGCACCCCATACTTCTAATTTATATGTAGCGGTGGCAGGAACAACAAACGTTTGATAATTTCCAGTATAATTAAAAATTTGAGTTGTAAATGGAACAGTTACTGTTACAGCACAGGTTGAAGTATAGTTCCCATCAACTGTTTTTACTGTTATTGTTGCAGTCCCAGCAGTTATCCCTGTCATTAACCCTGAACTACTTACTGTTGCAACACTTGTATTGCTCGATGCCCAAGTAACATTTTTGTTAACAGCAGTTGTTGGTACAACAGTTGCTATTAATTGTACATTTGAGCTTACATTTACAGATGTTGTACTTTTTTCCAACATTATGCTAGTTACACTTTGATTAATTATTCTCGTTTCTGCAGATTGTGTTAAATTTTCTAAGGCATATACATTACCAACTGGATTTTGGATTATGTAATTAAGCCTTTCATCAGGGACGTTAACGTATTTAGATATCTTATTATAATCGATATCGTAATAATTGCCTGTTGCATCCAAGGTTACTTCTTTGCCCGTAGTGTCATATACTTTTTGAGAGAATGCTGTTATTTGGGCTGATGTGTAAGGAACATCGCTAAGTCTTGGCCAATCATTTTTATCCATGTAATAACGTTCATTTGCATTTTCTATTTGCTTTGCGTTAGATATTAATTTTGTAAATTTAGCTTCTTTTGTATGCCCCATGAATTTAGGCATTGCAAGAAGCACTAATATTCCTATTATCGCCATTACTACTATAAGTTCAATTATTGTAAATCCTTTTTTGTTTTTAAATTTCAACATTGGATTGCCTCCTTTTATACTTTTGTATTTTGAATTATACTTATATAAGTGAATCGTAATAACTAAAAATGCCCATTAATGACAATAGATTAGTTAATCTCATAAATTAAAAGGATAACGAGAATTAAGTCATAATCTTAAAATATATTTTGATATTTACTATCTAAACTAATATTTAAGTCCCTGCCTTTAGTGAAATAACAATAAAACCAAGAAATTAATCCTGGTTCTATATTTTATTTTGATTCCCAAATTAATCGTGGATAATCCTTTGATTCATCAATAACCCAAATATTTGTAAAGTCCCAGCCCGAATAAGTTGAACGTTGCTTCATTTGTACTGTTGTTTTTCCTGTTCCACTTGCACTGGTCAGAATCCCACTTAATTCTTTATCCCAATAAGAAGAGGCTGTGCTTCCCATAAACGTATAAGAAGATAATCCACCTTTCCCAGCACCAGTTGTATTCCCAATACTATAAGAATAGTTAACATAACCACGATTTATTGCACCTACAAGTCCACCAGCATTGGTTGTACTTGTAACATTTCCATAAGCATAACTATTATTTATAGTAGAATAATCACTTAAATAACCAACTAATGAACCAGCCAAGTTATTTGGACCTGAAACATTAGCACCTGAAACGCACTGATTCATAACGGAAGTTTTGCTTAGGTTTCCAACTATACCACCCTCAGACTGACGGTCCGAAGTTCCTACAACTTGTCCAGTTGTTTTTATATTTGATATTGTTGTTCCCAATGCGTATCCTATCAAAATACCATCACTAGAATCAATATCTGTGCTTGATACATAAGCATTTGTCATTGTTAAATTTTTAATAGTTGCTGTTCCAGTTGAACCAAATAATCCCAAATACCTATTAGGTCTTTTTATATATAAGTTGTCTATTTTAAGACCATTCCCATCAAATATACCCTCAAATTTTGAAGTTGTGTTATAAATTCCAACAGAATTCCAACCCAAACCTGTTTCCCAAATAGTTTTGTTACTTATATTAGCATAATCATTATCATCTTTAAAATCTAGATTATTCATCAATATATACTTTCCTATTAAATTATTTCTCATATTATTTAAATCATCTAAGGTATAGATTCCAATCCAACCCGCTGGAACGACAGCTTGTATTGGTAATGGCTCATTATTTACCACAGTTTCAGTTTGTTCTAATGCATTCTCACCAAGCTGAGTCAACTTATCCAAGTAGAATACTTCACCCACAGGATTTTGCAATATATAATGAATTCCGTCTTTTGGTTTCTGAACATATTCTTGAAGATTATCATAACTTATCTCGTAATACTTGCCATCAGTTTCTAATGGTACTATTTGTCCAGTCTTATCCTTTATTTCTTGTGCAAAGGTTTCAACCTGGGCTGATGTATAAGGAGTATCACTTAACCTAGGCCAATCCTGATTAGTCATATAATATCGTTCACTGGCATTTTCTATTTGTTTTATATTTGATTTTATTTCTGTTAGATGAGCTCTTTGTGTATAACCCATAAACTTAGGCATTGCTAGTAATACTAATACCCCTATTATCGCCATTACAACAATAAGTTCAATAATCGTAAATGCTTTATTTTGTTTTTTCAAACGTAGTACCTCCTTCTTTCGACTTTTTATATTATATTAGAAAACAAAAATTATAATTAAAAAAGGGCTCGTAAGCTCTCTTCGTATTTATGATAAACTACTTGTCAGTATAAGATAGAAATATATTTTGATATTGTCGTTTATGTCTAATATAACATTGAGAATTAAAACACCCAGCATTTAGTGAAGGCTTTAATTCATTTATACCAGATAAACCTAATAAGTTATTATTATTTTCCCATTTCCAGCATTCACACCAGATGTGGTTGTTCCATTAGTAACTCCACCTATATATGAGGAACCGCCACCACCTGGAACTTCAACACCATTACCGCCAACTTGTGCTCCACCGCCATACCAGCCACCACCGCCACCACCTACTAGTCCATTTTCATCACGTACTCCATTTTGACCTATACCGAATCCAGCATATACTATGTTATAATGTGTTCCAGAAAGTGCACCAACTCCACCAGCAGTTTGTGTTCCACCAGTTGCAATTGTACCGTATTTTACTGAGCTACTATTTCCTCCTGTTAATCCACCACCTACACCACCATAACGATAAACCGATGAAGTGTACGAAAACAAACCTCCACCCCCACCACCTGCTACAATGAATCTTTAATTTAATCCTGCTGAATTATTCCACAATCCACCTACTGTTCTTACGTCAGTTCCACCGCCACCATTACACGTATAATCGCTTGTTCTACCAGTGCCACCACCATTGTATCCAGTTGTTCCACCTACATAAATATATAATTTTTGACCAGGAGTTACAGCAAAATTGCCTTTTGCATATCCACCATTACCTCCACTAGGTTGTGCTCCACCTGCTGACATACCTTGTGCACCATAGGTTTCAATTTGTAGGCTTGTAATATTAGCAGGTACTGTCCATGATTGTTCTGCACCTGTAAACGAAAAAGTTTTTAAATTAGGGACATATACTGATACATTAAAGTTTTTTGACACCCAATCAGACCAATCTCCTTTTGAATCTTGAACCCTTAATTGAATAGTATAATTCCCTGCGGTTGCATAAATATTTTGTTTATTTTGCCATTCAGCGTTGATTATATTGTCAGCATCAATATCAGTAGAATTTGAATAATTCCATATTATATTCGTGGATGTATCGATGTTTTGTTCAGGAGTCATTGTTATGATTGCTGTTGGCTTATTATTTGGGGATAATCTTTTTTGTCCAGTTATAGTTAAACCATCAAGATAGAATACTTCACCAACTGGGTTTTGAATAATGTAATGAATATCATTATTTGGTTTTTGAACATATTGTTGTAATTTAGTGTAATCAACATCATAATAACTACCTGCTGAATCCAAAGTTACAACTTGTCCTGTTTTGTCTTTTATTTCCTGAGCAAAAGTGGATATTTGTACTGATGTATAAGCGGTATCAGATAATCTGGGCCAGTCCTGTTTATCCATATAATATCGTTCACTAGCATTCTCTAATTGTTTAGTATCAGCTTTAATTTGGGTTAATTTAGCCTGTTTTGTATGCCCTATAAATTTAGGCAT
>Ga0123336_10001454_pt1 | contig 21731 bp, 24 predicted proteins | sample SSSSmetaG_FD_96466 | JGI IMG/M metagenome (GOLD analysis project Ga0123336, IMG submission 96466) | Glacier valley bacterial and archeal communities from Borup Fiord, Nunavut, Canada, to study Microbial Dark Matter (Phase II) - ​SSSS metaG | ecosystem: Environmental > Aquatic > Freshwater > Ice... | reverse complement strand
TCGCCAACAATCTGGCGACCGACAGCCTCGGCGCGGGGTTCTTTTTCGGCGATGCGGTCGGCGCAGGGACGTTGCTCAACTGCACGGTGGCGAATAACAAGGTCGAGTCGAGCACCGGTAACGGCTACGCGGTGTTTGCCGCTGGCTTCATGGGCACGGCGACCATCACGCTCAACAATACGATCGTCGCCAACAACCAGAAACCGATGCCGAGCAACGACGCGTACAATTGCCAGAACAAGTACGGCAACGGCGGCGGCAATGTGCAGTGGCCCGAAGAGCTCATGCATCATTGCAGCGACGGCGTCACCGTCGCTGATCCGGCGTTGAGCGCGCTCGCCGACAATACGGGCCCGGTCAAGACACTGGCGCTGACCTCGACCAGCCCAGCGGCGACCAGCGGATCCGGCTGCCCCGCCACCGACGCCAGAGGCCATGCCAGGCCAGCCAACGGTTGTGCCAGCGGGGCGTACCAGCCGTAAGCATGGCCGGACGCATCTCCACCCGTCGCTGGAACGACGTCGCAATAGCCGGCGAAGGGACCCGCATCCTGGTGTGCCGATTCCGGCCACGCGGCGTACGGCGTGAGGATGAGCCGTGGGACGAATGGTGGAAAGATCTCGGCCCGAGCGTCGCGCTACACGCCGATGCATACGGCAAACACGGCCCGCCCATCGACTTCGCAGACTATCGGCGACGCTATCTTGCGGAGATGGCCGACGGCTTGTCGCAATATCATCTGCGCGCGTTGAGGGCCCGCATTGCCGCCGGCGAAGATATCGCGTTGCTGTGCTCGTCGGCCTGCACCGACGAGACACGGTGTCATCGCACCGTGCTCAGCGAGCTAGCCTTGGGCCTGTCGTAACGCCGACAGCAAGGCTTCCGGCGACTGCGCGCCAGACACGCCGACCTGGCCGTTGAGGAGGAAGAACGGTACGCCGGAGATGCCGTGCGAGCGGGCCTCGGCCTCGTCGGTGCGAACGTCTTTGGCGTAAGTATCCGACGCCAACACCCGCGCGGCCTCGTCGCTGTCGAGCCCCGCCTCGCCGGCGAGCCGCACCAAAGTGGGGTGATCGCTCAAGAGCGCGCCCTCGGTAAAATAGGCCCGCATCAGCCGTTCTTTGACTGCGGTCTGCACGCCGCGAAGCCCGCCCAGATGGATGAGCCGGTGGGCGTCGAAGGTGTTGGCGGTGAGCGCTCGTTCGAAGTGCATCTCGATGCCCTCGACGGCAGCGGTCTCGGTCATCTGGTCAAGCATGGCCTGCGCCTGCGCCGGCGTGCGGCCGTATTTGGCCGCCAACCGCGCCGGCAGCGACTGGATCTCTTCACGCAAGCGCGGCGCATTGGGATCGAGCTCGAAGGCGCGCCAGGCGATCTCTACCGGATCCGGAAACTGCTTCAGCGCAGCCTCGAGACGACGCTTGCCGACATAGCACCACGGGCACACCACATCCGACCAAACCTGGATCTTCACCGTCGACATCGGCACAATCTAAGGCGTCTCAACCTCAACGCAAGGCCCGGAAACCTCAGGTGGTCTTGATGAGCCCACCGTCGATGATGTAGTTGGACCCAGTCACGTTGGCCGTACGCGGCGACGCCAGCATGACCACCAGCGCGGCCACCTCTTCCGGCGTGGTGAAGCGCCCGGTTGCCAGCCCGCCAATGCCGGCAATCACCCGCTTTTGCGCCGTGTCGGCATCGACGCCCATCGCCTTGGCGACGGTCTGTGCCACGCCGTGCTCACCGAGCCACAGATCGGTGCTGACTGGCCCCGGCGAGACATCATTGATGCGAATGCCCTTCGGCCCAAACTCCTGCGACAGCGCCTTGGTCAGATTCACCAGCGCCGCCTTGGCCGCGCCGTAATCGATGGTGCCAGCGTCGGGCTGAAAGAAGGCATTTACCGACGCCACGTTGACGATGGCGCCGCCACCCTGGGTCAGCATCTGGGTGATCGCCGCCCGGGTGGCCCGCAGCGCGGCAAAGAAGTTCATCTGCATCGCCCATTCGAATTCCTCGTCGCTGGTCCCGAGAAACCCATTGAGCCGGAGGCGCACACCGCCGACATTGTTGACGAGCACGTCGACGCGGCCATGCAAGGAGACCGCATGGGACACCAGGCGAGCCGGTCCATCCGTCGCTGACAGGTCCACCGCCAGGCCCGTCACGCCGGCCAGTCCTGTCAGCGCGTCGACGTTGCGCGCACCCGCGACGACCAGCGCGCCCTCGTCGACAAACGACTTGGTGACCGCCAGCCCAATGCCTTTGCTGGCGCCCGTGACGACGACGATCTTGCCCTTCAACGACAGGTCCATGGGTCTCCTAGTGCTACCTTTGCGCCATGGCATCGTACATTCGCCGGCTCGGGCCGGAAGACAAAGCGATCCTCGATGTGCTGGCCACGTCGTCTCCGACGACACTGCGATCTACATGACTGCTTGAGCGACGAGCGGATCGGTGAGGCACAATGGCTACGTGACGATGCCCGAGATGGACGCCAGCGACGGTAGCTTCGCCGCGCGCTGCACCAGTGGGCCCGTGGTCTTGCGCCAGGCAGCAGCAGGCTGGCCGTGCCGGCGCTGGACGCAGGAGACGTTGGCTGAGGCTCTTTGGGGCCGGCCGTTGACCGTCGCCGCCGTCGACACCAAAGGCCTCGTCGTCGGCGACAGCGGCCTCCATCTCAGCCACACCGATCGGTTTTTCTCGGACCGGGCCGGCTATCTGATGGCCCCTTTCGACGAGCTTCCACCGTCGCTGTTACGCGACGTCCCCGAGCCCGATATCTGTCGCGACGCCGCGTTTCGGTCCTCGAAGCTGTGGTGTGCGCCCGAGGGTGCGGTGACGCCACTTCACTTCGATCTTGCGCACAACCTACACGCCCAGCTCGACGGCACGAAGCGCGTGCTGCTCCATCCGCCCTGGCCGCGTCGTGCCCTTTATCCGCGGCCGCTCTGGTCGGGCACGCCCAACTTCAGCGACGTCGACCCGCTCCGTCCAGATCTCGCACGGCATCCGCGCTTCGCCGGCGTTCAGCTGCTCCGGTGCCTCCTCGAGCCCGGCGATGTCCTCTACATCCCGAGCGGCTACTGGCACCATGTCACGTCGGTGCAGCAGAGCATGTCGGTCAATTTCTGGTGGGCACGCGGCTGGCTCGGCGGGGTCGCCCGCGCCGCCGATTGGTGGAAGCGCCGTCGAGGACTTAGCCGGTGACCGCCGGCGTCTTCGAGCAACTGCTGCTGGCGGCGACGGCGCTGGCACTGGTGGCCGTGCTCGGCCGTGCCATCCCGTCGCTGCGCACGCTCCCGCAGCGTCGCACCACGCTGGTCCTCTTGGGTCTTCTGTCGGCCGTGCTGGCGATCCGGTATGCGGTCACCACGCCCACGTTCATCCACGCCAACTTGCACGGTGCGGCGCTCACCGAGTCCATTCTCGACTTTCCGCGCCGGTCGACCGCGCGCGCCACGTATGGTCAATTCAGCTTTCTGACGCTCGGGCTCGTCGCTGCGATCTTCGGTCGCGTCTTCGAGGTGGTCGCCGCCACGAATCAGCTCTTGTCGGTGGCGACGCTCGGTCTCGTGGCCTGGCTGTCGGCGCGTTTGCAGCGCTCCATGGCGGCGGCCCTGTGGGTGCTAGCCGCCGGCAGCTTTCACGTCGCAGTGCTGCGGGTGGGCGGCTCCGAGGATGCCCACAACCTGGCGCTTTTTCTCGGCGCATTGGCCCTGGTTGCGGCCGATCTGTATGCCGAGCGACAACAGTTGTCGTCGCTGGCGGTCATGACGTTGGCCTTGGTTCTCATGATCCACAGCCGGCAGACGCTCTATGTGTGGGTGCCGTTCGCCTATCTGTGGATCCCCGCGCGCGCAGATCGGCCATGGCGCATGTTGCTCGAGCCGGCGCTGTCGGCGAGCGCGGTCGTCGTCGCTGCCGCGCTTGGCCTGCGCATCATCGGCACGGTCAGCTCCGAGTCCGAGCGGACCTCGTTCATCGTCATGGCCATCATCGTCCGCACGCCCGGCGCGGTGCTGGCGTTGTTGCGACATCATCCGCTGTTCGACGTGCTGCGCTTTGGGCCTTGGCTCGGGCTCGGCGCCTTGGCAGGCTTCGTGCTCGCTGTTCGCCGTCGCGGGACCCGGGTGCTGGCGCTGGCCTTTGTGGCGAGTTTCATCGTGTCGTTGCCGACCGGTTGGCACACACCGGGCGTCGAATTCAGCTTTCGCATGCCGGCGCTGTTCCTGGCCTTGGTGCTGGCGGGCCTGGCGGGCGCCAAGCTGTTCGAGACCCACGTCAGGAATCGCTGGCTCCAATTGGCCATGCTCTCGTCGGTGGCGTTGACCCCGTGCCTTCTGCCCACCTGGCAAGACCTGCACCGCGAGTCGGCCGATTTTCAAGAGTACAAACATCTGCGCGGCCAGCTTGCGGCCTTGCCACGCGAGGTCGAGGTGGTCCAGCTCTCCAGACGTCCGAGTCGCCCGTCGGTGACGCCGCCGGTCACCCTGCTCCGTCGCGCCGGCATCCGCGCCCGCATCACAGAGCCTGGCACGCCAGCGCTCGGCGTCCCGCGTCTCCTCATTCCCGGCATCCAATGCTGGGGCTACGGTATGGCCGAGCTGGTCGGCTTTGGAGACCGCTCGCCCAACCGCGTCACCACCGACGAGCTACGGCGTTTCATGCCAGTGCTGTTCGACGGTCTTCTCGACGGCATCGACCTGCCCGGCGAGCGACCGGAGTGTCAAACGCTGCTGCGCAACGCAACGCCCGTCGGCACACCGGGTCAGATCGTCGACGCGCCACAAGACATTCCGTTCGTGCTGTACGGCCACCAGCCGATCCCTCTTCAGCTGTATCTCCTCGGGCCATAAGCCGTAAAATCACCACATGTTTCCTTTGCCGCTATGCGCCACCTGTGCCGACCTCCGGGTCTGCGCCAGCGTCGGTGAAGCGCGGCCCGGGTATCCACGTTGCCGTCGCCCGCTCCTTGGCACCAGGCTCGACCGGCTGCGTTCACTCGTCGAGAAAACCCAGCCCGACGGACGACTTGCGACGACCGTCGAGGTGCTCGTCGACCGTTTCGCCATCGACCGCAACCGTTACTCGGAGATCTTCGAGTGGTCTCTCGCCTGGGATGTGCGCGGCGTGCAGCAGATGCGCTTTTCGTATGCCTTTCCTGGCTGGCCGGCGGATCGATCCATCTGCGCCACGCTCGTCGCTGCGGCGCCGCCCTGGGCCGCTGAGCTCACCGCCCGCGTGCTGGACATCATCGCCCATCCGGCCATCGCCCAGCCGCTCATCGGCGTCGCTGACGACGGCCCGCGCTACAAGTTGTATTTACAACTCCAGGCGCAGCACGATCTTCATCTCATCGGCCTCGACGTCGACCCGACCGGCATGGTGGCCTGCAAGCTCTACTACGCGACCGAGGCGCCAGCGGGTCCGCTCGTCGACGCGCTCGGGATTCGCCGCGCGCTCGTCGTCCACCGCAGCACCAGCGCCGTCCCCACCGAGCTCGACTTTGGCCTCGTCGACAACGACCTCACCGAAGCCCAAGCGCTGGAGGCTGCGGCCAAGATCTATCCCGATGCCGTTGCTGCTTACCGTCGCCTGGCCGCATCGTACGGGCTCGCGCTACGCCGGATCTCGGTCGGGCTCGATCGGCCGCGCCTCGTGCTCTACTACGTCTTGACCGACAGCGACGCGAAACCGCCGGCTGGCGGCTGAACCCAGCTCGACGGCAACAGGGGCGAATCGCCCAGCGTGTGCACGATCAGCGCACGCCGCGGTCGCGCCGATCGATTCGGCGCCGAGCCGTGATAGGTGCGGCCATGCAAGAAAGCGACGCTGCCACGCGCGAGCGGCAACTTCACCGCACCGTCGGGCGGACGACCCTGGTCCCGTCTGTCGACGGAGACGAAACCGTTCGGTCCCATGCGAAAGGTCGCCTGCCGCGGCAACCGATGACTCCCCGGCACGACCTCGAGGCAGCCGTTGTCGACGTCCATGTCGTCGAGCGCCACGAAGGCCAGCATCAGCGACTCCGGCTCACTAGACAAATACCAAGCGTCCTGATGCAGCCCGAACTGCACCGACTCCGAATGCGGCTGTTTGTAGACCACCGCCGACTGAATGACCGACCGCGCCCCAGAGCTGACCAAGGGCAAGGCCAGCTCCGGCCCGCGACAGACGGCGTCGAAGTCACCGTCGACGAGATGCAGCCCATGGCCGAGCCGCATGGCAAACGGCTCCCACGCCGTCGCTGGGAGCGTGATCGGCGAGCCGCGCGACAGATCCCAGAATCCCAGCGCATCGAACGGCGACCGATGCATGAGGGTCCAGAAATCCAGCGACGGCAGGGCCCCGGCGAGATGGCGGGCAGCAGCATCGGCCAGGAGCTGCGAGGTACGTGTGCACAGTGCCTGCATGCGCTCGCTGGTGAAAGCTCGATGACGGATCACATAGCCTTCGGTGGTCAGCGAGTCCTGTTCAGGGACGGTAAACGGCGTCATCGATGGACGGCGAGATACAGATCGATGGCGCGGTGCATGTTGGTGATCGCCGCTTCCTCGACGGTGAGCTGGAGATTGGCAAAGCCTTGGGAGCGCATGCCGCGATGAAGCAGCGGCAACAGATCGACATCGCGACCCATGACCGGCCCCAGCGCCTCGGCGCCGTGTCGAAAGCGTCGTCGCTCGGGCACGCCCACCGCACCACGCCGATAGGTCTCCTCGTCGAAGTACATCTGCTCCGGCAGCGACCGGTGCGGCCGATGACGATAGAGCTCGAGGGTGTCGCCGCCAAAGTTGAGCTGCACGTTGGGGAAGAGATACACCTGGACCTTCATGTCACCTTGACGCAAAGGGATGCGCATCTCGCTGTGGATGCCGCGGAGCTCGACGGTGATGCCTTGGAGGTCGACATGCTCCGCCAGCTCTGGATGCAGCGCTGGCAGATGGTAGCTTTCGTTGGAGGCGTCGACCGAGGTCTTCCAGTTGGCTTCTACCTCGACGGTGCGGGCCGACGTGAGCGCAAAGTCGGCTGGCCGCGCATGGGTCAGCGACGCCTCGACCGGGGCCAGAAATGCGTCGAGGGTTTCGCCGCCTGGGGTCATGCGGATCCAGACGAAGCCGTGCCGGACTTCACATTCGAGCGGGCTGAGGTGCGGTCGCTCGACGGTGACGCCGGGGGTGGCGGTGCATTGGCCGTCGAGCCCGTAGGTCCAATGATGATAGGCGCAGCGGAATTCGCCGACCCGGCCGCGTTCTTCGGGGCAGAGCAAGTTGCCGCGGTGCTGACAGACGTTGAAGAAGGCGCGCGGCTGACCACCCTGCCGCACGACCAAGATCGACTGGGCGCCGAGCTCGAAGACGAAGAAGTCACCGTCGACGACGAGCTCCCGCGCGGCGCCGGCCAAGAGCCACACCCTGGGCCATAGCTTGGCCTGTTCTTCGGCCATGAACGCGGCCGACAGATAACGCGCTTTGGAGACAGTTCTTGTCGAATTGACGGTAACGCTCATGGCAGGCCGAGACCGCCTGGATCGCGGAGCTCGGCGGCCAGCGCTTTTGCAGCAGCCTGACCCGACGATCCGCCGGCCAGATCGAAGCTCGCTGTGCGTGCCAGCGACGGGCGAGACGGATCATTGGGCCGGATCTGCAGCTGGATCTGCTCGGTGCCGCGCACCAGTTGCAACGCGACGCTCCCTATCCCCAACGCCCCATCCGCCAGGACCCAATCGCCGATGGTGACCCCAAACCCCAGCCCCAGCCCTGCAAGCCAGCCGGCCAGGATCGCCGTGTCGAGTCGCTCGGGGCCTCGATCAGAGAGCAGCGAACGCTCCACCGCGTGGACATTGGATCGGTCATTGGAGCGATCTGGTCGATGCGGCGTCAACAGGCGCTCTTCCCAGCCATATTGCGCCACATAGCTCTCGCTCAGCCCCGAGCACGCCCGCTCCGCTTCCTTGCACACGCCGTCGTAGACACAGCCGAACCCGGGCTCACGCTCCCAGTAGCTCTCGTCGATGATCGACGGCGGCTGGCCGTCGTCGTGATAGAGCGCAAAAGGCCCCAAGAGACAGCGCGGATACCATTTGACGACGGGCGGCACCCCGCGGCGCGCACAAGCCGCCAGCGCCGCCAGCAGATACGGCCGCGACGCACCGACGGCAGCATGATGCCCGCGGGCGCCATCCTCGTCGGCGCGCGGCCAGTAGTTCCAGAACTCCATCGACTGCGGTGACCAGCGCGTCGCCAGCTCGACGATGGCCGGCAGGCTGCGATAGTTGGCGTCGACGATGGCGGTGTTGGTGATGATCGTCGCCGGCGACGCCGCGAGCGCATCGAGGCCTTTGCAGATCGACGCGAACGCGCCGGATCGTTGCACCAGATCGTCATAGTCGGGAGCTGTCGCCGCATGCAGCGACACGAAGAATTCGTCGACGCCAGCGTCGAGGAGCGCGCCCAGATAGGCTGGATCGCCGAGCCGCATGGCATTGGTCTGCAGGCGCACATGGGCAATGCCGGGCAGCGTCCGCGCCAGCCGCACATAGTCGACGAGGTCCCGGCTGAGCGTGACCTCCCCGCCGCTGAAGATGATGCGGCTGGCCCCGTTCAGCCGCGCCGGATCGTCCTTGAGACGCCGCATCTCGTCGAGCGTGGTGCCCGGCAACACCCCGAGCACGTCTTCCACCATGCAGAAGCGACAGGCGATGTTGCAGCGGAAATGGAAGGTGACCATGAAGCTGTTGCGCCACCAGGCTTCGGCGGGCGACGGCGCCGCAGCCGCTTCAGAACGAGCCATAGATCCCCGTCTTGCCGATGGTCAGCGCGCCGTCCACCGACGAGAAATCCACGCCGACATCCCACTGCAGATGATCGAGCTCGCCCGATTCGACAAACCTGGTCAACGCCGCTGGCCAGCCATGTTGCCGGCAAAATGCCGCCGCGGCCGAGGTCGTGATGCGCGAGAAATACATGGCATCGGCGTGGCGCTTGTTGGACACGCAGACCCGGTGACAACGCCGCAGCGACGGCGACATCAGCTCCGCCAGCCGGTGCCGGCGCGCATCGAAGTGCACCGACGACTGCAGCCGATGCAAGACCTCGTCGATGCCGGTCTTGGGGTCATGAAAGGTGTAGAGATTTCGGAGCTCGAGAAGCTCCCCTTGCAGCGCGTACGATCGCATGTCGATGTAGAGCTGCACGCCTGCCGGGCCGCGCTCGGCCAGCGCCGACGGCGTCACCTCGACGGAGAACATGTGCCACGGCAACACGCGCGGCTCGACTGCATCGAGCTCGACCGATGGCCGCAACAGCTCGCGCACCCGCGCCACCGAGAGATCCGCCCGGCGGCGCTCGTAATCGTAAAAATACAGCTCCCAGCCGAGCAGCTCGCCCCGTCGCTGTTTGATGCCCCACACGGTACGCCCGCGACCGAGGCCACGCTCCAGCGCCGCCAGCAACGCCAGGCCCTGTTCCTCGAGCCCGGCCAGCGCGAACGATTCCACCAGCAGGCTCACCGAACGCAGCTTGCCAGCCACTGGCACCGTCGGTACGTAGGGCAAGAGCACATAGTCGTGCAGCGTCTCGTCGACGGCACAACGCTGGAGCGGCGCCAAGGCCAGCGGCGACCACCGCTGCTTGTCGACCACATCGAGCCGCCGTTCCGTCTTCGTAGGCGCCATGCCAGCCTCAGTATACACTCGTGTCATGGCGCGCCCGGCCAACACGGCCAACGTGATGACCAACCAACGCTGCAACCAGGCGTGCAGCTACTGCAATCAGCGCAGCGCCACCGACGATCTGCGCGCCATCGCCTTTGCCCGTGTCTGCGCCCAGATTGACGCTGCCCTGGCAGCCGGAGCCATCGACATTCGCCTCTCGGGCGGCGAGCCGACATTGCGCGGCGACCTCGAACGCCTCGTCGCCCACGCCAAATCCGCCGGCGCCGAGCGCATCTCGCTCGAGACCAATGGCACCCTCATCGACGCCGATCGCGCCCGCGCTCTCTGCACGGCTGGCCTCACCACCGCGCGCGTCAACCTGGTCGGCAGCGACGAGAGAGTCGACCAGGTCACCCGCGATCCGGGTGGCTTTCAGCAGACACTCCTTGGCCTCGATGCCTTGGTTGCCGCGGGTGCAGGCATCGAGATCCTCTGTGCGCTGACCCGCTCCACGCAGCCGCTGGTCGGCGCCTTGCCGGCCTTCGTCGCCGCACGTCTTGGCACGTCGCTGCGCGCCATCGAGGTGGCCGTCCCCGTCGACGGGCCGGATCCGCGTGAGCTCTTGTCCTATGCCGAGGCCGCGATCGCGCTGCAAGCGCTCGACGTCGCCTGCCGGGCCGCCGCCGTCTCGCTACGTGCCATGCCCGGCCAGGCGCCGCCGCCCTGCGTCTTTCCGCCGCGCTCGCGCATGAGCCACCTGTACTCGTTCAGCCCCGAGGCTGGCAAGCAGGCGGGCTTTCGCCAGTTACCCGCCTGCGAGCGTTGTCTCCTCAACGATCGCTGCTCAGGCATCTCCGAGCGTTATCTGGCGCGTCAGGCCGCACCGTCGCTGACGCCCATCGTCGAAGACCGTCTGCGACGTAGCCTGTCCCTCCTCGGCACCGTGCCCGAGCAGATTCGCCGCGAGCTGGTCAACCGCAGCCTGTCCGGTCTCCCCGACGGCACGCCGATCTACGATGAGATCATCCGCATCAACTTTCACTGCAACCAGGCCTGCGAATTCTGTTTCGTCTCCACCCATTTGCCGACGGCGGAAGACGCCCTCGTCGAGAACGCCATCCGCGACGGCGGCGCGCGTGGCTCACGCATCGTCTTGTCCGGCGGCGAGCCCACACTGCACAAGCGCCTGGTCGACTTCGTGCGCCTCGCGGCCGAGGTCAGCCGGCACCCGGTGTGTCTGCAGACCAACGCCATCCGGCTCGACGACCCCAAGCTGGTCGCGGCGCTGGTCACGGCCGGGCTCAGCCAGGCCTTCGTCTCCTTGCACGGCGCCACCGCCGAGATCTCCGACCTCATCACCTCCGCGCCCAACACCTTCGTCCGCACCGTCGTCGGCCTCGACCATCTGCACGAGGCCAGCGTTACCATCATGCTCAACTTCGTCATCTGCGAGTCCAACCGACACCAGATCGCCGACACCGTCCGTATGATTGCCACCCGCTGGCCCGGCGCGACGCTCAACATCTCCTTCGTCGCTGCGTCGACCGATCTCGTGCCGCGCACCGAGGAGCTGATGCCGCGCTACTCGGCCGCCATGCCTCAGCTGTCCGAAGCCATCGACGAAAGTGTTCGGCTCGGACTCCGCATCCATGGCTTCGAGTCGATGTGCGGCATCCCGCTGTGTCTGCTGCCACCGTCGGTGGGGCTCGAGACGTTGATGCTGACCGAGATCCCGGCCGACTTCGATCAGGGCGAGTTCGTGCGCGGCCGGGCCTGTGCCGATTGTGGCTATCAGACGCGCTGCTATGGCATCCGACGGCAGTATGCCAACCTCTACGGCACCGACGAGCTACGCGCCATTTCGACGGCGGCAACTTGATGCGCGGCCGCATGGGCACTGCGCGCGAGCTCGGTCGCTTTTTGTGGACCCGCAACCGGCTGTGGCTGGTGCCGATTGTCCTACTTGCCCTCTTGGTCGCCGTGCTTCTCGTTGCTGAGGCAACCAGCCCGTACTCGCTGTTCTTGTATCCGCTGTGACGCCGGTCCGTACCCTCGCGCTGATCCAGACTGTCGTTGGCGCCGGGCTCATCGCGCTGAACCATCGGTTGCCCGACGAGTCGCGGACGCTGGGCATCATCTTGATCGTCGTCGGCGCGCTGTTGGCCATCGCGCCCGGCAGCGTCCGGATCCGGCGCACCGCGGAGCTCTTGTCGGTGACGATGCTCGTCCTCATCGGTGGTGAGCTCACCGTACGCTGGCAAAACGCGCTTGGTCAGCGCGCCTTTGCCAATTCGTTCGTGCACTTCGTCGACGACCCCGAGCTGCGCTACGAGCTCGAGCCCGACACGCGATGCTCGGCCTCCACCACCAACAGCCTCGGCATGCTCGACCGCGCGCGCCAACTGGCCAACCCCGAAGGCGCGCTGCGCATTGCCTGTCTCGGCGATTCGGTCGGCGGGGATTGTCTGTTGCCGACCCACAATGTGTGCGCGGCACTCGAGACTGCGATGACCGCAAAACATGGCGCTCCCGTCGAGGTTCTCAACTTTTCGGTGCCCGGCTACAACACGATTCAAGAGGCGCGCGCGCTCGAAACCAAGGCGGCGCCGTTCAGTCCCGAGGCCGTGGTGGTGCTCTATGTCATCAACGATCCCTATCCAGACTTGGCCATCTCGCACCACCTGCCTGGCCATCTCAAGTTCGAGCATCTACTCTATTCGGCGGCGCTGGGCCTCCTGGGTCGGATCGGCATCGGCGACCAGATCGGCAAGGAGGTCGGGCGCCTTTATGACGATCCGCGCGCCTGGGCGGTCGTGGAAAACGGCTTTGCGCGCATCGCCGCCGTGGGCCAGGCCCGCAAGATCCCGGTCATCGTCGCCATCTTCCCGATGTTCCTCACGCGACCATCCCCGTCGCTGCCGGCGATCTATCGTCGCGTCGCGGCCGAGGCGACGCGCCACGGTCTCATCGCCATCGATCTCTCCGAACGCGCCTACAAGAACGTCCCGATCGACACGCTGCTCAAGCCGTCTCACGACCCGATCCACCCCAATGCGCAGGCCCATCGACTGGCCGCCGAGGTCCTATCCGAGACGTTGTTGAGCCTGCATCCGGAGTGGGTCAAGCCATGAATTGGTCGAGCGGTCTCGTCGCCAAAGTCGTGTTCATGGCGCTGGTGGCGCTCGGTGTCGGCGCCGCGCTCGGCTATGTCCTCACGCACGAGCGTGGCCCGTCCAGACCCAAGTCGGTCAAACCCGCATCGCCGGCCGGGCCCGCCGAGCTGGCCCTCATTGCGCCACTTGCAGTCGGCTCCACCGTCGACGGCTATGAGCTCCGCACGGTCGATGCAGTGCATGACGGAGTCGAGGTCCTCACCTTTGCGCGCGGAGCGTCCATCGTCCGCATCGAAATCGCTCTGGACTCGCCCGAAGCCCCTGCAACCGCCGGCCGCTACGCGGTCTTCTATTCGCTGGCCGATGGCAGCGTGCCCGAGGCCGACGGCCAAATGCTGGCCAAAACCGTCGCTGCTGCGTTGCAGCGCGAGGCACCCACGCCCGCCGGCCTCACCGTGCGCCAGCGGCATTAGTACGTCGGGCCCAAGCTGACTGTAGCAGCGACACCAGCGACGACAGCGACAAGAGGACCACCAGCGCCATCTGCTCGCGATAGCTGATGCCGGTCAGGGCCTGCACGCTCATGTGAAAGCCAAGCAGCATCACGCCCCAACTGAGCCGGAGCCAACGTCCGCACAACCACAGCGGCGCGCCGAGCTGCACGACCAGTGTCGCGATCGCTAGCAGCCTGGCCAGGGCCGGATTTTCGATAACCATCTGGCCGATGCGATCCCAGCCGGTCAAGGGGCCGTCAGCGACGGCACGAACGGTCAAGATCATGGCGCGCAAGGTGCGGGCCTCGCCCGCCCATTCGAGTCCGCCGACCACGAGCTTGGACATGCCGGCGCTGAAATAGGTCGCCGCTAGCGCTGCCGCTGCGCCTAGCTCGGCGACCTCGAGCTCATCTGGATCGCGCGTGCTCTTGCCCCACCCGAGACCCATGCACCAGCCGAGCAGTGCGACGCCCGAGGCGTAGAACTCTCGGCGCGGGCCACCATCGAGAAAATCGGCACGCCAGCCCAAGGCCGACAGCGCCAACAGCGCCACCAACCCGGCGCTCGCCCGTCGCTGCCAGACCAAGATCGCCAGCGCGACGATGCCGACTCCGGCCACTGGCAAGGCCCAGCGCGCGTCTTCCGGGACGAGCTCCGCGATATGACGCGCCCGCGCGACGAAATCTACCGACGCCACGGCGGCAATGCCGGCAGCGACGAGATCGCCGCGTTTCACGGGTGTCTCGTCGCACGACAATGACCGACGACGCAGTCGCGCATCGTCGGCGGACCGGGACGCTCTTCGAGCTGCCAGATGCGCCGCACGATGTCGACAGGCTCGCCGTTTTCGCCTGCATGCGTACGTACCCAGCGCAGCAGATCTTGATCTTTGTACGTCGTGATCGAAAACGACCCGAGCGGGCCGCATGTTGCCGGCGCACCCATGTTCTCGACGGTGGCGTCGCAAGACCAGCCGTCAAATTGCGTCAGCTCCTGGACGTGCCCGGATGCATCGCGCGCGAGCAGGTGGCTCGCGGTGTCTTCTGGATGGGCATACATGTCGAACGTCGAAAACGGATAGGCGCGCACGACGGTGGCGATAGAGGCGTAGGCCACGAACACGACGACGGCCAGCGTCAGCCGTGAGCGTCGTACCGCCGACTCATCCTGCTCAGACAGAGATGGCGCCTTTGCGGAACGACGAGCTGGCGATCTTGACGTTCACGCAGGCGGGCTTACCCGACGCAAACGCAGCGTCGAGCGCCGGCCCCAGCTGGGCGATGTCGTCGACATAGGCGCCAAAGCCGCCCAGCGCCGTCACCACTTGATCATAGCGGGTGTAGTCGAGCGCCGTCGCCACGGCGCGATCGGCGCCATAAATGTCGATCTGACCCCGGCGGATCTGCGTCCAGCCAGCGTCGTTGCCGATCACCGCCACCACCGGGATGTTCTGCCGCACCAGGGCTTCGAACTCCAGCGCATGCAGACCAAAGCTGCCGTCGCCATACATGAGCACCACTTGCGCATCCGGCCGGGCCAGCTTGGCGGCCATGGCATAGCCCGGCCCCACGCCGAGCGTGCCGAGTGGGCCCGGATCCATCCAGAGCTGCGGCCGCGACAAAGACAATACATTGGCGGCCGTGGCAACGAAATCACCACCGTCGCCGATGACGATGTCGCGCGGCCCGAGTCGGCGCCCGACCTCGGCGCACAGCCGCAGCGGATTGGGCGGGCTCTCGTCGCTGGTGATCTCCGCGGCCATCTTTGCCCGCGCTTTGTCCTCGGCGGCACGCACCTCGGCCAACCACGCCGGCCGGAGGATCGACTGGTCCTTCATCGCCACCAAGAGCTGGCGCATGACGAGGCCACTGTCGCCGTGCAACGCGACATCGATGGACCGGTTGCGTCCGAGCTCGGCACCGTCGAGATCGACCTGAATGAGCTTGGCCGACGGCCCGAACGCGCGGCCGTAATCGAGCCGAAAATCGAACGGCGTCCCGAACACCACGATCACATCGGCCGCGCCCATGGCCATCTTGCGTGAGCGCGAGAACAGATTGGCGCTGCCCGCCGGCAAACCCGCACGGGCCATGCCGTTCAAGAAAACCGGCACCTGACAGCGCTCGGCCAGCGACGATAACGCGTCGACATCCGGGCTCCAGCGCAGCTGCGATCCGACGAGGAACATGGGCCGCTCGGCGTCGAGCAACAGCTCGGCGGCGCGCTCGATCATGCTGGGATCGCCGGCCGGACGCGGCGGCGCCATCGGCGTTCCCGTCGGTGAGCCGGCATCATCGCCGCCGGACATCAACACATCGAGCGGCAGCTCCAGATATACCGGACCGGGCACGCCGGCCTGTGCGATCCGAAACGCCGAGTCGATATACTCGCCAAGCCGTCGCCCTTCGGTCACCTGCACCGACCATTTACAGATCGGCCGCATCAGGGTCACGGTGTCCATGTCCTGCAAGGAGCCCATGTCGCACAGCGCCTTGGGACCGGCGCCGCCGAGACAGATCAGCGGCACCCCGCCCCTTTGCGCATTGGCCATGGCGGTCACCACGTCGGTGACACCGGGTCCGGCGGTCACCGCGCAGACACCTGGTTGGCCGGTCACCCGCGCCCACCCGTCGGCGGCGTGGCCCGCGGTCTGCTCGTGACGGACATCGACCACGCGAATCCCGTCGTCGAGACAGCCATCATAGATGGCCTGGATGTGCCCGCCGCACAGCGTGAACAGATGACTGACCCCGTGCCGCTTGAGCGCCTTCGAAACCAGTCTGCCGCCGTGAAAATACGCCATGCGACAGCCTACCTCAGCTTCGGGCCCCCAACACCAGCTCGCGCAGATCCACGGCACGCGGGCGCCAGGCGGCCATCAAGATCCACGCAGCGACGGCAAATCCGGCATAGATCCGCAGATCGTGCGACAAGAAGCTCAAGATAAAGCCGTGTAGCGCCACGACCTCACAGAGCGCCCAGGTCAAAATATTGGTGGTGTGCCAGCGGCCCGCCGCCGCCTGACTGGCCGGATCTTCGAGGCTGAGGTCGCCTTCCTCTTCGATCCCAGCCGGCTCCCGTCGCTGAGATAGACTCGAACGGCGCAACAACGCCGCACCCGCCGCCACCAGCAACGCCGACGCCGCCGCCGCCGGCAACACCAGATTGAGGTTCAGCACCATGCCGCGGCCGGTGCCAGCGACGAACCACAGCGCCACGCCGTACATCGCCACCGACATCACCAGGGCCAAGTGCAAGATCGTCGCCGTTCGCAGCGTGGCCTGGAATCGACTTGGCATATCTCCATGTTACCCCGAAGCCGGTACAATGCGCGCATGCCCAACCACACGCTCACGCTGGCTTGCCTCTTCGCCGTTGGATTCTCCGGAGCCGCACAGGCCCGCGAAAAAGCCGGCGTCACTCTGCCCGACACGCTCACCGTCGACGGCAAAGCGCTGCAGCTCAACGGCCTCGGCCTCCGCACCAAGGTGATGTTCAAGGTCTACGTGGCTGGCCTTTATCTCGAAAAGACCTCCGACGACGCCGGCACGGTCATCAGCTCCGACCAGGTCAAGCGCGTGGAGATGGTCATGCTGCGCAACCTGGCCAAGGGCAAGATCACCGACGCCATGGAGAACGGCTTCGAGAAGAACAACAAAGACAAAATGCCGGCCCTGAAAGCGCGCCTGACGACTTTCACCGGCGCCGTCGAAGACCTAAAGACCGGTGACCGCCTGACGGTGACCTACACCCCGGGCCAAGGCACCAAGGTCCAAACCCAGAGCGGCAAGAGCATCGTGGTCGAGGGCAAGGACTTCGCCGACGCGCTCTTCTCGGTCTGGTTTGGCAAAGAGCCCGCCGACGAGGATCTCAAAACGGGCATGCTCGGTAAGTAAGTCTAAAAGTCCAGGTCGTATCCGGCTGCGCGCAGTTTCTTGCGCACTTCGACGAGCTTCTTGAACGCGCCGATCGACAGCGCGACCAGGACCACCGAGGCTGCTGCGCCGCCGAGGCCGAGAAAGCCGAGCAGCGTCACCAGGCCCGACATCATGCTCATGACGAAGAAGGTGAAGGTGATGACCGTCATGCCGATGCTGGCGACGAGACTCCAGACGAGGGTCCAGGCGCGGCCCTTGACCAGGCTCGACGCCACCAGGCCCGAGCCGATGCCGGCGGCGAGGAGCAACAGCGGCAACAGGACTTGCAAGCCTTCCCAGCGGATGATGAGTGCGGTCTGTAGGCCCGTCAGCGTGACCAAGACGGCCGCGCCGGCGAGCGCGATGCCGGCCGCTTTGACGGCAGCGGGGACGCGGCCCTCGTCGAGGAGCGCGTTGACTTCGGGTGAATCGGACGTGGCGGCTTGGTCCATGCGGCGGACGTAACCACAGAGCGGTCCCGCCCGCAAGTGGACATGTAACCGCCTGTTACTCTGCGCGGAACTGATCCAATGCGCCGACGAGCGTGGCCACATCGGCCGGCGCGTCGCTGGGCACGACTGGATTCGGGCCCGACAGTTTAGACAACCAGCGACGGGTCAACGGTCTCGACAGATCGCCGGCCACCACGGCCGACGCGGTCGTTTCTTTCTTTTCACCGATGGGATCGCCAATGCCGACGGCCCAGCCGGCCAGCAACAAGGCCACCCGCGTCGCCGTCGACGCACTGTAGGTATACAGCGTGCAGCGCGGCCCAGCGACGGCGCGCATGGCGGCAAACGCGGCAATGGTCCACAACGTCGGATTGGCCTTCGGCGAAAATGGATCCCAGAAGACGACATCGGCGCGCAACGGCTCCGACGCCAGCGACGGCAAGAGCTCGCCATTCCGCAATTGCCAATCCACGTGCTCGCTCCGATGTGCGCCCGTGGCCAGGATCGCCCGTGCCGCCACCAGGTGCTCACCGTCGAGCCCAAAGTCGGCGCCATGCTCCACCGCCAGCGTCAACGCCCCAAGATCACGTTCGAAGCTGACGATGGTCAGGAGGTTCGATGCAGCCACCCGCCGCGCGGCGACCGCGTTCGACCCTGCGCCGAGCCCGATATCGAACAGCACCAGCGACGAGGACGCCAGCCGCGAAGCAAGCTGCGACTGTTGTACGTACAACTGTTCGGCCTCGACCCGTGGACCCACGCCGGGATGCATGACCTCGCCGACCTCGACGTCGCGCATGGCCATGGCGCCTCCGCGGGTCTGCACCACCTCGTGCTTGGCCACCTAGGCGGCGAGCATCGCGTGCTCGTGGTGGTCGATCTCGGCCAGCTTCTGCTTGGCAAACGCGGCGTAATTCCCCGCCTCGATCGCCGCCCGCGCCGCCCGCATCAGCGACAGATAATGATGCAGATTGTGCATCGACAACAGCCGCGGCCCAATCGGCTCGCGGCACTTCATCACATGATAAAGATACGCGCGGCTGAACATGGTGCACGTGGAGCAGTCGCAGTTGGCGTCGAGCGGAATGTCACTGTTGCGATACGCCCCACGCGTCACGCGCACTTTTCCCGTCGAGGTGTAAGCCGTGCCCTGCCAGGCGAGGTGCGTCGGGATCACGCAGTCGAACATGTCGACGCCGCAGCCAATCGCAAACAGCAGATCGCTCGGCGTGCCCACGCCCATCAGATAGCGCGGCCGATCCGCCGGCAAGAGCTCAGCGGCAAATGCCGTCACATCCTCGCGCTGCGCCCGCGTATCACCGACGGCGAGCCCGCCAATCGCCAGGCCGTCGAACGGCTGTTGCGACAAGAAATCGGCCGACTCCCGTCGCAGCGCCGGCACAATCCCGCCTTGCACGATGCCGAACAGCGCCTGCTCGGGGTTGGTCCGCGCGGCAAGACTACGCAGCGCCCAGCGATGCGTGCGCTCCATGGCCGCGCGCGCCGTGGCCTCGTCCGCCGTCGAGTCGATGCACTCGTCGAGCACCATCATGATGTTGGAGCCGATCGCGGTCTGCACCTCGATGGAGCGCTCCGGCGACAACATGTGCTTGGTCCCGTCGACGTAGCTCTTGAAGGTGGCGCCCTCCTCCGACATGGTCCGGTCGTTGGGCAAGGAGAAGATCTGATAGCCGCCCGAGTCGGTCAGCACTGGCCCCGGCCAGCCCATGAACGGATGAATCCCGCCCACCCTACGGAAGAGCTCTGGCCCAGGCCGTAGCATCAGATGATAGGTATTGGCCAAGATGATCGAGGTCTGCAGCGTCGCCAGCTCGGCCGGCGTCATCCCGGTGACCGTCGCGCGCGTGCCGACGGGCATGAACACCGGCGTCTCGACCACACCGCGCGGGGTTCGTAGTTGTCCCCGTCGCGCGCGCGACCCGGGATCTGTGGCTCCGACGGAAAATCCAAAAGGCATGCGCGGGACACTAACACTGTGTAATGCCTTGTAAAGCCGTGACACGCCGGCCGCGCCACATGTCATGCTCGTCGCATGTCTTCTCCTTTCGGCAAGAAGGCCTCTGGCCTGCGCCTAGAACGGATGCAGTCATCGCCGCGTTTTTCCGACGGAGTCTTTCACAACACCCTGGGAGTCAGCCCCGGCCTGCGCCCAGGCACGGGCTGGTCGACGGTGCGGCAGTTCATGTTCGGCGGACAGAAACGCCGCCCGCCGGGCCCGCTACCGTCGCGTAGCCCGCTCGACGCGTGGTTGCATCGTCCAGAAACGGGCCTGCGCGCCACCTGGCTGGGCCACTCGACGGTGCTCATCGAGATCGACGGCGCCCGCGTCCTGACCGACCCAGTCTGGGGCGATCGCGCGTCACCATTCAGCTTCGCTGGCCCCCATCGTTTTCAGCCAGTGCCCGTCGACATCGACCAACTTCCGGCACTGGACGCAGTGATCATCTCGCACGATCACTACGACCACTTGGACTACCCAACGATCTTGAAAATGGCGTCGCTGGACGTGCCGTTCTACACGTCACTCGGCGTCGGCGCACATCTCGCAGCGTGGGGCATCGCCCCCGAACGCATCCACGAGCTAGACTGGTGGGAATCGGCGTCGGTCCCCAACACCGACCTGACCATCACCGCCGCGCCGTCACAGCACTTCTCGGGCCGCGGCGTCAGCGGCCGCAACTCGACGCTGTGGTCGTCGATGGTCGTCACCGGCTCGCGCCACAAAGTCTTCTTCAGCGGCGACACCGGCCTCACCGACGAATACACGGCCATCGCCGAGCGCCTAGGCCCCTTCGACCTGGTCATGCTCGAGGTAGGCGCGTTCCACCCCGCCTGGGGCGACATCCACCTGGGCCCAGAAAACGCACTCACGGCACTGACGCTCCTGGGCGGCGGTGCACTCTTGCCTGTCCACTGGGGCACCTTCAATCTCGCGATCCACGCCTGGGACGAACCAGTAGAAACCCTACTCACGCTAGCGCCCAAAACCGACGCCTACCTAGTCCTCCCCCGTCTAGGCGTGGCCGCAGAACCAGCCCGCGCCGGCGTCCCAGCCGACCTCATCGACCCCTGGTGGCGAGCGCTAAGCGCCGAACCCAAACGCCTAGCGGCCCCGCCAGAGCAAGAGCCCAACCCGACGGAATTGCCGATGGTGAATCCGATCGACTGAGCCTCCGCACAAGTGATCAGTCTACGCAGCTGGGCGGATGGGATGCATCTTGTTTGAACGACCCCAGCCAGCTGTCCAGCACTACACCTTTACCGCTGGTGGCGCAGGGTACGACGTCAATATTCCGCTGGCAGACTTCGCACCCGATGGCGGTGTCTACGTGAGCAGTTGCGCTGACGTTGGCGCGTCGATGTTCGGTGGAAGCTGTACGAAGGTCGGAGCCAGCTGTGTCTGCAGCTACGCACCGTCGGGTTTGGCAACCTACGAGATTTCCGGAAACTCCGTGACCATGACTTTGCCGTCGCTGAAGTACAATAACGGCTATTGCGTCACCGACGGCAGCCTGGCGATGAGCACGCGCTTTGGGAATTTCCTGACCAGCGCAGTCTTCACCCGTCAGTAGACCCCGTACGCCGCGTACGGCGACGAGGGATCGACGCGTAGGTCGTCGGTCGGCAACGGGAGCTTTTCCCAGGCATCGGCATGATCGCGCGGGACCAGATTGGTACTGGCGGTTTTGGCCCGATACATTTCGGCGTTGTACATGACTAGGTCGCCGACGGCGTAGTTGATGGGCGGCTTGCCTGGGGCGAGGGTGGCGGTGGCGCCCCAGATGCTGAGCTTGGCCGTGGCGACGTTTGGGTAGCCTGACGCGACAAAGGCTACTGGCGCGACCGTGCCGACGGTGTTGTTGGTCGCGGTGATGGTGCCTTTGGTGCCGTTGATGTCGATACCGGACAGGAGCTTGTTCTTGTCCCAAGTGTTGCCGTCGAAGGTGATGGCGCCCATGACTCCCGGATTGATGCCGAAGACTACGCCTGGGTCGGTCGAGGACGGATTGACCGTTTGGTACGCGAAGTCCATTCCGCGGAAAAAGTTGTGATTGAAGGCGAACGTCGACGGCGTG
>Ga0123336_10001453_pt1 | contig 21735 bp, 19 predicted proteins | sample SSSSmetaG_FD_96466 | JGI IMG/M metagenome (GOLD analysis project Ga0123336, IMG submission 96466) | Glacier valley bacterial and archeal communities from Borup Fiord, Nunavut, Canada, to study Microbial Dark Matter (Phase II) - ​SSSS metaG | ecosystem: Environmental > Aquatic > Freshwater > Ice... | reverse complement strand
CCGGCCTTACCTCGGCCGCCTGTAGGGACTTGGGACTTGAGGACGATAGGAAGTTCCGGTTTTGACGTAGGCAAGACGAGAGCGCCGTTAGGAACGGGGACGTGGGAGATTGAGAGGAGGTGCTTGGCTTCGTGTTCTAATAATTTCATAGTTACCTCTAGAGATTACGCCTGGCCGGTGAATAATCTACGAAATTTGCGCATACCCGTTTGGTCTGGCGGAAGGTCATGGACGATAATCGAGTTGATATAGTTCGTTGGAACCTTTTTGCGTCGTTGAATGGCAAAACGTAGCCATAGACTACGAGTCCAGAAATACCAGATTGATGCTGTCCATCCCTTTAGAGCTGGCACGCCGACGCCATTTTTGACTGCGTTTCCAAAAAAGAGTGTGTAGAGAAGGAGTAACCGTATGCCGATTGGTAACAGGAGTCCAACTGGAACGTTTTTAATGAAAAGGAGCGGAATATTCTTGAAAGTTTGGTAGACCGTAAAGCCGGGGATCTTTTTACTCGTGGCACCCTGTTTGTGATACGCGATTGCCTTGTTGGTGAAGTAGACCTTGTGACCAGCCAGCTGGGCCCGGAAGCTGACGTCGACATCTTCGTAGTAGGCAAAGAATGATTCGTCAAAGAGACCGATTTGTTTAAATAGGGAAGTTTTGTAAAGGGTGGCGCCGCCAGATCCGCTAAACACATAGCCCGATTCCGGCGAGACGGCAGTCTCATCACCGCGGTTTCTTGGGAACGGCATACCCCAGGTAGAGTAGTAATCACCTGTACTATCGATTGTTTTGCCATTTTCGTGGAGCAAAAGACCTGTGACGATCGACGTATTTTTCTGAGAAAGACCTTTTATAAGCTCTAAAAGCCAGTTTTCATCAGCCATAGCGTCATTATTGAACAACGCAACAGCCTCGTAACCTTTATTTATTGCATATGTAATGCCGGTATTTACACCACCCGCAAAACCCTTGTTTACCTTGTTCGCAACAACAGACATATTGTCATTTTTCTTTTCAATGTGGCGTAATCTCTCGAGTGAACCATCAACAGATCCATTGTCTACAACAAGAATTTTAAAATCCGTATAAGTTTGTTTCAGGAGGGAATCAAGGCACTTTTCAGTGTCTTTAATGCCATTCCAATTTAATACAACGATGAGAACGCTAGTCATAATAGTGCTTCTATCTTATAATTATTCGTGAACTTATGAAACTTTCGAATATATTTAGTAAGCGGAACAAGGTTCTGCTGCGCGAACTTGTTATTACTGACTTCAAGTTGCGATATCAGGGATCTGTGCTGGGGTATGCTTGGTCTTTGTTGAAGCCGCTATTTTTATTCGTCATTATGTACATAGTCTTTGGATTATTGGTAAGAGTAGGAAATATTGAATTTTATCCAGTTTATCTACTCCTCGGTATCGTGCTTTGGACTTTTTTTGCGGAAGCTACGAATCAGGGGATGACCTCGATTATCAACAGGGGCGATGTGATAAGAAAAATTAGTTTCCCGAAGTATATTATTGTACTTTCAGCCACAATTTCGGCACTCATTAACCTGACACTAAACCTACTTATTGTGGGTGTTCTAATGATATTCACCGGTGTTCACCTACATGTATCTATGCTTATGTTCCCGATCTATATTCTAGAAATATATGTATTTGCTCTGGGATTAGCATTCTTCTTGTCTGCTCTAAACGTAAAATATCGAGATACAAGCCACATATGGGAAATTATTATGCAGGCAGCGTTCTATGCAACGCCAATTATCTATCCACTAGGGGTTGTTATTGTGAAAAGTGCGTTAGCAGCAAAGATATTACTCATGAATCCTGTCGCTCAGGCTATTCAAGATGCACGTTATAGTTTAATTACTCACGACACCGTAACCATTAGGACATTATTTGAAAATAGAATTTTTGAAATCATTCCGATATTGATCGTTATTCTAGTTTTGATTATAGGCACGCTGTATTTTAAGAAGCACTCAAAAAGCTTCGCGGAGATTGTTTAATATGGCCGACGACAAACTTCCTGCCGTAATTGTTACCGATATAACAAAGTCTTTTAAGATTCCGATTGAGAATAGTTCAGGTATTAAACAAAAAATAATTAATATAGTGAAGGGTCGTAGTGGTTATAGGCAGTTTACGCCCCTAAAAGATGTAAATTTCAGTATCAATAAGGGCGAGTTTTTTGGAATAGTTGGACGAAATGGAAGTGGTAAAAGCACGCTTCTGAAAATCATTGCAAACATCTATAGCCCAAATAAGGGTTCAGTCGAAACTAACGGAACGCTCGTACCTTTTATCGAACTTGGAGTCGGCTTTAACCCAGAACTAAGCGGTAAAGAAAACGTTTTTCTTAATGGCGCATTACTTGGGTTTAGCCGAAAAGAAATGGTCGATATGTATCAAGATATTGTTAACTTTGCTGAGCTTGGTGATTTCATGGAAGAGAGGTTGAAAAATTATTCATCTGGAATGCAGGTGAGATTAGCATTCTCGATTGCGATTCGTGCAAAGAGCGACATACTTCTTCTTGATGAAATATTAGCCGTTGGTGATGAAGCATTCCAGCGAAAATGTATAGATTATTTCTACTCAATTAAAAAAAGTGGACAGACAGTAATACTGGTGACACACGATATGACAAACGTTGAACGTTTTTGTGACCGTGCGCTCGTGCTGGATAGTGGTAAAGTGCTGGGTATTTATAAACCAACAAAAGCAAAAATGGTTTACGAACAATTAAATAGAAATAAATCCAACTCGTCGGATGGTGTGATTAATCTCGAGAAACGATGGGGTAATAAAGAAGTAACGATTAAATCAATTACCATTAATAATTCTTCTAAGAATGAAGTAACAGTAAAACAGGGCGAAGCGTTTTCGATAGATATCACGTTTATGCACGGAGATACAAAACCAATCATTCTCGGCGTGGCAATATACGATGATTCGGGAGTGGTTATCGCTGGTCCAAATAGCGAAAAAAATACTTTCTTTTCTGATGAAAAAGTTTCATATGATATACCAACCAATTTCCTTAATCCTGGTAGGTATATGCTTCGGGTTGCCCTATATGCTGACGACCACCGTACCGAATACGACCATATAGAGGATGCTGTTGGGTTAATTGTCACGGCGGAAGACGGACCATATCACGGAAAAGTCAATTTATTCGGTGTATGGAAGTCTGAAAAGTAGAAATAAGATGACGTTAAAGAAGCGTGTAAAGAATTTTATAGTCAGCAAGCCCCTTTTGCATAATTATGCGAAAAAGATAAAATCAAAATTATATAAAAATAGAGCAGTATCAACCAATAGCGCGACATCTATGAGTTATGCTGACTGGATAAATAAAAAAGAGCCCTCGTTGTGGTCAACTCAAGTAAACCCCATAAACGGGCCGCTTATTAGTGTTGTTGTTCCGACGTACAACACTCCCGACAAGTACCTTAAGCCGCTTATTCAAGGTCTTCTTGATCAAACGTATGATAATTGGCAGCTCTGCATATCAGACGCATCCACGATTCAGGAACGAGCCCGTGCGATAAAGGCCATAGCCGGAAGTGATAGCCGTATAAAATATACGCATAACCCAGGATTACACATATCTGATAATACGAATAAAGCCTTAAAGCTTGTAGGTGGGGAATATGTGGGTCTACTTGACCATGATGATACTCTGTCTGAACATGCGCTCCAAGAAGTCGCGACGGCGATACAGAGCAATAGAAAGCTAGACGTTATATATAGTGATGAAGACAAATTATCTGATGATGGAAAAGTTAGGCAGCTCCCATTCTTTAAACCAGACTGGTCTCCAGATCTACTGCTGGGTGTAAATTACATAACCCACTTCCTTGTTGTGCGAACAACCCTTATGAAGAAGGTTGGCGGACTAAGGTCGGAATATAACGGTGCACAGGACTATGACCTACTTCTTAGGCTAACCGAGTTAACAGACCATATTCTGCATATTCCAAAAATTCTTTATCATTGGCGATTGGCGGATGGATCAACAGCAAAAACAGTCGGCGAAAAAGATTATGCCAATAGCGCGGGACAGCGTGCATTACAGGATGCAGTCAAGAGAAGGCGCGTAAATGCTGATGTGGTTGAGATCAAGGATCGCCCGACTAACTACAGGCTGAAGTATCACCTGCCCAAAAAACAACCAATGGTCTCGATCATCATACCCTTTAAAGATAAAGCCGACCTACTAAAGCAGTGTATAGAAAGTATATTAACAAAAACAACATATGAAAATTTTGAGATCATCCTATTATCTAATAATAGTGTTGAAGCAGTAACTACAGAGCTTGTTGCATTTCTTTGTAAGAACGATAAGATAAAATCATTTGAATGGAATCACCCTTTTAATTATTCAAAATTGAATAACTTTGGTGTAAAAAAATCCAGTGGTGATTACGTACTGCTTCTTAATAATGATACTGAAGTAATTTCTAATGATTGGCTAGATGAACTTGTTGGCACCGCATCTCAGCCAGGTGTGGGGGCTGTTGGCCCGATGCTTCTATACCCCAATAAAAAGAACGGTATACAGCACGCGGGAATTATATTAGGCATGGGCACAATGGCGGGTCATGTTTTTCGCCATCACCAACCAGGAGACTGGACAGACTTTGGGCTACCTTCTTGGCCACGAAACTACCTTGCGGTCACTGCAGCCTGTCTTATTGTGTCTAAAAGGCTATATAATGAAGCAGGTGGACTTGATGAGATATTCACTGTGGCGGGTAATGACGTTGCTTTCTGTCTGAAACTACACGAACTCGGTTATAAGAATATATACTGGCCTTTTGTCAGCCTAACTCATTACGAGAGTGTATCGGTTGGAACTTACAATAACGGTATACAACTTGATTATGATCACTCATTAAAATACTACAAAAAATACCATCAACAAGGCGACCCTTACTTTAATAAAAACCTCGATTTAATGAACGAGCAGATTGGAATTGGAGCATAATATGAAAAAATATATCGATAAAGCAAAGAATATCTATAAGAACCAAGGCTCAAAGGTGCTTGCTAAAAAGTTTGTCAGATTCGGAAAAACTAAAATTGCGGAAGTTGTATACCCCCGACTCTTAACAAAGGGATACAGAGAACTTTTAGATGAGTATAGTTTTATCTCAAACCCTATATTTCAGATTACATCTGAAGATATTGCCTCGAGTGACGAATCTATTTCACGAAAGTTACCAAGGGATATCAAGACGGCAAACTGGTTTGTGCCAAACTTTGACCATATTAAATTCGGTGGTATATATACAATATTTCGTTTTATAGAAAAAATGTCTATAGAAGGTGTTACTAATAGAATTATTATTTATGATAAGCCGTCTTTTGACCTGACGAAACTACGCACACAAATAAGTGAGAATTTCCCAAAACTTATAAATTACGAATTTATTATTTTTGATCACGCTAATCAAAGTGTCGATGAACTTCCAGAGTCAGATATTGCGATTTGTTCATTTTGGGTGTCAGCCTATCTATTGTTGAAGTTCAATAAAACAAAACGAAAATATTATTTCATTCAAGACTATGAGCCACTTTTCTACCCCGGAGGTTCAACTTACGCACTTGCAGAGTCTACATATAGGTTCGGTTTCCGTGCAATCGTTAATACACCAGGTCTTCTCGCAGCCGTTAATCAAAGGCACGGAATGGAAGGTATTAGTTTTGTCCCTGCTGTTGATAAATCTATCTACTACCCTGATGCTGAAAAGAATAATGAAAGAACAAAAATATTCTTTTATGCTCGACCAAATAATCCTCGTAACGCTTTTAATCTAGGGATGGAAATAATCAAGCAGCTAATTGATAAGTACGGTGATTCGATCGAAGTCATTACTGCTGGGTCGGAATGGAAAGAAAGTACCTACGGGCTTCGTGATAAGATTACAAACCTTGGACTGCTTGGGTCACTTAAACAGGTTGGGGAGTTATATCGCCAATGTGATATCGGGTTTGTGTATATGTTATCAAAACACCCCTCGTATCAACCGTTTGAATTTATGGCATCAGGCATGGCAACAGTTACAAATAATAACGAAGATAATTTATGGCTATTAAAGCATGAAGATAACTGTTTATTGTCTGAGCCGTCAGCTGCGGCGATGGTTGAGCAGATCAGTAGATTGATTGACGATAAAGACTTACGAAATAAGATAACGGGTAATGCACTTAAGTCCGTCGACAGTGATTGGGTGAAGCAAACTGATCTTATCTGGAATGATATAAAATCCTACTAATACAGTGACTGTGTCTCTGTGAATAAGCTTATTGTGGATGAATTTACTGGGGATGCGGGATGTGATGCGCCTCCGTATGCGATGAAGGCAGAAATAGTTGCAACATAATGAATAGCGCCTCCAGATGCATAGTATATTCGGCCGTTATCGGTGTTGTAGAGAAACCTAGATAGAGTAGCTCCCTTGGCGTTCATTACTTGTTTGCTTATACTTTTAAAATTTGAGTCAATTACCCCAAAATCTTTTGCAAGTGAATTGGGTAATTGATATAGACTCGAGTTGTTAGCGACGTAATATGTACCATCGGGTGTTAGACCGCTCCCCAAAGCCGAGCCTGTATCAAGGGGGTAATCACCTAATAGTGCGCTCGTGTAGGACTGGATTGCCCCCCAATTTAGCCCGTAGGCATTAAATACATTAGGATTGGGTATGTATGTCAGTTTATGATTATTAACTATATACATTTTTCCACTTCCGTCTTGGAGAGTTACTAACTTACCATCAGGAAGAAAATCGCTACCTAATATGATCGTGTTGATCTTATTTAAACCTAGACTGGATATGCTACCTACAGAGCTCTGTAGCGACACTATATCGGCCCCAGTTAATACGTGATGTTTTCCGACGCTATCTAGATAGTAAACATCGGGATTTGTCCAAATAACTGGAGATAATGTTTCCGAAGGAAGGTTACTAAATAGCTGAACGGGTTGGGGCGTAAATTGTAGACTTGGCCAAAGGCTGGTTAGGCTGTCAGGGATAAGAATTTTTCTACCCTGGTCAATAATATAATACTTTCCACCAGATAGCGTCCACGAGGTAAGCATTGTCGATGCCGGGGGTGTTTGTGCATAAGAGGATGCAGGTGCGGATAATTGGGTTGCAGCACTTAGCGACCAGTCGCGATATGTATTCGTGTCTGAGACCTGGAAGTAATTGGTGCCGTCATAATAAAATATCGGTGAGTTCGCAGAAAATTGTAGTACACCCGGAGTAGTTATTAATAGTATACCGAGTGGTGTTTGGGAGTTCTCATTCGATGTCGCGAGGATAGGTGAAGATCCAAAACCGAGATCGGATAAAGACTTGGGGTTTGCTATTGGCTGACGGGTCCCGCCCGACATTTTATATATACTACCGTTAGTGTAGGAAAGACCGGGTAGTTCTCCTCCTTGCAGCAGGTATTGAGTCTGGAAGTTGGCGTTGAGTGCTTTTACTTTGGAGCTGTCAAGACAGCTAAGCCCCCATGATGTACACATATCGGTGGAGACATGGTAACGTGCGCCGTTATTGATTAGGTATACTCCGTTACTGTCCCATGTGAGATTTGTAAGGCTTCCACCGTCGGTGAGGCTCTGGATTACGGTGTCAGAAACCGGCAGGGTAGGGAAAACACCTAATCCGTAGTTATTTAATACACCTTGACTGGGTATATAGTAACGGGTCGAGTCGTTAATAAGATATATATCCCCTGTTGATATTTGGTAGTATAGTGATCCACCTATCGGTTGAGGGAATTGAGTTGATCCGAACCAGGCGTTAAATATAGTGACAAAATTCTGATTACCATGAAAGTGGGGCGTATAGGTATACAGCGCCGCCGTAGCGCCTGTCTTCATGGTTACTAGAGTACTGTCTATTGTGGCTGTTCCGTCGTAGTATGCAGTAGCTCCACCCTGTATTCTCGCCCTAGTGCCTGCTGTCATGTAGCCGTAATACTGAATATCGCCGTCTCCATCCCACGTAACATTACCCACAGCTCGTTCTTTACTGAACTTGAGCTGCCACATACCCTTCATTACCTGTTTGCTAAATCCTGCGTATGCAGGTGCTGGACATGTACCGCCGTCTGGACAGCCCATGCCGACGGCCGAATTGTATTGCCATGCCGCACACCCTAAGTTACCCGATACGAGCGACTCTTCTTTTTCTAATGTAGCCAAAATTACTTTAGGGTTAATTCCCCATGTTGTCGCAGCTTGTCTGATGATGACGGAAGCAGGCGCATCGGCACCGTAGGTGAAATAATCTGATGGATACGGGGCCGTATAGTTTGCTAAGCAACTATTAGGAAATGAACTTAAGAAACTTTGTATCTGTGTGGCCGTCATTGAATTTGAGTCGTCGAAAACAGCGTCGTCCATTAAGTTATTTTGATTGAAATTATCCGCCTTCGTTGTTTGTGAAAAAACAGCAACATAAGATGAACCCGTGAGGACAAGGATAATTAATACTAGTAATGTTTTTCTCATCGACTAACAACTAATGTATCTGTGTTTGTCGATACATTAGTTCCATTAGTTGCAGTCACGGAAACTTTCCACGTACCTATCGTAAACTTCATTACGCTCAGGCTCCAATTCCAACTCGTATTACCGTTTACGTCTGTTGTTTGGGTTGGTAGTGACAAAACAGTAGTGCCTGAGCTAAATGTGATTTGGCAACTAACCCCTGCGGTTGTTGAACATGTTGATGTCTCGCTATCCTGAGTCTTGTCGCTAAGACTCGGTGTGTGATTGCTCACGAAATTACCAAATGGAGTAGAGGGTTGAATATTTGCATCCGGCTTGGGGGGTGTCGTATTTGATTGTCCCTTGGCTCCCGGAATCAAGTTTGTCGATTGACCTTCGGTACTATCTGATTTAGGAACATCCGTAGTTGGGTTATTGACAGTCGGGTCGTAGAGGCCATTTTTGGAGGCTGAACTTTGATTATTTAGATGGCTACGATTAAGAAGATACAGGCTTACGCCAGTAATAACCAACACTAGCACAACGGAGCTGGCTATAATGGTAGGGCGTCGTTTATTTTTTTGTTTTATTTTCATAGAATGTAATTCTCTTTATGCTTATATTATATCATGAAAGAAAGTACTAATACCAGGTGTTACAATATACATTAATGGTATTGAAAAAGCAGCTTTATCGATTTACCCAAGCGCACTGGCTTTTTGCTGTACTGGCGCTTATTTTCGGTTTTATTTTCGTTATGATAATACCGCCGTTATGGGGTCTTGATGAACCTGCTCACTTCGAAAGGGTTTACCAGATAGCTCATGGACACATACTACCTAACAGGTCATCAAAAGCGGACTATGGAGGATATGCGCCAGCCAACCTCGTCGATTTAGGTAATTATACGATTGGAGACTTAGTTGATAACAAGCCCGAAGGTGTACTTTCTAGAAAAGATATCGATGATGTAAACGCTTATAAGCAGTATGTGAATGCTAAATTCTCATCAGAACAGGCTCGTTCACCCGGCTCTTCGGCCTATTCGCCCCTTGCTTACCCTGGTCCAATTGTTGGTGTTATTTTAGCTGACAGCGTAAACGTCTCTATAGGAAAAACACTATTTCTTGCTAGATTCCTGTCACTAATTATATATGTTTTGCTTATTTGGATAGCTATTAGACTGTTACGAAACTCAAAATTTAAATGGCTATTTATGGTTGTGGCGTTATTGCCATCGGCACTGTTTCAGAGTGCGGTTATATCTGCAGATAGCATACTTATTGCTCTATCTCTTTTATTCGTGGCACTATTTATAGTTCTCACTATGGCTGATCCCGAGAACAAGTTTAAAAAAAAGAGATTACTCTCAGCACTCTTAGTCGTCGCTGTAGTGTTGCCACTTATAAAAGTTAACTATGCTTTCTTGAGTTTGTCGCTTATCTTCTTGCCGGTAACCATATTCAGAAGTAAAAAACTATCAATCATCATTAAGTCTGTAACGGTGATTGTGATGTCTGTTCTTGCATTTTTATGGTCGTATGTAACGAATGTTACTGGCGATGCTCCGTCTTCCCAGAGACCAGATGGTGCAGTTATCTCTCCACACATGCAAATTCTGTCGCTAATACATAACCCTATTAATTTTATTGAAGCTAGTATACGCAGTGTCGTGGTTAATGGTGATATGTATACTCAAACACTTGTTTCACAACTTGGATGGAACTATGTTAATTTACCAATTTTTGTTACCATTTTAATATTTTTGGGTCTCGCTGCTGCAGCGATATATGCAAAAAAGGAAACGATAATTATTCGTAAAAAACTTCTTTTGGTTGTAGGCTTATCGATCATTGGGATTGTAAGTATTTTTGGAGTATTTTTTGTTACATTTACTCCGGTTGGGCGAAATGCCGTGGACGGTATTCAAGGTAGATACTTTATACCATTCCTCCTCCCGCTCCTTCTTGTTGCATCCTCATACATACCTACCGAACTCAAGATTAGTAGTAAAAATGCGAAGTATGTTTTCGGATCAATTGTATTAACAAGTTTAATAGTCAGTGTATGTTATTATGCTTTGGCGACATATTAAGGGGTAATAACTATATGCTATATAAACGCCTGATGTCATTTCTCATTAAACCCGAAGGCTTCTTTGTGTGTATAGGTTTGTTTATGGGCTTTATTTTTATTGTGATTGTACCGCCTTTTCAAACACCCGACGAAAATATTCATTTCTACAGAGCATATGAGGTCTCGGAACTAGAATTACCACATAAAATCAGTACAGGTGAAACAGGTAGCTATTTACCTCTTAGCATCGAACAGACACAGAGCGCCGTGCACGGTGTATATGCAGGACCAAACACGTCGGGACATATAATGTTTAACCCTAGTGAGAAATATGATTATCGCTATACAAAGTCTGCGCTGTTTGACATACCGCTCAACAAAAAAGTGCATACTTTTTATAATACTTCGGGTTCGCCTGCGTATATGCCACTTAGTTACTTACCCCAAGCTGCGGTTGTGGCGCTAGCAAGATTTATCAATGCACCGGTCATAGTAATGCTTTATTTGACTCGAATCATTAACCTTTTGACCTTTGTCGTTCTCGCGTATTTTGGTATTAAGTTGTTCCCGTGGAAAAAGTGGGCTCTCGTAGCCATCTGTTTGTTTCCAGTGGTTGTTTCACAAACCATATCACCTGGGCTTGATGCTGGTATTTTTGGTGCTACGCTTATTTTCGTTGGACTTATATTCAAGACACTATCAAATAAACAATTTAATTTGCAATACAGGCATTTAGTAATTTTATTAATCACATCGCTTGTTATGATTTTTGGCAAATCGGTTTTGATATTATTTTTGCCGCTTATATTCTTAGTACGAAAGAAGCAGATAGGTATTAGATATGCCAGGTTTGTGAAGCCATTCATTGCGCTGGTACCGGTAATCCTCTATTTATTGTGGTCGGTACTCTCTGTGGCCGCAGGTTCATCCGCCGATCAATCAAGTGGCTCATTGCAAACACATATATTTCTTAGTAACCCATTGGTATTCGTCAGTTCCTTGATTAATACATTTATCTTCATCACTCCATCCGGTGATATTCTCGCACAGTCAATGGTCGGTAGCTTCGGTTGGTTGGATACTCCTCTTGCCCCGACTTTCGTAGCTCTTGGATACATCTTCTTAAGCTTTATCCTAGTTGCAAATTATGAACCCGTTCGTAATAGCCTAAAGATAACCAGAGGTATAAGAATTTTACTTTTCACAATAAGTTTATCCTATATAGTGGCTGTTTTTCTAGCGATGTATATATATTTTACCCCTGTCGGGGGAAATCACATAAGAGGGGTGAGCGGAAGATATCTAGTACCTACGTTATTTTTAGCGGTACCTACGTTATTTTCAAATATCATACGAGTAGGCGAGAAAACGTATATAAACTGCGTGAAGGTTGTATCTATTTTTCTGTTGTTAATAAGTGTTTTAACTATTGTCTTGAGATATTACGTAACTTTTATACCACAATAGTTAATCATTTATTAAGACTTAATATAATCACGCCACTAATAATGAGTGCGATTGCAATGACTTTTACGATCGTAAACACTTCATGAAATACGAAATAAGATGCAATAAATACGAGTGTATATACGAGGGCCGTGGTCAAGGGGACTATGTACCCTAGTTGGAACTTTGATATAAGGTATATATATAATAGAAAGCTAAGGCCGTATAGAAAGATCCCACCCATAGCTAGTAGATTGAAATTAAACTTTAGGGCATTATCTACAAAACTGACAGGTAAGCCGCCCGTTGTACCTAGTTTAAGGAGGACTAGTCCACCGGATGTAGATAAAACGTACGCTATTAATAGGAGTATAGACATTGCTTTTATTATAACTCAATCGGTTGTGATGAAGCTATATAACTTGTTCAATACCAGATTTCTTTCAAGGTGCTTGTAGTGGTAATCCTTTGCTCTTTTGCCCATTGCGTCTCGTTCTTTTTTTGGTAGCAAGTAGATGGTTTTAATATTTTGAGACATTTGCTTTGCATCGTCAGTAGGTCCTGCAAGGCCGCATTTAATCCTACTATTAATGAGCTCTTGAACCTCGCCGTCCATAGCAAGTACGATCGGCTTACCGGAGGCTATGTAAGACATGACTTTTGCCGGGATGGTTGCTTCAAGGAGATCACTCTTGACGAGAGATCCAATAAATACGTCTGTTACAGACGTATACTTTGGAATATCTTCGACTGGTTTCTGTCCTTCAAATACAAAACACTGACCTAGGTTTGCCTTTTTAACAAGATCTATCATATGCTCTTTCGACATACCATCACCGACAATAATCCATCGAATGTTAGTAAGACGCTCTTCGTAATAGAGAATCCTAGCGGCCTCGACGATCGTCTCTGGAGATTGAGCGGGACTGATATTGCCTGCATAAGTTATGTTAAATGTATCCTGAAACCTTTTTGATAATGACGTATCTTTTATCTCATTTTCATAAAGTTTTTCACTCGGCTGAGGAAGAATGACTATCTTATTATCTATCCCTCGAGTAACAGACGTCAGTTGTTGCTTCATTCTATCAGATAACGCAACCAATTTATTTACGCGTCTGTAATACCAGTGTGAGTGTGATGTAATGATTTTACGAGCAAGTCTGTTCCTTATATTTAAAACAGAAAATAAGTTTTCTGGCCAAAGATCTAAGACATAAATTGTCGTTTCGATCTTTTTAATTTTTGCGATAATTATGGCAGGAAGCGCCATCATAACAGGTGAAAGTTGGTATATCAAAATCTTGTCGTAATGTCGTGTTAAGAGCCTAGGGATCTCAAACAGGCTAAAAAAAGGAAAAGATATATAATTCAGAAATATTCTGATACTTGTATTGTTTCCGCGTGGAATTTCTAAGGCCCTTCTAATATTTATGCCTTTATGGGTTTGGGTTCGGTTAAAGATGGAATAGCCGTCGTAGATCTTACCTGTAGGATAGTTCGGCAAGCCACAGAGTACGTCAACTTCCCAGTTTTTCTCATGCAAGAAGTCCGCCAAATCGTTAACCCTAAAAGACTCAGGCCAAAAGTGCTGACAAACAATCAATATTCGTTTTTTTTGAGGCTCAGCCTTTATGTTACTTTCCCCAAACGACTTTATTAACAAGTTTTGTGTGGCTTTGGATGATCTTCACTACTTTTATCGAAACATTTTCATCAATATAGTCTTTCGCAGGTAGGACTGTGTCGCCATCGGATTTTAGTGCTCGCGAAAGCTCGATAGACTGAAGAATATCTTTGGTCGTAATACCACCGATTACGAATGAACCTCTGTCCATAACTTCCGGTCGCTCCGTAGACGTGCGCAGAGATACACCGCTAAAACCGAGGATAGAGCCTTCTTCTGCTAAGGTACCACTGTCCGAGAGCACACAGAATGATTCCATCTGAAGTTTATTGTAGTCGAAGAACCCAAAAGGTTTTAAATTCTGGATTAGGGGGTGCAGTTTGACGTTACGCTTTTGCATACGGTCAAGTGTCCTGGGGTGGGTTGAATAAATGATTGGAAGTTTGTATGTTTCTGCGATCTCGTTAAGAGCCGCCATGAGAGAGTTAAAGTTCTCTTCATTGTCGATATTTTCTTCTCTATGGGCAGATACAAGGATGTACTTATCTTTTTCTAGACTGAGCTCGTCTAATACCTTACTCTCCTGAATTCGCGTTTCTGCATTTTTAAGGACTTCCATCATGGGCGAGCCAGTCACAAAAGTGAACTCTTTACGGACGCCTTCGTTATTGAGATATCTACGGGCATGTTCGGTGTACGGCAGGTTGACGTCACTAATGTGGTCGACAATTTTCCTGTTAATTTCCTCAGGGAGATTTTCATCAAAACAACGGTTACCAGCTTCCATGTGGAAGATCGGAATTTTAAGTCGTTTCGCCGCAATAGCCGAGAGCGCACTATTGGTGTCACCAAGTATCAAGATCGCATCAGGTTTAATCTCCTGAAGTAGTTTGTATGACTTGGAGATAATATTGCCAATTGTCTCGCCAAGATCTTCGCCAACACTTTCCATAAAAAAGTCTGGAGCACGTAAACCGAAGTCCTTGAAAAAGACTTCATTGAGTGTATAGTCCCAATTTTGACCAGTGTGTACCAAGATATGATCGAAATAACGGTCACACGCCTTAATGGTGTCCGATAGTTTGATTATTTCTGGGCGTGTACCTATGAGCGTAACGAGCTTTAGTTTATTCATTATTTGCGCCTTTCGTAGTGCGAATAGAGTTCATCGTGTGCATCAATCCACTGTTTCATTTCTTCGATCATCTGGGCGTATCCGGGGACTGTGTAATTAAAATCTATTCGATTATTGACTAGCGTCTTATCAAGTGACAACCTGTCATCAGGTTTGATGCTGATATCTGTTCGATTGAATGTATTTTTGAAAAGCTCAATAAGGTTATATTTTGAAATATTTTCATCCGGAACAAGGTGATATAGACCAGTGATGTTCTGATCGATAGCGGACTTAATCGCCTTTGCAAGCTCGATTGTGGTCACACCGTTCCAGATTGCATTTGTGAATCCCAGTATTTCTCCAGTTTGCGCGTAGAACCAATTGAATAGCCCAATACCACTTTCTTGAGTATCTGGACCGATAATAGACATTCTAAACGTAAGATCCTTATCGTTAATAATCTCACCAAGCGCTTTTGTTCGGTCATAAAATAGCTCACCATCGTAGCTCGAGTCTTCGCTGTAAGGCGCATTTTTACCAGAAAAAACACAATCGGTGCTTAGGTGGATTATTTTTGTGTCCGTATTCTTAAATAGAAATTCAAGGTGGTGGGGGAGATAGGAATTCAGGTAGGTTGATAAATCCTTACGATCCTCACTTTGCTTTACGAGGATTCCAATCGCATTCACAATAATGTCATATTTATTTTTTGAAAGGTAGTCGTCAAGTAGACGTTGGTCTGTTGCATCGATGAGCGTTGTAGTGTCATCAAGCATATTTTTAGCAGAAACCGTATCTACAAGTAAACCATATTCCTTGAGGTACGTTGCGATAACATGCCCCGCCATACCGCCAGCACCTAGAACAAGGACTCTCATATAGATACTTGTTCGCCCTTAAGGACGGATTTAATATAATCGGTTGTCATGAGTTTTTCTATCACTGAATCAACGTCAAGGCGGGTTGTATTCTCTGAGTTATATTCTTCGATTTTGACAATCTCTTTGTCGCCATCAACGAAGTATTTATCATAGTTAAGGTCTCGTGTGTCGGCAGGAATACGATAGTAACCACCCAGATCTTCTGACTTTGCTTTTTCTTCACGGGTCATAAGTGTCTCGTGCGCCTTTTCCCCGTGACGCGTTCCAATAATCTTGACGTCTACATGTGAGTCGAGAAGTTTTATTAGACCGTCCGCCAGGTCTTGAATCGTGCTCGAAGGCGATTTCTGAATAAAAAGATCACCTTGTTTTGCATTTTTGAATGCAAACAACACAAGGTCCACAGCTTCGTCTAGATTCATCAAAAAGCGTGTCATGTTAGGGTCTGTCACGGTAATAGGCTTATTCGCTTTAATTTGCTCGACGAATAGAGGGATGACAGATCCGCGAGATGCCATGACATTTCCATACCTCGTACAGGCAATGATGGTATCTTCTGGGTCAACATTACGCGACTTTGCTACAATGACCTTTTCCATCATTGCTTTGGAGGTTCCCATGGCATTGATAGGATATGCTGCTTTATCGGTTGAAAGGCATACAATCTTCTTAACACCTTCGTCTATAGCGGCCGTCAAGACGTTATCCGTTCCAAGGATATTAGTGCGCACCGCTTCCATCGGGAAGAATTCGCAAGAAGGAACCTGTTTTAATGCGGCGGCGTGAAAAATATAGTCGACGCCCTTGACTGCATCACGAAGACTTTCGATATTTCGAACATCACCAATATAGAACTTAATCTTACTATTATTGTATGACTTCCGCATGTCATCTTGCTTTTTCTCGTCTCTAGAAAAGATACGAATTTCTTTTATGTCTGTATCGAGAAAGCGTTTTAAGACAGCATTGCCGAAAGACCCAGTTCCACCTGTAATTAATAAAGTTTTTCCCTGAAACATATGTATTTAACCTCACATTTACTACTTTAATAGTAGCATAAACTGCCTATAGTGCCATTCGTTTGCCTCAAGCGCGCCTACTTTTAAGCCAGATACCTTGTGTATGCGCACCCCTTTTTTTTGGCAGCATTGTTGTCTATGTCTGTATCGTTTAAAAAAGCATCGCTTCTACAAGATCGAGATTAAGTAACAGATTCAGATTTGCGTCTGATTTCGTGCGCCAAGGTCACTTTTGTGGGATCATTGTTATGTCACTGATCGTTGGTTTGTTCATTCTTTGTACTCATCTTGATCGAGAGTTCTTGGTGGAGGTCTCTTGCGAATTTTTCGGCTTGCTCCATTTTTTGTCGTTGACGATTGAGTATGTAAATCATCAGTATAATTGCTGTCGTTTGCACGATGTCAAAAGCGCTAAGTTCATGAGAGTCAAAGGGCGCTTTTCCTACCAGTAGATTGTAGACCGGGAAGGAGGAGATGAGGACAACGAGCAATATTAACCACGAAGACAGCTGGTGTCGTAGGCGCTGTGTTGACATTTTGCCTAGTTTAAATTGGGTGATGATGTTCAATAGCGCCAGTAATATAACGGGCATATTCAGAAGCACGAGTACTAAATATCTCATTCAAACATCTCCAGAATCCGTCTCCTGATGAGCGACTTTACTATATTGAGTGCATTCCAATTATTTTGGCCCTTCGTTTTTGAATAATCCGTGTACACGGCGGTGATAGAGTATTCGGCGATGATCATCCCCAACTGCTTAGCTCGCCACAGCATTTCTGAACAGAACTCGTAGCCACTAGTTTTCCAGCGAAGGTTCTGAAGGGCGTGCTGTGAGAATATTCGAAGTCCAGACTGAGAATCAGTTACGTTCACGCCAAAGAGGCTATAGGTAATACCGCTTAAACCTTTATTGCCTAGTATCTTTACTCGAGACATGCCGCGGCTATCGATAAGACGGCTGCCGATTAATAGATCAGTTTTTTGCTTTCTAGCGGTTTTCAAGCCCCTGACGACGTCTTCTGGAAGGTGTTGCCCATCCGCGTCCATAGTAGCTGCAAGATCGAAATTATTTTGACTCGCATAGCTTAAGCCGGTTGCGGTTGCTCCACCGGCGCCTGAATTTAAAATATGGCTGATAACTTTAGCTCCGCCTTTTATCGCCTCTATTGCAGTGTCGTCCTTAGAGCCGTCATTTACTACAATCACTTCGTAGTCAAAGTGTGTTTCTTTCAGTGTTTTTTGAATACCTTGGACGACACCACGGATAACACTGCCTTCGTTAAAGGCGGGAATAATTACACATACTCTTAGGATACTGCTCATCTCTACGTATTTTACCATGCCCAGAGAATGAAAGGGATGTTCCTATTTATTAAGGTACTCCCCATACCCAGATTTCTTCAAAGGCTTAGCAAGTTCATCGAGCTGTGCTTTAGTAATAAAGCCTTCCTCGTATGCAATGTTTTCAGGGCTACCGATGATCTGCCCAGTACGCTTTTGGAGCACGCGGACGTAGTCTGTTGCCTCGGCCATCGAATCAATCGTACCGGTGTCGAGCCAGACATCACCAGTATCAAGCACGGTCACTTTTAGTTTACCTGCTTTAAGGTAGGCTTCGTTGATCGACGTGATCTCTAACTCTCCTCGGTCGCTTGGCTGAACGTTCTTGGCGATTTCTACGACGCTATTGTCGTAAAAGTACAGCCCAACAACGGCGTAATCTGATTTCGGATTGGTTGGCTTTTCTTCGATAGAGATGGCTTGCATCTGATCGTCAAACTCGACAACACCGTAACGTTCTGGGTCTGATACCTGGTAGGCAAAGACGATGCCGCCGTCAGGGTTGCCGCAGGTTTTTAGCGAGTCGCTCAGTTTGTGTCCGTGGAAGATATTGTCGCCTAGAACTAACGCGACTTTGTCGTCACCAATAAATTCTTCACCGATAATAAAAGCCTGCGCAAGGCCGTCGGGTGTTGGTTGGGCTGCATAAGAGAGGTTGATTCCCCAGGCAGATCCATCACCGAGTAGTCGTTGAAACTGAAATTGATCATCGGGTGTTGTGATGATAAGGATATCTTTGATCCCAGCCGACATAAGTGTCGTAAGGGGGTAATATACCATTGGTTTGTCGTAGACAGGTACCAGCTGTTTGCTGATTCCTTTTGTAATTGGCCACAGTCGTGAGCCTGACCCACCTGCTAAAATAATACCTTTCATGATTCCTCGCAAATTCTATTAATTATCTAAATATTCGGTTAATGCCTGGCGCCAATCTCTGGGGGCCAGGCCCGTCGCCTTTATCTTATCAAGGCTAAGGGTGCTTTGTAGTGGTCGGTGAGCGACGCCATCTTTGCTGGCAAAGTACGTTGCGGTCGAGACGCCAGTGACATCGTCACGGCTGCGCCCAGACAATTCAAAGACGGTCGCAGCTATTTCAGCCCAGCTGGCCGGCTCGCCGTCATTGGTGAAGTTGTAGGTGCCATATGGCGCACCAGTGGTTAAGAGGTGACGAGAGGCACTCGCTAAATCATTCGTGAAGGTGAGGCGGCCAATCTGGTCATTAACGACTTGCGGTTCGAGTTCACGATCAGCAAGACTCTTCATAGTGCTGACGAAGTTATTGCCGTCACCAACAACCCAGCCTGTTCGTATTATGTAATGACGTGGTGCTACAGACGCAGCGATGTCACCAGCGGCTTTACTCTGTCCATAAACACTAATCGGAGAAAAGGGTTCCTCTTCGTCGTGTATGTGGTTTTCACCATTGAAGACGTAATCAGTCGAGAAGTGAATAAGTGTAATGCCGTACTTTGTGCAGACGCGAGCCATGTTAGCGACCGCTTTTGAGTTAATTTTCCAGGCATCTTCGCGGCCTTGTGGTGTTTCTGCGTTATCAACCGCCGTGTAGGCGGCCGCATTAACGATTGCTTCGTATTGGCGCCACGGACGTGCGTCCTCGAGGTTATCGTCGGCGATATCAAGCTCATCGCGGGTAGTGAATTCGGCGTCAGGAAAGACGTCGCGAAGGGCACGACCGAGTTGGCCGTTCGATCCGGTGACAAGGACACGCTTGGGCTTCATAGGAATAACGTCGGCTAGTTGCGGATGTTTTTTGTCTTTGTCGGATAACGACGCTTTATCGAGGGGGATGGGCCACTTGATAGCAGATGCTGTATCGGCAAGGTTGAGGAATGTGTATTGTGCCTGGGCTTCTGCACTCCAGTGGTCGTTGACGAGGTATGTGTAGACGGTGTTGTCTTCGAGTGCCTGGAAGGAGTTTCCGACACCGCGCGGTACGAAGATAGCCTTGGTCGGATCAAGTTCGGCAGTAAATACGGCACCGAAACTATCGCCTTCACGCAGGTCAACCCAGGCACCAAAGATACGACCAGAGCCAACCGATATGTATTTGTCCCATGGTTCAGCGTGGATACCTCGCGTGACGCCTTTTTCGGCGTTGAACGAGATATTATTTTGAACAGGCCCGAAATCGGGAAAACCAAGTGCCATCTTTTTCTCGCGTTGCCAATTTTCTTTGAACCAACCACGTTCATCTCCATGAACGGGAAGATCGATCAACAGCATACCAGGGATTGGTGTTTCGACAACTTTGAGGTCTTTGCTGAACTCTATATTTGGGCTGTTGTCTGTGTTCATATAGTACTCAGTATACCATTGACGCAGGAGGGTGTGTATTTTATAGACACAAAAAACGCACCACATGGTGCGTTGTAAGAAAACAGGGAAAATAGTAGGTGGTTGTGGTCACGACGAGGGACATAGCAGTAATTGCTAGCCCCTCGTCACCGCGACGTCATTTCTTTGCGAAGAAGTACTTCACTTCATCGACTGCTTCAGGCACCGCTAGGGTGACCACTAGGTACAGGGTAATTCCTATTCCCCAGGCAGCGACCAGAAATGGCGCGAATACGAGCACCAAGAGTTTCAAGGGAGTGTGCTCCATGATGAACTCTTTGATCCAACGACTCCGCGCTGATTCGTCCTTGTCTTCCTTACTTACCTCCTCCATCACTGCAGCGATGGCCCCAACGTATATGACGACGCCAAGGAATACGTACGCGACGAGCAGGATAAGCGATTTCAAATTGTCAGCGATAAACTGCATAACCACCTACTTGTTAAGACGCATTACCTCGAAAGGCAGGCGTAACGATGCTTCCATCAACTGATGTAAACCTGGTAATTATACACCTTTTATGCTAAAAAGTCAATAGCAGATAAGGGGTGAGTGCCTATTGACCTTGGACCTTGTACTTGTCTTCGGTCGCTTGTTTCTGTGGCTTCCACCAGGTTTCGTTATCCCTGTACCAGTCGATGGTTGCGGCGAGGCCGGCTTCAAAGTCGGTAAACTTTGGCATCCAGCCTAGGTCGTTTCGTAGTTTGGTTGAATCGATAGCGTAGCGCATATCGTGACCTGGACGGTCGTTAACGTGATCGTAGGCATTAGATTCTTTGCCCATTTCAGTAAGGATCAATTCGACAACTGATTTATTGTCTTTTTCGCCATCGGCACCAATTAGGTACGTCTCGCCACTAACGCCTTTTTCAAGGATGGTCAGGACGGCCGAGCTGTGGTCTTCGGTGTGAATCCAGTCCCTGACATTTTCACCGGTGCCATATAGTTTTGGACGACGTCCTTCGAGGACCTCTGTGATTTGACGAGGGATGAACTTTTCAACGTGCTGGAAGGGCCCGTAGTTGTTCGAGCAGTTACTAATTGTTGCGGTGATGCCAAAGCTTCGCACCCAGGCGCGAACAAGGAGGTCCGAGCCGGCCTTGGTCGATGAGTAAGGGCTCGATGGGTTGTACGGAGTATTTTCGGTGAATCGATTCGGGTCATCGAGTTCGAGGTCACCGTAGACTTCATCGGTCGAGATATGGTGCAGACGCTTGCCGTGTTTACGGACGGCTTCAAGGATTGTGTAGGTGCCGATGATATTCGTATCGAGGAAGGGGCGAGGATTTTGTAGAGAATTGTCATTATGCGATTCGGCTGCGTAGTGAACGACGGCGTCGTG
>Ga0123336_10001452_pt1 | contig 21743 bp, 23 predicted proteins | sample SSSSmetaG_FD_96466 | JGI IMG/M metagenome (GOLD analysis project Ga0123336, IMG submission 96466) | Glacier valley bacterial and archeal communities from Borup Fiord, Nunavut, Canada, to study Microbial Dark Matter (Phase II) - ​SSSS metaG | ecosystem: Environmental > Aquatic > Freshwater > Ice... | reverse complement strand
GTACTGCTCGACTATTACCTACCCGACACCGACGGCTTAGCCATGTTGCACGGCATGGCGCGGCTAGTGCCCGCCCAGTCGCTGTGCGTGGTGATGATAACCGGCCGGGGCAGCGAAATTCTGGCCGTGCGGGCCTTTACCAACGGGGCGCTCGACTATCTGGTGAAACAGCAGTTCGACCCCGAAATGCTGTACAAGACGCTGCTAAACGCCATCGAAAAAAACGAGTGGCGGCAGTACATGGCCCGCTACCAGGAAGAGCTGGTGTTAACCAACCGCAGGCTGCGTGAGTCGCTGGCCGCCCTTACCGAAACCCGCCGGGAGTTGAACCAAAAAAACGAAGCCCTCAACGGGGCCAACCGCGCCATTGAGGCCCGCAACCAGCAGCTGGCCCGCACCAACCAGGACCTCGACAACTTCGTGTACGCGGCCAGCCACGACCTCAAGCAGCCCGTCAACAACCTGCGCGGCCTCTTCGACGAGCTGTGCCGCACGGCCACCTTCCACGACCCCGACGAGGCGCTGGTGCTGCGCCTCTTCGACGATGCGCTGAACACCCTGACCACCACCATTACCGACCTGGCCGCCGTGGTGCAGGAGCAGCGCCGGCCCGTAGAAGAGCCCGCCGAGCCCGTGGCCTTTGCCAGCCTGGCCGCCGAAGTGCTGCACGTACTCGGCCCCCAGCTGCAGGCCACCCAGGGCCGCATCGAAACCGATTTCAGCCCCCTGCCCGAGCTGCGCTACGTGCGGGCGCACCTGCGCACCGTGCTGCTCAACCTGATGGGCAACGCCCTCAAATACCGCCACCTGAGCCGCCCGGCGCGGATACGGGTGCGCACGTACCTGTCGGCCAGCGGCCCCGTGCTCGAAGTGCGCGACAACGGCCTGGGCATGAACCTCGACCGCGACGGCAGCGAGCTGTTCCACTTGTTTCGGCGTTTCCACCCCCAGGTGAGCGAGGGCACGGGCGTGGGCCTGTTCCTCGTCAACCGGCTGGTGCAGGCCGCCGGGGGCCACATCGAAGTGGAAAGCCAGGAGGGCCAGGGCACCACCTTCCAAGTGCATTTCAACGACAACGTAGCGCTGGCCGCGGTGGCAGCTGGCCCCGACACTTCGCCCGGCCGGCTCGAATCAGCTGCGGAGCCGTTGGGGGGGGGGCGAAACAGGTGATAGCTAGCGGTTTACTCAATTATTCGACGCAGCACCTACCGTACGCCCTTTTCGGGAAAACGGCCCGTTTTGGTGCGGTAGAAGGCTTTAATTTTGGCTTCGTCGACCTCATAGTTGCCAGTCGGGTACACGGCCGGGCCAATGCCAGCCTCCTTTTTGGCGTAGTCGAGGTACCCCAGCCGGATAGGTACGTGCGCGCCCAGAGCGGCAAAGTAGTAGCCCTTGCGCCAGCGCGGCTGGTAGGCGCGGGTACCCTCCGGGGTGATGAGAATGACTAGCTCGTCGCGCTCGTCAAATAGTTTCACCATGCCATCGACGAGGCTGTTGTTCTTACTGCGGTCGACGGGCAGCGCTCCAACACTGCGCACCAGCCCGCCCAGCAGCCAGTGTTCGGTCCACTCCTTTTTCACGGTGAAACGCACGTCCACGTCCATCAGGTAAAACGCGGCCCGGGCCAGGATGAGGTCCCAGTTGCTGGTGTGCGGGGCCGCAATCATCATGCTTTTCCTGATTTCCGGGTTGTGAATCTCGCCCAGCTTCCAGCCGGCCACCCCAAACACGCCCTTGGCCATGTAATACCAGAAAGTTGAGGTTTTGCGAGCGGGCATAAAGCTGGTTAAATTTTCAGGAATGACGCAACGGTCGGTAAGAATTGCGCCGCCGGCAAGCAGCGCTGGCCGGCCTGGGCAAGCGCAAAGATGGGCGGTTGGCGCCGAGTGTCGGCGCTTTTATCCGAGCAGCGCCCGCAGCGGCCCGGCCTGGCTCAACGCATACCGGTAACCGATATCGAACAGTTCCGGCCCGCGCTTGTATCCCAACGGGCGATAATGACGCAGTTCGGGCGGCTCCAACAGCAGGTGGCACTGGCTCTTGCGGGCGGCCGTGTTGGCGTTGATGGCCAAGTGCAGGGTGCGCTCAATCAGGCGACGAAAGTTGGGAATGCGGGCCTCGGGGTTGATGGGGTTGCAGTGCACGCCCACCACGCGCACGTCCGGGTGGCGCAGCAACGGCTCCACGGGCAAGTTGTTGAGCAAGCCCCCGTCCACGAGTTGGCGGCCCTGGTACTCCACCGGCCGGTACACGATGGGCACGGCCGACGAGGCCAGCAGCGGCGGTAGCAGCGGCCCGTGGCTGAAGTACACCGATTCACCCGCCATCAGGTCGGTGGCCACGAGCGTAACGGGCAGGCGCAAATCTTCAAAGTTCACGTTCGTTCCCAGGTGGCGGGCCAGCAGTTGCTCCACGGCGTCGAGGTGCAGCAGCCCAAACCGGCTAAACGCCGGCCGCGTGAGGCGAAACACGTTGGTGGCGAGCAACAACCGCAGGATTTCGCGGGGCGCAAAGCCCGCTGCGTAAAACACGCTGGCAATGGCGCCCGAACTCACGCCGGCCAGTCGCGCCACCGGAAGCTGCAATTCTTCGAGCGCCGCCAACACCCCCAAATGGGCAATTCCGCGGGCCCCGCCCCCGGACAAAGCCAAACCCAGCTGGGCCATTGCGTTGATCGTAAATTAAGTAGCAGTCGCTTTTTTGCGAGGCCGAAAAAGAGCCGGCGCAATTCGCTTGAGCCGGATACGAAGAATCCGCCCCGACCAACCACGCAAGGGGTTACAAATCGGCCAGTCGCAGGGTCTGGGCCAGCCGCACGCCTTTGTCGGTGTGTTGCACGGTGCAGGCCTCGTTGATGGGGTCGTGTTCGAGCAGCAGCACCCAGTTTTCGTCGGCGGCGCGGCGCAGCACGGCCTCTTTTTCCGTCATTGTGATAAGAGGACGCACGTCGTACCCCATCACGTAGGGCAGCGGAATGTGGCCGGCGCTGGGCAGCAAATCGGCCATAAAGGCCAATGTGCGGCCCCGGTACTGCAGCACGGGCACCATCATTTTTTCGGTGTGGCCGTCGGCCAGAATAATTTCCCGGAACTGCGGCAGCGCGTCGGGCACGCCGGCCTGGAGGTTCACGAACTGCAAATGGCCGCTTTCCTGAATTGGCAAGATGTTCTCGCGTAAGAAACTGGCTTTTTCGCGCGGATTGGGCGTCACCGCCCAGTTCCAGTGCGCCTCGTTGCTCCAATACGTCGCGTTCGGAAAAGCAAGTTGCAGCGTCCCATCGGGCCGGCGTTGCACCGAGCCGCCGCAGTGGTCGAAGTGCAAATGCGTCAAAAACACGTCGGTGATGTCGGTGCTGCTGAAGCCCAGCTTCCGCAACGATTTCTCCAGCGTGTCGTCGCCGTGCAGGAAGAAATGGCCCCGGAATTTCTCGTCCTGCTTCTCCCCGATGCCGTTGTCAACCAGCAGTAGCCGGCCTCCGTCCTCAACCAGCAAACACCGCATGGCCCAAGTGCACATGTTGTTTGTGTCGGGGGGATTCAGTTTCTGCCACATGCTTTTGGGCACCACGCCAAACATGGCGCCGCCGTCAAGCTTGAAAAGACCGGTGTCGATGGCGTGTATTTTCATCAAATAATGTTCAATTACTAGCCCGAGTAAGGTAAAAGGAGCCGAAGCAACTTCATGGCACCGCCACTCCCCGCCACTGGAACGACAGACAGCCATCAATTGACAACGAATGGACGGCTATTCAACGACCACGCCCATCGCCGAGAACTTGTCAATTCGCTGATTGATGCGGTCCTCGGACGGGACGGCGGCCAGTTCTTTCAGCGCTTTCAGAAGCGTAGTTTTCAGGGTGTCAATCATTTGCTCAGGCGCGGTATGGGCCCCGCCGAGGGGCTCCTTCACAATGCCGTCCACCAGGCCGGCCTGCTTCATGTCGATGGCCGTTAGCTTGAGCGCCTCGGCGGCCTGCTCTTTGTAGTCCCAGGAACGCCAAAGAATGCTGCTGCAGGATTCGGGCGAAATCACCGAATACCAAGTATTTTCCAGCATCAGCACCCGGTCGCCGATGGCAATGCCCAAGGCCCCGCCGCTGGCCCCCTCGCCGATGATGACGCAGATTACCGGCACCTTCAGCATGAACATTTCCCTCAGGTTGCGGGCAATGGCCTCGCCCTGCCCCCGCTCTTCGGCTTCCTGGCCAGGAAAAGCCCCCATGGTATCAATCAAGGTCACCACTGGCACGTCAAACTTTTCGGCCATTTTCATGAGGCGCAACGCCTTGCGGTAGCCCTCCGGGTTGGCCATGCCGAAGTTCCGGTACTGCCGTTCTTTGGTGTTGTGGCCTTTCTGCTGGCCAACAAACATGACCGTGTGGCCACCCAGTTCACCCAACCCGCCCACCATGGCCTTGTCGTCGCCCACGGTGCGGTCGCCGTGCAGTTCCACAAACTTATCGACCATGCCCTCGATGTAGTCCAGCATTTGGGGCCGTTCGGGGTGCCGCGAGAGCTGCACGCGCTGCCACCGGGTGAGGTTGGCGTAGGTTTCTTTTTTGAGGGCCCCAATGCGCGCCTCCAGGGCCGCCACCGCTTCTCGTACATCAACGTCGCTCTCGGCGGCAAGTTTCTGCATTTCGAGGAGCTTGCCTTCGAGGGCGGCGATGGGTTGTTCAAAGTCAAGAAGCATGGAATGCGGGTGAAATGCGGGAAATGAAGCCTGGCCAGGGCGGTGAGCAGTCGGAACAGGTCTTGAACCCGCGACAACTTGCCGCCAAAGGCCACCGAAAAGCGGCTGACAAAGGTAAAACATCTGCCGTTGCGGCACAGCCCCAATATTAATCCCCCTGAAAAACAATCACCAAGCTTTTAAAAGCAGTTCTTGACAGAAAAAACTTACTCCCGGGCTTGCAGACCCTATTCATTCTAACCTACCTTTGCACCACCAAAACAAAAAACAGTCGCGTTTTTTGTCCGGCAAACGGTTTGGTAGTTCAGTTGGTTAGAATGCCGCCCTGTCACGGCGGAGGTCGCGGGTTCGAGTCCCGTCCAGACCGCTACCGTTTGCAACGAAAGCCATTTCCTCATCGGAAATGGCCTTCTTGTTTTTCCAGTGGCGGACTACTTAATGTTGGAGGTTATTTGACTTTAAATGGTGCACTCAAAGTGCGCCGTGTCCTGTCATAAAAAAAGGCTTATATCAACTGTTCAACCCTGCTTCGAATTTGTCTACTCCGATGAAAAGGCAAATTACAATTACAGAGCACGGGCTACCCCGCGCCCAAAAAGCTGCCGACTCAGCCGTTCATCCTGGCAATAGACGTCCGCATAAAAACGTAGCCGGCCGGCCACGAACGCGCAGGTAGCGTAGCGCACGTGCAGCGCTACCGGCCGCCTGAGGTAGAAGCTGCGCGGCTTGGGCGCCGCTTCACACTGGGCTTCCGTCGGCAGACCGGCGCGGGCGGCGTCGGGGCCCAGCAAGTACGCGGCCAGCTGCATAGGGTGTTGCAGTTGCAGGCAGCTGTGTCCCAGGGCCCGGTAAGGTCGCAGGAACCGCTGCGGGTCGGGGCCATCATTGAGGTACACGCCGTAGGGGTTGGCAAAAGGGAAAATAACATTGCCGAGCAGGTTGCCACAGCCCGGGCTTTGGCGGATGGTGTAGGGAAAGTTCTGCGCCGTCACGGCCGACCAGTCCACCCCAGCGGCGCTCACCGCCTGGCCCTGCGCATCGAAAAGGCGGTAGTTGTTATCAGCCAGGAAATCGTGCTCGGAGGGCATTCGGGCGTTGGCTTGTAAATACGGCAGAATCTGCCCGGTGGCAATGCGGCGGGGGACCCGCCACTCGGGCGCCACGGTGAACGAGGTGAGCCGGCTACTGAGCGTGGGCGTGGGGTTGGCAGGCCGCCCAATGACCAAGCGGTGCGTTTGCAGCACCCGGCCGTGGCGCACCACTTCCAACTGGTAGGCCGGCAGGTTCACCAGCACATAGTCGGCGTCCGGGATGGCCTCCCAGCGCCAGCGCTCCAACGTGAGCGCCATTTGGCGGGCCTGGCGGCTGCGGCGCCCGGCATCGGGCCCCACGGGGTGCCGGCGCCACCGGGCCAGGGCCTGCTGCAACTGCTGGTACTCGCGCTGCTGAGGCTGGCACTGCAGCAGGGCCCGGGCGAAGTCTGGGGCCGCTAGGGCGCGCATTAGCCAGGCGGCACTGACAAAGGGCGCCCCAGGTTTTTCCAGCGGGGAGGGCGTGAACGCACGTAACCGGCCTCGGCGCAGGTGCACAGCAAACGTCAGCAGTCCATCGGTGAGCAGCACTTCATACCGGGCCAGCTGCGCGCTTTGTCGCTCCGGTGCCTCAGGCCGGGCCAGCGAGTCAGTCAGCGCTTGCAGCGCACCTACTTGGTAAACGCCGGGCAGCAGCCCAAAGTCTTCGGCACGGGTAAGCAGGGCCAGGGCCGCACGCCCCTGCGAGGACGGTTGTTGCGCCTCGCACCAGACCGGAGCGTAGGCCCGGCGACGGTAAAAGGCCCTGCACTGCCGGCCCTGGGCGAGGGGCAAAAGCGCCGTCCGCTCCGCCAGCGTATCGGTCAGCAAGGCGCGGATGCGAGCAGGCGTTTCGGCGGGTGCGGCCTGAACTGGGCCGGGGGTCGGGAAAGGTCCCCCTTCGGGGCGGGCCGCCGACAGCACCATTAGGGCAGAGGTGAGCAGGATAAATAGGGTGCGCATTGTCGGTGAGAAAAAGAAAGGGTGGGGCTCAAAAGGGTATTACAGAGCGCGACGGGGTCAGCGCTTTTTACGGCCAGTGCGGCAAGGGCTACCAGCGCCGAGCCAGTGGCGGGCCACCGTACGCACAACCGTTCCGGCTCAGGTCCTGCACCGGCATGGCGGAGATTCCCGTCCCGTGCAGCTTCTTGTGAAAGTGGAGCACGGCCGCCCCCGATGGCCGCGCCCTCGGCACAGCCAATGAATGAGCCGATAGATTTCTAGGCTGGAACGTTCACGGCATCATAACCGCAGTTGACGCGATGCAGACGCGGCCCCACCATGCCCACCGTGGCGCCCACGGCATAGCCCACCTGGTTGTCGGGGAGCAAATGCTTGCCGGCCCGGCTGGGGAAGTGGGCCACCACAGCCGGCACGGCTGCCGCGACACGCCACACGTAAGGCTGGGCCGTGGAATTTGGGTTGAAATCTTGAAAATCCTGGGCTTCTACCTGGCTCGCGAAATTCACGCGCAGGTCGGAATTAGCCCGGCTGGCCCGGCTGCTTACCGCCGGCAGCTGGCCCGGCGCTTCTGGCAGCTCCTGGCTCACAATGGAGTCCACGTTGAGGTGAGGTGCGTTTTTTCACTGCCAAACGAAACAAATGGCATGGGACGGGGAATAAATAATGAAAGAAACAAGATATCCCGCGGGCTGCCAGGGTACGGATATTGGTCCGCCCCCAACTGCTGCTATGACAAGAGGCGGCCGGTGCGTGGCCACGCCAAGCTGGAAGCTCAGTTGGGAAAAGCTTAAAACCGGGCGCAAGTTCCGGCGAAAGGCCGGGGGGCGCCCTGCGATACGTCGTGTTTTTAGTTGATTTATGTCATGCGGCCGACGAATCGGGGGCCGTAATCTTGCGGCAGGAAGCAGGACGCTTGGCGAGGTGAGCCGACCGGGTGCTGCCGACTATCCCCTCTTTGTTACCTTCTTCAACGTTTCCGCATTCGGCCCGCCACCGGTTAAGCGCCGCATCCTGAAGACGGCCACCACCAGCCACCACACTCAGCCACTGCGGCCACTGGTCGCCGAGCACGAGTTATAATTCCACCCCTTTTACCTGATGCAACAACTTGTGCTGCTCCGCCACGGCGAAAGCGTGTGGAACCAGGAAAACCGCTTTACCGGCTGGACCGACGTGGACCTGACCGCCGAGGGCGTGCAGCAGGCCGTGCGGGCGGGCCAATTGCTGCGCCAGCGCGGGTTCAGCTTCGACGTGGGGTTCACCTCGGTGTTGAAGAGGGCCATCAAAACGCTCAACCTCGCGCTGGAGGAGATGGACCTGCTCTGGATTCCGGTGGAGAAATCGTGGCGCTTGAACGAGCGGTTTTACGGCGCCCTGCAAGGGCTGAACAAAGCCGAAATCACGGCGCAATACGGCCTGCCGCAGGTGCAGCTTTGGCGCCGCGACCCCCACGAGCACCCGCCCGCGCTCACCGTGAACGACCCGCGCTACCCGGGCCACGACGCCCGCTACCAGGGTCTCACCCACCGGGAGCTGCCGCTGACGGAAAACCTGAGCGAAACCATGTCCCGGGTGCTGCCCTTCTGGCTGGAGCGCATCATGCGGGCGCTGCACCACAACCGCAAAGTCATTGTCTGCGCCCACGGCAATAGCCTGCGGGCCCTGGTGCAGTACATCGACCACCTAACCGACGCCGAAGTGGCCGCCCTGGATATTCCCACCGGCATGCCCCTGGTGTACGAACTGGACGGGCAACTTAACCGCCTCCGGCATTACTACACGGAGTAAAAAATGACCGGGCGAATGCCGGTATCTGCTTGGCTGTTAGCCATCATTTGCCCGTGCCCTCGAGTATTTGCAACTCTTACGCCGGTGCTCCTCGCGCTTGGTCAACCTGACGAAAGTCATGCGTCAGGAAAATTCTTATCAGGGCATAACCGGCAGGGTCGGCGGATTTTTGCAGATGTAAATCCCAATTTACTCAGCACCATTCCCATGACCGCGCACACCCAAAGCCAGCTCGACGCCCTCAACGCCTGTTTTGCGGCCTGCGAGCACTGCAGCACCGCCTGCCTGCAAGTGGCCGATGTCCAACTGATGGCCCGCTGCATTAGCCTCACCCGCGACTGCGCCGACGTGTGCGCCCTCACCGCTCGCCTCGTGGCCCGCGGCTCGGAACACGCCGCGCTCCTGCTGAAGGAATGCGCCGAAATCTGCCGGGCCTGCGCCGAGGAATGCGCCCAGCACGAGCACCGGCACTGCCAGGAGTGCGCCGAGGCTTGCCGCCGTTGCGCTTGACGCGGCGGCCGCGCCGTGCCAGCTTTCGCAAAAAAATCGGCACAATCCAGTTTCATAAAACGCAAAGCTTCCGCTGCGCTGCGGAAGTAACTCCGCCTCCCCAACCCCTCCGCTCATGCAAACCGCTCACCTCGTAACGCCCCCCACTCCCACCGAGTGCGTGGCCGACGCCGACATCACCACGGCCATTGAAACGCTGCTTGCCACGAAGAAAGGGTTGAACGCCCACGGCATTATCGTGCAAACCCGCGAAGGGATTGTGGCGCTGGCGGGCGTTACCGACAACTTGCTTTCGCAGCGGCGGGCCGAGGAAATAGCGCTGGCCGTGCGCGGCGTGCGCGCCCTGCACAGCACGCTCGCCGTGCAGACCGACGAAATAGGCGACGCCGAATTGCAGCGCGACGTGGCCGGGGCCCTGGCCGACGACCCGGCCACCGACGACTACTTAGTGCACTGCGCCGTGGCGGGTGGCGTGGTGACCCTGTCCGGGCTGGTGCAGTCGTGGGCCGAGAAGCAACTGGTGTTGCGCGTAGTGCAGAGCGTGCGGGGCGTGCGCGCCTATGTAGCTGACCGCCTGACCATACGCGGGGGAGAAATTGTGAACTCCGACGACGAAATCACCACCCAAATCCGGGAGCTGCTCGATTGGGACATTCGCGTCAACGGCGCTTTGGTGCAGGTGCGCACCGCTGGCCACGTGGTGCACCTTTCCGGCGCGGTGGGCACGGCGGCCGAGAAGGACCGTTTGGTGGCCATTGCCTACCAGACCGGCGCCACCCGCGTGGACGCCCGCGACCTGTTGGTGGCGTACGGGGCCCTGGGCCGGGAAATTCGCCGCGAGAAATTCGCCCCTAAAACCGACGAGGCCATTGCCGGGGCCGTGCGCGAGACCCTCCGCATTAACCCGCGGATGCGGGCGTCCGAAACCCTGGTGCAGGTGCTCGACGGCGTGGTGACGCTGGCCGGCACCGTGAGCAACCTGCGCACCAAGCAAGACGCCGAGCAGGACGCGCGCCACGTGGTGGGCGTGGGCCACGTGCACAACTTGCTCAAGGTGCGCCCGGCGCGGCTGGTGCCCGACGAGGACATTGGCCAGAACATCACCGCCGCCTTGGCCCGCGACCCCTACGTGGGCCACTGCGATTGCCACGTGCAGGTGCACGGGGGCCAAGTCCTGCTCTCGGGCCACGCGAACACGCCTTTTGATGTGGGGCAGGCCGGGGACGTGGCCGCCGGCGTGAACGGCGTGGTGGACGTGAACAACCGGCTGGAAGTAGCAAGCCCGGATGCGGAGGATGGGTTCACCACTCCCTTTGCGGGGGACGACGAAAACAAGAAAAGGGCGGCGCCCGACCCGGACCACGCGCTGGCCGCGCGCATCCGCGCCCGCTACGGCTGGTCGGCGAGCCTGCACGACCAGGACGTGGACGTGCGGGTGGAAAACGGCCGGGCCACCCTCCGCGGCACCGTCGACACGTGGCTCGACCGCCAGCACGCGGCGCAGGCGGCGCACGAGGCCGGCGCGCGGGAAGTGAACAACCACTTGCGCGCGCTGACCGATTCCCCCAGCATCAACCGCGAGATGCTCGCCGGCCATGAACTCGCCGTTTAGCCCGGCCGGGCGCGGGCGGCACCCTGCCGCACCAGCCGCGGGAGAAGCCGCCGGGGTCATCGGCGCGGACACCCGGCAGGGGGCGCAGGAGGCGGACGCCCGCATGGCGCGGGACGAGTGGAAGTACGCTCCCGCGAGCCTCAAAAGTCCCGCTTTGCCCGCTGCTGAAGCCGGGTATTTTTTGCCTTAGCGGACGCTCTGCCCCGAAGGCAGTGCCGTTTTCAACCTTTTTACTTCTTGCCATGATGCCCTCCCTTGTCGTCCTGACTGACTTTTTCGCCGTCACCAACCGCGCCCTCTCCTACGCGGCCGGGCTGGCCGTGCCGCTGAACGCGCAGCTCGTGCTGCTGCACACGCGCTACGACGGGCTGCCCGTGCCGGAAGGCTTCGGCGCCCGCCACTCCGCGCTGGGCGAACGCAAAACCGACCACGCCCTGCGGCGCCTGGCCGCCGGGCAGACCGTGCCCACCGAAGTGGACGTGGCGGAAGGCCGCCTGCCCGAAGCCGTGACGGAGGCCGTGCGCCGCCATCACCCCTTGTTTCTGGTGCTGGGCCGGCCTGGTGCCGCCACCGAGCCCGCCGGGGTGCTCACCAGCGTGGTGATGGACCTGCTGCGGCACGCGCCGCACCCGCTGCTGCTGGTGCCGGCCGTGGGCTGGGACGCCTTTCCGCCCCGCCGCTACCTGCTGGCCGTGGACGGGCAGCCTTTTGCCTTCAACGACGCGGACCACCAGGAAGTGCTCAGCCGCCTGCTGCAAGCCACCCACGCCACCCTCGACGCGGTGTACGTGACCGACGACGGGCACGCCCGGCCCGCCACGGGCGACGTGCTGGAAACGATACGGGCGAATGACTTGGTAAATACCTTTGCCGAGAGCCGCTTGCACGAAGTGGTTAACTCGACAGTAGAAGGGGGCGTGCTGGAAGAAGCGGCCCGCCAGGAGGCGGATGTGCTGGTGGTGGTGGTGCGGCGCCACAGCCTGCTGGGCAGCCTGTTCCACCGCAGCGTCACGGCGCAACTCATTCAGGAAAGCACTATTCCGGTCCTGCTTCTGCCCGCTGAGGAATAAGAACAATGCCCGTTGAGGGCGCCCGCTGCTGCTTTTATTGATGACACCAAAGCCTTGCCTGAGGCCTTTTCGCCATGACGCCATCCATTCTGGTTCTTGCTGACTTGTCTGCCGCCACGGAACGGGCGGCGCAGTACGCGGCCGTGCTGGGCACCCCGCTCCATGCGGAGCTCACGTTGCTGCATTTTTACCATGACCCCGTGCTGGAGCTGGAGTTAGCGGCCGTGACCCTTGCCCAATTCGACCGCAACCAGGCCGAAACCGCGGCCGCCCTGCGCACCGTGGCCCGGCGGTTGCCGGTGCCGGCCAAAGTAAGGGTGACGGTAGCCCCCATGCCCGCCGCCGTGGCAGAAGCCGTGGAGCGGCACCGCCCCCTGCTGCTGGCCATGGGCCTCACCACCAAGCACAACCTGCTCGACCAGGTGCTGCACAACCAGGTGCTGCCCGTGCTGCGGAGCACGCACGAGCCCTTGCTGCTGGTGCCGGAGGCAGGCCCAGTTCCGCGCGTTCCGCGCCGGGTGCTGGTGGCCGTGGACGGCGAGCCCTTCACGCCCACGGCGGCGGGGCGGGCCCTGGCCCCGCTGCTGGCCGCCTGGGAAGCCACGTTCACCGTGGCGCACGTCAAAGCCCACCACGCCCAGCTGGCCTCGCCGGGCAAAATGGCGCAGGCCGACCTGCTGGCGAGTGGCCTGCTGCCGCCCGGCACCGCAGTGGGGCTTTACGAGGAGTGCCACGTGTCGCCGGGCGCGGGCGTGCTGCAAGCCATCGACGACACCCAGGCCGACGTGCTGGTGCTGCTGGCCCGGCCGCGCAGCTTCCTCGAGCGCCGGTTCCGCCGCAGCGTGACGGCGCAGGTGCTGCGCCACTGCCGGGTGCCGGTGTTGCTGGTGCCCGTCGACGCCCCGGAGCTGCCCGGCTGGATGCCGCCGATGAGCTGAGCAATGTGTTTCCTGGCCACTTTCCCACCCCTGTACAAAAATACCCAATCATGTCGCTCAACCTCGTTGTTTTCGCCGGCTTTTACCCCACCGCCCGCCACACCGTGCACTATGCCAACAATTTGGCGCAGGCCCTGCACGGCCAGCTGGTGCTGCTGCACGTCAAGCGGGCCTCCATGTTTGACCCGTACGACCTGATGGCCGAAAGCTTCCGCCAGGAAGAGTTGGGCCGCGAAACCGAAACCGCGGCGGCCCTGTACCGGCTGGCCGAGGAGCTGCACACGCAACCAACCGTCGAGGTGGCCACCGACTTGCTGCCCGTTGTGGCCCAGGACCTGGCCACCCGCTACCGGCCGGCCCTGTTCGTGCTCAGCCCGCCCGACCCGGCGCACCCCGACGCCAGCGTGGCCAACGACTGCGCCGAGCTGCTGCGGGCGGGCCACTTCCCCGTGCTCATCGTTTCGCCCGCGGCCCCGGCCGACCAAGCCCCGCGCCGCATCCTGATTGCGGCCGACCGCGAGCCGTTCACCCTGGCCCCCGGTGCGTCCGCCCTGCGCCAGCTGCTCGCGCTGCCGGGCGCCGAGCTCATCGTGGCCCACGTCTCGAGCGGGGCGGAAGACGACGAAGGCTGCAGCGCCGCGCTGCGCGCCGTGCAGCTAAGCGGCCTGGCGAAAGGCCTGGCTACGCCGGAATTGCGCGGCTACGAAAACGACGACTACGCCCAAGGCCTGCTCGCGGCGGTGCACGACACCCGGGCCGACCTGGTGATAGTGCTGGCCCGCGAGCGCAGCTACCTGGGCGAACTGTTTCACCACAGCGTGACCGCGCGGCTGCTGGCCAAGTGCCCCGTGCCCGTGCTGGTGCTGCCCATGGTTGCCGAAGCGCCCGCGCCCGAATCAGGCGGACTCCCCGCCGCCGTCCAGTGGACCAATACGCTGCTCACCGGCCTGGCACCCGCCAGCTGATGCGGGCTTCTGCGCCTTGTTCTGGCGAAGGCTTGATGCTGATGGTCAACATTTTTTACGTCGCCTTTTCTTGCTGAAACCATGAAAAAGAAGCCTCTCATTTGTGCCGTTGCCCCCACCCTTGAATTGGTTACCAAAGCCCATGAGGGCACGCCCCGCTGTGGCGATTACGGCCACCCGCCCATCAATTCCGTCCCTGTTCTCCCGCCTGACCGACCGGCCGCCGGGAGCAATCTATTTGACCTGCGCAACGAGCAAACCACGCTGTAGCCAACCCGTCAACCCTCAACTGCCCTTGCCTGACCGGCGGGGCGCGCGCCGATGAACCGCCGTCATTTTCTGCCCCTTGCCGCTACGGCCGTCGCCGGCACCGCCGCGCTGGGCTACTACGCCTGGGACCAAGCCGCCCTCACCGCCGACCGCCACCGCGAGAACGAGCCCGTGCAGCCCCTGCCCCTGGGCGTGCTGCCCGCCGATGCCCGGCAAATCCTCTTCCTGGCCTCGCTGGCCCCGAGCGGCCACAACACCCAGCCGTGGAGTGTGCGCCTGCTGGCCCCCTACCACTGGGTTGTCGGCATCGACCCGGTGCGGTGGCTGCCCAGGGTGGACCCCACGCAGCGCGAAACCATGCTGTCGGTAGGGACCTTTGCGCAGAATTTGGAATACGCCGCGGCGCACTTTGGCTACCAATGCCGCTGGCAACTGCGGGCGGCGAGCCGGCAAGCCGCCGAAGTGCTGGTAGTGGAGCTTCGGCGCGGGCCCGTGGTCGCTTACACCAACGTGGAAGCGTTGCTTCGTCGGCGGACGCTGCAAACGGGATTTGCCGCCCTCACCGTGCAGCCCGCCGACATCCGAGTGATGACTGACGGCGACGGGGCGCACTGCCACTTCTTTCCGCCAGATTCTGCGTACCGCCGTTACTTAACGGATGCCACCCTGGCCGCCAACCAGCAGCAAGTGGGCCGTGATGATGCCCAAGGCGAGCTGGCCCACTGGATACGCTGGGACCGGGCGGCCGTGCAGCGGCACCGCGACGGCCTCACGGCCGCCGGCATGGGTCTCGGCGGATTGAGCGGCTGGGCCGTGCGGCACTTCTACGACAGTACCCGCGTTCTTACACCCGATTTCCGGCAGCGCGGGCTGGCCAAAACCACCGCGCAGCTGGCCACCCACGGCGGCTGGCTGCTGCTCACCAGCCCCGACGAGTCGCCCGCCGCCCTGCTCGACACCGGCCGGCGCCTGGAACGCCTCTGGCTGAAAGCCCGGGGCCGCAACGTGGCCGTACACCCCATGTCGCAACTGCTCGAAGAGGCACCGGGCACGGCCGGGGCCGCCCGCCGCCTGGACCTGAGCGGGCCGGTGCAGTTTGTGCTGCGCCTGGGGTATCCCGACCATTATCCCGAGCCCGTGAGCGTGCGCCGGCCAGTGGAGTGGTTTGTGCGGACTTAGCAGCTACTTCATGCGTCCTTTTTCAATCTTACCTGCGGTGAACCGGTCAGAATTTGGCCGGGAATTACTGGTCTGCTCACTTCTGTTTTTTTGCGGCCATCTTCCGGCTTTCGCCTACAACCTCAAGGGCCACGCGGCGATTGAACGCCGGGCGTACGAACTCATTAAACAGCGCCCTGATGGGCTGCTTATTCTGGAGGTGCTCCATCAGCAAAAAGTATTGAAGGAGGACGCGGCGCACCTCGAGCCGCACACGACTTACCCCGACTTGTCCTTCGAGCGGCAGTTTGCGCAGGACCGGCAGGTGTACCACTTCATGGCCCCCAACCGGCCGGTGGTGCGCGCCGCCCGCCTGGCCGCCGACCGGGCCACGCAGCAGCGCCAGCTGCTGATTGAAGGCGTGCCCGATTGCATGGAGATGATGTACCTGTTTTTTCAGGAAACGCTCCGCAACGGGGCCGAGGCCAGCAAAGCGGGCCGGGGCATCTACGTGCTCATGCACGCCGTGGCCGACTCGTATTCGCACGAGCACACTTCCCGCGACCCAATCACGCAGCAGCTGCTCACGGTGAAGGGCTGGCGACTGGCCCGCTTTGCCTGGCCCAAGGCCGCGCGGGCCCCGGAGCCCCCCTACCCCGGCACGCAGACCGCCACAATGGCCATGGTGCACCGGGTGAGCCGCGCCGAAGCCGACCGCAACTGGGCCTTGGCCGACGGCTCGCTTTCTCCCGATGCCGCCGCCGCCGCGGCAGCCTTGGCCGACCTGCTGCTGACCACCTACGCGGCCATGCAGCTGCACGTGAAGCCGCCAACCAACGCGACGGATTCCTTATTTGCGGGCTTTGTGCAGCGGCACTTTCAGCCCTTGGGCAGCGCGGTGGCAGGCAACCAATTCGTGTACCCCCCGGCGTTGGGCGGCGGCCGCATTCAGTACCTGTTTCGCCGGGAATACAACAACCAGTTCCAGCCCGAGCCCCGCAACCCATCCAAGCAGAAATACCGGAACTTCAAGCTCGACACCTTCACCTTCGACCGGTTTCCCTTGCGCACCTGGTACGTGGTGGCACAGGCCGGCGGGCAAAAAGGCCCCGGCGACCGGGGCTTCGGCGCCGAGTTCAACTGGCACTGGACGCCGGGCGGGGCCGATGAGAAAGGGGTCATTCTGCGCCGGATACCGCTGGGCTGTGCCGTGACGGCCACCGAGATGCCCCGCTTCCACCGCGTGCTGATGGCCGGCACCGACGAGCCGGTGACGCTGGCCAGGGCGCTGCAAATAGAAGTTCTCTTCGCTCCCACGCTGCTGACCATCCCCATGGTGAACGCCGCCCTGCAGGGCCGGGTGGGCCTCGGCGCGCTGCCCTTCGCCGGGCAACGGCGCTGGGCCGTGGTGTCGGGGGCCGACGTGGCGTGGAACGTAGGGCCGGATTTTGGCACGCACTACAGCCACAGCACGCGCCTGGCACTGGGCTACGAGTACGACACGAGCGGACTACCGGCTTTTCACACGCTGAGCTTCAAGTTGGGTTTCAACTCGTGGCAGGGCCGGGTCATCAAGGCCCCGCATCGGTAAGCAGGCCTCGTTTCGTGGGCAAGGGCGGAGCGGCCTAACAAACGTCATCGAATGTGCTGATTATGGTCAGGGCTTTGCACGGGGCTAGCGCGGAATTTTGTTTACTGATTATTCCTCCACCGGCTGTTGCAAGCCCCACCCCCTATCGCCATGATAACGCCCACGATTCTGTTTTCGGTAATGCTGCTGGCCGCCCTGGCCATATTTAGTGCCTATTCGCGTGCTACACAAGTTCAGCCGCAGCCCATCCGGTAGCTGCATTGGCTCGTGCCGGCCGATAATTGGGTGTGCGTATCCGGCAACGGCGAATCCGACGGGTTTCAGGCCTTCGTCCGGAGCGCGGCGACGAAACGCTCGGCGGACCGAACCCCAATTTTGCCTTGGCCGAACGCATCCGCCAGCGTTGCTTTTGGTCGGCCAGCCCGCACAACCGAAACGTGAAAATAGGGGTGGAAAAAGGTCGGGCCACTCTCGCCGGCACGGTGGATACCTGGCTCGACCGCTAGCAAGCCGCCCGAAGGCCTGCGACGCCGGCGCCCGCGCCGTGCACAACAACTTGCTGGTGTCCACGGCGGCTGGTTTGCAAATGATAGTGATGCGCAGGCCTGCCGGCTCAACCATATATGACCGCTGCCATGTGGGTGCCTTACCTATTCGTTTTTCTGGGCGCGTTGCTTTTCGACGTGGTGCCGTTTCCCTTCCTGCCGGCCTTCACCGTCATGATATACTTGCAGGTGCACTACCACCTGGAAGTGTGGGCCGTGCTGTTTCTGGGGGTGGCCGGCTCCATCCTGGGGCGCTACCTGCTCACGCTGTACATCCCGTTGCTGTCGGGCCGCTACTTCAATGCGCGTAAAAACGAGGACGTCCGGTTTCTGGGCGAACATTTGAAGTCCAAAGGCTGGCAAAGCCAGGCGGTGATTGTGGCGTATTCGTTGCTGCCGCTGCCCACCACGCCCCTGTTTTTGGCCGCGGGCATGGCCCGCATACGCCCCCGGCACATCATTCCCGCCTTTTTTGTGGGCAAGCTTTCCAGCGACAGCGTGGCCGTGGCCATGGGCAGGTACGCCTCGCAGAACCTGGGCAGCCTGCGGGCCACCGCCCTTTCCTGGCAATCCATCGCCGGCCTGGGGACCAGCCTGCTGTTGCTGCTGGCCCTGCTGTTTATCGACTGGCGCGGCTTGATTCAGCAACGGAAATTTACCCTGGTGTTCAATATTTTTAAGTAAACGCGCGGCCGTGGCGTTGTCGTCGGGGCGACGTTCGGCCGTATTTACTTCAATAAACTTCCTCACCCCTCACTCGTTTGCCCATGCCCACGCCCGCTCGCTTGCTCATCACGGGGGCCACCGGCAACGTGGGAGGCGCGGCCTTGCGCTGCTTGCTGGCGCACCGCCCGGCCGGCACCGAGCTATCCGTGGCCACCCGCGAGCCCGTTCGCGACCGGCACGGATTGGGGTTGAGCGCCGACGCAGTGAACCTGGTGCCTTTCGATTTCACGAAGCCCGAAACCGTGGCCCCGGCCCTGCGCGGCGTCACGGGCCTGCTGCTAGTGCGCCCACCGGCCATCAGCGACGTGGCCCGCTACCTGAAGCCGGTGGTGCAAGCGGCGGCGGCGGCCGGCGTGGGCCACGTCGTGTTTCTGTCGCTGCAAGGGGCGCAGTACAACCCCTTCGTGCCGCACCACAAGGTGGAAGGCTACTTGAAAGATTCGGGCCTGCGCCATTCTTTGCTCAGGCCGAGCTTTTTCATGCAAAACCTCAGCACCACGCACCGCGACGACATCCGCCTACGCGACCAGCTGCTGCTGCCCGCCGGCCACGCCCGCACCAGCTTCGTGGACGCGGAAGACGTGGGCGCGGCGGCCGCGGAACTGTTGCTTAACCCGCCCGCCGCCTCGGCCGGCTACGAGCTGACCGGCCGCGACGCTTTTACCTACGACGAGGTGGCCGCGCAGCTCAGCGCGGTGCTGGGCCGGCCCATTCGCTACCGCGCGGCAGGCATCATGGAGTTTCGGGCCTACGAGCGCGCCAAGGGCACGCCCCCGGCGCTCGTGAACGTGATGACCGGCATTTACTTGGCCGCCCGCTTTGGGCTGGCCGCGCACGTCTCGCCGGTGCTGGCCGGGCTGCTGGGCCGGGAGCCGGGCACGCTGCAGGCCTTTCTGGAACGGGAACGGGCCTGCTGGCTACCCGAACCGAGTACCGAAAAGAAATAGCTTTGCTGCTAGCAGCAGCCCGGGTCCCACCAAATCATGCTGAAAGTCAGCCAGACCCGTTGATTTTCGTCATATTTACGGAGCAGTGCCCCTTGTAATCTTGCCTTGCCATTCAGCGGATGCTGCTAAAGCCTGACTAGGAGCCTTTTTTTGGCTTCTTCTGGTTGTTTGGTAGCACCTTTTTTCAGATTCAATAGTCCATGAAAGTTACCGTATTCAGCACGCTGGCCTTTGAGCGCCCCTTCCTGGAACAAGCCAATGGAAGTCGGCACGAGTTGCACTTTCTGGACGCCGCCCTGAGCGCCACTACGGTGGCCCTGGCGCAGGGCTCGGACGCGGTGTGCGTGTTCACGCCCGACGACGTTTCGGCCCCTATGCTGGAACAGCTGCGGGCGCACGGCGTGCGCCACGTGGCCGTGCGCGGCGCCGGCCACGACAACGTGGACCTGGCCGCCGCCCACCGCCTGGGCATCCAAGTAGCCAACGTGCCCGACTACTCGCCCCACGCCATTGCCGAGCACGCCGTGACGCTGATGCTGGCCCTGTGCCGGCACCTGCGCCAGGCCGACCAGCAGCTGCGCGTCAACGATTTCAGCCTCGACAAGCTCATCGGGTTTGACTTGTTCGGCAAAACGGTGGGCATCCTGGGCGTGGGCCGCATCGGCGCCGTGGTGGCCGGCATTCTGCACGGTTTTGGCTGCAAGCTGCTGGGGGTGGACGTGCAACCCAATCCCGAACTGACTCAGCGCTACGGCTTGGAGTACGTAAATCTGGCCGAGCTCTGCGCCCGCGCCGACATCATCACCGTGCACACGCCCCTCAGCTCCGCCACCCGGCACCTGATTGACGAGCAGCTGCTGGGCCGCATGAAGCGCGGGGTGATGCTGATAAACACCGGTCGCGGCGGCGTGCTCGACACCGCCGCCGCCCTGCGGGCCCTCGATTCGGGCCAGCTCGGCTACCTGGGCCTGGACGTGTACGAAGGCGAAAAGGGCCTGTTTTTCGTCGACCACACCACCGACCAGTTGCGCGACGCCACCTTCGCGCGCCTGCTCACCTACCCCAACGCCTTCGTCACCGGGCACCAGGCATACCTCACCCGCGAGGCCCTGACCAACATCGCCGACACGACGGTCGCCAGCCTGGACGCTTGGGGCAGCGGTGCCCCGGCCGAGCACAAACTCTAGGTTAGATAGGTTGCAGCGGCTCGTATTCCACTTCCTGCACCACGAAGCGGGCGTAAGACTGCCGCTTCCCGTCAATCACATAACTCGCCTCCCCCCGGTGGGAATGAGCACGCCGTGCCGCGCCTGGTAGTGCTGGAAGCAGCATACCCACGGCCATCTCGTGGCCTCGTTTATTTGCCGCAAAGCTTCCCATTCTGCTATTTCATCCTGCTCGTTGAAGCGAACGAGGCACGAAACCGCCTGAGTTCGGTGCGTGAGGGCGAGCCGGGCCGACTGGTCGTCGACGGCCGTCCAGGTGATGTATTTGCCAGGTAGCAGGGCGGTGGGCAGCCACGTGCTTTCCACCAGCCAGCGCAGCAGTTCGCCTTGGTCGTAGGCGGGCCCGGTGCCGCCGGCAATGGGCACGGCCCCGAGCAGGCGCACGGCGAGACGGCCGCGGTCCCCTCGGCTACCTGCTGACGGACAAGGCTTTTGCCGGCCAGCTCGGGCACGCGGCCGGGCAGCTGGCCGGCACCTCCGACACGCTGGCCGCCACGCTCACGGGCCTGAAACGCCAGGTGCAAACCGGCGGCGGCCCGCTGCACAAGCTGCTGGCCGAATCCGCCCTGAGCGGGCAGCTGCGCCAGAGCGCGAGTAACGTGGCGCAGGGCACCCAAAAGCTCAACCAGAGCATGGAGGCCTTGCAGCACAACTTCTTGTTACGCGGCTACTTCCGGCGCCAGAAAAAAAAGAAAGCGCAAACCGGCAAGTGAGCCGTTTCGAGCCACACCGCCGAGCGCACATCATTGACCCAGTCGCAAATGGCATTTCCCCCGACTTATTACCTGGCCAGCTTGCAAATGGACACTGTTCAATGGTTGCCAACTCCTACAAACTCCAACAGCAATTCCAGCAATTCGGAGCGGGTGGTGGGGCACGGGCCGAGACGGGTTGGGGCGTTCAACGAGCCGGTTTGCAAAAGGGTGTGCAAGTCGGAGGCTTGCGCAATTCGTAAGCCCATGCTCCAGTCCGCAAAGCTTCGTTCCGCACAGCTCCCTTCCCCGAGCACCCGGCACTGGTAATGGCGGGGGTCGGCTATGATGTTTTGGTAATAGAGCTGCCGCACGTCGGCATCCTCACCCTCCAATATTTGTAAAAACCGGCCCTCGGGCGTGTGCAGCAAGAGGCCCGTGATGTGTGCTTGCTGGTTGTGGGCGCGGGACTGGTGCAGCAATGCCGTCAGCTCCGCCGCTTCAAAGGGCACGAGGGCCTGACTTTGGTAAACTAAGTGGTAGATACTCATGGCAACGCCGGGATTAGCGAACGACAACCTTCCGTCCGAATGCTTGCGGCAACCGCTTGGCTTGGAGGGGACCAGCAGGAGCCGAGCCGGCCACCAGGCTGCTTTTGACTACCCCTCAACCAAACCAGCCCCGAATTGAGTCCGCCCCTGATTGAATTGCACACCCTAAGGTAGGCGCGTTTTCCCCAGCACGGGACAGCGCGCTTGAATTTTGGCCCCGTCGATTTTCTCATAACCCGGAGCCGCGCACCCATCTAGTTTTTTTCACCAGCGCAACCGCCGCGCTTATTCAACGGCCAGGCCAATGGGCCCGAGCTTGCTCCGCAGCAGCGGGGCAATGGCTTCGCCCTCGGGCAGGCCGCCCTGGCGCAGCAGCTCCACGCCTTGCTGCATGAGCACAAAGCACGGCAAGTCGGTGGCATCGAAGCT
>Ga0123336_10001451_pt1 | contig 21745 bp, 15 predicted proteins | sample SSSSmetaG_FD_96466 | JGI IMG/M metagenome (GOLD analysis project Ga0123336, IMG submission 96466) | Glacier valley bacterial and archeal communities from Borup Fiord, Nunavut, Canada, to study Microbial Dark Matter (Phase II) - ​SSSS metaG | ecosystem: Environmental > Aquatic > Freshwater > Ice... | reverse complement strand
GGTGTCGAAGGGCAAGAGCGTCTGCACGTCTAACACTTCGACCTCGATGCCGACTTCGGCCAGCTGCTGGGCCGCGTCGAGCACGATGCGGCACATCGAGCCGTAGGTGACGATGGTCAGGTCGTGGCCCGCGCGCAGCACCTCGGGCCGGCCCAGCGGCAGGGTGAACTCGCCCACGTTTCGGGGCAGTTTTTCCTTGAGGCGGTAGCCGTTAAGGCATTCGATAACGATGGCCGGCTCGTCGCTCCGCAGCAGCGTGTTGTAGAAGCCCGCCGCCTGGGTCATGTCGCGCGGCACGCACAGGTGCATGCCGCGGATGCTGCCCAGAATCATCTGCATCGGTGAGCCGGAGTGCCAGATGCCTTCCAGCCGATGGCCGCGGGTACGCACGATGAGCGGCGCTTTCTGGCCGCCTTTGGTGCGGTATTGCAGGCAGGCCACGTCGTCGCTCAGAATCTGAATGGCGTAGAGCAAATAGTCCAGGTACTGGATTTCGGTAATCGGCCGCAGGCCCCGTAGCGCCGCGCCGATGCCCTGCCCCACGATGGTGGCTTCGCGGATGCCGGTGTCGGTGATGCGCAGCGTGCCGTACTTCTCCTGCAAGCCGGCAAACGCCTGGTTCACGTCGCCAATCTGGCCCACGTCTTCGCCGATGGCGAAGATGCGCGGGTCGCGGGCCAGGTTGGCATCGAAGCAGGCTTGGAGCACCTCGCGGCCGTCCACGAGGGGCGCGTCGGCGGCAAACTCGGCCGGCACTTCTTCGATGTTGCCCACCGCCAACTCGCTCTGGCTGAACAGGTAGGAATTATAGCGGTCGGCGTTTTCGGCCAGGTATTGTTCCAGCAGCTGCTGGGCTTCGCGGCGCGCGGGCATGGGCCGGGCCGCGCCGCGCACCAGGCGCAAAGCCCGGCGCAGGGCGCGCACGCTGTCGGCCCGGATGGGCGTCGGGTTGGCTTGCAGCGTATTGACGAGGGCAGACAGCGCCGGACCAGTTTCGACATCCGCTTTGGGGCCAGCTTCGGCTGCCGCTTTGGGGTCGGCTTCGACTTTCGATTTGGGGCCGGCTTCGGCCTCGGCGGCCAGCGCCCGCAGCACGGCCACGGCCGCGTCGCGCTCCTGTTGAATCGGGTTGATGAACGCGGCCCAAGCGGCGGTGCGGGCCTGCTTGATGGTGGCGGCGGCGGTTTTTTCGAGGTCGGCCAGCTCCTCGGCGCTGGCTATGCCTTCGGCCAGCAGGTAGTCGCGCAGGCGCACGAGGCAGTCGTGAGCGGCTTCCCAGCCCAGGCGCTCCGGGTTTTTGTAGCGCTCGTGCGAGCCGCTCGTGCTGTGGCCCTGGGGCTGGGTCAGGTCGGTGACGTGGATGAGCACCGGCACGTGCTGGGTCCGGCAGAGCGCGGCCGCCCGCTGGTAGGTGTCGAGCAGGGCCGGGTAGTCCCAGCCGGGCACGGCGAAAATCTCGAAGCCGTCCTGCCCTTCACCCTCGCGCTGGAAGCCGGCCAGAATCGCCGAAATGCTCTGCTTAGTGGTCTGGTACTCGGCCGGCACGGAGATGCCGTAGTGGTCGTCCCAGACCGACATGAGCAGCGGGATTTGCAGGACGCCGGCCGCGTTGATGGCCTCGAAAAACACACCCTCCGAGGTGCTCGCGTTGCCGATGGTGCCGAAGGCCACCTCATCGCCGTTCACCGAAAAGTCCGTGTACTGGTGCAGCTCCGGGTTTTGGCGATACAGCTTGCTGGCGTAGGCCAGGCCAACGAGGCGCGGCATCTGGCCGCCGGTGGGCGAGATGTCGGCCGTGGAGTTTTTGCGGGAAGTCTGGGGGCGGAACTGGCCGTCGTCGTCGAGCAGGCGGGTGCCGAAGTGGCCGTTCATGGCGCGGCCGGCGGTGCTCGGCTCGGCTTCCGGGTCGGCGTGGGCGTAGAGCTGGGCGAAATACTGGGGCCAGCTCAACTCGCCGATGGCCACCATGAACGTCTGGTCGCGGTAGTAGCCGGCCCGGAAGTCGCCGGCCCGAAACGCGCGCGCCATCGCCAGCTGGGGCAGCTCTTTGCCGTCGCCGAAAATACCGAACTTGGCCTTGCCCATGAACACTTCCTTGCGGCCGGCCAGCGAGGCGTGGCGGCTTTCCCAGCCCAGGCGGTAGTCGGCCAGCAGCTCGGCGCGCGACAGGGGCAGGGGCAGCGTTTGGGACAGGTGGGCCGGAGCCTCGGGCGATGACGCGAGCAGCGAATCAGACATAAGAAGCGGGCTGACGGGAAGGGTGGGAAAAGGGCGGGCGGGAACGTGCCGCAAATTTACGGCAGCGGCCGGGGGCTGAGCTTATCTTTGCGTTGGTCCTTATTTCTGCCTGATTATGCGCTCTTTACTCCTGCTGCTGGCCCTGGCCGCGCCCGTTTTCGCCGCCCGCGCCCAGGCCGTACTCTCGTTTGAAACGACCGCGCACGAGTTCGGCCCCATCCCGGAGGGCACACTGGCCACCCGCGAATTTCGATTCAAGAACACCGGCAACCAGCCCCTGGTCATCGCCGACGCGCAGGCCAGCTGCGGCTGCACCACCCCGGAGTGGACTCGCGCGCCGGTACTGCCCGGTCGCGGGGGCCTCGTCAAGGCCGTTTACAACAGCGCCGGGCGGCCGGGCGTGTTCGCCAAAACCATCACCGTGAGCAGCAACGGCGGCACGGTCGTGCTCAGCCTCAAGGGGACGGTGCTCACCAAGGAAGAGCAGCGCGCCCAGCTCACGCCCGCCCAGCTCGCCGCCTCGCCCCGCCTGGAGCTGGAGCGCGCCAGCTACGACGGCGGCCGCGTCGAGCTGGGCCAACCGGTGCTGTTTCGGGTGGGCATCCGCAACACCGGCGCCCAGCCGCTGCGCCTGAGTACGCTGACCAGCAACTGCTTCTGCGTGGGCTACCGCGCCGCGCCGGCCCCGCTCGCGCCCGGTCAGCGCGCCGTACTGGAGCTGCTCTACACGCCCCGCCTGGCGGGCGCGGCGGCCGAGCTGGTGACGCTGGCCTCCAACGACCTGCACGGCGACGTGCGCCTGACGTTGCGCGCCACCGTCGTCAAGGACTTGTTGCAGCCGAGCCTGGTGAAGGAGAGCGCGGCGGTGGTGCCGTTTAAGTAGCTGCCAGGTAGCGCACAGCCTTTACTGCATGCGTCGTTGTGCGTGAAGCCAGAAACCCTCGCACCCCCATGCAGGGCTTTCGCCCGGCGCGGCCACGCATGAAGCAAAGGCTTCGCGTTACTTCTACTCGCCATTGAGCAAACAATCATTTCGCGTCCTCAACGCCTGAACCTGAACCTAAAGGCCGAGCTAATTCTAACATGCTTACCGCAAAAAGAAGTTGGCCGTCATCCTTCCCGGTTCGGCGCCCGTAGAGACGTACGATGGTCTGAGCCGCGCCTTCCGCCTCTTTTCGCTCCACTATGAAACTGCTGTATGAAGCCCCCGATTTTAGCGTCGTGCACGACCAGCCCAACCAGTGGCTGTATTTGAGCTGGCAGGGCGAACACTCACCCGCCACTACCCGCCACCGCTGCGACCAGGTGCTGAGCTACGTGCGACAGACCGGCAGCGCGCTCATCCTCAACGACAGCAGCCAGGACCTCGACAGCTGGGGCGAGGTTACGGGCTGGGTAGCGCACGATTTCATGAGTGAGCTGGCTGAGAGCGGGGTGCTGACCATTGCCTGGGTGTTGCCCGAAAATCTGCGCGCCCGCACCGACAGCGAAGCCGTGGTGCTCATGCGCCGCCTCGCCAACCTGACCCGGCCCGTCCTGAGTACCTTCGCCGACCTCGAATCGGCCCACACCTGGCTACTGCGGCAAACCCGGCCCGCGCCCCCCCGTTGAGCCGGCGCGGTCGTTGGGCGGTATCTCCGCCCGCCCGCCGCCCTCAGCTGCTCATTCATTGCTTTACCCCCCTCCTACATGTTTCTGCTTTACCCCGTCCTTGTTATCGCTTTTCTGCTGCTGATTTCCAGCCTGCGCATTGCCCAGGAATACCAGCGGGCCATCGTGTTTCGGCTGGGGCGCTACATGGGCACGCGCGGGCCGGGGCTGTATTGGCTCATTCCGTTCATCGAGCGGCAGCAGACGCTCGACATGCGCACCAAAACCGTGGATTTGGAGCAGCAGGAAACGATTACGAAAGACAGCGTGACCATCAAGGTAAACGCCGTGCTTTGGTTTCAGGTCATCAATCCGGCCGATGCCATCATCAAAGTAGCCGACTTCAACAAGGCCGTCTATCAACTGGCCGTGACGGCGCTGCGCAACATCATCGGCCAGCACCAATTGGATGAGGTGCTGCGCGAGCGGGCGGGCATCAACGCGGCGCTGCTGCAAATCGTGGACGCGGCTACCGAGCCGTGGGGCGTTAAGATTCAGCTCGTCGAAATCAAGGATGTTGAAATCCCGGAATCGATGCAGCGGGCGATGGCGCGCGAGGCGGAGGCTATCCGCGAGAAGCGGGCGCGCATCATCAAGGCTGAAGCCGAATTGGAAGCCTCGCTCAAGCTCACGCAGGGCGCGCTGGAGATGGAAAAAAGCCCCATCGCGCTGGAGCTGCGCCGCTTGCAGATGCTCTCCGAAATCGGCATCGACAACAACACGACCACGGTCGTGCTGCTGCCCTCGGAGTTTACCCACGCGGCGCGGGCGTTCACCAAGATGGTGAACGAGGGGTCGAAGCCGGTGGAGCCGAGTTAAATTTTAGACATGAGACTTTGAGACGTGAGACGTGAGACTTTTACCGAGAAAAGGCTCACGTCTCACGTCTCAAAGTCTCATGTCTTACTTCTTGCCGGCCGCCGCCAGCACTTCCCGGTTCAGGCGGGTGTACTCGGCTTTCGACACCTCATTTTTGTCGCTGGCTACCAGCTCCAACGACCTATTGGCGGCGGCAATGGCTTCGGCTTTTTTGCCCTGTTTTTGCAGCAGCTTGGCCTTCCAGTAATAGCCGTAGTATTCGGTCGGGTTGGCTTTGATGAATTCCTCGACCCAGCCCAGGGCGGGCGTAAGGTCTTTGCCGGTGTTGTAATAATACTGCGCGGCGGTAATGTAGGGCTTCTTCTCGCCGAGCATGGCCGCTTTAATCTGGGCCATCACCACGCGGTCGGGGTCGGCGGTGAGGGGCAGCGCCACCCGGACGCGGTCCCAGCTCAGGACGAGGTCGGCGGCGTTGGGGCGCAGGTTTTCGACGCTGATGGCCATTGTCTCGACTGGCGTGGCCAGCCGGCTGGGCGTGGCCGGCACCCGCAGCACGTCGAGGGCCGGCTTGTACTCGTAAGCGCCCCACTGGGCCGTGTCGCGGTTGAGGATGAACGTCCACTGCCGCTCGCCGGGGATGGTGAGCAGCGCGTAGGTGCCGGCTGCCACGGTCTGTCCGCCGCCTGGCCCGCCGATTTTTACCTCCTCGCCGAAGCGCACTTTCGTCACGGTATTGGCCCCGGTGCGCCAGACCGTGCCCAGCGGCACGAGCTGCCCGAACGCCACCCGGCCCCGCAGCGACGGCCGCGAGTAGCTCAGGTCGATGTACGAAGTCGAGAAGCTCTGGCGAATGCGCGTGGCTGGGCTGAGGGCCGGGGCCGTCAGGGTTTGGGCGCGGGCGGCCGGGGCGAGCAGGCCGGCGGCGAGCAGTAAGGGAAGGAGACGTTTCATGGGGCAAAGATGCGCGGCAAAGCGGCCGGGCCGGGCGCGGCAAACAAGCCGGGCAGGCGGACGTTCTTAACTTACGTTCCTCCTCCCCCATCCCGCCCCATGAAAATCCTGCTCACCGGGGCCACCGGCTACATCGGGCAGCGGCTGCTGCCGGTGCTGGCCGAGGCCGGCCACGAGGTCGTCTGCCTCGTGCGCGACGCGCGCCGCTTCAGCCTGCCCGACACGCTGCCCGCCGCCCGGCACGCGCAGGTGAGCCTGGTAGAGGCCGATTTGCTCGACGCGGCCAGCCTCGACGCGCTGCCCCTCGACATCGACGCGGCCTACTACCTGGTACACTCGATGAGCGGGCACGACCGTAATTTCTTCCGCCTGGAGCAGGAATCGGCGTATCATTTCGCCGACTACCTCGACCGGACCCCGGCCCGGCAGGTAATTTATTTGTCGGGCATCGCCAACGACCGCGCCCTGAGCGTGCATCTGCGCTCGCGGGCGGCCGTAGAGCACGTGCTGGCCCGCCACCACCCCGAGCGGCTGACGGTGTTGCGGGCCAGCATCATTATCGGGTCGGGGTCGGCTTCGTTCGAGATTATCCGGGATTTGGTCGAGAAGCTGCCCGTCATGGTGACGCCGCGCTGGCTCAACTCGCGCTGCCAGCCGCTGGGCATCCGCGACGTTATGTTTTACCTGACGGCCGTGCTCGATAACCCCGTCTGCCGGGGCCAGAGCTTCGATTTGGGCGGGCCGGACGTGCTCACCTACCGCGAGATGCTGCTCGGGCTGGCCGCCGAGCGCGGGCATAAGCGCTGGATTATGACCGTGCCCGTGCTCACGCCGCGGCTCTCCTCGTGGTGGCTGTATTTGGTGACGAGCACCACGTTTTCGCTGGCCCAAAGCCTGGTGGAAAGCCTCAAGAACGACACCGTGGCCGACCCGGAGCGCGAGATTTCGCGCGTCATCGCGCACGAGTGCATGAGCTACCGGCAGGCGCTGCATCTGGCTTTCCAGCGCATCGAGCAGAACGAGGTAGTCAGCAGCTGGAGTGATGCGATGAGCAGCGGCACGTTGCGCCAGAACTACATGGATGCCATTCAGATACCCAAGAACGGCATGTTTTTCGACCGGCAGCGGCGCGCGTTTACGCGGCCCGTGGGCGAGGTGCTCGACAACGTGTGGCGCATCGGCGGCGAGCGCGGCTGGTACAAGACGGACTGGCTCTGGCGCATCCGCGGCATCATGGACAAGCTGGCCGGGGGCGTGGGCCTGCGCCGGGGCCGCCGCTCGCCGAACCACTTGCGCGCCGGCGACCCGCTCGACTTCTGGCGGGTGCTCGTCGCCGACCGCGCCGCCCGCCGCCTGCTGCTCTACGCCGAGATGAAGCTGCCCGGCGAGGCGTGGCTGCAATTCCGCATCGTAGACCAGCCCGACGGCTCCCACGCCCTGGAGCAGCTCGCCGCCTACCGCCCCCACGGGCTGCTGGGGCGAATGTACTGGTACGCCGTGCTGCCGTTTCACGGCATTATTTTCAAGGGCATGGTGAAAAATTTGTTGGAGTATCCGGCAGAGCAAGCAGTTTCGGCGACCGCATAGCCGCGAAATAGTGACTCGAACTGCTGCTGCGCGCCACTTACCGGTTCACGAACCGCACTTCCCACCCTGCGCGGCCATGCCGCAGGCCCGACACGGAAGCGTAATCCACGGCCAGCTGAAACGCCTGCCGCGGCGGCAGCGCCAGCGCGTGGCAGAGCAGGCTGCGCACGGCCCCGGCGTGGGTGATGAGCGCCACCGGGCCGGCGGGCGGCGCGGCCAGCAGCTCAGCCAGCAGCGCACCGGTGCGGACGTGCAGCTCGGCGAACGACTCGCCGCCGGGCGGGGCCTGATGCACGAAATCAGCCATCCAGGGGTCCAGCTCGGCGGGCGGCAGCTCGGCCCAGGGCCGGCCCTCCCAAGCGCCGAAGTGCAGCTCGCGCAGGCGTGGCTCCGATAAAATGAGCGGCGCAACGACATTAGCAGGAGCAGCAGCGGCGGCAGCGGGCCAGAGAGCTTCGGCGAGGCGACGGCAGCGGGTGGCGGGGCTGCTGAGCACGCACCAGGGGGCCGCGGCGGGGCCGCTAAGCGGGGGCAGATGTGCCCGCACCCGCTCAGCTTCGGCCGCGAACGTGTCGGCCAGCGGCACGTCGAGGTGGCCGTAGCAGAGACCGGGCGCGAGGACGGCCGTATGCCGAATCAGGTAAAGCTCCATCAGCTGAAGACCCAGGTGCGGCCGGCCAGCAAAAACAAGTACACGCCCACCTCGCCCACCTGCTGAATGGCCCCGAGGCAGTCGCCGGTGTAGCCCCCAATCCAGCGCTGGAAGTAGCGGGCCAAATACCACTTGATGGCTGCCAGCACCAGCACCACGCCCAGCACGGCGGGCCGGCCGGTCCAGGCGGCCCAGGCCAGCAGCGGCAGCGCGCCCAGCAGCAGGCCGGTCGCCAGCGCGGCGCGGCCCAGCTTTTTGGCCACCGGCTTGGCCTTGCCGCCGGTCTCGTTGGCGCGGGCGTAGTCGTGGCTGAAAATGCAGCTCAGGGCCGTGGCGCGGCTTAGCGGGTGGGCCAGCAGCAGGGCCGGCCCCACCAGCGCGGACGGCAAGCCGCGCAAGGCGCCCAGCTTGAGCGCCAGCAGCAGCCCCAGCCCGGCCGCGCCGTAGGTGCCCAGGCGGCTGTCCTTCATGATATCCAAGATGCGCTCCCGCGTCCAGCCCCCGCCGAAGCCATCGCACACGTCGGCGAAGCCGTCCTCGTGGAACGCGCCCGTGAGCAGCACCGTGGCAATCAGGCTCAGCAGCAGGGCCACGTCGGTGTTACCAAAGAGCCAACTGCTCGCCGCGTAAGCCGCCCAGGCCACGCCGCCCACCAGCCAGCCGATAACCGGAAAATACACCGTCGCCTCGTTGAGCAGCTCCTCCGAATGGTCCACCCAGGCCGGGCACGGCAGCCGGGTGTAGAACATGACGGCGGTGAGGAATACGTGGAACTGATGGTGCATTTTTTAGGTGAGTAGGTGAAAGGTCGGTCATGGCGGGCAGAGCGAAACAGTCGCACCTGTTGAACGCATTTGATTAGCTTAATGACAGGTCGAACAAATGCGATTGGCTCACTCTGCTCGCCATGACCGACCTTTCACCTACTCACCCCATCACCTACTCACCTCCCCCCGCCACGCCCGCGCTCTCAAACGAGGCCATCTCGTTTAGAAACGCGACGGCGGCTTGCAGCAGCGGGTAGGCCAGGGCGCAGCCGGTGCCTTCGCCCAGGCGCAGGCCCAGGCGCAGCAGGGGGCGCGCGCCGAACACCCGCAGCAGGTGCGGGTGCCCGCCCTCGGCCGACTCGTGGCTGAACACGCAGTAGGGCAGCACGGCGTCGCCGGCCAGCCGCCAGGCCACGAGCAGCGCCGCCGAGGCGATGAAGCCGTCAATGAGCAGCAGCATGCCCAGCTCGGCGGCCCGCAGCATGGCCCCCGTGAGCTGCGCGATTTCGAAGCCACCGAACGTGGCGAGCACGGCCAGCGGGTCGGCGCGGTCGAGGCCAGGGTGAGCAGCGACGGCGGCGGCCAGTACGGCCTGCTTGCGGGCCAGCCCGGCCGCGTCGAGGCCGGTGCCGCGGCCCACGCACTCGGCCAGCGGGTGGCCCGTGAGGCAGTGCAGCAACAGGGCCGCCGCGCTCGTGTTGCCGATGCCCATCTCGCCCAATCCCAACACGTTGCAGCCCGCCGCGGCTACCTCGTCCACGGCGGCCGCGCCCAGACGCAGAGCCTGCGCGCATTCGGCCGCGCTCATGGCCGGGCCGTAGAGCGCGTTGCGGGTTCCTTCGGCGATTTTCTGGTCGCGCACGGCGGGCAGGTCGGCAAAGGAGCCGCGCACCCCGGCGTCGATGACGCGCAGCGTGAGGCCGTGCAGGCGGCAAAACACGTTGATGGCCGCCCCGCCCGCCGCGAAATTGCGCACCATCTGGTGAGTGACGTCGGGCGGGTAAGCGCTCACGCCCTCGGCGGCGAGGCCGTGGTCGGCGGCAAATACCAGCAGGTGGGGCTGGCGCAGCGTGGGCGTGAGAGTTTGCTGGACCAGGGCCACCTGCCGGGCCAGGTCTTCGAGCTGCCCGAGCGCACCCAGGGGCTTGGTTTTCTGGTTGATTTTCTGCTCAATAGCCCCGGCCAGCGTCAAATCGAGCGGGCGCGGGACGGGCACTAGGAAGGCAGCCAATGGCGAAGCTACTTGTTGAGACATGAGACGGTGGGACATGGGATTTTGGGAAGTGAGACACGAAACACGAGACTGGTATGTCAGATGCTCACGTCTAACGTCTCACCGTCTCATTTCTCACTTCCCAAAGTCTCATGTCTCGTTAAGCGCGGGCCAGGCGCGGCGACCGCGCATAGGCCAGCACCGGGAAGCGCCGCTGCGCCAGCTCGAACCCACCGAAGAGCACCATGCAGTAAAACAGGTTGCTCAGCAGCGAGTGCGTGATGAAGGGCAACCCGGCCGCGTAGCAGGTCAGCAGCCCGGCCCCGGTTTGGGGGTAGGTGGTCGAACCGAGCCACACGCCGAAATTAGAAATCAGGAAGAATACGGCCGCCGCGCCCAGCCCGGCCCCGGCCACGCGGCCCGCCGACACCCGGCCCCGCAAACCCGCGTGGGCCAGCAGCGCCAGCAACGCGTAGGTGCCGTATTGCCAGTAAAAGCCTGAGTAAAACAGCTCGACGTGGCCCAGGTACTGGTAATTGAGGACTAAATCGCTCAACCAAACGCCGAGCAGCGGCACGAGCACGGCCCAGTGCCGCCGGGCGAAGTACGCGCCCCCGAACAGGGCCAGCGAGTCGAGCGGCGCGAAATTGGGCAGGTGCGGCCAGTGGGGCAGCGCCACCCGGCCCAGCACGGCCAGCAGCGCGAAAGCCAGCAGCACCCAGGGGCGCGGAGTCAGTAAATCTTTCATGGAAGAGTAGCAGGTAAAACGAGGCGTCGGGGAAAGCCAACCGAAGCCAGCTCGTGTGGCCCCGCCAAAATGGTGCGTCCGTAGTGGGGCGAAGATACGGGGCCTGGGCGCTAGCCCAGGTAGCCCAGATAGCCCAGGCGGCCCAGGCGGCCCAGGCGGCGGTTGAGGGCCGCCAAGGAGTGCTTGCCGCCGAAGTAATCAGTCGCTCCGGCTGTAGCTGGCGCTCGCTCGCACCAGCCATGACGAGGCACAACGAGGCATGACGCAAAAGCGGTCGTCAGGCGACACCTTCCTAACCCCTCAGCCAGCCAATAGCCCTGGAGACATCAGGGCAGCACCTTGCCGGCGAAGCCCCCCCGGCACCTCGCTACTGGCCGCCAGCCCGCCCCCAGCTCCGCGGTCCGTAACGTTACCCCTGACGCGCTGGTAGCCGAGGGCAAACCGCCTGCTATCCCTCCTGCCCGGAAAATATTTCGGATAAAAAAGCCCCGCCACGTGCTGTCAGAGCAGTTCAACAAATTTTTATTGTAACACTACCTTGTAAAACAAAGTACCTGTTGTACGTTTGTTCTGTCAAACACCAGGTACCAAGCCAGCGCCAGAACCTCCTAGGTCTAAATCTACCTGCTTTCCTCCTCTCTTCTTCACTCATGGAACGCCCTCCACCGTTGCTGTCCGGGTTGCCGCTGAGCCTGGCCGCCTACCCGCCCAACCGGCCGCGCTCGACGAGCTGCTGACCCAACCAATGGGTCCGACGGCTCGCTGAGCCGCCACTCTCCTCCCAGCTGATTTCCCTTTCTAAAACCCGCCTCCGGCCGGGAACGGCCCCGCCTTGCCTTTTACTAAAACCTTACTTTCTCCCTTTTACCATGCGTTACTTTTTGAAAACAAGCTACTTGCCTGCCCTACTCGCCCTGAGCATCTTCGGCCTGACCGGGCCGCGCGCCGGCCACGCCCAAACCGCGCCGGCGGCGGCCTCGTCAGTTACCGGCCGGGCCACGCTTAGCGGCACGGCCCTCGACGGCACTACGACCGAGCCGTTGCCCTTCGCCACGGTGCTGCTGCGACGGGCCGGCGCGGCCGACACCAGCCTGGTGACCAGCGCCCAAACGACTTTGGCGGGCGCGTTTGCCCTGGCCGACGTGCCGGCCGGCGACTACTGGCTGCGGGTGCTGGCCCTGGGCTACGGCAGCCTGAGCCAGGCCGTGCGGGTGCTGCCCGGCCAAGGCGCCCTGGCCCTGGGCGCGCTGCGGCTGCGGGCCGCCACCCGCCAGCTGGCCGAAGTACGGGTGACCGGCGAGAAAGCCCTCGTGCAGCAGGAGCTGGGCAAGACGGTGATAAACGTGGAGAAAGACCTGGCCAGCGTGGGCGGCATGGCCACCGACGTGCTGCGCAACGTGCCCTCGGTGGCCGTGGACGCGAGCGGCGCGGTGAGCTTGCGCGGCTCTTCCAATCTGACCATTCTTATCGACGGCAAGCCGGCTGGGGTGAGCAACGGCGGCGGCGGCGGCCCCCGGCTCGACCAGATTCCGGCCTCGCGCATCGCCCAGATTGAAGTCATGACCAACCCGTCGGCCAAGTACGATGCCCAGGGCGCGGGCGTGATTAACATCATCACCAAGAAAAACCAGAAGCCGGGCGTGAACGGGCAGGCCAGCCTGACGGGCGGCACGGGCGACAAATACTTCGCCAACCTAAGCTTGAATCATCAGCGCAAGCGGGCCAACTGGCGGCTGAGCTACGACCGCCAGGACCGGACCTTACTGGAAACGACGACCACCAGCCAGACCGCTCAGCTCGACGGCGGCACCGGCCAAACCATTCAAACCACCCAGGCCGGCCAGGGCCGCGAGCGCCAGCAGCGGCACGAGTTGAGCCTGGGCCTCGACTACGAGCTGAGCAAGGAGCAGAGCCTGACCCTGGAAGTGAACCCGCACTGGGAGCAGGAGAATAACCTGAGCAGCCAACGGCTCACCACGCAAGCGCCCGGCCAGCCGCTGGCTACCCAGACCGGCGAGCAGCGAACCAGCGTGCGGGTGCCGGTGCTGGAGAACGTGGCCAGCTACCGCCGCACCTGGGCCGCGCACACAGGCCGCGAGCTGACGGCGGCGGCCGGGGTCGTGTTCGTAGATGCGACCGTGCCGATAAGCCAGACGGTGAGTCAGCCACTGAATGGGGGCGGGCTGACGGGCTGGCAGCAGGACATCCGGGTGAAATTCAACGTCTTGTTCGGGCAGGTGGACTATGTGCATCCGCTGGGCGGCGAGCGGGGCAAGCTCGAAGCCGGCTTCAAGGCCGAGCGCCAGGCCAACGTTGGCACCTCGGCCCTGAGCAGCCAGCAGGCCGGCGGTGAGTATCAGCCGGACCCGACCCGCTCTTACACCTACGACTTTTCTCAGCTCGTGGCGGCCGGCTACGGCACCTACAGCCGTCATTGGGGGCCGAAGCAGCTCTGGCAGGCTCAGGCCGGGCTGCGCGCCGAAGACACCCGCGTGGCCGGCGCGGCTGGGCTGATGGCGGGCACCGGGGCGGGGGGCGGCGGGGCCGATTTCCGGCTCGACTACCTGGGCTTGTTTCCGACCCTGACCATCGGCCGGGGGTTGGGACAGGCGGATTCGGCCAGCGGCGGCGAGCGGCCCCGGCGGCTGCAATTCAGCTACGCCCGGCGGCTGAACCGGCCCGGCTTCATGCAGCAGCTGGCCGTGCCGCTCTACTCCGACCCGCGCTCGTATCGCCTGGGCAACCCGGCGCTGCGGGCCGAATTTTCGCACAACCTTGAATTGGGCTACCAGTGGAATCAGCCCAGCGGGCTGAGCCTGACGGCGACGGCTTTCGCCCGCTTCACCCAGGGGGCCATTCAGCGCCTGCGCGCCGTCGATACCCTAGCCACCCGCCTCAACCCGGCCGCCGGCCTCGTGGTGGCCGAGACGTACCAGAACTTCGGCTCGACCACCAACCTGGGCCTCGAACTCACCTACACTCAGCCCCTGACCAAGTGGTGGCGGGTGCAGGCCAGCGGCTCGGTGTATCGGGCCGAGCTGCAAACCAACGCCCGGCAAGCCAACGCCCGCGCCGCCTGGGCCGCCGACGCGCGCCTCAACCAGAACTTCCAGCCCACGCCCACGCTCGACGTGCAGCTCACCGGCTCGGTGCGCTCGACGGTGCTCACCGCCCAGGGTCGCCAGCTGCCCCAGGGCGGCGTGGACGTGGCCCTGCGCCAGCGCCTGTTTGGCTCCCGCGCCGCGCTCACGCTACGCGTATCCGACGTGTTCAATACGCAAGTGCGCCAGGCCGTCGTGGACGCGCCCGGCCTGCGCGCCACCTACTACACCAAGCCCGAAACCCGCGTCGGCTGGCTGGGCTTCACCTGGTTTATCGGGGCCAGCAAGGCCAAGGCCGGCAAAATCGAGAGCGCCCCGCAGGGCGGGAGTGGCTTTGGCGGCTAGTAGCGTGGACGCTGCGAGTCCGCGCGTGACAGGCTCGCCTGTCGGTTAGGAAGCGTATTGCTCTCCGACACCATCAGTAGTTTTTTCACTCACAGCTTAAGTTGCCGTGCGCTACCTCATCACTATCAGCTTGCTGCTCATCACCCTGTCCGGGGGCGCGCAAACCCTGCCTTCTCCCGACACGCTCACGGCCCTGATGCGGCGGGCGGGTGTGCCGGGGATGCAGCTGGTTTACGCCCGGCGCGGGACGACCCGGACGTACAGTCTGGGGGTCCGGCAGGCGGGCAGTCCGCTGCCCGTCACGGCGCAAACCATTTTTGAGGGGGCCTCGCTGGGCAAGGCGATGCTGGCCTACGTGGCGCTGCGCCTGCTCGACCGGGGCATCTTCGACCTTGACCGCCCGCTGCTGACTTACTACGCCTACCCCCGGCTGCTGGCAGACCAAGCAGACCAAGCAAACTCCAAGGCGGCCCGCATCACGGCCCGGCTGGTGCTGACGCACCGCTCGGGGCTGCCCAACTGGGAAGTTCCTCCCACCAGCCCGGCCTGGCAGACCTCGCCTCTGACCTTGCGCTACCCGCCCGACAGTTGCTGGAGCTATTCCGGCGAGGGCTTTACTTTTTTACAAAAAACCCTGGAGCATCTGACGCATAAGTCGTTCGAGACCCTGGCCCAGGAAGAGATTTTTCGACCTCTGGGCCTGCGGCACAGCACCTTTCAGTGGCAGGCCAGCCTGGCTGCCCAGGCCGCCAGCGGCCACGACGACCAAAGCCGGCCCCAGCCCATCAGCCATTTCGCCGCCCCCTACGGCGCTTTCAGCCTGCTCACGACGGCCGCCGACTACAGCCATTTTTTGCAGGCTTTACTGCGAGGCCAGGGCCTGAAGCCTGCCACGGCCCGGCTGTTGCTAACGCCGCTGGGCCAGGCCCGACGCTGCGACCACGCGGCCACGCCCACCGACGCGGCCATTGCCTGGGCCGCCGGCGTGGGCCTGGCCACTACCCGCCGGGGCCTGGCCCAGTGGCAATGGGGCGACAACGGCAGTTTCAAAGGGTTTTTCCTGACCTTGCCCGGCCAGCAGCAAAGCCTGGTGTTCCTGACCAACAGCAGCAACGGCCCCAAAATGGCCGAGCAGCTCCTGCGGCTCTTCTTCGGTCCTGGCCAGGACCAGGCGCTGCGCTGGTTGCGCGAGTAAGCCAGCTTGCAAGCGCACCGCAAAGCAAACCCGGCTTTGGCAACTGAAGGATGTAGCGCGGACTCTGCGAGTCCGCGCGTACTAACGTTGAATGAGTTAGAAGCTGTTTGAGTTAGTTTTTCTGTATTACCTAACTGATTACAAGCGGCTTATTTGCTCGCCGCTCGTGTGGCCTCACCCCCCGGCCCCCTCTCCGAAAAGGAGAGGGGGCCGGGGGGTGAGGCCACACGAGCGGCGAGCAACCAATTGATAAGTAACGTCTTCACAAGAATTCAATAACTCAACCAGCTTCTTAGCCATCCGCCCCCCGCCTATTCACTCCCTGACCAGCCCAGTAATCCCACAACCCATGACCTTAGCTCTCAGCCGCTTGCTGCTGTGCCTGCTCGCTCCCGTCGCTGCTTTCGCCCAGGCCCCGCCAACCAGCCTATCCCCGTCCCCGGCTACCCCTACCGAAATCCATCTGAGCCGCGACAGTGCCCGGCAGTTTTTCGGCACCTACGAGTTTGGGCCGCGCTTTCAGCTGCGGGTGTTCAGCGAAAACGGCCGGTTTTTCGCCCAGCGCCGCGGCGACCCGGACCGGTTTCAGCTCTTCCCGAAGGCCGCTAATGTATTCTTTATTAAAATTATGCCGGCCGAGCTGGAATTTCGGCGGGCCACTGGCGGCGCTTACCAGACGCTGGTGCTGCACCAAGGCGGGCAGGACTTGAGCGCTCGTCGCCTCGTGGCCCGGCCGGTGGAGCTGTCCGACAGCATTCACCACCTCGACAGCCTGCTTTACCAAGCTTACAACCGCCGCGACCTGCCCACCTTCATGGCCTACTTCGCCCCGGAGCTGGAATTTTACCACGACCAGACCGGCCGCACCGACTACGCCGACAACCGGCGGCGCTTCCAGGAAAATTTCGCCAAACCTACCCGAATGCGGCGCGAGCTGCAGCCCGGCAGCCTGGAAGTCTATCCTATCGCCGGCTTCGGGGCGCTGGAAATCGGCACCCACCGCTTCTACCAAACCGAGCCGGGCCAACCCGAGCGGCTGGTGAGTTCGCCCAAATTCGTGCAGGTGTGGCGCAAAACCGGCGCGCGCTGGCAACTGACGCGCGTCATCAGCTACGACCATTGAGCACCCGCATCGACCAAGCCACCCGCTACTTTTACAACCTCTCCCACTTACCCATGCGCCAACTCTCCTTCCTCTGCCTGCTGCTGAGCGGCCTCGCCGCCCAAACTCAAGCCCAGGCTCAAGCCAAGACTCCGACTCCGACCCAGCAACCCACGTTCAATGCCGCCCGGCTTGATAGTCTGCTCGACGGGCTGGCGGCTAATAACAAGCTCATGGGCAGCCTGGCGCTGAGCCGGGGCGGGCAGCCGCTGTATAGCCGGGCTTTTGGTTACGCGGACGCGGCAACCAAAACCGCCGCCACGCCGGCCACCCGCTACCGCATCGGCTCCATCACGAAGGTGTTCACGGCGACCATGATTATGCAGCTCGTGGACGAGCGCAAGCTGACGCTGGACGCGCCGCTAAGCCGGTTTTTTCCGCAATTGCCCAATGCGGCCATCATCACCGTGGACCAGCTGCTGAGCCACCGCTCCGGGCTGCACAACTTCACCAGCGACCCGGCTTACGGCACGTACATGAGCCAGCCCAAGACCCAGGCCGAGCTGCTGACGATTATTGGCCAGGCCAAAACCGACTTCGAGCCGGGCGCGAAATACGCCTACAGCAACTCGAACTATGTCGTGCTGGGCTTTATCGTAGAAAAGCTTACTAAACTGCCCTACGCTCAGGCCGTGCAGCAGCGCATTGGCAAGAAAGCGGGATTGACGAGCACGTACTACGGTGGCAAAATCGACCCGCGAAAGCAAGAAGCGCTGTCCTACGAGCGGGCGGGCACCGACTGGAAGCTCTCTTCCGAAACCGACATGAGCATTCCCGGCGGGGCGGGCGCGCTCGTGGCCACGCCCGCCGACTTGAACCGTTTTCTGAGCGCCCTTTTCGGGGGTAAGCTCGTCTCGGCCAGTAGCCTGACGACCATGCGCACGATGCGCGACGGCTACGGCCGGGGGCTGATGGAAGTGCCCTTCGGCGCGAAAAAAGGCTACGGCCACTCCGGCGGCATCGACGAGTTCGCGTCGCGGGCTTATTACTTTCCCGACGGCCAGCTCGCCGTGGCCGTGTGCGCCAACGGCGGCACGTTCTCGCTCAACGACGTGCTTATCGGGGCGCTGAGCGTGGCTTTCAACAAGCCTTATAAAATTCCCAGCTTCGCGGCCAGTACCTACGTGCCCGCTTCGGCCGACCTCGACCGCTACGTGGGTACCTACGCCAGCGCCCAGCTGCCGCTCAAAATCACCTTCACCCGCGAGGGCAACGTGCTCCGCAGCCAGGCCAGCGGCCAAAGCGCTTTCGCCTTGGAGGCGGTGAGCGCGGGCGTGTTCCGGTTCGAGCCGGCCGGCATCGTGGTTGAGTTTGAGGCCGGGAAACCCAGCTTCGTCTTGCGGCAGGGTGGCGGCAGTTTCGGGTTTGTGAAGGAGTAAGGTCTGGTATCAGGCAAGGGCGTGGGTTTTGGAGGCTGTTCGAGTTGGCTCATTCTCCCTATTCGGCGGATGTTGCTCAGTAATAGAAAGGATTCCTCACTAACGGTTTTTCGCTCGTAACACCTTGCCAGAGCAGATTCCGAGCATGTACACGAACTTGAAAACCGCTCTAACCAGCCTCTTAGACTACTGGGTAGCCTCGCTGTTCGCTTCGCCGCGCCTGAGCGCCCGCTCGGGGCAGCCGAGGTAGTAGGCGGCGGGGTGAGCCAACAAAATTCCGGCGCAGGAGCCAAAAGCACGCGGGCTGGCACGGCTCTTGGCAAGGCGGGCGCATTCCTCCCTTTTTCCCCTTTCTAGATTGTGAAAATCGTACTCCTCGCCTGTCTGGCCACTTCGCTGCTGGCCGCCTGCTCCAAAAAAGAAGCCGACCCGCAGCCCCAGCCGGCTCCCGCCGCCCCGGTGGCCCCGATTCAAGCGGCCACTATCAACGTGGCGTTCGACGCGTACGCGACGGCTTCGGCTCCGGCGGCTACTCAATCGCTGAGCTTGTTAGCCACTAAGCCAACCTATCAGCTATTCACCGACCGTCTGGAAGTGAAGCTGCAAGCCACTGACCCGGGCAACAGCAGCTTCGTCCAGGACCGGGTGCAGTTTGTAATACCCATTAGCCGCCAGAAAAGCGGCTTGGTGGGTACTTACACGCTGGCCTCGCAGCCCGACGCGAGCTTGGGCGACGTGCTGCTGACGTACACCCGATATATAAACCTGACCGACACTTATCCGAACGCATACGGCAGCAATGCCCAGCGATTGGAGGGCAGCTTCGTCATCACCAGCTACGATGCTACTCGCCGGCTTATCAGCGGCAGCTACACCGTGAAAGCGCTGAATGCCAAGGACGCTTTTGTTTTCCTGAACATCCGCTACATTGGCGACCAACGCCGCGACGGCGACCTGCGCCTGACCGGCACCTTCCAGGAAGTGCCCCTGCAATAGCCGTCTAAATCAGACCCGAATAGCCCCGTGCCCCGCCGGCACGGGGCTATTTTGGGCGTACTTGCGGCCTCAACCTACCCGGCGACGGCCCGCGCCCGACCCTTTTTTCCATGCTCAAGCTGAATCCCGAAGATGCCCTGCTTTACCACTCCATCAGCCCGGCGGGCAAGATTGAGGTGGTGCCTACCAAACCCGTCAGCACCCAGCTCGATTTGGCCCTGGCCTACTCGCCCGGCGTGGCCGAGCCGTGCAAGGCCATCGCCCTCAACCCCGACGACGTGTACAAATACACGGCCAAGGGCAACCTGGTGGCCGTCATCAGCAACGGCACGGCGGTGCTGGGGCTGGGCAACATCGGGCCGGCGGCGAGCAAGCCCGTGATGGAGGGCAAGGGCGTACTGTTCAAAAAGTTCGCGGGCATCGACGTGTTCGACATCGAGATTGATGCCCAGGACCCGGACGAGTTCATCCGCATCGTGCGCAGCCTGGAGCCGACGTTTGGCGGGATTAACCTAGAGGACATCAAGGCGCCGGAGTGCTTCCGCATCGAGACGGCGCTGCGCGAGCAGATGAACATTCCGGTGATGCACGACGACCAGCACGGCACGGCCATCATCACGTCGGCGGCCTTGCTCAACGCGCTCGAAGTCGTAGGCAAGCGGATTGAGGAAATTAAGCTCGTGGTGAGCGGGGCGGGCGCGGCGGCCGTGTCGTGTTTGCGGCTGTACGTGGCGCTGGGCTTGCGGCGCGAGAACATCGTGGTGTTTGACAAAGACGGCATCATCAACGCGGCCCGCACCGACCTCGACCCCTTGCAGCAGCAGTTCGCCACGGCGCGCGACATCAGCACGCTGGCTGAGGCCATGCGCGGGGCCGACATGTTTCTGGGGCTGTCGGCGGCCAACGTGCTGCCGGCGGACCTGCTGCTGAAGATGGCCGCCGACCCCATCGTGTTCGCGCTGGCCAACCCGGAGCCGGAAATCGCCTACGAGCTGGCCACGGCCACCCGGCCCGACCTGATTATGGCCACCGGCCGCTCCGACCACCCCAATCAGGTGAACAACGTGCTGGGCTTTCCCTATATTTTTCGGGGGGCGTTGGACGTGCGGGCCACTGAAATCAATGAGGCCATGAAGCTGGCGGCCGTGCGGGCGCTGGCCGAGCTGAGCCGCGAGCCGGTGCCCGACATGGTGAACAATGCCTATGGCGACAACACGCTGGCCTTCGGACGCACGTATTTGATTCCGAAGCCGCTCGACCCGCGCCTGATAACGACCATCTCGCCGGCCGTGGCGCGGGCGGCCGTCGAGAGCGGGGTGGCCCGGCTGCCCATCCTCGACTGGGCCGCCTACGAAGACGAGCTGCGCCTGCGCCTGGGGGTGAACCAGAAGCTCATGAACCGCATCACCCAGGCCGCGCGCTCCGGCCCCAAGCGGGTGGTGTTCCCCGAGGCCGACAACTACAAGATTCTCAAAGCGGCCCAGCTCGTGCGCGACGAGGGCATCGCCCGGCCCGTACTGCTGGGCCAGCGCGACAAGCTCGAAGCCATCGCCGAGGCCAACAACCTCGACCTGACCGGCTGCGAGATTATCGACATCTTGCAGGAAGAAACCCAGCGCGAGCACTACGCGGGGCTGTTTTTTCAGAAGCGGCAGCGGCGCGGCGTGACCCTGCACGAGGGCCGGCGGCTGCTACGCGAGCGTAACTACTACGCGGCCATGATGGTCGAAACCGGCGATGCCGATGCCTGCATCACGGGCCTCACCAAAGACTACGGCAAGAGCCTCATTCCGAGCCTGCAAGTGATTGGCCCGGCCGAGGGTGTGCGGCGGGTGGCCTCAATGTACATCATCCAGAATAAGAAAGGGCCGTACTTTTTCGCCGATACGACCGTGAACATCGACCCCACAGCCGAGGAGATGGTGGAAATAATCGGCCACGCGGCGCGGGCCGTGCGCTTTTTCGATGCCGAGCCGCGCATCGCCGTCATCTCGTATTCCAACTTCGGCTCGACCCCCGGCCCGCTGCCCGCCAAAACCCGCCGCGCCACCGAGCTGGCCCAGCTCCGCTTCCCGGACCTGCTCATCGACGGCGAGATGCAAGCCAACGTGGCCCTGAACCCGCTGCTGCTCCAGGAAAACTATCCCTTCTCGCCCCTGGCCGCGCGCGGGGCCAACACGCTCATCTTCCCCAACGTCGAGTCGGGCAACATCGCCTACAAAGTGCTCCAGGAAATCGGGGCCTCCGAGGTAATCGGGCCGGTGCTGATGGGCATGCGCAAGCCCGTGCACATTTTGCAGCTCGGGGCGAGTGTGCGGGAAATTGTCAATATGACGGCGATTGCGGTCGTGGACGCGCAGCGGGGGGGGAAGGGGTTGTGAGGGCGGGTTGCCGACCCGCTTCTACCCTCCATGCCACCTGTATGTCCTGCTGCCCTCCGCGCCCTCGCCGCCCGTAAACCCCACCCCCTAGCCCCCTCCCCGGTGGGGAGGGGGGACTAGCTCTAGTTTTAGTCTCTAATCCTACGTCTGTTTTAGAGCTAGAACTAGCGACTGGTCCCCCCTCCCCACCGGGGAGGGGGCCAGGGGGTGGGGTTCACGGGCGGCGAGGGCGTGAGGGGAACGGGCGGCGAGCTATAACCAACTATCCCACCCGCCCCCGTTGAACCGCCGCGAAGTAGATTTGGGTTGCCAAGCTGAACCACGCTCCCCAGCGTCCTCCCACCCCATGATAGCCTACCTCGACGGTAAACTCGCTTACAAAGACCCTACCCAAGCCATCATCGACACGGGCGGCGTGGGCTACGAAGTTAAAATCTCGCTCAGCACCTATTCGAAACTGCCGGGCGAGAACGACAAGGTCAAGGTGTATACCTACCAGCACGTCAAGGAAGATGGGCAGACGCTCTACGGGTTTCTCGACCCCAATGAGAAGGCGCTGTT
>Ga0123336_10001449_pt1 | contig 21756 bp, 22 predicted proteins | sample SSSSmetaG_FD_96466 | JGI IMG/M metagenome (GOLD analysis project Ga0123336, IMG submission 96466) | Glacier valley bacterial and archeal communities from Borup Fiord, Nunavut, Canada, to study Microbial Dark Matter (Phase II) - ​SSSS metaG | ecosystem: Environmental > Aquatic > Freshwater > Ice... | reverse complement strand
CGCGGGCACATTGTCAGCTTGCGCGGCGACGCGATGCTGCCCCAGATACTCGGCAAACTCCAGTTCCGTTCCAGGAAGTCCAGCCCGCAGCTCCCGCGCCAGCTCTCCATTCCACTCTTCAAAGGCCATCTTTGAGCTACTTGCCGCTCTTACCGGCTGTATCCATTACACCGCGCGCCACATAATTCGCAATTTTCGCCTCATTGCGCGCGATTTCGTAGTACGCCGATTTCAGCAGCTGATCCTTACGCGTGAGTAAGTTCTCGCGAATGGATTGCTGCACACGCGGATCGCTCAATTCACGCTGACCAGCGGGCTCGCGAGACATCATCTTCAAAATGCGATACCCATCTTCCGTTTTCAAGATGGGCGAAAGCTGCGCCGGTTGCAAACTCTGAATCAGCTTGTATAAATCCGGCCCTGTTTTCTCGAGCGCGGATTCGGGCACGTATCCCAAATCGCCTCCATTGGCCGCCGTGTTCGGATCTTCAGAATAATTCTGCGCCAGCATTGCAAAATCCTGCCCCTGCTTCAGCCTGGCTTCCAAAGCTTGAATTTTCTTGCGCGCTTCGTCGTCTGTTTTCGCTTTGTCGCCTTTCAAGTTACGCGCGTTCGGGTCGGCCGTGGGAGTCACCACAATCTGCATCAGGTGAATTTGCGGCTCCGCCAAATTGAAGTTTTTACGATTCGCGGAATAGAAACTGCTCACGTCGGCATCCGTGATATTGATCTTCGACGTGATCTCTTTGTTGAACAGTTTCTGCACGCTCAGGTCTCTGCGAAGCTGCATTTTCAACTCATCCACGGTCATCGCGCGCGCTTTCAGTTGTTGATCGAACTGCTCCTTCGTGTAAGGCGCGCGCAACTCATTCAACTTCGTTTCCACATCGGCATCGGTGGCCATCAAGCCGCCTTTCTCGGCGCGCTGCTGCATGATTTCGTTATCGATCAGGCTGCGCAGAACTTCCAGCCGTTGAATGGAAGTCAGGTCGTCATTCACATTCTCTGTACTGGCCGTATACTGAGATTTATATGTCTTATCCAGATCCGCAAACGTGATTGGCCGCCCATTCACCGTGGCCGCGACGTTCGCCGGGGGCGCGTTTTTGCAGCCCGCCATCGCTATGGCCGCCAAAAGCAAGCCGAAATGCCTGTTCATGTAAGATCTCATTATAGTTATAGACAACTACATGAGAGTGGGTATTATCGGCACCGGCGCCATCGCGCATAAGCACGCGCAGGCCTATCGCAATATCGGATTTACAGTGGTGGTTTGCCACAATGCCAGCGCCGAATCCGGCCGACGGTTCGCCCAACAATATGGTGCCCGTTTCGCGGCGACGTATGAGGAAGTTTGTTCCGACCCCGAAGTGGATTTCGTCGATGTCTGCACGTTCCCAGATTTTCGCTTGCAGCCCCTCAAGCTCTGCGCGGCCAACGGCAAGCACATTCAGGTGCAGAAGCCCATCTCCACTTCCACCGAAGTGGCGCGCCAGATGATTCAAATCGCCGCCGATGCCCGCATTCTGCTGGGTGTGATGAGTCAGCACCGCTACGACGATTCCTGCATCTTCCTCAGAGAGGCTATCGCGCAAGGACGCCTGGGCCGCCTGATTCAATGCGATTGCTACGTGAAATGGTGGCGCTCCGCCGAGTACTACAGCCGACCCATAAAGGGGAGTTGGCACACCGAAGGCGGCGGTGCTCTGATCAATCAGGCAATTCATCAGGTGGATGTCTTGCGCTGGCTGGCCGGCCCGGTCGAAAGCCTATTCGGCATGTGGCAACTTGGCGCGGTGCACTCCATCGAATCGGAAGATGTGGTGAACGCCGTGGTGCGCTATCGCAACGGAGCCACCGGAGTAATTCAAGCTTCCACGGCTATTTGGACCGGCTACACCGAGCGCATCGAACTGCACGGCACCAAGGGCACAGCCATCATCGGCGGCGATAAATTGACGCACTGGGATGTGCGCGACGATGCTGGTGACCATGCCAGCGCCATGCCGCCCATCGCCGGCAATGTTGCCAGCGGTGCCTCCGACCCCATGGCTATCTCTCTTGAGCCTTTCGAGCGCCAGTTCCTCGATTTCGGCGATGCGATTCACGAAGGCCGGAAGCCGTCCATCTCCGGCGAAGACGGTCTGGCGGCTCTTGAAATTGTGGAAGCCGTTTACAACTCGTGCCGCTCCGGCAAACCCGTTCAGCTTTAACGTTTTTACGCCTCGCTCAGTTCTTCTTCCAATTGTTGCTTCTGGATCAGGTCCGCGTAATAGCCCGCCTGCCGCGATAGCTCAAGCGGCGTGCCTTGTTCCGCGATAGCGCCATGTGAGAGCACCACAACATAGTCGGCTCGCTTCACGGTGGAAACCCGATGAGAAATCAAAATTACCGTTTGGCCCGCCATTACGCCGGCCAGGCCCGTCAGGATGCGCTCTTCGGTCATGGTGTCCACGCTTGCCAGTGCGTCATCCAAGATGAGAATTTTCGGATTGCGAATCAACGCTCTCGCAATGGCGGTTCGCTGCTTCTGGCCGCCCGAAAGCGTCACGCCGCGTTCGCCCACCATCGTGTCGTAGCCCAGTGGGAACTGATCGATATCTTCGGCCAGACCCGATAGCCGCGCCGCGCGTTCAATCTCCTCTCGTGTTGCGTCCTCCACGCCGAAGGCAATGTTCTGCGCCAGCGTCGCGCTGAAAAGAAAGGTCTCCTGCGGCACGTAGCCCACGCTTCGCCGCAACTCAGCCGGGTCGTAGTCACGCACGTCTTCCCCATCCACCAGCACCCTGCCGCTGTCCGGGTCCAGCAGACGCGGAATCAGATTCACCAGCGTGCTTTTTCCCGCGCCCGTCCTTCCCACCACGCCGATGGTCTGTCCGGCGGGCACGCGCAAATTGATGTGCCGCAACGCTTCGCCGCTCGGATATCGCACGCTCACATCGCAAAACTCCACCTGCGCTTCTCGCACCCGCAACGCGCGATCCACGACGGGTTGATGAATGGTGGGGCTCGCCTTCAGAATGCTTTGTATTCTGCCGAGCGAAGCACGGCCGCGCTGCATCAGGTTCACCACCCACCCCAGCGCGATCATGGGCCACACCAGCGTGCTCATATAGGTGTTGAACATGACGAAGCTACCCACGGAGAGATGCCCGCGCAGCACCTCGCGCCCTCCACTCCACAGCACAATCAGAAACGTCAGGCCGATCAACGCCTCCAGCATCGGCTGGAAGACACCTTGCACCTGCACCAGCTTCAAATTCTGAAGAATGTATTCGCGGTTCAGCACCTCAAACTTGCGCACCTCGGCGTCTTCCTGAGCGAATGCGCGCACCATTCGCACGCCCGATAAATTCTCCTGCACGCGGCTGCTGATAGTGGAAAACAATTCCTGAATCGCTTCAAAGCGTGTATGGATTCGGCGCCCGAAATAGATGACCGCCAAACTGACCAGCGGTGCCGGCATCACGGAAAGCAGAGCCAGCCTCCAATCGAAAAACAGCATTACGCCGAGCGTCATGGCGAAGGTGAGGCTGGTTTCGATCCAGTACATCACGCCCGGCCCCAACATCATGCGCACAGCATTCAAATCGTTCGTCGCACGCGCCATGATGTCGCCGGTGCGGTTCCGCGCGAAGTAATCGGGCGAGAGCGACACCAACTTACCGAACAGATCGTTGCGAACTTCAAACTCGATATCGCGCGAAGCACCGATCAGAATTACGCGCATCCAATATTGAAAGAAACCCTTCACCAGGGTCACCGCCACCATCAACGCGGCGAAGAACAACACGGCGCTCAGCGCCTTGCCCGCTGTAAGCGAATCGATTGCATTGCGGATCAGCAGCGGCAGCACCACGCCCGAGGCGTCTTTCAAGACCAGCGCCGAAATGCCGAGCGCGAACTTGGCCTTATGGCGGCGCAGATAAGGAAGCAGAAACTGTATGTCGGAGCGCATGGTTCAAATTCCAAAGCGCGCGGTCACGCTCTTGGTCCACTCCATCAGGAAAGTCTTGCGCGATTCGCGGTTCACCCACCAGTGGTCCCAATCCATGGTGTCCTTCGCGGCCAGCACGCGAAACTGCATGTCGGGCGCAGCGGCTTCAAAAATACGCGCGGCCCTTGCTGTATGGAACGCGCTGGTCACCAGCAAAAAGCGCTTCACATGCATGGCGCGAAACTCACGCACCACCGCGCGCGCTTCTTCCTTGGTGGAGTTGCAGGGATATTCCAGTTTACGAAAATAGGCGGGGTCATACCCGTGCTGCACAGCGAACTGCACCGCCACGTCAGATTCGAACTTGCCGTACATGTATCCGGTGCCGCTCACCAGTACCACGGGAGCGTAACCCCGCTTCACCAGTTCCGCCGCTTTCAGAATGCGGTCGCCGAACCAATCGCCGCCCAACACGCTGACCGCGTCGGCCTGGAACGGCTGCTCTTCACGCACCAGCATCAAGCCCATTTGGTGAAGCCACCACATGCGCGACAGGTACGCCGCCCCCGCCAAAACCAAGGTCACACAGAGCAGACCAAGCAAAAGCCGGGTTTTTAACGAACGCACTAACGCCTACTCGTCAGACGACTTCTTAGGATCAATGTGGCCCACTGACTTCAAGCGCTGATACAAGCGCTCCACTTCCAACTCATCTTCCGGCAGCAGCAAGCGGTAGCGCGGGCCGGGCAGCATCTTGCGATCGCCCGATTTCGTGAGCACCTCGCCCCAATACTGGCGATAGGGGATGCCATCGATCAGAGCATCCCGGCACATACGGCGAAGGCTCCGCAACAGGCTCTTGCAGGAATCCAAATCGCCAGGGTAAATAAGACGAACAGTTTCATCATCGTAGAGCGTGAGCCGCACCACCAGAGGCGAGAGCCAGCCCGTGCGGTCTAAACGGCGTACGTCCATCCACGAAATTACGCGCTTGCCGATCACCAGATAGCCTTCCTGGACTTCCACGGGCGGCTGTATGGCTAACGTAAGCAGCAAGGCCGCGCTAGCCAGAAAGAGCGCCGCCGGCAGCAAGGCAAACGTCCACTCCACGCCGAGCCAGCCCAACAGCGTGGCGAAGCCGAGCGCCACGATTCCGAATGTGATGTAGTGCCGGGCAGGCAGATAGCGGGTCACAAATGTACTTCCGACATTTTAAGCGTACTCCCCACGCATTTCCCCGTCAACGGGCCTTTTCGGTAGCGGGTTGCCGGACGAAATACATCACGCCTCGCCAGGTATAGTGGAGGGCGCTGAAAGCCGTGCCAAGCGCCGCCGCATAGACGGTGGCCATGCGAGCCGCGGAGTAAGCGCCGGAGCCCTCCGCATTAGTCGCCAGCAGTGTAACCGCCGCCAGAATTTGCAGCGCCGTGCTGATTTTCCCCCAAACTGTCGGCGTGTAATCGGTATAGGTGGAGACGCGCATGGCAATGAGGGACGCCACCACAATGGCCAGGTCGCGGACTAGAACAAGTGTGATAAACCACAACGGCGCGCTGCCCTCAATTGCCAGCGCGATGAAGACGCCGCTGAGCAGGAACTTATCGGCCAGGGGATCAAAATATTGGCCGACAGAACTTACCGACTGCCGCGAACGGGCGAGCAGGCCATCCAGAAAATCAGTGGCGGCTGCCAGCATGAACCACGCCACCGCTTCGCGGTGCCTGCCGCGAATCACCGCGCTGACCACCATCGGGGTCAACAGGACCCGCAGCAATGTAACGGCATTCGCGGCCGTGAGCCAGGGCTGAGCTATCATGCCCGTATGCCGCAAGCCATTTGGCAAGGTACCGTCCTTGCCGATTCAACCGATATTGTGGAGGTGGAAGGCAACTCTTATTTTCCCGCCGATTCGCTGACGAAACAATACTTCAAACCTAGTTCAACAACAACCGTGTGTCCCTGGAAGGGCACAGCCAATTATTATTCAATCGATGTGGATGGAAAGCAGAATCCAGACGCTGCCTGGTTTTACCCCAGTCCGAAGGATGCCGCGAAACAGATTAAAGACCGCGTGGCGTTCTGGCGCGGTGTCCATATCGTGAAGTAGCGCTAGGTGGTAGCTGGTTCATTCCTGCGCAATTGTCCGCAGGCCGCGAAAATGTCACGCCCGCGCGGCTTGCGCACGAAACACGGAAGCGTTCGCCGCATAATTTGCTGAAACGAATCCACGCGTTCGGGGAGGGGCATTTCAAATGGAATGCCCGGCCCTGGGTTCAACGCGATCAGGTTCACCATGCAATTCAGGTTGCCCAACAGCCCCGCAACACGGCGCGCATCGGCATCGGTATCGTTCACGCCGCGCAACAGCACGTATTCGAAACACAGCTTCTCCCAATGCCGCAAAGGATACTCGCGGCACGCTTCCAGCAGATCTTTCAAGTGATACTTGCGCGTGATCGGCATCAGCTCCTGCCGCTGCTCTTCGGTGGACGCGTTCAAGGAGATGGCAAGCTTCGGGCGCACCTCCGCCCGCCCCAATTCCGCAATTTTCGGAATGATGCCTGAGGTAGACAGCGTCATCCGCTTCTCTGAAATTGCCATCCCGTTTCGATCCGCCAGCAGTCGCGTGGCTTTTAAGACATTGGGCAGGTTCAGCAGCGGTTCACCCATGCCCATCATCACGATGTTGAAGCGGCCATCGCCTTCCAGCAGGCCGTTGTCGCGGGCGGCATAAAGCACCTGGCCCACAATTTCACCTGCGGTTAGATTGCGTTCGAGGCCCATCGCCGCCGTCATGCAAAAGCGGCAATCCACCGGGCAGCCCACTTGGCTCGAAATACAAACCGTATCGCGATTTTCCTCCGGCATCAGCACCGTCTCTACGGTCTTGCCATCGGCCATGCGCAGCAGATACCGCTTCGTGCCATCGGCGGAATCGAAGCGGCGTTCCAGCGTAGGCAAGCCCACTTCGTGCGTAGCGGAAAGAGCGGTGCGCAGCTCCAGCGGAATGGTCGAGATCTGAACCAGATCGCTCACTCTTTCCCGATACAGAGCCTGATAAACCTGTTTCGCGCGGAAAGGTTTCTGGCCGGAACCAAGCGCCTGTTCAATTTCGCTAAGTTCCATTCCCAGAACAGCTTGGGGCATATTTAACAGGATAGCATCGGCCCATGGAAGCAGGCAGCTAGGGGAAACGTGGTAAAAACGGTGTAGGTTGTCCTCACCCCAAGTTATTCCCATCCTCGTCCGGGACATCGAAACCACCACGCTTGCTAATGGCATCCGTGTCATTACGGAAGTGATGTCGCACGTGCGCTCCATCTCCGTCGGATTCTGGATCGGCACTGGTTCACGCCGCGAAAGCCCGGAAGAAAACGGCATTTCGCATTTCATTGAACACATGCTGTTCAAGGGAACCGCTACCCGCTCCGCTGAAGATATTGCGCGCTCGGTGGATTCCATCGGCGGCAATCTGGACGCGTTCACTTCGAAAGAGCTGGTCTGCTACAACACAAAAGTGTTGGATGAACATCTGCCGCGCGCCTTTGCCGTGCTGGCCGATATCATCCTGCGCCCGGCCTTTCGCGATGGCGATCTGGCCAAAGAGAAAGGTGTCATTCTGGAAGAACTGAAGATGGATTCGGACAATCCGGATTACCTGGTCAATGAGTTGTTCTCATCCAACTTCTGGAAAGACAACACGCTCGGCAGGCCCATCTTAGGTACCAAAGAAACAGTAACCAACTTCACGTCGGAGATGTTGCGGACCTACTACAAGAAAGTCTATGCGCCGGAAAATCTGACCATTACCGCCGCCGGCAATTTGAAGCACGATCAGTTAGTGCGGTTGGTGCGGGAAGAGTTCGATTCGCTTGGCGCAACGGAGCCGGTACCTGTGCCGCCCAAGCCTAACACCCACGCCCGCCTCACGCTTCGCAACAAGAAGGAGTTGGAGCAGGTCCACTTGATTATGGGCGTCCCCGCCTACCCGGTGAATCATGAACAACGGTTTACGGCTTACGTGCTGAACACGCTTCTGGGGGGCGGCATGAGCTCACGCCTGTTTCAGAACATTCGCGAACGTCAAGGCCTGGCGTACTCGGTCTATTCCGATCTGGGCAGCTATAGCGATACCGGCTGCCTTTCCATTTACGCCGGCACATCGCTTGAGGCAACACGCAATGTGGTGGAATCCGTTCTCAAGGAGTTTCGCAGTCTGAAGAACGATCTTGTGCCCGACGAAGAGCTTCGCCGCGCCAAAGATCATTTGAAAGGCTCTCTCATGCTTAGCCTGGAATCCACCTCCAGCCGCATGTCGAATCTGGCGCGCCAGGAGATGTATTTCCATCGCTTCTTCACCATGGATGAACTGGTGGACCGCGTGGAAGCCGTCACCGCGGAAGAGGTGCGCGGCGTGGCCCAAAACTTGTTCGATGCAAAGCAGATTGCGCTCACGGTGCTGGGCAATCTGGAAGGCTTCCGCATCGGTCGTGATGAACTGGTTTGCTAGCCGGGTGCGGCCCGCGCGTCTCGCCGCACTCCTGGCCGCGTTCTTGTTGTTTTCCATACCGGCGTTCGCGGCCGATTGGAAATCGCTCAAGTCCCAAGGCTACGTTTCGGATTACGCCAATGCCATTGACGCGTCCAGCAAGGTGGCGCTCGAAAATTACGCGGCGGAAGTAGAGCAATCCACCGGCGCGCAACTCGCCTTCGTCACCGTATCGTCTCTTGAAAACGAACCCATTGAAGACGTAACGTACACCTTGTTCCGCACTTGGGGCATCGGCACGAAGAAAGAAGATAACGGCGTGCTGTTTCTTCTTTCGATCAACGATAGGAAGAGCCGCCTGGAAGTTGGCAAGGGGCTTGGCGGTATTCTGCCCGATGGTTTGGATGGGTTGCTGCTGAACCAGATGCGGCCCGCTTTACGTCAGGGCGAATATGGGCAGGCGCTCTTCACGGCGGCCCGGACCATCGGCGGCCTTATCGCCAAAGATAAGAACGTCACCATCCAAGCCGTCCTCCCCCGCGAGCGCGTTACCGAACCCGTCACCCATTCCATTCCCTGGCCGCTGATTTTCGGCGCCATTTTTCTGCTCTTCATCCTTCTCCGTGGCTCACGGGGTGGCGGCAATCGCGGTGGTGGCGGAGGCTTCGGGGGCTTCCTCCCCGGATTGATTTTGGGCAACATGCTGGGGGGAGGCCGCAGTTATGGCGGCGGTGGGGGCGGCGGTTTCGGTGGTGGCGATTCCGGCGGCGGAGGCTTTGGTGGCTTCGGCGGCGGCGATTCCGGTGGTGGCGGCGCCTCCTCCGATTGGTAGCTAGCAGACCGATTGCTAAACTGATAACGTAACGTATCGCGAATGCCCGAACCCCTCGAACAACTAGTTACCCGCCTGACCAAGGCCCATGGTGACCGGTTGGTTTCCGTGGTTCTCTACGGCAGCGCCGCTTCCGAAGAGCACGACAAAAACTTCTCCGATATCAATACTCTGATTGTGCTGCAATCTGTCACGCCCGCCGACCTGCGCGATTCCGAACCTGTCGCCAAATGGTGGACCTCTGAAGGCAATCCGCCTCCGTTGCTGCTCAGTGAGGAAGAAGTGTTGCACTCGACGGATTGTTTCGCGATAGAATTTCACGACATCAAACAAACGCATCGCATCCTGCACGGCCGCGATGTGGTGAGCGGCCTCAGCGTCGACAACTCCTTTTATCGCGCGCAGGTGGAGCGCGAACTGCGCGTCAAACTGCTACGTCTTCGAACGAAGGCCGCCGCTTCTTTTTCAGATCGTGAAGTGCTCACGCGCCTGCTGGTAGATTCCATTTCCACCTTCTGCGTGCTGTTTCGTCATGCCCTCATTCTGCATGGGCGCGCGTCTGAACCCCGCAAACGGCTCATCATCCGCGATTGCGTTGCGACGTTCGGCATTGACCCCAATGCCTTTCTGTCTCTGCTTGACGCGCGCGAAGAAAAAGTTTCCCTCAAGTCTCTCGATCCGGAAGCGCTACTCACTTCCTATCTGAGAGAATGTTCCGTCATCATCGGTGCGGTCGACCGGCTGGAAAAGTAAACTGGAGATTCACAAAATATGAAACCTTTACTCATTGTTGTAGGCATCCTGGTGGTCGCAGGGCTTATCTTCGGCTCAAAGTTTGTAGGGATTCGTAACGAACTGGCCACCAAACGCGAAGGCGTCAACGGGGCATTCTCTCAAATCGATGCGGATTTGCAGCGCCGGGCGGATTTGATTCCCAATCTGGTGGAGACGGTGAAGGGTTACGCCAAGGAAGAGACCACGGTCATTCAATCGGTGTCCAACGCGCGCGCGGGGTTGATGAGTGCGCATTCCCCGCAGGAAAAAATCGACGCGAACCAGAAACTGGACGGCGCCATTGGACGCCTGCTTGTGATTGTGGAGAACTACCCGAATTTGAAAGCCAACGCCAACTTCCAAAGCCTGCAATTCGAACTGGCCGGCACGGAAAACCGTATCTTACGCTCGCGGCAAAAATATAACGAAGCCGTTCAGGATTACAACACCACAATTCAGTTATTTCCGAATAACATTGTCGCGGGCATGTCTGGCTTCCAGCGGAACGATGCCTATTTTAAAACCGATATCGGCGCGCGCAATGCGCCACCCGTCAAATTTTAAGACTAACGAATGAGCACACCAAAATTTTCGAATTACATCAACGGCGAGTGGGTAGAATCCTCGAAGACCTTTGAAGACCGGAACCCGGCGAACACGGAAGAAATAGTCGGCCTCTTCTGCAAAGGGTCAGCCGATGACATGGCAAAAGCCGCCGAAGCCGCCGAAGCTGCATTTCCGGCCTGGTCGGCCATGCCGGCGCCGAACCGGGGCGCCATCTTGTTCAAAGCCGCCGATCTCCTGGAGCGCCAGTTCGATCAACTTGGCGCGGAAATGACGCGCGAAGAAGGCAAGACACTGCCCGAAGCAAAGGGCGAAGTGCGCCGCGCCATCAACATATTCCGTTACTTCGGCGGAGAAGGCTCCCGCATGGCCGGTCACATGGTGCCTTCGGAGCGCGATCGCGTACACATGTTCGCGATTCGTAAGCCGATTGGCGTAGTAGGCCTGATCACTCCGTGGAACTTTCCGATTGCGATTCCAGCCTGGAAGATGGCCCCTGCGCTTGTCTGCGGCAACACCATCATCGTCAAGCCGGCTAGCGTTTCGCCGCTATGCTGCTGGCGCTTGATTGAAGCGCTGCACGAAGCGGGTATCCCCAAAGGCGTGATCAACTTTGTCGCGGGGTCGGGTGCGGAACTAGGCCACGCTTTGGTAAACGCGAAGCCCGTGAAGGCCATCTCTTTTACCGGGTCGAACGATATCGGCAACTGGCTCCATACCGAAGCGTCGAAGCGGCGCCTGCGGATCCAACTTGAAATGGGCGGCAAGAACCCGACGATCGTTTTGGACGATGCCGATTTCACTTCGGCTGTTGAAAATGTCGTCAACGCCTCCATGTTTTCCACCGGCCAGAAATGCACAGCTACCAGCCGCGCCATTGTGGAAGAAGGTATCTACGATAAGTTCGTCGCCGCTGTTGTGGAGCGCACTAAGAAGCTGAAAGTTGGCGACGGCATGCAGGCCGGAATCGACATCGGACCTTGCGTGGATCAGGGGCAACTCGAGACCGTGCTCAAGTACATCGAGATCGGCCGCAAAGAAGCCGGTGAACCGCTGTGCGGCGGGCACCAGTTGAAAGACGGCCCACTTGCTAAAGGCTACTTCGTCGAGCCAACCGTCTTCGCCGACGTCACCGAAGAAATGACCATCGCCAAAGAGGAAATCTTCGGGCCGGTGCTGGCCATCATGAAGGCCAAAGACCCCACCGATGCGCTTCGTATGGCGAACAACACGCCGTTCGGTCTTTCCGCCTCCATCCAGACCACCAACATTTCCCGTGTGTTCGATTTCGTCTACAAGATGGAGGCTGGGCTTCTAACCGTAAACCTTCCCAGCGCCGGAGTGGAATACCAGCTTCCTTTCGGCGGCACGAAAGATTCCAGCTTCGGACCGAAAGAGCAAGGCCCCGCCGCGCTCGATTTCTACAGCGATTACAAAACCGTCTACCTGAAATACTAAATGCGACTCGGACAGATTTCTTCATCGGGCGGCCATGTTGCCGCCATCTTCACCACGGAAGATACGGCACGGCCCATTCCGGAACACACCATGCGGGATTTGATCAGCCGCGCCGAAGCGGAACAGATCCCGCTGGCGGACCTCGCGAACCGGCTGGCCAGCCGTCACAGCCAGACCGCTAGTCCGCTGATTCCCCTTCATCCCTGCGAAGTTTATGGCTGCGGCTGTACCTATGAAACCAGTGCCAGCTTCCGCGATGGCGAACAGGGCACTCGCGATGGCATGTATGCCCAGGTCTATCGCGATGCGCGCCCCGAGATTTTCTTCAAGGGCACCAGCCGCGTTTGCGTCGGGCCCAATCAGCATGTCGGCATTCGTTCCGATTCGAAGTTTACCGCGCCGGAACCGGAATTGGCGCTCATCCTGGGTAAGGGAGGCAGCATCCTTGGGTACACGCTCGCGAACGATGTCAGCGCCTGGGATATTGAGCGCGAAAATCCGCTGTATTTGCCGCAATCGAAAACCTATGACGCGTGTTGTGCGCTGGGTCCCTTTCTGATTACACCGGACGATATCGTCGACCCTTATGCGCTCGAGATGACCTGCACCGTGAAGCGAGGCCCTACCACGCGCTTTACAGGCCACACCTCTACCGCGCGTTTGAACCGCAAGTTCGAAACCATGGTCGAATATCTGCTTCGTTCGAACAGTGTGCCATCGGCTTCGGTATTGCTGACAGGCACCGGGATCATCGTTACTGAAGAGGCGGCACTAGGCGCCGGGGACATCATTACCATTGAAGTCCCCGGCCTGGGCGCGCTGTCGAATCCTACGTATGTGGTTTAAAGCCTAGCGGAAGCCGGGTGATTTGGCGGGCAACTCCCGCACGTCCGGCGCGTATTTCTTCATGGTGTCGCGGATCTTGGCCGCGTTGCCGATCACGACGAACGTCAGATCCTTGCCGCCGAAATATTTTCGTGCCGTGGCATTGGCCTGATCCAACGTGACTGCATCGATTCGCGAGAACAGATCGTCCACCTCGCCCCGGTTCAGGCCGAAGAGTTCGATATCGCTGACCATCGCCGCGGTTTGATCGCTGGTCTCCAGATGTTGCGGCGGATATGTGCCTTTCACATAGGCTTTCGCCGAGGCAAGCTGGTCCGCTGTAATTCCTTTGGTCACCAGCCGGTCCAGGATGTCGAGCGCCAGGTCCATGGCCTTCTCGGTAGTTTCGGTACGCGTGTAGGTGCTGATCACGACGCCGCCAGTATCGCGATGCTGATCGTAGTAGGAACGCGCACCGTATGTGAGCCCGGTGTTGACGCGCAGTTCATCGTTCAGCAGGGAAGTGAAGCGGCCGCCGAACAGAGTATTAATGAGCAACACGGCCGTGCGATCCGGATCGGTGCGTCGCAAGCCGGGCTGGCCGATATTGAAGTACGTCTGAGTGGCGTCGGGCTTATCGATCAAGAGCAGGCGGCGCCCTTTGGGGACAGGTTGTTCAGGGAGCCACTTGTATTCGGTGCCGGCGGGTGCGCTGCCGAAGACCTTGGCAATAGCCGGACCCGCCACGCCAATGTCGAAATCGCCGCTCACCACGACAATCATGTTCTTGCCCGCATACAGGCGTGCTTGATATTCCGCTAGATCGGTGCGTTTCAGGCGAGCAAGCGTGACGTCGTCGGACACGCGTCCGTAAGGATGCTTCGGGCCATAGTAGAAGGCGCGATAATACAACGGCATGGAGCCTTGCGGATTGTCTTTGATAGACCTGACGCCATCGATGGTGCGCGCCAGAGTCTTTTGAAATTCGGTTTCCGGGAACGATGCATGAAGAACGGCGTCAGCAGTCAGTTCTAGACCGCGATTGAAATCTTTCTTCAGAAACTCTGATGTCACCAAAGTCTCTTCTTCGTTGGCTGTGGCATTGAAGCTGCCGCCCAATGAATCGAGTTCATTCGAAAATTGGTCCGCGGTCCGCGTCGTGGTGCCGCGCCGCAGAAGTTGAGCCGCCATTTGCGCGACTCCAGTCTGCGTTTCGCTTTCGCCTTCGAAGCCGCCCTTCACCACCACCCGGAAGCTTACCAGCGGCACGCCGCTCACGGGCACAAGAAAGACCACCACGCCATTCGGTAACTGCTGGCGCGTGTGTTTCGGGAGACGAACATCGGCCACCAGAAGCGACGCGAAAGAAAGCAGCGTCATCACGATGCGCATCTACCTCACCTCCGGCATGGACGCAGCTGCCGACGCTGGTACCAGTGTGGCGATGGTGCGGTTATCGGCGGTAAAGTACTTCTTCGCGACACGTTGGATGTCCGCCGCCGTGACCGCTTCCACATCCTGTTCCAGCGTGAAGAGCTTGCGGTAATCGCCCTTGAACACTTCATAGGTGCCCAGCAGGTTGGCCCGGCCCGCGATGGTTTTCAACTGACGGAAATTGGCGGCCAGCAGTTGATTCTTCGCTTTCCGCAACTCATCGGCGGAGACAGGCGTGGCCTGAATTTTGGCAATCTCTTCGAACAGCGCCGCTTCGGTCTTGGATGTTTCGACTCCCGTGCGGGGCTGCACGGTAAACACATAAAGTCCGGGATCGAGCGAGGGCTGAAGACTGCCGCCCACACTGATCGCGAGTTGATCCGTATCCACCAGTCGCTTATATAACCGGCAGCTCTGGCCTTCCGTGAGAATGGCATCGAAGACATCGAGCACCGTCTCATCGGCCGCCTTGGTTTCCGGAACATGATAGGCCACCATCTGGATGGGAAGCTGCGCCTGCTTTCTGACAGTGACACGCCGCTCGCCGCGCTGCTCCGGTTCCTTGGTGCGTACTGGAGGAGGCGGGTCCTGCCGCGGAATCGGTTCGAGATATTTCTTGGCGAGAGCCATTACCTGGGCTTCGGTGGTATCGCCTACAATCACCATGACGCAATTGTTCGGCGCATAGCCGGTCTTGAAATGAGCTTTCAAATCATCCATCGTCCAACCCTCGATATCCGAGGGCCAACCCACAACAGGCCAATGGTAAGGATGGGCGGTAAACGCCGACGCGCCCAGTTGTTCGTAGAGCGTGCCGAAGTTACTGTTATCCACTGAGGTACGGCGCTCAGAATACACAACGCCGCGTTCGCTTTCGATGATTTTCGGGTCGAACGCCAGATCGCGGATGCGGTCGGATTCCATGTCGAACATCAGCTCCAGAGCGGCCGACGGGAACCAATCGGTGTAGACAGTGACATCGCGCGAGGTGTACGCGTTGTTGTTGCCCCCTGCCTTCTCCATCTCGTTATCAAACTTCTTGGGCCCATACTTCTTAGAGCCGTTGAACATCATGTGCTCAAAGAAATGGGAGACGCCGGTGGTGCCGGGCCGCTCATTGCGCGACCCGATTTTGTAGAAAAAGTACATCGCCACATTCGGGATGTTATGGTCTTCCTGCACCAGAACTTTCATCCCGTTCTGGAGCGTGTTTGTCTTCACGTCGTCTATGGCGAAGGCGCTCGACGATAGCGCGAGCAGCAGAGCTACTGTTTTCATGTGAGCGCCCTAAAAACCACGCTGCTTGTTGACCACGTTCAGCAGCGGCTTACCATCGGCGAACCGCGCGATGTTTTCCTTGATGGTGTTCACCATACGGCCACGATCCCGGTCGGACCGGCCCGCAATGTGCGGGGTGATGATTGCATTGTTGAAGTTCCAAAGAGGATGGCCTTTCGGCAACGGCTCCGGATCCGTAACATCCACGCCGGCGCCGGCCAGCCGCTGCTCGTCAAGCGCCTTGACCAAACTTGGCATATCGTAAACGCCGCCTCTGCTGACAGCAACGAAGTAGCTGCCTTTTTTGAGCAGTGCGAACTCCTTCGCCCCTACCATCTTATGGCTCTGTTCTGTATGGGGCGCGGAGATGAACAGAACGTCTGCTTCGGGAAGCACATCATCCAATTGATCTGGCTTCACCATGCGCTTGACGAAGAGTGAGATCGGGTAATCCTGCGGGTCCACACCGATCACGTTCATGCCGAAGGCCCAGGCGCGTGTCGCGATCTGTTGACCGATGCCGCCCATGCCGATCACCACCGCGGTCTTGCCATTCAGCTCAATGCCGTGATAATTGCGCGGATCCCACGTTTCCGTTTTGCGGTCGCCGATAAAGTTGTTCAGCCCGCGCGAAAGGCTGAGCAGCAGCGCCAGCGCGTGGTCTGCAATTTCCGGACCCTGCACAATCCGATTATTCGTGAGCACGATATCGCTATCGCGCAGATCGTTCCCGCCTGAAAGGAACAGAACGCGCTCAGCGCCAGCGGACATGATCTGCACCCACTTCAGATTCTTGCCCGCGCGAACCATTTCCGGCGTGGGCTCGCCGATGAAGGCGTCCGCATCCGCCAGTTCATGCATCAGGGTGGCTTGCGTAGCGGAGACCAGGCGCACCTTGGGGGAGGCCGCGGACAGCGTTTGCAACATCTGCGGATCGCCATTGACTATTACTATTTTTTTAGTTTGCGCGGAAGCAGCAAAAGCGGAAAGGGCTGCAAGGAAAATGAAGAGCTTCATGTGGTTTGGATTTTACCGCATTGCTCAAACGAAATTTGGAGGTGCGGGGGGGGATCGAACCCCCGAATAAAGGTTTTGCAGACCTTGGCCTTACCACTTGGCTACCGCACCGCTGTCACATTCGGCTACTTGCCACGTTAGCGCGCCCGGTGGGTTGGCGTCAATTGCTGGGCTTGCGCCTGCGCTCTGCCGGGCGCGTGGAAAAGCGTCTCATTTTTGCGCTCTGGCGGAATCACCGGTAGCAAAAGATAAGAGGCGTGCTTGCGATCGTGATACACCACTTGTTTCGCTGGCTTCAATTCCACCTCATCGGCGATGGGGCGGCCTGTATTCGGGTTGCGATCAAACCGGGGGAAATTGCTGCTGGAAATCTCAAGCCTGATCCGGTGTCCCTTGCGGAACAAATTGCTGGTTACGCCTACATCGATTTTGAATTTCGCGATTTCGTCCGGCTTTAGCAACTCCGGTTTTGAGAGCGAGTTGCGATACCGGCCGCGCAACATGCCGTCGGTCAGGTTGCGAGCCATGCCATCGGGAAAGACATCCACCAGCTTGGCGCTGAAATCGGTATCGGGGGCGGAGGAGGAAGCAAACAGCATCATCTGTATGTTGCCGGTTACTTCCATATCGGCCGTAAGCGGCGCGGTGGTGTAGACCAGCACGTCATCGCGCTTTTCAATGATTCGTTGATCGAGCGGCCCCCATGGAAATAAACTCGGCGTGCAACAGACCGAACCGCCGTGAGTCAAGACGGGGTTGTGCGGATCGTAGATGTAAGTATCCGGAGGATCGTGCTTGTGGGAATGCGTGGGCTGTTGGCTGGTGAGTTCGCCGTTCCCATTCAGGGTGTTGGCTCGGCCGTTGCTGTCCAGGTAGAATCGCATACTCTGGGTCCGGGTGATGGGCCACTCGTTTTCATCGCGCCATTGGTTCGCACCCATGATGAAAATTCGTACGGGAGCATGGGGCGCCGAGGAAGGTTCTTTGCCTTTTAGCCATTGATCGAACCACTCAAGCTGGATTCGACTGAGCGAAACGCGAGCGTCCGGCCCATAATCCACACCTTCGAATCGGGCAAAGTTGTGGGGCCATGGCCCAATGAGAATTCGGTTCGCCGGGTTCACTTTCTGTAAAACTGTAAACGCATCCAAGTCGCTCTCAACGTAGTTGTCATACCAGCCGCCGACGGAGAAAACCGGGACCGTTATATTCTTGAGCTGCCGTTGGACACTTAGCGCCTGCCAATAAGCGTCGTAATCGGGATGATCGAGCGCCTGTTGAAACAGTTGCGATCTGCGGCCTGTCGCGGCCGCGTCAGCCTGCCGTAAAGGCAGTGTCCAGATGTAGCGATGAAAATCCGCCTCCGGTAATTCGTAATCGCGCAGGTTTTCCTGAATCCAAAGCAGGCGGTGCCCGAGTTTCATGGGCCCGCCGGTGGAATAGAAGCGGTCGCGATAATCGTCATCGCCGGAGACCCAGGGGAACATGACCTTGAGGTGCGGATTATTGAGCGGCGCCACTTTCCATTGCGTAATTCCCAGATAGCTTCCGCCCTGCATCCCAATCTTGCCGTTCGACCAGGTCTGCTTGGCGATCCAGTTCAGCGTGTCGTCGCCATCGTTCGGTTCCTGCCCCAACGGGGAAAACACGCCTTGCGATTCGTGCCGGCCCCGGACATCCTGAACCACTACGGCGTAGCCATGATCCACGAATGTTTGATATGTGGGAGTGGGTTCGACACCCTTGCCGTAAGGAGTGCGGATCAGAATGGTGGGGACCGGGGCGGTGAGGCTAGGTCGAAAGATATTGGTCGCCAGGTGGATGCTATCGCGCATAGGCACAAGCACGTGAAGCTGGGTCACCATGGCCGCTTGCGCGGTCAGGGCGAGAACAGTTAGCGACGTGAGGCGTAGGTGTGGCAAAGGAAATTCCAATACTCGGTTCCAACACCGGATAAAGAATGATATCGCTGAACATGCAGCGCTGCATATACTCCCATTTGGCGCGCCAGATCGGGGCGAAGAGTGAGCGCGGACATGGCTTGAAACAGGGCTTCCCGCTCTGGCAGGCCGGCGGGGATGCGAAACACGGCCTCTTCCGGAAATCGGGCCCACTCTTCGCCTTCGGTGACCACCACGGGCTTGCCTGCGCCCATCAAACGGATAGCGATTCCGGAGGTTTCTCCGGCAGTTGGATAGCGAAGATTCAGGCAGCAATCCACCGATGCGGCGGCCAGATTGAAAATGTCTTCAGGCAGGTGGGGAAGAATCAGAACGCTGCTGCGGTCCATCAGTTCGTGCGCGCCTTTGGCCAGATCCTGCGAAACGAACTGGCCGGCGATCAAAAGGCGGGTTTCGGGATGCAACCGATGGAGCCTGTGAAAGGCTTCAAGGATGGGAATCAGGCGTTTTGATTCGCGCAAGTAGCCGAAGATCGCGAAAACGAACCCATTTTTTGGGACTTCGAGCTGCTGCCGGAACGCGGCAATCCGGTCAGGCGAAGGGGGTTCGATGGCTTCGTAGAAATGGGGAATTTCGCGGACGGGTACCAGCGGAGCGTGTTCACGGACAACGCGTGCGGCTGCCCGATTATGCACCACGACGGCTTGGGCGCCAGAGACAATTCGGCGCAGGAGGGGGCGCTCAAAATAGCGGGGATCCTGCGCCGACAGGGACCGGTCACGCCACAGCGATTCCGCCTCAACGCGGGAGAACTCGCCGTAATTGTAGGTGAATTCTTCGAGATACTCTTTTTGACGAAACGAACCCAAATAGTAATGGTGGAGCAGGGCATCGTGCAGTACGACAATTCCCGGTCGGCGCAAAGCCGCCTCGTACATGGGCCTGTGAAGATGATTATTGCCAATGTGATACACGGGAATATCTGAAGCGTCACCTGAGGTTCTTAGTTTCCCATGTTTCTTGAGTTCCGTGAATAGGCTAGCGGCGTAATCGGCGACTCCGGTCGGCGCCGAAGGATGGGGCGCAAACCACCAGACCGTCATTGCTTGCGGCTGCCGAAGAGTGCCGTTCCCACGCGGACGCAGGTGGAACCTTCCTCAATGGCGGTTTCGAGGTCGTGCGACATGCCCATGGAGAGGCCTGAGAGTTGAAAGGAGGCGGCCAATTCGCGCAGCCTGGCGAAGGTGGCTCGGGGGGCTTCCGGGTCCTCCGACCATTCCGGCACTGTCATTAACCCGGTAAGCCGAAGGTGCGGGAGACCGCGTACGATATCGATAATTTCAGCCAGGTCATCCGGGGCGGCACCGTGCTTTGAGGCTTCGCCCGATAACTTGACTTCGATCATGACGTCGAGCGGCTTTTCACAATCATTCAAACGGCGTGCCAGTTTCACGGAATCAACCGTTTGGATGGTGTCGAAAAGCGAGCACGCCTTGAGGGACTTGTTCGATTGGAGATGCCCGATTAGATGAAATTTAGCTCCGGGCAAGGGCCCGGTTTGCGGAGCTTTCCGCTCCCACTCCTGGACATAGTTTTCGCCAAATTCGCGAAGGCCGAGAGCGTAGGCCATTTGAATGACAGAGGCAGGGAAGACCTTGGTAACGGCCAACAGCAAAACGTCTTGAACTGGACGTTTGCTTCGCGCACACGCAGTTTCGATCCGCCCCCGAACAGCCAGTAAGCGGTCGGAAATTACGGTTTGAGCGTCACTTCCCAAGTTCCCTCATCGACTGGAGTGGTGCCGTCGGCCGTGGCTGATTTATATTTGCCGGCCACTGCCTTGGCGGTCACGTTTCCCTGCATCGTAGAACGAAGAACGTTTCCGTCCAGGGTGTACTCGAATACAAACTCCACCCGATCGCCGTCTTTGGTCAAGGAAATTGGCTTCGTTTTTACATCCTGGCCTTCATAGCTGAAGGTGGCGGAATCCAAAGCATCGGTAGTGAAGGCAAGCGAGAGCTTCCCGGCGCCTCCGTTCGCGCGCGACATCCAGGAACCGGCGTAACTTCCCGGTGCCTGCGCAACGATACATCCCACTAATCCAACGGCGCAAAACAGCAAGCGTCTGAACACACGGAATCTCCCTCTTTTAGTGTACCCGCTCCGCTCCATTGGCCTTGCGATTGCTTTTGATTTGGGGCAAGGAGAAGCTATGAGCACAACTGCCACGAACCACGACGCCATTTCAGTATTGAACGATTTGATCGAGACGAATAAAGACGGGGAGCAAGGGTTCCGCACCGCCGCTGAAAGCGTGACGAACAGCGAACTTAAAACGCTATTCCACATGTATGGGCAACAGCGCGCGCGTTTTTCAAGCGAGCTGAACAATGAGGTGCTTCGGCGTGGGGGCGAACCTGCGCACAGCGGACATGTTTCGGCCACGCTGCACCGTGGGTGGATCAATCTGAAATCCGCTGTTACCGGCAAGAGCGAATCGGCGATTGTGGATGAATGCGAGCGAGGGGAAGATTCCGCAAAGAGCAATTACGAAGACGCTTTGAAGAAACAGCTTCCCTCCGATCTGCTGAGTATTGTGGAAACGCAATATATGGATGTGAAAGCAGCGCACGATAGTATTCGCAACTTGAAGCGCGCCGAGCACGCCAGTAAAGCGTAAGCAGTTCCCTTTTGGGCGGCCACTGAAGAGTGTCCGCCCGGAACCTTAAGAAATTCTTATGACCAACGAAGACTATCGGAAGCTGATTGAAAAGCGTGAGCAGGATCTGTTGGACGAGATAGATAAGAACCAAACTGAAGCGCGTGAGATGACCGATCAGACGACGACCGAGGCCATGGAACGAATGGTAAATCTGGAAGGGCGCGATACGCTGCTCCGTCATAACAACGCCGATTTTCAGGAGTTGACCGAAGTGCGAGACGCGCTGAACCGGTTGGACGACGGAACGTTTGGGAAGTGCCTGGATTGCGGCAGAGCGATCCCGCCCGCGCGGTTGGCGGCGATTCCCTGGACGGCGCATTGCCTGGAAGATCAGGAAAAACACGATCGCCGCAATTCGCAGGCCAGCGGCAGTCTTACCATGTAATTTGAACATTGCAGTCATTGGGCTTGGAAATATTGGCATTGTTTACGCGGCCCATCTGGCGGCGGCGGCAAGACACCGCGTCTTTGCCTGTGTTCGAAGAAAGCCCAACCCGCTCATTGTAGACGGCAGTTTCGGCCGGG
>Ga0123336_10001448_pt1 | contig 21756 bp, 21 predicted proteins | sample SSSSmetaG_FD_96466 | JGI IMG/M metagenome (GOLD analysis project Ga0123336, IMG submission 96466) | Glacier valley bacterial and archeal communities from Borup Fiord, Nunavut, Canada, to study Microbial Dark Matter (Phase II) - ​SSSS metaG | ecosystem: Environmental > Aquatic > Freshwater > Ice... | reverse complement strand
GTGTTTGATAGCCGTACTGAGCAATGCGAGTATAGTTGGCGGCGTCCCAATGGTTCCACGTGGTGAGTAGGGCGAGGCTGTCAACGGGCGTGGTCGAGTATTTGGGTGCGGTAAGCAGGATGTAGCCGACGTAGGTGATGGCGATGAGCGCGAGCCGCGTTGCGATAAAGAGCATGATGATGTCGCGGATAGGAGTTCTTTTCATCGTACGGACATTTTCTTGTTTTATAACTGCCACCATTGTTTGTGCCATGCGCGAGCAGAGGCTAAGGCATCTAGTGTTTCTTGCGAGAGAATGCTCTGGCAACGGTCACGTTCGGATGAGCCATCATACAAGTCAACCACGCCGAGATCAACGCCCACGAGCGGCTCGATGGCTCCGATGGTGCAATAGGGGACGTAGGCGGGACTATAGCCGCCAGCTTGCAATAGGACAAGCCGGCCATCGCAGACCTCTTCGGCCAGGTCTAGCATGAGTTGCGAGATTTGGCGGAAGCCGTTCATCGTAACCATCATCTGGGCAAGCGGGTCGAGCCAATTGGCGTCTTGGCCTGCGGTAACGAGAATAAGCTGTGGGCGAAATTGGAGGCCGATAGGCACGACGAGCTGCTCGAACGCGGCACGATAGCCGCGATCACCCGTTCCTGGTGGGAGCGGAATGTTGACGGTAGAGCCAACGCCTGCACCCGCGCCGCCTTGTTCTAGTTCGCCCGCAAGTTTAGGGAACCAATTCTCTTGATGGAGCGAGACAAAGAGAACGCCTGGGTCATGGTAGAAGGCGTCTTGTGTGCCGTTCCCATGATGTACGTCCCAATCGACAATCATCACGCGTTCAAGGCCATACTTATTGCGCGCGTGATGTGCGGCGATAACGGTATTATTGAAGACACAAAACCCCATTGCCTGATTGCTCATCGCATGGTGACATGGTGGACGCAGTAGCGCATATACATTTCTTACGTCGCCATCCATGACGGCATCAACGGCGTTCATCGCGCCCCCCGCAGCATAGAGGGCTGCTTCAAAAGAGCCAGCACTGAGTACGGTTTCTTCGTCTACATCGCCCCAAGTGCCGTGTGCAGGCCCACCGGCGGCGTAGGAACGCATCCCGTCAATATACGCTTTGGTGTGATAGACCAGCAGTTCATCTTCTGTCGCTGGTCGTGCCGCGATTGGTTTCATGCGTTCGGTCAAGCCGGAGCCGTCGAGAAATTCTTTGATGCGGCGAATGATAGCAACCGACGACGGGTGCGGTTCCGGCGAGAGTTCAAACGTAGTGTGGCGTGTGACGACGCGTGTTTCAGTGCCGGTATCATGGGTGAGAAAATGGTCGTCGTAGACCAAACCAGTACGAAAAGCGGACATGACTAGCTATTCCTTCTCTTTTGAGCAAGCAGAGTATTTTTCTGCTATCATAATACCATATGAGGCCTATATTTCTCATTGCATCGAGGGCCGCGTCATGATACTATGGATAGCGTAATGGATCAAAACAATAACAAGAACACAATCGACGAGATAGACCAACGTATCGTTGAAGCCTTGCAGCAGGATGGTCGCCGCCCTTTTACAAAGATTGCGGCGGATATAGGTATTTCTGAGGCGAGTGTACGGCAGCGTGTGGCCCATCTCATTAGTACACAAGTGATGCAGATTGTCGCGGTGACGAATCCGGTGAAGCTGGGTTTTTCGATGGCGAGCATGATTGGGATTCGGGTTTCCGGTGAGCGGCTGTTAGAGATCGCACAAGAGATATCGGCCTTTGACGAGGTGATTTATTTGATTTTGTGCGCAGGGAATTTTGACATTCTCGCGGAAGTTGTCTGTCAAGACAACGATCATTTCTTACGTTTTCTCACAGAAAAGTTGTACAAGGTACAAGGGGTACAGCACGCAGAGACCTACACGTATTTACGTGTATGCAAGCAAAACGACTGGGCCTTTCTTTCACAGGCACAAGTCGTGCCATCGGCTACACCGCGTCGTGGAGTACCTTTTTCTGAAACATAGCTACTTGTCCTGTTTGGTGTACACACCGCCTGCCCCCGTGTTATAATGCCAGTGTAAAAAGGCCGCAGATGCTTGAGAGCTTGATACATGACGCGCAGATATTTTGTGTACCCGTTGCTGCTCTATGCAGTGGATATCTGTTTCAGTACTCGTGCCGATGCCAGCGAAACTAAAGAGGAGACCTTGCATGATTGAAACAGTTCCGTCGGGTACGGTGCTGAAAGAACGTTACCGTGTGGAACGTGTGTTGGGGAGTGGCGGCTTTGGACACGTTTACCTCGTCGTAGACCTTTCAGTCAATCAGCAGTATGCGCTCAAAGAATACCTGATTTCTGGCCCCGGTGGTCAAGAGCAATTGATGCATGAGGCAAACGTCCTCAGTCAGTTGCACCATCCAAATTTACCCGCATTTCATGATGCGTTTAATGAGCGTGGGCGCTATTACGTAATCATTAATTATATTGAGGGCGAGGACCTGACCGATATTATTCGTGTATCGCAGCGTCGCAATGAAGTAATCCCCGTCACGCAAGTTATGAGTTGGATTCTGGCAACGTGTGATGCCGTGCATTTCCTGCACAATCAACGCCCGCCTGTTATCCACCGTGACATCAAGCCTGATAATATTCGCATCATGCCAGATGGAACCGCTATTTTGGTGGACCTGGGCAACGCGAAAGCGTATGCGGACGGCTTGCGAACGCTCTTATTTATTCGTCACCAGGGGACGCCGGGGTATGCGCCACCGGAGCAGTATCCAGGTGGAAGCGGAACCGATGCACGTTCGGATGTATATGCGTTGGGTGCGACCCTCTATTTCGCCATTACCGCGCACGAGCCACCCAGTGTCTCGACACGCAATCAGGCGATGCAGCAGGGGCAACCCGACTTACCGGCATTACAGGACGTGCTTGCGAAAAATCCCCCCGAAAATAGTCCAGAAGCGAACGAGGCGAAGCAATTTCGCCTGGGCGTTTCAAAGCCCGCGAAGCCACCCCAGCGTCATTCACGTCACATCGCGCAGCTTGCCATTCTTTCGCCGCTTGCTTTGAGTCAGTTGAACCTTGTGCTGCAACGCTCAATGGCGATGAGGCCAAAAGATCGTTACCAGCATGTCGCGGATTTCGCGGGCGACTTGAGCCGCGTTCTGGCAACTGTCACGGAAGAGATACAACGCGCAATGCCGATGCCAAATGCGTATAGTACGCAACCCAACTTGCCCATGCTGTACGAGGCAATGCAGGATGCACGGAAAAAAGAAAATGCACGACAACAAAACGCAACCCCTGCTCATCCGCAACTTGACGGGGCGGCTCACTGTCCAGAGTGCAATGCATCGCTGATGAGAAATGCGCCATTCTGTCCCAATTGTGGTATCCCGCTCGTGCCAAACAGCGGCGGTGTACGTGCTATGGATGTCTCTTCGGGGCGTATGGCGGCACAACCAGCACGTTTTGGGGGTGCGGATCAAACAATTACCGCCCCCCCCCAAAATCAGCAGCAGACGCCGCGACTATATACACCCGTGTCACCGCCAACTCCGGCGAGGACGAGTGCGGGTGGGACCGCGCCCGCCGACAATATTTCGGCGTGGAGTACCGCGCAGGTGATGCGACAGCGAACGGGGCGTCCTAGAAATACAACGGGTTCGTCATCGAAACAAGCGAAAGCTGGCTTTACCATAAGTCCGACACTTATCGTCGCTGTGCTTCTCTTGCTTGTTCTGTTGATTGCGGTGATGGTGGTGTTAGTGGTTAATTCCATACATCACGCAGCGATTCAGTTGCCACACGTCGAGGGTGTGATGAATCAGACACGCGCAATGCTTCAAATCTTGTAGATGTTATATGCTGGCGAGGAGGCATGATAGAATCAGGCCCGTACAGCTCTTCAATTGTACCCGAACGTGTCGATGGGTGATAAAAGAAGGAGGATGTGCGGGCCTAATTCTATAATGCCACTAAACAAAGGTTGCTATTCTTTATCAGGAAGGAAGTTTAGCGAGGCTGAATTGATGCAGTAGCGCATACCTGTTGTGGCGCGTGGGCCGTCCTCAAAAAGGTGGCCGAGATGGGCACCACAGTTTTTACATGCAACTTCTGTGCGGCGCATGAAGAGCGAGCGGTCATCGCGCAGTTCGATGCCCTGCGAGTCGATAGGGTTGTCGAAGCTCGGCCAACCTGTTCCCGAATCGAATTTGTCCTCGGATGAAAAAAGTGGTTGCCCACATGCAACGCACTCATACATGCCTGTTTCGTGGTTGTTATTGTACGCGCCCGAAAACGCGCGTTCAGTTCCTTTTTTGCGAACAACTTTATATTGCTCCGGTGTGAGCTTCTCTTTCCAATAGGCTTCTGGTTGGTTTTTTAGGTCACTCATGGATGTATTCCCTTTCACTATAAGAGAACAAGGTGCTTTGCTTATTTGTTTCCACTTGCTATATTATACGCCCTGGAGACAATTCTTGCAGGAATAAGGGGTTACATACATTTGCGTGAGTGATATCCCAACTGTTTGAGTAAAAGACTCGATAAACGTTTTAGAAAGTGGACGCGCATCGTTTTTATCCACCAGCAGTGAGGCGCAGCCCGACGGTTGCAAATCCATTTGTCGAACGAGCGACCTATTTTGCAAAAAGCGCAGATGATAGACAAGTCCAACGTCAGCCGGGCAAGAATGGACTCCCGTCGTTGTCACTTTTGGCAAGGCGAGGGCCGCATCATAGAGGCTCTGGACGCTTTGCGCGTCGGTGCTGGTGCGCGAGAAGGGCGCGAAGACGTTGATTGTGTGGGTGACGCGCTCAACCTGTAGCGTGGTTGGACGTGGCGACGACGCGGTTGTGGTGGCGAATGCTGTACCACAACTGGTTAAGAGCAAAAAGAACAATAGAGAAAAGAATATCCATTTCATACATTTACCTCGTATGCTGTTTCACAAAAAATAAAGTGAAACGCAAGGGTGGATTGTTGGCTTTCTCTTATAGACGTAGCGGGCGCAAAATTTGTTCCACGCCCGACTCTTGGCGGGATGGATTGGAAATGAGGCAGTGTGTAACGCTTGATACGTTCCTATAGGCCGTGCTATTGTTAACAGAGAGAGTGTAGCAATAGGAGAGAATTTGTGGCACAACAACGTAATGTTCCCTTTTTGATTGGACCAGAAGATGCGAAGCAAGCGTGTCTGCTCATTCATGGTTTTAGCGGTGCACCACCGGAGATGCGCGGCTTGGGCGAGGCATTGGCGGCGCAGGGGATGCGCGTCTATGGTGTTCTGATCGCAGGACATAGTGGTGACCCCGAAGAGTTGATTTTGTCCAATCGGAAGATGTGGGTTACTTCGGTAGAGGAAGGCTTACAACAGCTCGCGGCATATAAGACGGTTTTTGTTGTGGGGCTGTCTATGGGTGGGGTACTGGCTCTGACGCTGGGACTGCGCCATCCGGAGCGTATCGCGGGTATCGCCGCGCTCTCGACTCCAACACGATTGGATAACACACTACAGGTGCGGCTTGTACCCATTGCGCGGTACTTTGTAAAGTGGTTTTACCCGCTCAAACTATTAAATTTTGATAGTCCCAAAGTGCAGGCGGAAATTCTCAAGCAGGCACAGAGCCGTGATGCCAGCGTTACCACGATTGATTTTGCTGATCCGCAGGTCGTCAATCACATAAAAACGCTGGTGCGTATCCCGATACCCGCTATCGCGGAACTGATCGCGCTGATTGGACAAACACGGCGGCAGTTGGGCACGCTGCGTATCCCATTGATAATTATCCAGAGCAAACGTGACCAGACGGTTGCGCCCAAGTGCGCGGAAGAGCTATACCGGCTCACCACCGCGGCCCCAAGCAAATCCCTACACTGGCTAGAAACGTCCGATCACGTTATCACCACTGGCTCCGAATATGAGGACGTGTACCGTCTGGTCATAGCGTTTATTGCAGAGACTATAGGTGCTGCAAAAACTGTTCCGCCTGATGCTGTTCAATTGGGAGTAGCGGACGAAAGCCGCCCTGGTCATTGATAAAGATGATGTGTGACCCCTGCACGTTGACGATCATGTCTAATTTGTGATGACTTGTAACGTCGGCGAAGGTCAATGTGACGGGGGTGAGATCGTCGTTTGTGCCGGTGAGTTGGGGACCGAGATAGATTTTCGTGTGGGTGGCATCTCCCCCTTGTAACTCAATTATTTCGATATGCCGATTGAGATTGACCGCGATAAAGTGGCTACGTGAGCCGCCCTGCTCGTTATGGCCCACCCATTGATCTGTTTGAAAGGTGCGTGGGCGACCATAGCGGAGATCGTCAACGGCTGTCGTCACCAACGCGAAAACGCAACTGAGCAGGAGCCACAGTAGCACTATTGCCAGCATCCCCCCTCCCAGGTAGAGCAGGGGATGGGCGCGATGCTTTGTGCCGCGCAAGAACGCGCTGGGGTGTGGTGTGATTGGCACGGGTCGAGACCTGGGGCCTGTTGTTAGCTCACCTGAACGCGGGCGCGACGCGCGTTGTACGGTGGGTGGCGCGATGCTCGTGACCGCCGCATGGCGTCCGGTGAGCGGTTTACTCGTGTTGCCATTGCCTATAGGTCTATACCGTAATACGCTTTTGGGAGTAATTTTTTCAGCTACATCGACTATTTGTAATTCTATAGTTGTCATTATACATTTCTCCTCTGCTGACATGCGAAAGTAAGTATTCCCTCAAAGAACGTGAAGAAAGAGCCTCTTACTGTCGGAAGCGTCCCCTCATCCTCGACTACGTGTTAATTTCTATACGCTATATATAAATGGTGTATTAGAGATACCATACGGTTAGTGTTGCCATTGTACAGAAGCTGATGTGATTATGCAAAGAAAGCGGGGGTAATTAGCCTAAATGGGTGGGGGGCCTGATTTATCAGGCCTACGCCCCCCCAGATTAAGTTATAACAAAGCTTCGCGGGCCAGGATAGCTTGCAGGTCTTTGGGAAGAGGAGCCTCGACCTCGATCTGTTTACCACTTGTGGGATGCTGAAATTGGAGTTGGTATGCGTGCAGAAACTGGCGACGCAGGACAAAACCACGCGGCATGTTGCCGGAGCCGTAGGTGGGATCGCCGACAACGGGGTGGCCTATGGCTTTGAGGTGGACGCGTATCTGGTGGGTGCGTCCGGTTTCTAGTTGTAACAAGAGCAGGGTATGCTTGGCGAAGCGTTGCAGGACGCGAAAATGTGTGCGGGCCTCGCGACTATCGCGGTTGGTAACGGTCATTTGTTGGCGGTTGCGGATGTCGCGGCCAATGGGCGCGTCGATGCTCCCTTGATCGTGGGCAACGTCGCCTTCGACGAGGGCAAGGTAGCGTTTGACAACCTCATGGCGTTGCATCTGTTCCATAATCGCGGTCAGGGTGTGGCTATTGCGAGCGATGATGATTAGCCCCGATGTGTCTTTGTCCAGACGATGCACAATGCCAGGCCGCCCGTCGTCGCCGACGCCCTGTAGCTCTGGGTATCGTGCGAGGAGCGCGTTGACAAGCGTGTCGTTGGCGTGTCCGGGAGCAGGATGTACGACCATCCCTGGTGCTTTGTTTAGCACAAGTAGATCTTCGTCCTCGTAGAGAATCTCAAGGGGGATTTCCTGGGCCGTCGCGGAGACAGGGACGGGAACAGGTGATGAGCGCAATATGGTTATCTGATCACCGCGTCTGAGGGCATAGCCGGCCTTGCTTGCCTTATCGTTGACAACGATTGCGCCCTCTGTGATGAGTTGTTGTATGTTTGTGCGTGAGAGCGAGTCAAGAATGGGTGTGAGGAAGCGATCTAGGCGTTGCCCAATCTGTTCTTCTTGAACTGCGTGGGATTGTATTTCATCCAATGATTGTAACTCTTTCAAGCCTTTTCCAGGGCTATTTGTTGCTAACCGTCTTGCTGGAAGTGTTTTCGATTTGCTTCTCGCCAGGAGCGCGACGGAGGAAGAAGATACAGACGAACAGTAAAACGACGCCAACAGTGATGCAGGCATCGGCAATATTAAAGATTGCGAATGAAAAACCAAGCTGTGGAATGCGGAACCAGATGAAATCGACAACGTATCCCCCGTTGTGTATTCGATCAATCACATTTCCCAGTGCGCCACCGATAATCAAGCCAAAGATTATCTTGTAGTATAGTGGCCCGGAGTTCAGGATGCGGAAGTAGATATAGCCCACGACCAGCAGTGCAATCGTGATAAGCACAACGAGAACCACCGTATTTTTAAGCATACTAAACGCGGCCCCACTGTTTTGAATATAGTAGAGGGTCAGGTATTGCCCCACGAGTGGAACATTGCGACTTTCGGGAGGACTCAGGGAGGTAACGACTAAAGATTTTGTCCATTGGTCAAGCGAAATCACAACAATGATGACAAGCAATGCCAGGATGTCGTATAAGCGGGTGTTTTTAGCTACTCGTGCGGTCACAGTCGTTTCTTCTTCCTCTTCCTACAAAGAACTTTTTTGATTACGCTCTATGGTACACCCTTTTGCGTTTTTTGTCTATCGGGTGAGAAGAGGGTATATTGTGTGGGCAAGGGGTATGCTGGGGCAAGGGCTTGCCCCAGTATGCTTCCGCTCGGCCTCCACCATGTTCCTAATAGTTTTGTTTTTCCTTATGACACGTTTGTGTCGGTATCATACAATTCTTCTCGTCCGAGGTTGCGGGCCTCTACTTGCTCTTCCTCTTCAATGAGCATGGAGGCCCAGGGGAGGGCTTCGAGTCGTTTTATGGGGATTGGTTTTCCAGAAAGAACGCTCTTGCCGTACGTGCCGTCCTTGATGCGCTTCAGTGCGGCCTGTACATCGGTCAGAATTGCTTGCTCACTTACTTCAATTGCTTGCTCTTGTACCATTTCGGTGAAGTCTATCGCGGTCTCCTCAAAGTCTTGTGAGCCTTCGCTGGCTTCAATGGGGTCAACGGGCTTTGGATGCGCCTCGGTCAGGGTCGCCATGTTGTCCTGCAATTCTTTTTGCTTTGCTTCCAGGCGTGTTTTCATTTTTTGTAGGTCTATAGTCATGGAAATTTCCTTTCAAAATATGCTGTTAGGGAGGATACGTATGTTCAGCGTATCACGTTTTACGTTTCTGTGTCTATTGTACGCCTGGGTTGCCAAAAACGATACATCAAAAAGTGCTTGTTCGCTATCGCGCAACTTGTCCTATATGCTATTCTTAGAGAGGAAAAACGACGATGTGACAAAGGATTGAAAACATGACAATACCACACATTCCAGCGCAACCAGAAGCAGAGCAACCGATACCGTCTCTTTTCAGCGATTTTGACCTGTACCTGTTTGGGCAAGGGAAAAATTATCGCATCTACGATAAAATGGGGGCGCATCCCCGCGTGGTCAATGGTATTACAGGGGTGAACTTCGCGGTCTGGGCGCCAAACGCGCAACTGGTCTCTGTTGTGGGCGACTTCAACACGTGGGATCGTGGTGCGACGCTGATGCACCTGCGCCACAACGAGCTGGGGGTGTGGGAGTGCTTTGTGCCAAATATTCCCGCCGGGACACTATATAAATACGCTGTGTCGTCGCGTTACAATAATTACGCGGTAGATAAGACGGACCCGTATGGCTTCGCGGCCCAACTGCGTCCGAATACCGCAAGTATCGTGACCGATATCCATAATTATGCATGGCATGATAGCGATTGGATGCAGGCGCGTGAGACACGGCAAGGTGTTGGTTCGCCGATGTCTATTTACGAGGTGCACCTGGGGTCGTGGCGACACATTCCCGAACGTCATAAAGAGGGGGCGACGGAAGAAGACAGCTATATGACGTACCGTGAACTTGCTCCTGCGCTTACCGAGTATGTAAAGGACATGGGGTTCACACATGTAGAGCTGATGCCGATCACAGAGTATCCCTTTGATGGTTCATGGGGCTATCAGGTGACGGGTTACTTTGCGCCGACAAGTCGTTTTGGAACGCCAAATGATTTTCAGTACTTTATTGATTACATGCATCAGCATGGTATTGGGGTACTGCTTGATTGGGTTCCCGCGCACTTTCCTAAAGATGGCAACGCGTTGAGCTATTTCGACGGTACACATCTTTATGAGTATGCCGACCCACGCAAGGGAGAGCATAAAGAGTGGGGTACGTACGTGTTCGACTATGGGCGTAGCGAGGTCAAGAACTTCTTGATTGCCAGCGCGTTATTCTGGCTACACGAGTACCACCTAGATGGGTTGCGCGTTGACGCCGTTGCCTCTATGCTCTATCTGGATTATATGCGTGAGCCAGATGAGCGGGTGACGAACAAGTATGGGGGACGCGAACATTTAGAGGCGGTTGACTTTGTGCGTCAGCTAAACGAGGCGGTGTACGCGGAGGAGAAGGGGGCGATTACGGTTGCTGAGGAGTCCACGGCGTGGCCGCTTGTTTCGCGGCCGACTTATGTTGGTGGGCTTGGCTTTAGCTTTAAGTGGAACATGGGCTGGATGCACGACATGCTTGAATATATGCATCTTGATCCCGTGTACCGTCGTTATCACCACAATAATATTACGTTTTCGCTGATGTACGCATATTCGGAAAATTTTGTGCTGCCACTTTCGCATGATGAGGTCGTTCATCTTAAAGGCTCGATGATCACGAAGATGCCGGGGGACCTGTGGCAACGGTTCGCAAACTTGCGTGCTTTTTATGGGTATATGTGGGGTCATCCGGGGAAGAAGTTGTTGTTTATGGGTGGCGAGTTTGGGCAATGGCACGAGTGGGACTACGCCCAGAGCCTTGACTGGCATCTGCTCACCGCGCCGAGCGATCCGCACCACGCGCAGTTACGCGATTTCGTGCGCGATCTGAACCGTGTATATGGGCAAGAGCCAGCGTTGAGTGTGTTGGACACAAGCGAGCAAGGTTTTGCGTGGATAGACCCGCATGACTCGGATAACAGCGTCATCTCTTTTATGCGGAAAAGCGAACAGGAAGGGGACACGCTAATCTTTGTCTGTAATTTCACGCCAATGCCGCGTCACGGCTATAGAGTAGGTGCGCCGTATGCAGGGGAGTATTACGAGGTTATCAATAGTGATGACCAACGTTATGGTGGAAGCGGACTTATCAATAGTCAGTCTATGGTGAGCGAGTCGGTCTATTGGCAATCGTGTCCACATTCGGTGCTTTTGACTCTGCCACCGCTCGCGACGGTTGTACTCAAGCGGCGGCGTGGGGAAAAAGAGAGCAAGTAGGAATAGAAGATACCCAAATTTTGGAGAGAAAAGAGTAGGGATGAGTAGGCAAAACGGAAAAAGTTCCAGCTTAAACAATAATAATAGAAAAGCGAATGACCGCTATAGATCGGCGCGAAGTAAAGACCATGTGGCAACGGAGGACGAGCGGCTGCTTAGTCGGCCCACGCAACCACTTGTAAGTCCTACAGACCCGTTATCGCAAGAGCAGGTTAAACAGGAGCAACACGCTTTTGATCGTGCGATGAACTTTGATTTTACGCTCACCGATCCCTGGCGCGTGATGCGGATTACCAGCGAGTTTGTCAACGGCTTTGACGCGCTCGCCCATATTCCGCCGGCTGTGACAATTTTTGGTTCGGCGCGGACGAAGAGCGACGATATCGAATATACTTCTGCGGTAGAGACGGCTCGTTTGTTGGCGAAGGCGGGCTTTGCGATTATCTCAGGAGGTGGTCCTGGCATTATGGAGGCGGCGAACAAGGGCGCCCAAGAGGGCGGCAACCTTTCGATTGGCTGCAATATCGAGCTGCCGTTTGAGCAGTTTTCCAATCAGTACCTGGACATCTCGCTTGATTTCAGCTACTTCTTTGTGCGAAAAACGATGTTTATGAAATATTCCGACGCCTTCGTCATTTATCCAGGGGGCTTTGGTACGATGGATGAACTGTTCGAGGCGTTGACGTTGATTCAGACAAAGAAGGTGAGCAACTTTCCCATTATTCTGTACGGCTCGAAGTATTGGGGGGGGCTTATTAACTGGATTACAAATACAATGGTGGTTTCGGGGAAGGTTTCGCCGGAGGATATGGGTCTGCTTCACGTTTCGGATGACCCTGCTGAAATCTGCAAGCTTGTATGTGAGGGATACGAAGAAAATTATCGGGCTGGAAGAAGCGACGGACAGGGCTACCAGCACAAGTCAATCCGCTGATTCGATATCGAATATGGTAGGGGTCTACTGTACTCCACACTATGGTTAATCACAGTATGGAGTACAGTAGACCCCTACCAAGGGTGTTGTTAATCTTCCTCTTATTTATTCGATAGCTCCGCCACAAATGCCGCAGAAGCGTTGATTGTTTTGTTCGCGCCCACAGTGAGGGCAACGCACAAGTGGAACCTCGACGGTGACGCTGCTTCCGGCTCTAGCGGTGGTTCCGTTGGGGCTGGGTGTGTGTGGATAGCGTCCGTCGAGTATATCTTTGTACTCTTTGCTCTCAGACCAGTTCATGATCTCTTTTGCGCGTACAATCGTGAGCGGGTGGTTGACGGCGGCCACAAGTAGCCCTTTGTAGAGTCGATCAAGGACGTTGGCATCGACCTCTTCGTAAAGTGCCGCTTGTTTCAAAAACTCGTTCGCATCCATTTGTTGCTTTTGGAAGAGTGTACCGCCCGCGAATTTCATCATGAGCGAGAGCATAACTTGCGGGTCCTGTACCACGACCAGGGAAGAGCGGTCAGCGGTAAACTCGGATTTGCGATCCCATTCGAGGAGCGCGGCTTCCAGGGTACGGCCAAGTAGTCGGCCAATGCCGAGGGTCATATCGCCGAGAATGGTAAGGATGAAACTGATGCCACGGGCCATTGTTTTATAGAGGACGTGGCCCGATTTGATGTGTCCAAGTTCGTGCGCGATAACCGCAAGCACCTCATCGTCGTCCATCAAGTCAAGCAGACCCGTTGTGAGGACAATGTAGGGGTGGTCGTGTCCACTGGTGTATGCGTTGGGAACGGGGAACTGCGCCACGTATAGCTCTGGCTCACGAACGTCGAGAATGGCACACGCTTCCTGCAATTGTGCATAGAGTTGCGGGCATTGCAAAGAGGTGACGCGTACCGTCTGGGCGACGTTCTGGATGTAGGCGACCCGTTCGGGGAAAAATTCGATAAACTTGCGAATGACGATATCAAGTCCTGGTACTTTTTGCAGGGCACTAAGTGCTACGCGGTCATAGGGATGTTGTAGCACGACAGGGTCGAGACCAGGGAAGCGTTTGCGTGCTTTTGGCTGTGCGGTAGACATACAAGGCTCCTTTAGACATGTATATCTGTTCGGAGATGGCGCGAGCTGAAAAGCAGTGTATCATCTCCGAACAGGGCAGAATAGTGAAAGAGCCAGATAGTTACAGTTCAAAGGCGACAACTACGCGTGGTAGTTTGAGTTGAGCGACTGAATGTGCCCATGATTGTATTGCCTGGCCTACAATTTCGTTGTCGTGAGGTTGACGTAATTTCTCATACAGCACAAGGCGTTTTGTGACGATATGTATGTGCCATGTGCCATTTGTACGTTTGAGAGTCGTAGGGGTTGCAACACGTAAAATGGTAGCAACGCGGGGCGATTGACGATTGACAATTTGGAGGATATCAGACCAGTGTTCATACATGACAGACGTAAATTGATCTGCGAACTCATCATAGCGAGCGTGTGGTTTTTTGTACTCCACTGAGGGCCTCCTCGTCTAAATCAAGGTACTGGCATACTCAAGTATAGCATATTTTAACTGGTAGAGGGCGAAGGGGATGACGGTGGCACTTGGAGGCATGGTGGGGACAAACCCTGCCATTACTCTATACGTCCCATTGCTGTAATCTTCTGCTTTATCTCCTCCAATGTCAGGCCCGTAATCTCGATCACTTTCCTCCGCCCTGCTGCGCCATGTGTAATCTCAATGTTGCGTTTGGGGAGGTCGAGCCGCCCGGCTAGCAGCTCGACTAACGCGATGTTGGCGGCGTCATCCACAGGAGGGGCGTTTAGACGCGCTCGAATGTTGCCATTGTCCCATTCAAGGCTATTTTTGCTACTGCGTGGGATGACCCGAACGCTGATACGCATCTTCCGTCCCTTTTCCTGAGAATGCTATAAACGTACGCTTATCTTTCCTTGCCCTGCTTGTATGCGTCGCCGCAGCGTACGCTCACCGCCCTGGATGACCACTTCATACGCTGTACGTGGGGGGTGGTAGTTCTCGTGTTGCTCTTCAATCGTCACCTCTACGCCGTCAGCGGTTTTCTGACATGTCACTTTTGTAGACGCGAAAGTGCCGCGTTGGTACGCCATGCTATTGCCATCATCCTCATAGAGTGTATAGCTTGCCTGGCCCTCGCCGGCCATATAGCATGTTAGTGTTAGTGGGTCGGTTGAGTGCTGTTCGACATACTGCATCATTGGTCCACTTGGGATAATACTCTTGTCGCGCGCAAAGAGAGGCCATTGGTCCAACGGGGCCTCTATTTCATATGTCTTGCCACCCTTGTAGTGTTTGCCATTCCAGAAATGTAGCCATGTTCCCTGCGGGAGGTATACCTGGCGGCTGGTTGCGCCCTCGACGGTGATGGGAGCCGTGAGCAGCGACTCACCAACGAGGTATGCATCCTCAACGGCGTACACGGCTGGGTCTTGTCCGTAGTGGTAGAACAGGGGGCGTATGATTGGCGAACCAGTGACGGAGGCTTCGTGAAACAGGTTATAGAGGTAGGGAAGGAGTCGATAGCGTTGTTCAATGGCTGTACGGTATGCGCTCTCATATGGTTCACCAAAGGCCCAGGGTTCTTGGGATACGTTGCCTGTCGCGTTATGATTCCAGCACAAGGGCAAGAACGCGCCAAGTTGAGCAAAGCGTACCAGTAGTTCGCCGGTACAGTTTTCCCAGAAGCCGCCGATGTTGGCGCACATGAAGGGTTGTCCACTAATGCCCATGTTCAAGCACATCCGTATCGCCAGCGAGATGTGTTCCCACCAACTGGAGTTATCACCGGTCCAGGTGGCCGCGTAGCGTTGTACGCCCGCCGTGCCGGAGCGTGTCAGGACGAAGGGGCGTTTATCCGGTGCAAACCTTTGTGTACCCTCGCGCATCGCACGGGCCATTTGTAGGCCATAGGCATTATGGAAAAACTTGTGGGTAATAGGTGGGCCATCAGGCCCCGTGATGTTTTCGCCTCCGGCAATGTGCATCACGTCATCACTAAATGTTTTTACCGTTGGCTTGTGATATTTTTTCTCCATCATGGTTGCTTGTGATGGCTCGTTCATATCGTTCCAACTCCCCGCAAGCCCTTGCTCCAGAAAGCCGTGAAAGAGATCGCCCCACCATTTTCGTACATCTGTGCGTGAGAAGTCCGCGAAATTGCAGTCATCGGGCCAAGCTGTTCCCTGGAAGAGATCGCCGCCCTGTTTGCGGCACAGGTAGCTGTGTAAAAGTCCCTGCTGATAGACAAAGTAGTCATTGTCTGCTTTGATGCCGGGGTTGATGACGGGTATAATGTGAAATCCCTGCTCTAATAAGTCTTTGTTCATCTTAGCGGGGTCGGGGAAGGATTTGGAGTTCCAGGTGAAGGTGCGGAAACCGTCCATATGATCTATATCGAGCCAAAGTGATTCACAAGCGTGATTGCGTTCGCGAAACTGTGTGGTGGTGGCGCGTACCTCTTGCTCGGTGGCGTAGCTCCAACGGCCCTGATGATGTCCCAGTGCCCAGCGTGGGGGGAGTGGCATCCGGCCAGTCAGGGCGGTGTATTGGCGTAGCACGTCGGCGGGGGTGGGGCCGGCGAAGAAATAGAGTGTGAGGCTATCACCCTGTACGGTAATCTGTATCTCGGTGTCATCGGCCTGACCCATGTCCATTTCGGTGTTGCCGGTGTGGTCAACAAATACGCCGGTGGCCTTGCCGGTGGCTGTGGAGATGCTAAGGTAGAATGGGATTTCGGTATACATGCGGCCCGTTTGTGGCCCATGTCCCATCTCAGGGTCCCAATTCCAGAGCGGGAGGAACTCGCCGCGTTTATTCATGGCGCGGGTATGTTCGCCAAAGCCATAGAAATTCTCGTTGTCGGCGAGCGAGTGCGTCCAACGCATTGCACTGTTACCAAAGGCAAAACCGTGTAGAGACGACTCAAGCTGTGCTTTGGCGTCGTTTGCTGGCGGGGGCCATGTCTCATCGCCTGCTGTGACAATCCAGGAATGATATGGAAGTGTTCCCTCTCTGTCATCGACAAGTTGAAAGCGTTGTCCCTCCGAGTAGGCGGTGTGCAGAAAACGGATACGTACGATTTCGCTTCCCAGGAGCGACGCGGCAAAGAGGCATTTGCTTGTTTCTGGTTTTTCTGCGTTCAACCAGATATGTTCCTGGCCCTCTTGCCCATTATAGTGGGCGGGTTTGGCGGCGGTAAACATAGGACGGTGCTCTCCTTTGGCTTAAATATACCTGAGTCTAGTATGTTCTGTATTCGTGAAAGGTTCTGTGCGCGTTTCCACGCGCCGAGATCAAGCTGGCAAGATGCGCGGGAGGCGTAAGGCGAGCGTGATATCTCCTTTGATCCGAAGGCGTCGCGTGAGCAGTGCTTGCTGTTGATTGAGTCGTCCACTGGCAATGCGTATCCAGTCGGAGGCGGTGCAGCGGAGTGTAAGTGTGGGTGTTGGTGCGATGCCGACGCTGACGGAGGGTTCACCGGTGTGGGGAAGGTGCAGATAGCGCGGGTCAACGTCATCAAAAAGCCATTGGATGGTCGCGCCGACGGGAGTGGTCGAGGCTTGTGTCCAAGTTGCGAGCTTGCACATACTCGCGAAAAGCGTGTGCATCGTGTTTTCGGTGGGATGAGGCGTACCGTTTGTGCCTAGCACACCGCCTTCAATGAGCGCAACGACGCGGTTCGCCTGTTCTATGTGAGGATCGGCATAGCCGAGTTTGACCAATTCGCGCACCTCAGAGGGGGGGATACCGGCTCTGCGGAGCTTGGTTTCGATGGAGCGTAACCCGAAGGCAAAAACCTCCTGTGGGGTATAACCAAGTCGTGTGAGATAGCTCCAATCAATATTAGGCGGGGTAAAAACGCCTGCGGCCCAGGGCAGAACACGATTGAGCGTGGCGATTGCCGCCGTCTTACATTGTGGATTTGTGGTGACGAGTTCGCGTAGCAATTGGATGCCAAAGGCGATGTGACGAGATTCATCACGGGCGACGAGATTGATGCCTTGTGCGAAGCCGGGGAGGAAACCACTGCGCGTGACATAATCGCGCAGGTAGTGTTGGCCGGTGTGGGCAAGCATTCCTTCAATAACGAGATGATACAAGGTTACGCCCTGCGCGAGCAGAGGCAGGTTACGTGGTGTGCGACGTAGCTGATCGGATACACGGTCTAGCTCTTTGAAAACCTGGGTGTAGCCCCAGGTGAGTTGTGGCCTCGTCGCCGCGAGAGTACTGGTGATATCTTGGCCGATACCGCAGACCTCGCGCAAGAAACGATCAAAAAAGACGTGATGCCTTGCCTCATCAGCGATCTGTGTCGCCAGGAAAATCTTTTGCTCTGGCAGTGGCGCGGCCTCAATAAAGGGGGCGAGCGTGGTTGTCACGGCCTCTTCGCCATCAAGAAACATGGCGTAGTTCCAGAGAACCGCCACTTTCTGATACTCCGTCACCTTCTCCCGCCAATCGGTGGTGTCCTGGGTGAAGTCCAATGCTTTCGCGGACCAGTTGCCCTCTTCCCATAAGCGGTATAAGCGGTCTTGCTCAACGTTGGGTGCGGCCTCTGTGTCAATGTCAACGACGCCTAGCAATGCTTTTGGTTCTGTCGCCATGTGCGTTCTTCCCTTGTTCTCGATCAGCTCAACTGAAACAAATATCAGTGTCGTGCGAAGCAACCTTTTCTTTGTAAGGTATATGAGCTTTTTTTGATGTGTTGCTTGCTTAAAGGATAGCACAGACAAGGAAGAGAGCGCAAAACTGCTGTATGATGGTCGTTTCTTGTGGGATGGTCATGACCCCTCACCACCTGGTTGGACGTTGTGAAGAGGCTTGCTTGCCGTGGGTCTGCTGCGAGGCGAGATGCACGAAGGGACGAACGGTTTCTTTGGCACGTCTTTGGTCTCGTTTGCGCCTGTGATGGGACGATGACGTAGGATGCTTTTTGGGGTAAGCGGTGATGCAACTGGCATAAGATGCTTTCTCCTTTTGAGCTAACAAAGGTGAACCGACAGCGAAAATCAGTGCTACGTTTTACTGTGTGCGGAACGAAATAGTGAGAACGAGAAAGCTTTCATAGAGGAAGTATACCTGGGTAAGTGAGTCGGGGCAGCCGAGTTTTCCACGAACTGAGGAGCAATTATAAGTATGTTTGTATACATTGTATGCATGGGTGTGGTGTTCGCAAGTCAGGCGGGAAGGAACAGGTTGGCTCCCAAATAGAAAAGTCTTAACCGTAACATCGTCTGAAAGTACCAATTTGTATTGGTATATGCGAATGTGGCGCAGGATATGATACTATCGCAAACAGAGACGTACCCCCTATACGTATGTAGTCGCTTGTGACATCAAAAGTGTTCATTGTGTTTCAAGTTGAATGTTTTGAGGTCAGGATACATGCAGGTAATATAACGAACATACTATACCATACACACGATGGCCGTACGTCTTATAAAAGATGTATAGCCATCATTTTGTGTCGTATGAGTTGGTTCAATGCGTCCATTTTGCCGCGAAAACGAAAAGAGCGGTGTGATGCAAGTATGTAAGTATTTGAAAGGAACAGTGTAGCAATGCAGATTTTAACACGTCCGCAATCAGCACCACAACCCGATGGAAAATTGCCCAAGCCGAGGCGGGGCAAGCGGTTCTCACCACTGATGCTTATTGGTATTTTTGTGACGCTCGCTGTGGTGGTGAGTGGGGGAATATTTCTTATTGTACAGAAGCGAACAGGCTCACACGCGGCGACTCCTGCCGCCAATATGGATTGCTCGCTCATTGTGCCTGCGAAGCCACTCACGGCGCAGGGATTGGCGACGCCCTATCAGTTGGTGGCAACCGACCCAAAAAATGGCCCTTGTAATGAAGCGACTGCGGTACAGGCCGCGTTTGTACAGGGAGCGGTACTTGATCCAGAGACGGGGCAAATATCGGTCTATAACCCTTTAGTAGTTGATAAGGGAACGAAGCCCGCGGCTGCGCCTGTGGTTCCAAAGCTACCGCAAGGGGCGATTGTCGCGTTGTGGTTCGGTTTCAATGGGAACAACCTTACCTTACAAGATAATGGGACGAGCCTGCACAATGGGAATTGTGTAAACGGCGTCAACGGTTCAATTTTTGGACAATTCGCGTATTGTAATGCGCCGACGTTCTTTCGAGCGGCGACGCGGGCAATCAGGAATGGGCAACTTGTGCCGCCGCCGCTTGGTGTTGGTAAAGATGGACAGGCTTGTCCAACAACACGTGACTTCTCGATTGTTGACCAGGATCAGAGCGATAACGTAACGACAACGTACCTTATTGATGGTAATAATCGTTTCGCACAGGTGACGGCTGCGAACGTGGCTAAAATGCCTAATGCAAATGTATTTGCGAATGGGAGCGATAATAAGTTGGTCTCGGTTGCTGTTGACGGTGCTTTGGGTTGCACTCCCTGGAAGGTGGCTGACCTTGCTGATCCAGGACAGACGGTGACATCGCTTCCTCTCAACGAGTTGCTCGCGGCGTCACAGCAGGCAAAACCCATCGCGATTGTGCCAAATCTTGACCCGATGGTACTGGTGAACAACCAACGCGATTTAAATAAGCTCAATGCATATCGTGTGGGTGTAGATCAACCACAGGTACAAGGTTCCCAGATGGCGAACACGCGGGCATATTGTCTCAATCTTTTGAATGTCGCGCCTTCGCGGATTGCGCTTGACGCACAGTTTACAGCGCAGAAAGCATCGCCTGATGCAGGGGCTGCGAACAACCTCTTCGACTTCTTGGGGCAGCGTTTTGCGGCAACCTGGACGAATCTCACTTGCCAGCAACTCACGGGTAAAGCAAGTCCGATTACTGTTAAGGTTGATGGTAACGGCGTCGCGATTGATACGATGGTAAATGGGGTTGTGATGAATCCGGCGGTGGTGAAGCCACTTAGCTGTAACATCAACGGGAAGGCTATTGTGGGATGCACCGGAACGACCACCATCAATGGGCAGGCATGTAGCTTTGCGTTGGATGTAAACACCAATCAAGTGAATGTTGTGTGTCCTGCTGTGAACGGTCAGACAGGTCAGCAGAAACCACAGGTGGATGGACAAGATCAACCTGTAGACCCGGCAGTAGGGAAAAATCACACACAGGTGAAGAACCAGTAAGGTTCAATGTCAAGAGAAGGCAGAGAGAGATGCGGGAAGATTTCTACAATCTTCCCGCATCTCTCTCTTACTTTCAAGATGTTTTGTTCGTTTGATTGCGTTTGCGTTTCGCCTGTAACAATTTTTCTGCGGTTGAGATTTCCGACGTTGTTGTCTGAATTGGAGTTGGGGCTGGCTCGTGGGTTGACGCTATATCTTTCGGCTTTTGCGGCGTGGCTTGCGGGATGGATGAGGTAGGGAAAGGGACTGCGCGGCGTCGTTCCTCGCGCTTGGCTCGTAGTGTGCCTAACGGTGTCTCTACTGGTGGTGGGTTGGATTGTGATTGCGTAGGTTGTTTGTGTTTGGACGTGAGGTGTGTGGAGAGCCAGCTATAGCTGAGTGTGAGAAATTCCAGGTTGGCGAGGCGTCGTGCCGCAATGTCGATGGGCAAGAGGAGGGCCGCGAGGGTAAGGAGGAGGAAGACAATGGAGAACGAGGCCCATACGGGCGCGAGGTTTGGCGAAAAGGCTGCGTCTGTGTTGTTTGCGGTCAGCAGTGAGCCGCCGCCATTTTGGGCGAGGAGCGTGAGAAAGCGGGTATTGGTTCCTGACGCGCGGAACTCTGGTGAATAGGGGACGACGAGGCCCGTTGTGGTGGTCAGTCCGCCCGCCCCATTTTGTGTGCTGTGCCAGAGGACTTGCAGGATATATGAGCCGACCTGTGACGTGGGGAAGTTGCCTTCCCAACGTTCAGGAGCCGTTGGTTGCAAGGTGACGGTTTGTTGTGAGAGATCGGGGGCGATGATGCGTACCTGTACCTGTCCACCCGCACTCGTGTTTTGTGGGACATCGACGATGAGATGTCCAGCGTCGCCAACGATGCTCCCGTTGACGTTTAAGGAACTATCGGGGGCGGGAATCGTCCAGGTGACAAGGTTTGCCCACCAGCGCGCGGCATCGCTCCACGTGAGCCAGTTTGTGGTCCAGAGTCCGGCTGAGTCGCTTGTCCAGGCGGCGACACGCCCAAGCCCGTATTGCCAGGCGGCAAGTACGGGGTCGTCGAGATGGCTAACGAGAACGAGCTGGGCCGCCTCTTTAGGTGTTGTCGCAACGTAGCCTTGCAGACTGGGAAATGCGTGTAAGCCTGTAAGGATGGGGTGCGCGCTTACGATGGCCGGCACGAACGGTTCATTGATTGTTGCGCGGCGGGTTGCCTGTTGCGTCTCCTTTAAGAGTATTTCTGGGATTGCCTGGGCATTATTCGCGGAATAACAACGCCCTTGTCCCCAACTGGCTATGTCGTACATGGTTCCAAAGTCGTGTGCCCCATTGAAGTTTGTGGCGACGGTTGACACAGTGATGTGTTCTTTCGCCATTTTAAGTATCTGTGGTGCATAGTTGTCCTGGGTATCGCCGTCTCCTAGCAAGATAACG
>Ga0123336_10001446_pt1 | contig 21760 bp, 13 predicted proteins | sample SSSSmetaG_FD_96466 | JGI IMG/M metagenome (GOLD analysis project Ga0123336, IMG submission 96466) | Glacier valley bacterial and archeal communities from Borup Fiord, Nunavut, Canada, to study Microbial Dark Matter (Phase II) - ​SSSS metaG | ecosystem: Environmental > Aquatic > Freshwater > Ice... | reverse complement strand
TTTCCCGCATGAAGAAGAGTAGGGCATTCTATCGCTTTCTCTCCGCGCGCCGCCGGATGATATGATGAACCTCAATCGCAACTGAACTTTTTGGGGAGATATGGCGGTATCATCCATGCGGTGTTTGGTGAAGACCGCTTCGCGGCGACCGCCTAGGCGAACACCCGAACTCCTCGTCTTTGCCGCCCATTTATATACTCCAAAATTTGTTTGCATTGCAAAACACCCGGTAAACCGTTAAAAATTTGATGACTACTGAAGCGAAAATGGTCAGGCCGACAAAGCGGAATGACAGTATATGACGGAGAACACTTCAGCCTTTTGGCCGTCTCCCCAGCAAAACCTGATCTGGTCGCAAAATGGCGCGGCCTGGAACGCGGTTGCACTAGTACTTTTTGAGGGTGTTACTAGCGAACAACATTTGCGTATATCTCTCGAAAAGCTGATAACTCGTTATGAGGTCCTGCGAACCGTATTTCGCGCCAGCCCCGGCATGAAAATTCCGTTTCAGGTTATCCTCCCTTCCGCGCCGCCCGCTTGGGAGGTTGTGTCCGGAGATCCCACAGCGTTTCAACAGGAATTGACGCGCCCGTTCGATCTCGAAAACGGTCCGCTGGTCCATGCCTCGTTTTTCCCCGCCGCTTTCCCTGCCGCGGAAAATCAAACCCGCTCCGCCCTCCTCCTCACCCTGCCCGCCCTCTTAAGCGATGGCGATTCGCTCCTGGTACTGGTCAAGGAGCTGGAAAGCCTCTATCACGGGCGCGAACTCGAGGCCCCCGGCCTTCCCTACACCCAATTCGCGCAATGGCAAACCGACCTGCTCGAATCGACCGACGAAAACGCCCAGGCCGCCAAAGCTTTCTGGAGCAAACAGCCCGCCGCCCCCCTGGTCTTTCCCGATGTGTCCCCCGGTGTGTTCCCCGGTGTCCGGCCCGCTGAAGGCACCTTTCAGCCCGCCTCATTCGCGGTCGACCTCAATGTGGACGCCAGTGCCGATCAGTTCCTCGCCGCCTGGCAATCTCTCCTGTGGCGTCTCACCGGTCAAGCCCAGTTCGACACCAGCGTATGGTTCAACGGCCGTGAATACGATGAACTGAAAAACGCTCCCGGCCTCATCGGAAAATTCCTTCCCATCCCCGCCCGGTTCGATGGAGAATTCCGTTTCTCCGAAATCGTCTCCCAGGCAAGAGCCGCGCAGGATAGGGCCGCCGAGTGGCAGGAATATTTCACCCGCACCGGCGAATCTTCCGCCGCCTTCGAATACCGCGCTCCCCAACAGCCCGGCGCTTTTTCCCTTGCGCACCACGAAGTTTGCACCGAACGGTTCACCATCAAACTGATCGTCCAGGGCCCCCGGCTTACCTTTCAATATGATGCCGCCCGCTTCTCTCCTGAAACGGTTGCGCGCTGGGCTGCACATTATCAGGTGCTGCTGCTCGAAACCCTGGCTCACCCTGAAACACCGGTCGCCCGTCTGCCCCTGCTTTCGAGCGATGAAAAGCGGCTCATCTTAGAGGATTGGAACCGCACCGCTGCCGAATACCCCCGCGATCTGTGCCTTCACCAGCTCTTCGAACTGCAAGTGGAGCGAACCCCGCATTCCCCCGCTGTGCGCTGCGGCGAATCTGTCTTTTCTTATTCCCAGTTGAACGAAGAAGCCAATCGCCTGGCTCATTCCCTGCGCCGCTTGGGCGTCGGTCCCGATTCCCTGGTCGGCCTCTGTCTTGAACGCGGCGTTCCCATGATGGTCGCCGTGCTCGGAATCCTGAAAGCCGGTGGCGCTTACGTTCCCGTCAATGCCGATAATCCGAAAGCCCGGCTCGCTCACCAGCTGACCGGTGTCGCCGCCATCGTCACCGAAGAGAAACTGGCCGCCTTCCTGCCCGAAATCAACGCCCCGCAAGTAACGATCAATGCCGATCGGCAAAGCGAACCGGCCTCCAATCCCGAACCCGTCGCCAAGCCCGACAATCTGATCTACGTCATATTTACATCCGGCTCCACGGGCCTGCCGAAAGGCGTCGGCGTGCGCCATCGCAACCTGGTCAACTACGCCTGGTGCCTGATGCAGCGCCTGCCCGGCGAACAATTGAATTTCGCCACCGTCTCCACCCTCGCCGCGGATCTGGGCAACACCTGCATCTTTCCGTCGCTCATTTCCGGCGGCTGCCTGCACATCGTTCCGCAGGACGTGGCCGCCGATAGCCGCCTGTTCGCCCAATACCAACAGCAGCATCCCCTCGATGTACTGAAAATTGTGCCCTCCCATCTGGCCGCGCTTCTCGAGACCGAAGATGGCCGCGGCCTGCTGCCCCGCAAGCACCTCATCACCGGCGGCGAACCGCTCACCTGGCGCCTGGTCGAGCGCGTCCGCCAACTTGGCGCCACCTGCGAAATCTGGAACCATTACGGCCCCACGGAAACCACAGTCGGCTCCCTCATGCTGCGCCTGAAAGATTTTTCCGGGCCCGTCATTCCCATTGGCCGGCCCCTCTCTAACACCCAGGTCTATATCTTCGATTCCCTCCGCCAACCTGTCCCCATCGGCGTCACCGGTGAACTCTATATCGGTGGCGATGGCGTCACTGCGGGCTACCTGAATCAACCCGAATTGACCGCGGAACGCTTCACCGGCGGCCTCTATCGCACCGGCGATCTGGCTCGCTTCAGCGCCGACGGCAACGTGGAATTCCTGGGCCGCGGCGACGATCAGGTGAAAATTCGCGGCTATCGCATTGAGCTGGGTGAAATCGAAGCCACGCTCTCGCGCTTCTCCGGTGTCAAACAGGCTGTCGTGATCGCTCGTCCCGACGAGACTGGCGGCCACCGCTTGCTGGCCTACGCCGTCGCGCCTTCCCAACAAGACCCCGAACCCCTGCGCGCTTACCTGAAAGAGCAGCTCCCGCCTTACATGGTCCCCGGCGCCGTGCTGCTGCTCCCCAAAATTCCGCTCACGCCTAACGGCAAGATCGATCGCGCCAATCTGCCCGAACCCGAACAGGTCCAGGCCCGCGTTTACACCGCTCCCCGCACCGAAACCGAACGCGCCGTCGCCAATATCTGGGCTGAAGTATTCCGCCGCGATCGCATCGGCGTCGAAGACAACTTCTTCGATATCGGCGGCCATTCGCTGCTTGCCACCCAGGTCATTTCGCGCGTCCGCGAACATTTCCATGTCCAGCTCGATATGGCCGTGCTTTTCAACCAGCCCACCATTGCCGGCGTCAGCCAGGCAATCGATGCGGCTTCTCTCGAATCCGACGATCTGGCAATTGTGCCGGTATCGCGTGAAGTTTATCGGCCCAGGGGACGATAGTCGATTAAGAACATGGATTCGTCTAGTCATCTGGCCTCGCAAAATCTCGACAGCTCTTCCGCCACGCCCGAAGATTCTTTTGTCTTCCCCGTAACGTTCGCCCAACAGCGGATGTGGTTCCTGAATCGCCTGCAGCCGGGCAGTTCGTTCTATAACAGCCCGTGGTCGTTGCGTCTCGCCGGGCCGCTGCACGTGGAAGCGCTCGAACGAAGCCTCGGGGAAATCCTGCGGCGCCATGAAATCCTTCGCACCACCTTTGCCGTTCAGGATGGCGAACCCGTTCAAGTCGTCGCTCCCTGGACCAACTTCTCCCTTCCCCTCATCGATTTAACCGGCCACGCCGAACCCGAAGCGGAAGCCAGACGTATCGCCGTGGAAGAAACCCGCCGCGTGATGGACCTCGAACAAGGTCCTCTCATGCGCGCCAAGCTCGTCCGCATCGGGCCCGAAGATCACGTCCTGCTCATCCTCATCCATCACATCCTGTTCGATGGCTGGTCCCGCCGCATCCTTTCCGGCGAAATGGTCGAACTCTACGACGCCTTCTCCACCGGTAAGCCCTCACCCCTGCCCGATCTCGCGCTCCAATATGGCGATTTCGCCGTCTGGCAGCGCAAATTCCTCACCAGTACCCAAACTGACAAGCAGCTCAATTTCTGGAAGCGCCGCCTGGAAGGAGCGCCTCTTGTTCTTGAGCTTCCCATCGATAACCCGCGCCCCGCCCTTGCCACCTACCGAGGCGCGCGCCACTCTTTCCTCCTCCCCCTGTCCCTGCTCGAGCAGCTTCGCGAACTGAGCCGCGCCGAAAGCGTCACGCTTTTCATGACGCTTCTGGCCACGTTCAACATCATGCTGTCGCGCTACACGGCTCAGGAACATATCCTCGTCGGCACGCCCGTCGCCGGCCGCAATCGCCTTGAAATCGAAAAGCTCATCGGCCTCTTCATCAATTCGCTGCCCTTCGCACCAACCTCTCGGGCGACCCTCTCTTTCGCGATCTGCTCGCCCAGGTTCGCGAAACCACTCTCTCCGCCTACGCCAATCAGGACCTGCCCTTCGAACGCCTGGTGGAAGATCTCGGCACCGAGCGCGATCTTAGCCGCAACCCGGTCTTCCAGGTCATGCTCATCCTGCAAAACATCCCGGGCGCCACAAAGCGGCTTTCAAATTTACATACGTCTGTATTTACGGATGGCGCGGAAACTTCCAAGATGGATCTGCTCCTCTTCGCCATCGAACGCTCCGAGGGCCTCGACCTCACCTTCGAATACAACACCGATCTGTTCGAAGAGCGCACCATTGCCGCCATGGAAGGCCATTTCCGCGCCCTCCTCGAAGCCGTTGCGCAAGACCCCGCCCGGCGTATCAGCCAGTTCCCCATGGTCTCGCCGGAAGAGCGCGAAAAACTGCTGGTGGCCTGGAATGACACCGCCATGCAATATCCGCGCGAATCTTCGCTTGTTGCTCTGTTCGAACAACAAGTCGAGCGGACCCCGAAAAGCAACGCTCTCATTTGCGGTGGCCGCACGCTCACTTACCGCGAACTCAATGAGCGGGCCAATCAAGTGGCCCGTGTTCTCGTAAAACGCGGCGCGCAGGCGGAAACGCTCGTCGCCATCTGCATGGACCGCACGCCGGAAATGCTCATCGGGCTTCTCGGAATCATGAAAGCAGGCGCCGCTTACCTGCCCCTCGATCCCGAATACCCGCAAGACCGCCTGGCTTATATCCTTGAAGACGCGCAAGCCCCCGTACTCCTCACCCGCACCAGCCTGCGCGAACTGCTGCCGGAATTTTCAGGCTCCACGCTCCTGATCGACGCCGAGCGCGAGCTCATCGCCGCCCAACCGAAAGAGAATCTTTCCCTCTCCACCGGCGGCGAACGTACTGCCTACGTGCTCTATACTTCCGGCTCCACCGGCAAGCCGAAAGGCGTACAACTCACGCAGGGCAACCTGGTCAATTTCCTTACCAGCATGCGCCAGCGGCCCGGGCTCACCGCCGCCGATACGCTGCTGGCTGTCACCACGCTTTCCTTCGATATCGCGGGCCTCGAACTCTATCTGCCCTTGATTACCGGCGCTGCCATCGTCCTGGCTTCGCGAGACCAGGCGCGCGATCCCCAGGAGCTCATCGGCCTGATGGACCGCTGGAAAGTCACCGTCCTCCAAGCCACTCCCATCACCTGGTGGATGCTGCTCGAAGCCGGCTGGAAAGGCAACCCGCGCCTGAAAGCTCTCTGCGGCGGTGAAGCCCTCCCCGGCGATCTAGCCGCCCAACTCATCGACCGCTGCGCCGAATTGTGGAACATGTACGGCCCCACGGAAACCACCATCTGGTCGTCCATTTTCAAAGTCGACAGCAAGCCCTCGGGCGTTGTCTCCATTGGCCGCCCCATCGGCAACACCACCATGTATGTGCTCGATGCCAGGGGCGAACTTCAGCCCCCCGGCGTGCCCGGAGAGCTCTATATCGGTGGCGATGGCGTCGGCCGGGGCTATTGGAAACGGCCCGAATTAACCGCTGAAAAGTTTTTGCTCGATCCCTTCCGCCAGCCCTTCCATCAAGACAGCCGCATGTATCGCACCGGAGATCTGGCCCGCTTCCTGCCCGATGGCAACCTGCAATACATCAGCCGCGCGGATTTCCAGGTCAAGCTCCGCGGCTTCCGCATTGAGCTCGGAGAGATTGAATCGGTCATCGATAAACACGCTCTTGTCGGTCAAAGCGTAGTCACGCTGCGCGAAGATGAACCCGGCCGCCAGCGCCTGGTCGCCTATATCGTTCCCTCGACCCATATAGAAGAAAAGGGTGCCGGCGAAGGTGACGTTTCGCTCGCCCGCGAGCAGGTCTCCCAATGGGCCATGACCTGGGACGCGTCCTATAGCGAAGGCCGCAACGTCGAAGATTCCACGCTCAATCTTTCCGGCTGGAACAGCAGCTACACCCACCAGCCCATCCCCGTCGCCGAAATGCGTTCCTGGATCGATTCCACCGTCGAACGCATCCTTGCTCTTCACCCCCACTCCATTTGGGAAATCGGCTGCGGCACCGGCCTGCTGCTCTTCCGCGTAGCCAAACATGTGGCCCGCTATCACGGTACCGATGTCTCTCCCGCCGCCATCGCGTTCCTTCGCCAGCAACTGCAAAAGCCCGCTCTTCACCTGCCCCAGGTCTCGCTCGAACAGCGCCCCGCGCACGAACCCGGCTCCGGCCTGCCCGGCGAGCGCTTCAGCCTCGTCGTCATCAATTCCGTCGTTCAATACTTCCCGAATATCGATTACCTGGTCCAGGTTCTCACCGGCATTGTCGATTCCATCGGCCCCGAAGGAGCCATCTTCCTAGGCGACATCCGTAACCTGCGGCTCCTCAAAGAATTCCGCACCTCGGTCCAGTGGTTCCAATCGCCCGATTCCGTCACCGCCGCCCAACTCAAACAGCGTGTCGCGTTGGAAATGCAGCAGGAAGGCGAACTGGTCATCGATCCCGCTTTCTTCTTCGCCTTGCGCAAAGCCATCCCCCGTATCTCGCGCGTTGAAATTCAACTCAAACGCGGCTTGGCGCGCAATGAAATGACAGGCTTCCGCTATGATGTGACTCTTCATATCGGCAAGCCCGCCGCCTCTTCCATCTCTCCGGCCGCGCTCGATTGGAGCAAGCTGCCTTTCACCCCGCAATCGCTCAGCGAAATGCTTAGCGAAACGCGGCCCGAAACCCTAGCCATCACGCGCGTGCCCGATGCCCGCCTGGTGCCTGAAGTGGCTATGCTGCGCCTGCTCGAAAAAGAAGACGGCGCCTTGCCCATGAGCGAATTGCGCGCCCGCTTGAACCAGCAGCCGCACCCCGCGGGCATTGAACCCGAAGACCTCTGGGCTCTCGAACAAACTCTCCCCTATCGCCTGGAAATCAGGCCTTCGGCCACCGGCGAAGGCACCTTCGACGTGCTGTTCCGCCGCACCGCCCCGGATGGCAGCCTCCCGGACGATGTCAACGTGAAATTCCCCGGCGAATCCGATACCGCCCGCCCCTGGGAAAATTACGCCAACAATCCCCTGCGCCAGCGGCTCACCGCGTCACTCGTCCCACAGGTGCGGGATTGGGTCACCGGCAAGCTGCCCGATTACATGGTGCCTTCCGCCTTCGTGCTGCTGGATGCGGTCCCCCTCACCGCCAATGGCAAAATCGATCGCCGCGCTTTACCGAATCCCGATTACGGCTTCTCCGAAACAGTGGCCGAGTATGTCGAGCCCGCAACGCCCACCGAAAAGGCCATTGCCGCCATCTGGTCTGAGATGCTCAAGCTGGAACGCGTCGGCATTCACGACAATTTCTTCGATCTCGGCGGCCACTCGCTCCTCGCCGTCCAGGTCTTTGCCCGCATCGAAAAAATCACCGGCAAGAAGCTCACGCTCGACATCCTGTTCCGTTCCCCCACCATCGCGCAGATCGCCACCGCTCTGGCTGAAGACAAGCCGGCGACGCCCCTTGAAACTTCCATCCGCGCCGTCCGCACCCAGGGAACGAAGCCGCCCATTTATGCGGCCCACGGCATCGGAGGAACGGTACTCACCTTCCGCGGCATCGTTGCCAACCTGGAACCCGATCAGCCCTTCTATGCTCTCGAAGCCTTCGGGAACGATCGCGCCTGGACGTGCCTCGAAGAACTCGCAGCGCTCTATGTCGCCGATATTCTTGCCTTCCAGCCCGCGGGACCGTATCACCTGATCGGCTCTTCCTTCGGCGGCATGGTGGTCTTTGAAATGGCCCGCCAGCTTCATGCGCAAGGCCACGAAGTCGGCCTGGTGGGCATGCTCGATAGCGGCAACATGGGCCGCAGAAACCTGTGGACCCGCAAAGAGCGCATCAACGATCAAGCGCGCTTCTTCAATCGCCGCACGCTCATGCATCTGCGGCGATTTAAAGACCGGAAACTCCACGAATGGCCGCGCTATGCCGTCGGCCGCCTGCTCGCCGTCGGTCGCCTCATGCACTCCAGCGCCTGGCGCTTCATGTACAAATTTTATAAGGCGCCCAACAAGCTGCCCGGGCCGCTGCTGAATATGAAGCGCGTCTACCAAGCGGCGGGCTTGAGCTACATCCCCAAAAAGTACGCAGGTGGCATCACGCTCTTCTTCGCGCAGGAACCGGACCGTCCCAAAGCCCGCGAAACGCTCCTCGGCTGGGATGGCTGGACAGAAAAGGGAGTCGAACTAATCGACGTCCCCGGCGATCACAACTCCATGGTTCAGGAACCAAACGCCAAGGTCCTAGCCGCCGCCCTCACCAAGTGCCTGGCCCGCTACGCAAAGGCTTTTGCAGCCAAAACTTAAAGCGCGTCAACCCCTGTTAAACTTGCCGCATTCCACCGTCCTCACCCAGCGGCAGTCACGAATTTCTCAACAATTTGTTTGCAGTCCCACGCTTCCCGCAAAGCCATGAACACGTCGCCGGTTGCAGACAGCGGTTTTCCCGACTCCTTAGCATCTCGATGCAGGCCATGCGCCGGATCGGGCTGACCGAGATCCTTACTAACGACCGGCATTTTGAGCAGGAAGGATTCCGGGCCTTGTTCCGGTCCTGAAACAAGATGCTGAGCACCCCCGTGCCAGCCCCCAGTCACAGCCCCCTCCTCCAATCCCTTCAACAACTTACCCACTATACCCTCAACTCACGGTGTACCTTTCTCTAAAGGACACCCACACATGCACACCGGCATTTCAATCAAAATTGGCTTCGTTTCGGAAAACAACACTTTCCCCCCAAACTCCCCAAAAATGACCGCATCCAAACATTCATATTTTCATACGTACGCACGCCTCTCACTTCACCACTGCACAATCCCCCATTCCCCCCGATAATAAATAGCTGAAACCATGGAACAAATCACGGCGGGGTTTCATCTCTCCCCGCAACAAAAGCTCCTCTCGCACACCCCTTCGCTCGAACGCGCTGAACTCGTCCTGCTCCTCGAAGGTTCCCTCGATCCCGCGCGCCTGCACAACGCCCTCCAGCAGCTTGCGGAACATCACGAAATCCTCCGCACCACTTACCCGCGCAGCACCGGCATGCTGGCCCCGTTTCAGGTGGTGAACACGGCCCCCGAAATGGAAACCTCCCTCCAATCCGCGGGGCCCGATCGCCACACCCTCACCGTCCATCTCCCCGCTCTCAGCGCCGATTTGGCTTCGTTCCCTCATTTATTTCACGACCTCGTTTCCCTCTACGCCGGCCGCCCGCTCGCCGAAACTCTCCAATACGCCGATTACTCCGAATGGCACAACGAGCTCCTGCAAAAGACTGACGCCGAAGCCCTGGCCGGCAAGAACTATTGGGCTGAGCGGGATCGCCCCGGCATCCCGCCGCTGCTGCTGCCTTTTCAGAAAACACAGGCCAGCGCCACTCGCGAATCCATCGCCATCGCCCTCCCGGACGCCCCGCCCGATACCCTGCTCGCCGCCTGGCAAATCCTGCTCTGGCGTCTCACCGGCCAAACCGAAGTAGTGATCGGCCGCGTCATTGAAGGGCGCAATCACGATGAGTTTGCGACCGGCATCGGCCTCTATGCCAAGACCGTTCCCGAATACGTCAATTTCGCCGGCAGCCCCTCCTTCGCCGAGGTCATCGCGCTCACCGAACGCTCCCGTGGCGAGACCGCTCTCTGGGAAGATTACCTTCCCCTCGCACCTCAAGCGAACGCGCTAACCGTCGGTTTCCGCTTCGAAGAAAAGCCTGCTCTGCAACTCGCCGGCGACGTCGCCTTCAGCATCACGCGCCGCTCTGCTTACACGCCCTTCGCCATCGAACTGCGCTGCTCCCCCGGCGCCGCCGAACTGGTCTACGATCCCGCGCAGTTCACCCAAGTGGACATGCTCCGCCTTGGTCGCCGCCTGGCTCTTCTCCTCACAGCAGACCCGCAAACTCCCGCCTCCGCGCTCCCCCTCATGGATCAGGAAGAGCGCACCCGCATCCTCACCGAATTCAACCGCACCAACGCCGAACCCGCGCCCCAGGAATGTTTCCACCAGCTTTTCGAAACTCAGGCCGCGAAGACTCCCCACGCCCCCGCGCTGCGATTCGAAACGACAGAACTCACTTACGCCGAACTCAACGCCCGCGCGAACCGCATCGCCCACGGCTTGCGCGCCCGGGGCATCGAAGCAAATGTGCCCGTGGGTCTGCTCATGGAACGCTCCGCCGATATGATCGTTGCGCTGCTCGGCATCCTGAAAGCGGGTGGCTGCTATGTGCCGCTGCTTCCCGATTACCCGAAGGCGCGAGTGGATCGGCAGATAGCCGAAACCGGCGCGGCCGTCGTTCTCACGCAAGCCAATCTCGCGGAAATTTCTCTAAACCAGCCGTCCGAAAATCCGCCGCTCAACACCACGCCCGAAGATCTGGTTTACATCATCTATACGTCCGGCTCCACCGGCAATCCCAAAGGTGTCGCCGTCACGCACGCCAATCTGGTCCATTACAGCAGCTTCATCGTGAAGCGCTTGGGCGCGGCGAGTTTAGGCACCGTGCAAGGTTGGAATTTCGCTACCGTCTCCACCCTCAGTGCCGACCTCGGCAACACCTCCATCTTTCCCGCGCTCCTCTCCGGCGGCTGCCTCAACGTGATCGGTTTTGAAACATCCATGAACGCCGAACTCTACGCGGCCACGCACCCGGTGGACGTTCTCAAAATCACGCCCTCTCACCTCACCACTCTTCTCGATGCCGCAGGCGCCGCCGTCCTCCCCCGCAAGTTCCTCATCTCCGGCGGCGAAGCGCTCAGCTTTGCCCTCCTCAATCGGATTCGCGAAGCAGGCACCTGCCAGGTCATCAATCATTACGGCCCCACCGAAGCCACCGTCGGCTGCTGCACCTTCGACACCGCAACCGATGTCACCGAGTATCAGCCCGCAACCGTCCCCATCGGCCGCCCCATCGACCACGATGAGGTTTACATCCTCGATACGCACCTCGAACCCGTGCCCGTCGGTACCGGTGGCGAGTTATGCATCGGCGGCGCAGGCATCGCTCGCGGCTATTTCAATCAGCCCGAACAGACCGCCGAACGTTTTGTCGCGAATCCGTTCCGCCCCGGCACACACATGTACCGCACCGGCGACTTGGCCCGCTTCCTACCAACCGGCGATGTCGAATTCCTCGGCCGCATCGATCAGCAAATCAAGATCCGCGGCTTCCGTGTCGAGCCCGCCGAAATCGAAGCCGCCCTCTGCCGCCATCCCGCCATCCGCCAGGCCGCCGTCATCCCCAATGAAGAGAAGGTGCTAGTCGCCTACGTCATCGGGACCAAGAAGCTGCAACCCGCCGAATGGCGCGCCTTCTTGAGCGACCATCTTCCGGAATACATGCTGCCCTCCCGCCTGGTGCATATCGAAAGCCTGCCGCTCACCCCGAACGGCAAAGTGGATACACGCGCTCTGGCTGCGTTAAGCACCAGCGACCCCGAACCCGCGCACGAATTCACCGGCCCCCGCAATCCCGAGGAAGAAAAGATGGCCGCCATCTGGGCTGAAATTCTGAAGCTTCCGCGCGTCGGCATCCATGACAACTTCTTTGAGCTGGGTGGCCACTCGCTGCTCGCCACCCAAATCATTGCGCGCGTCCGCAACGCCTTCCAAGTACAACTGCCGCTTCACAGCTTTCTGCAAACTCCCACCATCGCCGAAGTAACCGCCAAACTTCCCAATTACCCGGCTATAGAAAATGAAGAAGACACACTGGCGCGCCTGCTCCTCGAACTCGATGGCATCTCTGAAGAGGAGGCGCAGATCCTGTTAGCAACCGAAAACAAAAGTTCCTAAATCTGGACCACTTGCCCGGCAGGCAGGCTGCCGTCCAGGCGCAGCACAATGCTCGCGGCAATCTCTTCGGGCGCGCACTTCACTTGCACCGATGGTGTCGCCGTCATATCTGTATCCAGCTTCGGCGGACGAACCACCAGAAACCGCACTTTCGGATTCTGCTTCGCCGCCACACGCGTCAGGCCTTCCACGGCGCACTTCAGCGCCACATAGTGGGGAAACTCTTTTGGGTTCGTTTCCACATAAATGGAAGACACCATCACCAGGCATCCTTCGGCGCGCGTCAGTGTTCCCAGAAACGCGGCCATCGGCAGCGTGGTCATGGTCAGGCCTTGCGTCACATAGGCGTTAATGCGGCTGGCCGAAGCTTCTTCCACTACATAGGGCAGGGGAGCGGGGCAGGCGTTGCAGATCAGGTAATCCACCTGCGCCAACTCTTCCCGAAGCTTGGCCCAGAAATCCGGGTCCAGCGCATCGCCGGGAACGGGGATGAAATTGGGGGCAAGCTGCCGCGCCAGTTCCATCGCGTCGCTGGAGCTTCGCTGGAAAATGCCATGCACGCGGCAGCCTTGCAGTATGAGGGCTCGTGAGATGGCCGCTCCCAAACCGCGGCTTGCTCCCACCACCACGGCCACCTTGCCTTGCAGGTTGGTCGAAGCTGGCAGCAGCGTTTCGGTAAGCCGGTTCGACCCCGTCTCGCGCGCCGGCCGCAGCAGCGTGCGGGTCTCGCCTTCCGCGACGATGGCCGCACCCAGCAGCAGCTGCACGGAGGTGCGCAGCAGGTTCATCGAGTTCAACGAACGGATCTCCGTTCGATAGGTCAAAGGCACGCCGATGCTTTTCACGGCAGGCGGGAAGGCAAGCGAGAGCCTGAAGAAGAGTGCTCGCGCTCCGGGTACTTCCATGCCCACGAAGTAGCTGCTCCAGGCCATCGCGGCGCCGGGCAGCGCGAAGCGGCCGGCTCCGAAGCGAGCCAGAATTTGCAGCAGAGCTTCTCGCTCGGGAGAGTAAGTGCCGGACACTTTGTCTCCACTTACTAACTCAGGCATCGCCGCTTCGGTCAACTTTACTGAAGCTTCAGGCCATGTCACCGAAGCTTCTTCCCCCGCTTCGAACGCAGCTTGAATCGACACCAGTTTGCGGCTGCCGTCGTAGAGTACAGAGCCCAGTACAGAGCCCGAATCGGTTACCCGAAGCTGGTAATCGACACCGGTAAACATAGGGCCCTGAAAGTCGGCCGTAAGCTCTGCCAAGCGTTGCCCGGCTCGTTCCGGCATTGCGCCCAAACAGGCCAGCGCCCCTAGAATGCCGAACACAACCGGCTCGCCATAAGGGGTCGCCCGCGCGTATTCCGCGTTCAGGTGAAGCGGGTTCCGGTCATGGCTTGCCAGCGCAAACAGGCGCAAGTCTTCCGGAGTGTAGCGAACCGTCATCAGCGTTTAAGCCGCTGTCTTCGCCGCCAGCACTTCGCGGATTTCTTCCACGCTGTTCATCTCCATAATCTCGGGGACGGTGAACTTCACGTCGAAGCGCTCCTCAATGGCGGCGATCAGATTCACATGGGCCAGGCTGTCCCATTCCGGCACGTCTTCGAATGTGGAGATGCTGCTCAACTGCAAATCGTCTCTCTGCAGAACCTCGCGGAAGACTGCTTCCAGCGGGTCGTCACCTAAAGCCATACCGGCGATCCTAGCATGTCGTTACTTCCGCCCAAGCGGGAAACTCAAGCGCCGCGTACTCAATCGGCAGGCGGAACAGACCGCTCCCGAGCGGCTCAAATCCGAACTTCGGATACAAGCCCGCCACCTGGCTGTTCTTCGCGGTGGGGAGGTATTCGCCGATCGCCTCCGTCGCTCCGTCTGCGGCGGCATGGCGCAGCAGCGCGGTCAGCATCACGTCTTCCACGCGCCGCCCCAGCACTCGGCAGCTCAACAGCCACTGATCGATCCGGTAGCTGCCGCCTTCGCGGATCGCCACCAGAATGCCGCTGATGCCGTTGTCGCCGAAGCGGTCATAGAGCCGCATGAACTGCGTGTACACCTGCGGATCGCCGATGAGCTGTTCCACATCGGCCGTCGAGACGCGCCGCGTGGTGAGGTTGAACTGATTGGTCTTATTGATCAGTTGCACGATGCGCGGCAGGTTGGCGCGGTCGAACGGCTTCAGCTCGATCCGCATGGCAAGCCCGGCCAGGAAGTCTTCCATGTTGGCGCTCGAAGTTTGCAGCGCCTGCCGCTGTGCATTTTCGCGGTAGCTCTCCGCTCGCTTCCGGTCCTCGCCGGTCAGCGTCACGGATTCGAAGAGCAGCGTGCGGTGCAGCGCGGTGGCATACAGCGCGGGGTCGGCCGGCATTTCGGGCACGGCCACGTCCGGCAATTCGGCGCGCACGCGGGCGCGCTCCACAGGATGATCGTCGATGAAGACCAAGCTCTCGATGCCCAATTGCAAGGTGCTGGCGATGGTGCGCAGGTTGTCCGGCTTCGAATTCCAGTTGGCCAGAAAGACCGCGAAGTCTTCCACCTTGAGCAGCATCTCCGGATGCTGGCGAAAGGGCTCCAAAGCGTCTTCCGGATTGTTCTTCGAGCACACCGCAAGAGGAATTCCGCGATCGCGAAGCCCCAGAAGATAGCGCTGGAAGGAGAGGTAGGCTTCACCTTCCGCGGTGCCGCCCAGGCGGATGCCTTCGACGCCGTCTTCCCCGATAGTGCCGCCCCAAAGCGTGCCATCCAGATCGAGCACCGCGCACTTCGACGTCAGGCCGCACACCGCCCGCAGCAGCGCGGTTTGATGGCGAGCCAGCAAGGGCAGCGCTTCCGGATGCGGGTATTGCTTGGCCGCGATCCATTGCGCGGGGTCGCTCCACCGCTGCTTGCCGTAGAGGCCGGCCAGCTGATCCACATCCAGAATCGCGACGCCGGAATCGGCCAGCTCCTCGTTCAGGCGACGCAGCACACGCGCGCGCCCTTCGGGCAGAATCGCCGAAAGGTTGCCCAGCGCGCTGACTTCCGGAACCTCGAAATTATGCTGGATCACGGTGGCGCCCCACCGCGATGAGCAGCTTTCCCACAAGGTGCGCAGGCCTGAGATTCCCGGCGAAGCTCCTTCTTCGGGAAGCGCGAGCGACCGCCAGTCTGTCGCCAGGATCACGATTTCCGGCCGAAACGCCGACACGTCGGACTCCGGGTCTAGGATCTCCTGCCGGTACTGATCGTACTGGCCGACATGGATCTCAAGATCGATGCCCGCGGCAAAGGCTACAGGCCTGAGGACGGGTGCCCAGAACTGCAGCGAACCGGTGCCGAGCAGCGCAAGCCGTTTGCGGATGCGCGCCGGAGGCATCCCGGCACGCTTCAGAAGCTGATCGGCAAGCGTGAGCGATTTCCGGGTCTCGGCGCACTCGATGCCCTCATGCAACTGCCGCCAGGCTTGTTCACCCGAACGGAGCCGGTTTCGCGCACAGGCCAGCAGGCGCATGGCGCGCCGTTCGCCCCAATCCACATCGGGCAGCGCTTCGAACAGTGCGGCCGCTTCACCGTACTGCTTGCCGCTTTCCAAGATACTGGCGGTAAGCCATGTTCCCGCAGGCGTTGCGACCTTGAGGAGTGCCGCTTCACCAGGCTCTGCTGAGACCAAATCGCGTGCCAGCCGCGAGAGCGCTTCGAGAACTTGCAGGGAATACGTTGCCCCATGCCGGTTCAGCAGATCTTCAAGTAGCGCGCGCCGCTCACCGGCCTGTTCGACTTCGCGGGCCTTGGCGATTCCTATCAGAAGCGGATCGAGTTCGCTCACCAGCGGTTCAATCCCTGAGCCGTGACCAGCTCCACCAGCGGCGTATCGGGAGAAGCAATCAAGGCTCCCAGCAGCTGGAAGAAATCCCGCTTCATGCGCAGGATTGTCTCTTCGCGAAATTGCGCGGTGCCGTATTCGAAGTAGCATTCCTCGCCCGTGGACGATTCGATTTCAAGAGCCAGATCGAACTTCGCGGAGCCGGTATCGACGTATTCGGCCCGGCCTGCTTGCACACCATCAAGCCGCAGGGCCGGATGCGGCTGCTTGGGTGCGCGGAAGTTCACCTGGGTTAAGGTGGGACGGCTGGGGTCGCGGGATGGCTGTACTGCTTCCACTACTTTGCCAAAAGTCAGGTCGGAATGCGTCACGGCTTCCCAGAGTACAAGGTCCACCAGCTTCAGCAGTTCGCGGAAGCTGCAGCCGCCGGAGAAGCGGGTGCGCAAGGCGACGGTGTTGACGAAATAGCCGATCAGTTGCGTCAAGCCCGGCCAGCGCGGATTGAGCGGGGCGAAGGGTGAACTGACACAGAGATCGGTCAGGCCTAGTTGGCAATACAGGAACACGTTGAAGGCGCTGAACAGGCCTCGGTAGGCGGTGGTTTTGGCCTCGCGGAAGAAGTGGTTGGCCGCGCTTAGCAGATCGGGCGGCATGGAGAAGTAGTGCCGCGCGCCTTCGGTAGAGAAAAGCGGGGGCCGCTCGAAATCGGTAGGCAGGTCTATGACGGGCGCGCCGTCGAGCTGCCGCTTCCAGAATTGAGTCAGCGTTTCCAGGCGGTCGCCGGTCAGGTGGTTGCGCTGCCAGAGCGCGAACTCGCTGTATTCGACGGGCAGCTTCGGGAGGTCGGCGCCATTGTAAAAAGCGGCCAGATCGCGATAGAGAACGGAGACCGAGCCGCCTTCGAACACGATATGCGGCGCTACATGGACGAAGTAAAAGTCCTGGTCTTCCAGTTGGAAGAGGGAGGGGCGGAACAGGGAATCGCGAGCCAGGTTGAAGGGCCGCGAGGCCTCTTCCTGGATGAGGCGGCGCACTTCTTCGGGCTGCGCGTCGCGGGGCGTGGAACGCAGATCGACAAGGCGCAAAGCGGCGCGTGATTTCTTGAGCGGAAACGCTACGGGCTTGCCGCCGGAGAGGACGAACACGGTACGCAACGGGGCATGCCGTTCGATTACGGAATGGATGCTGTTTTCGAACTTGGTGAGATCGAGCGGCCCGGCAAGGCGCGACCGGTACGCCATGTTGTAAGCGGAGCTATTGGGGGTGAGTTGATCCAGGTACCATAGACCTTCCTGGGCGAATGACAGCATCAGCGGAGCAGCATTCTCTTACTGAATTTTGACCCTTTGCGCAAAGGCGGCGGCCACTTTGGCCCATTGGGGAGCGGTCAAAAGAAAAGGATCGCATGCCAGACCGCCTTGTTTGCACTTTTCGAAATTGCGGGCGCGCACGCTTTCCTGTACCTTCGCCGATTCGGTGGCCGAGAGGCTTAAGGGGTCACAGCTATTCAATCCCGCCAGGCAGGCTGCCAGATTTTTCCGCATCATAATTTGCCGGATTGCCTGTAACTGTTGAGGGTTCAAGTTCAGGATTTCACAGGAGGCCAGCCCCAGGCGGCAGTTTTCCAGATTGCGACCGGTCTGATTCGCATGTACCCGTTGGAGGTCATCCGGATTCAGCATGATAGGGTCGCATCGGGACGAGCCATTCATGCACCGGTCGAAATTCTGCTTTTGTGAAGCGCGGCTGACTTGCGCTGCCTGCGGCTCCGTTAAGAGAGTGGGGTCGCATTTTGGCAGGCCACTCATACAATCGTCTAAATTCCGGTTCGCCCGTAGCTTAGAGATTTGGATTGCCTGGGTGGGGGAGAGAACCGCCGGATCGCAGAAGGGGGCTAAACGGGTACACTGCTCAAAATTGTGACGTTGAGCGATTCCGGAAATAACAGCTCTTTCCGCCTGGGTTAACTCAAATAAATTGCAGGACAGGAGCCCCTTTTCACATGTCTGCATGTTTTGGGACGGCTTGCCTGGAACTCGGGACACTTGGGACAGGCCAAGAACGGGAAAAAACAAAGCAACTAGGAAAGCAAACCGGCTGAACTGCATAGACGAGTACTCGTCCTATTCTGCCTTAAGAGCTTAAGCGTTGCCGGATCAGCGAGCGACGACAGCGTGATCGCAGGCCCGGGTGTTGACGGCCGAAGACAGCTTGACGATGGCATCAGTCATTCTGGAATCGGGCGGCGACTCGATTAGCAAATCCTTTCGCACCTGGACACTCTCCAGGCCCTTGCAGCTTTCCTCAAATTCAGCAGCGAGGGCTGGATGACCCTCGCAATCCTCTGAAAACTTCAATAAACGGTTGAAGGGAGAAGCCACCTTCCACCAGAAAAGCCCGCCACTCGCTCCGAGGAGAACCGCGAACCCGATGCCTAGCATACGCCTACCGTAAGAGGCAATTTAAGAGCCATCATTGTATCCGAAGCGTAATGTAAGTCTCTAACAACCACAATTGCCCTAAAGGAGTAACCCTGGAATGTCATTGCTATATACCTCGATGTGGTCGGAATAGTTCCTATCTTCCTAACGGGGCTGGGGGTTATTGGTGATGACCAGGTTGCCGGCGAAATCGTAGTAGCGGATTTGCGCGGTGGTTAAACCGGCCAGTTTGAGCGTGCAGGAGGTTTCCCCGAGGAGGCCACCGGCTTCGCAGTAGGTGGTGCTGGCCGCGGCCTGAGCGGGAGATGCCGCAAAGTAGACGCGCATCTTGACGGGGTAGTGGTAAACCGTATCGGGGAACCCTCGATAGGCGTAGGTGGCATTGTTGGTGGAATCGGTCACGGTGACGGAAGAGGCATCGCTGCGGGCCTTTTGGATCATGCCTTCGATGGTGGTCAACTGAGCGGTGGACATCTGCGTGGGCTGTGTGTACATGGCGATATCGCCGACCAACTGGCCAGAGTTGAAAGAGTTCACGTTGTCGGTCCAACAGGTTCCGACGCAGTTGGCGAGGTAAACTCCGAGCGCGCCATTGGGATAGACATAGCGCCAGGAAGCGGGAGCGAACTTAGGGGCGTTGGTGTTCTTGGGGTCTGAATAAGGCATTGCCGCCGACATGGTGGTGATACTGGACTGTTCAGGGATGAAGAGGCAATCGGGGAAAGCCTTCTGCAAAGTGATGAAGATGCTGGGGGGGAGGGGAGCGCCACCGGTCCAGACAGCGGTATCGACGTAGAAGAGGGTGGCGCCCCAACGCGAGTGCGCGTAGGTGACTTTGGACATGAGAAGGTCCGTTACGCTGCTTTCCTGAGCGGGAGTGAAGAATGTCTGGCCGCCATTGCCCTGGGGGATGACGGACCACTTGGAGCCGGCCGGGTCGTAGCAGGCGTAGAAGCGCTGATTGTATGGGTTGTCGGTCTTGATGAAGTAATCTTTGTAATCGTTCATAGCATTGAAGTGGCAAGTGGCCGGGAGTTGAGTGCCGAACTGCAACTGCTGGGGGCGAAGGGTAACGCCGACTTTATAACCGTTCGATTTGAAGAGAGCGAACAACTGATCGGCAACGGCATCCATTTCCGGCGCATAGCCTTTTGAGAAGACGCGCGGGTCGCCCATATAGGTGGTGGGCTGAATGAATTCCTGCCCTTCCAGATCCCAGATGAGCAGGCCCTGCGGCTGTATGGGGCGCGCTTTTATCATGGTGAGGATGTGCTGCGCCTGATTCATGACCTGAGTTTTGAAATTGGCGATGTTCGAGACATCGAGATTCGGCTGCTGCAGATAACCGCGTGTGTTGGTGGGACTGCGCTTTCCATAATCGGCGATGAACCAGGCCATGATGGGGCGGCGATCGGGCCAGTTGACCAAGGGAGGATAGGCGGCGCGGAAGGCGGTGTAGGCTTCGGGCGCCAAGAGGTTGGGGGTGATGGAAGGGTCAGTGCTGAACCGAAGCGAGAGGGTAACGGTTTTGGTCTGGCCGGGCGCGATGTTTCTGAGATGCGGCTGATTTTTACAGACACTGTTCCACCCGCAGGTGACGGCCACGGTGACGTCGCTAGAGGGCTGGTTGTTCCAGACAATCCACTGCCCGCCGGGGTAGCGTCCGTAACTCACCGGGTTGAGATTGTCGACATAGAGAATGCGTGAATTGGCGGCGTCGAACTGGCTGGTGTGCACGCCGAGAGTACTGATCAGAGAATCTGTGATGGTGTTGGAGGCGCTGTTATTGGTGATCTGAATGGTTGCCTGCACGGTGTCGGGCGAAGGCGTGGAATAGGTGATGGACATGTTGGCGGAATCGCTTCCCACGAAGCATTTCTTGGTGACGGTGGTGTCGGTATTAGTGCCTGAGCACACGGGCGCGACGGTGGAGCTTGGCCCGGTGGGAGTGGCGAAAATCAGGTAGCTGACCAGATTTTCACCGTATTTGTAGTTGTAATCGACGCCGCGATACATGATGGATTGGAGGCCGTTTTGCTGGGTGGTGAAGTAAATACCGCTGCCGTGCAAGCGCACAGGGACGGGGACGGATTTCGCGGGGTTGGCGCGGGAAACGGCAATGACGACGACTGTGGCACCGGTGGAGATGGTTGCGGGGGCGGTGTAAAGCCCGGTGGAGGAAATGGTTCCAGCGGTGGCGGGAATAATACTCCAATCCACGGCTGTGTTGGTGGAGCCGGTTACTGTAGCCTGAAACTGTTGTTTGCCACCGCCCACAATATCGGCGTTTGGGGGAAACACGCTGAGGGAGACTGCGGGTGCGGCGGTGCCCATGGGCTGTGAAAGGCCGGCGGTGGTGGGGAGGCCGGTAATCCTTTCGGCTGCAAAAGCCGGCACAGCGAGAGCGATCAATAAGAGACTATAGGAATTCCGTTTGAACATTCGATTCTTCCTTCAGGCGTTGATCGGCGGTTTGGAAAAATCTCTATAGGGCTTTGGGAAAATGAAAATACTTTTGCTGGCACCGATTCTTCTGATTGCAATACAGGGCGTTTCATCCGGCTCGCAACCGGAGCTGAAGACCGCCGCTCATTACCAGATGCAGTACTACCTTTCGCTGCCGGAAGGATGGAATGCGAAGCAAAAATGGCCGGTGATGGTGACGATTGAAGGCGCGGGCTGCGGGTGGCGCAATAATGCGGAGCAGTTCGCGGCGGTGCGCGGGAAGCTTCCTTTTATTATTGTGACGCCGGTGGTAATTACCAATATGGGAGGCCAAACACCCCGGCAATCGCCTTACTCGTTCGATGTATGGAACCGGTTGAAGAACGATCCAGAAGAATTATTCCGGTTCGACAGGGAGGGCGTGCTGGCCGTGGTGCGGGAGGTGGCGGCAACCTACTCCGGGCAGGAGAAATTTTTCCTGACGGGCTTTTCTTCAGGCGGGCATCTGGCGTGGAGTTTGATCTTGAACAATCCGGAGAAGCTGGTGGGCGCGTCTTTGGCGTGCGCGGCTTTTAGCAATCGCGGGGTGGCGCATGTTTCGAACGCGCCGGAGCGGGTGAAGCTGCCGATTAAAGGCTTTCAGGGGAGCAACGATTTGATCGAGTTCCGCAAGCGGCAGTGGGGGGACGCGAAGGCGCTGGCCGAAGAACATGGTTACCGGAATTTCGAGTATGAGATGGTGCCGGGAGAAGGGCATACGCCCATGACCATGAAGACGGTTGCCTGGTTCAGCTACATAGGTAATAGATCCCGGAAATCTTGACTCTTTGCTATTCTGACCTGCCCCCCGAAAACCGCATGAAGTTGAATATGATTTTATGCGATTGGAAGGGAGGCAAGGATGTCGAGGAGCAAGCATACGGAAGTGCAGATGGTGGCGGCGCTGAAGCAGATGGATG
>Ga0123336_10001445_pt1 | contig 21768 bp, 12 predicted proteins | sample SSSSmetaG_FD_96466 | JGI IMG/M metagenome (GOLD analysis project Ga0123336, IMG submission 96466) | Glacier valley bacterial and archeal communities from Borup Fiord, Nunavut, Canada, to study Microbial Dark Matter (Phase II) - ​SSSS metaG | ecosystem: Environmental > Aquatic > Freshwater > Ice... | reverse complement strand
GATTCGACATCCATGAACGGCTAAAAGCCATTCACTTATTGCGCAATCGGCTCTCGCATCATGAACCGATACTGACCGCCGCTAATGGCGTTTACAACGGCAATCTCATCCTTCCCCTGCCCCCTCTCACCGAATGTATGAAATGGGTCTGCCTGGACACCGCGCAATGGATAAAGGCGCAGTTTCGCTACACAGAAGCCGAGCGCATCTTGCGCGAAGTCGCAGACAAGGGGATTTCTCTCTAGTTCCTCGCCATTCCTACCTATACCCCCGCGATTCAACTTCCGACAATCCGGCGTTACGTCAACTCAGTTGAATTCGGGAAGAAAACCCTCTAAGTAACTCACTCACCCCAAAAGTCGTTCACAGCACTTTCCCCCAATCCTCTAAACAACTTACAAACATCTTCTGCCGACCCCGTTGTATTGTCCCAACAGAGGGCAAATCCAGCGGCTTTTCACCATTCCACTCCAAATTGGGTTCGTTTCGGAAAATAATGATCCTCCAACCTACACACGTTTGTGCACGGCTCAAAAAATCGAAAACGCTGCACAATCACCCGCACTCCCCCAAAATTGGGTTCGTTCCGGAAAACACGCATCCCCCGCTTATGCACCCCTCGAAAATCAGAAATCCTGCACAATCCTGCACAACGCCCGATAATAAATAGCTGAAAACTATGGACCAGACCACAGCGGGGTTTCATCTCTCCCCGCAACAAAAGCTCCTCTCGCCGCACGCTCCGCTCGAACGCGCGGAGCTCGTCCTTCTGCTCGAAGGCCCCCTCAATTCCGCGCGACTGCACAGCGCCCTCCACCAACTCACGCAGCGGCATGAAATCCTGCGCACCACCTACCAGCGCAGCGCCGGAATGCTGGCCCCCTTCCAGGTGGTGAACGACGCCCCGCAACTCGAAACCAAACTCGAAACCGCCGCTCCGGACCGTCACATCCTCACCCTCCACCTTCCGGCCCTCAGCGCCGATTTGGCTTCGTTTCACAACTTATTCCTGGAACTGGTTTCGCTTTACCAGGGCATCCCCCTCTCCGACACTCTCCAGTACGCCGATTATTCCGAATGGCACAATGAACTCCTCCAGAAAACCGATAGCGAAGCCGTAGCCGGGCAAAACTTTTGGGCGCAGCGGGACCCGTCCGCCATCCCGCCCCTGCTGCTGCCTTTCCAGAAAAACCAAACCGGGCCCACCCGTGAATCTGTCGCCATCGGGAAATTAACCGCCGAGCCTGATACGCTGCTGGCCGCCTGGCAGATCCTTCTCTGGCGCTTAACCGGGCAGCCGGAAATCTTGGTCGGCCGCGTCATCGAAGGCCGCAATCATGAAGAGTTCACAAACGGAATCGGTCTCTACGAAAAAGTCGTTCCCGAATACGCCAACTTCGAAAACGATCCCACCTTCCACGAAACCATCGCGCAAGCGGAACACTCCCGGGGAGAAACCGCGCTCTGGGAAGACTACCTACCGCTCCATCATCCAGCAAACCTGACCGCCGGTTTTCGCTTCGAACAAAGGCCCGGCCTGCAGCTCGCCGGCGGTGTGTCGTTCAGCATCACCGGCCACGCTGTTTACAGCCCGTTCGCTATTGAACTGCGCGCCGTGTCCACCGGCACCGCCGAACTCGTCTACCATCCCGCAGCCTGTAACCGGACCGATGTTCTGCGCCTCGCTCGCCGCCTCACTCTTCTGCTTGCAGGCGACCCCCAAACGCGTGCTTCCGAACTCCCCGTTATGGACGATGAGGAGCGCAACCGCATCCTCAACGAGTTCAACCGCACCCCCACCGAATACCCGCGCACTCAGTGCTTCCACCAACTCTTCGAAGCCCAGGCCGCAAAAACTCCCGCAGCCCCCGCGCTTCGTTTCGAAACCACTGAACTCACTTACGCGGAACTAAACGCTCGCGCAAACCAACTGGCACACGGCCTGCGCGCCCGCGGCATTGAAGCGAATGTCCCCGTCGGTCTGCTCATGGAGCGGTCCGCCGATATGATCGTCGCGCTGCTCGGCATCCTGAAAGCAGGCGGCTGCTACCTGCCCCTTCTTCCCGATCACCCCAAGGCCCGCATCGATCACCAGATAGCGGAAACCGGCGCGCCCGTCATTCTTACTCACGCCAACCTGCCGGAAATTTCCGAAAATCAGCCTTCTGAAAACCCTGCGCTCAACACCACGCCGGAAGATCTGGTTTACATCATCTATACTTCCGGCTCTACCGGCACCCCCAAAGGCGTAGCCGTCACGCACGCCAACCTGGTCAACTACAGCAGCTTCATCCAGCGGCGTTTGGGTTTATCTGAAGGCTGGAACTTCGCCACCGTCTCCACCCTCAGCGCCGATCTCGGCAACACATCCATCTTTCCCGCGCTCCTCTCCGGCGGCTGCCTGAACGTGATCGGTTTTGAAACCGCCATGAACGCCAGCCTCTACACCGCAGCCCACCCCATCGACGTTTTGAAAATCACACCGTCGCATCTCGCCACCCTGCTCGATGCCGGGGGCGCCGCCGTCCTCCCCCGCAAGTTCCTCATCTCCGGCGGCGAGGCGCTCAGTTTTGCGCTCCTCCACCGCATCCGCGAAGCAGGCACTTGCATGGTTCTCAATCACTACGGCCCCACCGAAGCAACCATCGGCTGCTGTACCTTCGATACGTCAACCGATGCCACGTCAACCGATGCCACGTCAACCGATCTAAGCCCATGGCAGCCCGCCACAGTCCCCATCGGCCGCCCCATCGATAACGATGAAGTCTACATTCTCGATTCCCATCTCCAACCCGTCCCCGTCGGCACCAGCGGTGAACTCTGCATCGGCGGAACCGGAATCGCACGCGGTTATTTCAACCAGCCCGAGCAAACCGCCCAGCGCTTCATCGCGAACCCGTTCCGCCCGAACACCCGCCTATACCGCACCGGCGATCTCGCCCGCTTCCTGCCCACCGGCGATATCGAATTCCTCGGCCGTATCGATCAACAGATCAAGATCCGCGGCTTCCGCGTTGAGCCGGCGGAAATAGAGGCCGCGTTGTGCCGTCATCCGGCCATCCGCCAGGCCGCCGTCATTCCCGCGATCGTCCCTAATGAAGATAAGGTCTTAGTCGCGTACGTAGTCGGTACCAAAAAACTCGAACCCGCCGAATGGCGCGCCTTCCTTAGTAGCCATCTGCCGGATTACATGCTGCCCTCCCGCTTGGTTCATATCGAATCGCTACCGCTCACGCCCAACGGGAAAGTAGATACACGCGCCTTGGCCGCAATCGGCGCAACAGAGACCGATCCGGTTCACCAGTTCACCGGCCCACGCAATCCCGAAGAAGAAAAGATGTCTGCTATCTGGGCTGAAATCTTAAAACTCGAACGCGTCGGCATCCACGACAACTTCTTTGAAATGGGAGGACACTCGCTTCTGGCCACCCAGATCATCGCGCGCATCCGCGGCGTGTTCAAGGTGCAATTTCCGCTTCACAGCTTCCTGCAAACTCCCACCATCGCCAAAATAACGGAGAAGCTGGCCGAATACCCCGCCATCGAAAACGAAGAAGAAACCCTCGCGCGCCTGCTTCAGGAGCTGGAAGGAATTTCAGAGGAGGAAGCGCAAGTGTTGCTCGCCGTAGAAATGGGCAAGGACCGGACCTAATTCATCTCCGCGGATTTCGCTGCCAGAATTTCCCGGATAGCGCCCACGCTATTCATCTCCACAATTTCCGGCGTCGTGAACTTCACGTGAAAGCGCTCTTCCAGCGTCGCAATCAGGTTCACATGCCCGATGCTGTCCCATTCGCTAACATCCTCGAAGCTGGAATCGTTTGTGATCTCTAACTGATCGTTCTGAAAAACCTCACGGAAAACAGTCACCAGAGGGTCGTGAAGTAATGCCATATTCGGTAGATCCTAACATGTAACATAAAGTGCTGATGTCTTATGAATAACCAGCTCATATCCGTGGTTATGCCCGCCTACAACGAGGAAGGGAATATTCGTGCCATCCACGATGCGATTGTTGCCGCGTTCGCCGGCCGGGAAGACCTGGAACTGGTCTTCGTGGATGATGGTTCTCAAGACGCCACCGCCGGGCAGGTACGGGCTTTGCAGGGCGGCCGGGCCCGCGTCCGTCTCATCCGGTTCGGTCGGAATTTCGGCCATCAGGCCGCGCTCCTGGCAGGGCTTCAGACAGCCCAGGGGGCGGCGGTCATCACCATGGATTGCGATATGCAGCATCCTCCTGAATTGCTGCCCGCTATGGTGGAGGCTTGGCGCGGCGGCGCCAGTGTCGTCCAAATGGTGCGCACCGAAACCGTGGGTGCGGGCTGGTTCAAGCGCGTCACCTCCGACACGTTTTATCGTGTCTTAAATGTTCTGAGTGAAACACCCGTCCTGCGGGGAGCGGCCGATTACCAGCTCCTGGATCGAGAAGTAGTCAGGAGCCTGCTTCAGTTTCAGGACCGCCGGCCATTTCTGCGGGCCTTGGTGCAATGGCTGGGTTACCCCACTGTGCGGATTCCGTATACTGCGGCGGCCCGTTTTAGTGGCTCCAGCGCCTACAGCCTGCGCAAGATGCTGCGTCTCTCCGTGGAAGCGGTTACTGGATTATCTTCTAAACCTCTGCGGCTGTGCTCGTATTTAGGGCTGGTCACGGCCGCCCTGTGTTTGGTTTACAGCGTATATTCCGTCATCCAGTTGATAGCGGGCAGGACTGTCCAAGGTTGGACGTCGGTCATTGTTTCGGTCCTGTTCTTAGGTGCGGCGCAACTGGTTTCACTTGGCATCTTGGGCGAATACATTGCGCGTATTCACGAACAGACCCGCGGGGTGCCACCCTTTGTCATTGTGGAAGGCGAAGAACCAGCAAGAAACGCCAAGGGCGCTTAATGGACGGCTTAAGGAACGGTGAGAATATCGGCAAGGAACCCGGCCCGTCTGATTACCGCGAACGGCCGCAGATGATTCGTGTCTTTATAAAGAGGAGTACCCGCTCTGTCCGTAGCTGGGCAGAAGTCGCGGTCACAAAACACTTCCACCGGACGAATCAGAATGGCACCTGTTCTGTTCGAGATAAGAAGTAACCTGTCTTGAATGGGTGCGATGAATCGGTTGAACGCAGCCTTATCCAACGGTTGAAGTTTGGAAGGTTCCAGATTGCGAAAACGGTGAAAGACAATATGCGGGTCAAATGTTGGTGAGGTTGGATGTGAAGCCAGAAGAAAAACGCGCTTGCCGGAATGCACTAACCGTCCGACAGTAGCCTCAAAATCAGTCCATGCTTTCTCAATTTCAAGCGGGGAAGCAGACCCCCCGTTTACGTTTAACAACGGAGCGGCAGCTTGTTCAGAGTACGCACCAGAGAAATAGGATTCCCAATCCGCACCGATCACAACCGTGCTGACATTGGCTGCATCGGCTTGCGTGCTCCACCAGTTATTAAACTGCGGGCAATAAAAGCCGCTTTCATTCAAGCCCGGCAATGGGATACAACCGCCGCTGGTAGCAAACGCCGCGGATGCCGCGGAGGGAGTTTTTTGAATCGCTGCTGTCACCGCGGGCCAGTACTGCTCTATGTGAGAATCACCCACGAAAAGAACCACCTGTTTCGAGGGAGACCGGATCTCATGAAGAACAAATTTCGGAGTCATGTAATTGTCTTGAGAGTTATAGTCCCAATCGACAGTTGCTCGTGCGATGGCAAGAGTGGAAGGTGTGCTCAGCCTGGGTTGAATGAAACGGTTTGAGGCGAGCAATCCGAAGAGCGCCATAACCGTCATAACCGCAGCCAACCGATAGGCCTTTCCCGATCGGGGTATGCGCTCGAAGTGCCGGACGGGCATTTCCAAAAACCGCCAGGTGCCCCATGCAAGGAATCCGGAGAAGGCAGCGGCACCGAGCCTGAAAAGAGTCAGTTGGTCTGCCGGCACCGGGAAATCTGACTTGATGAGGAGTTGCGAGAACACCAGCACCGGCCAATGCCAAAGGTAAAGGGGATAGCTGATCAAACCCACGAGCACACAAACCGGAGAAGATAATACCCATCGGTTGATCCAGCCCCGGGGGCCAGCGCCGATCACCAGTGCAGCCCCGGCCGTCGGCAGCAGGGCCCACCATCCAGGAAACTGCTTTCCGTCTTTCAGGAAGAAGAACGCCGCGGCGATCAGTAAGCCGCCCAGCAACGATAGAGAATGGCTCACGCTTGGCTCAGGGGATCGGAACCGGCCGCTCGATAAGGAAAAACGCGCAAGCGCGGCACCGATCAACAATTCCCACATACGGGTAATTGCAGAGTAGAAGGTAAAGGAGGGAAATCTCTTCACCAGGATTACGTTCGCAAGGAAGGAAACCGTCAGCACTATGCCAATGGTGAGCATCACTCGTCTGGTCCGCTTCGTTATCAAGACAAGAAGAAGCGGCCAACCGATATAGAACTGTTCTTCAATGCTTAAAGACCAAAGGTGCAGTAGCGGCTTCAGATGCGCCGCCGTATCGAAATAGCTGACCTCACGCCAGAGGATGAAATTGGAAACAAAGGCCGCCCCGCCCGCTATGTGCTTCATGAGCGCGTGGAATTCACCTGGCAAGAGTGCAAAGAATCCAAACATTCCAGACGCGGCGAGCACCAGGATAAGAGCCGGGAAAATACGGATAACGCGGCGTGCATAAAACCCTGCAAAGCTGAAACTGCCCTGCTGAAGCTCTTTCAGAATGATGCCTGAAATCAGAAATCCTGAAATCACGAAGAAGATGTCCACACCTGCAAACCCCCCAGGTATAAGGGCCGGAGACACATGATAAAGAACTACCGCAAGAACGGCGATCGCTCGAAGGCCGTCGATATCCGGCCTGTAATCAAGGCTTGTATGGGAACGGTTGGGTGGCACTAGGGAAGCAGGTGCACTGCGTAAACGCTGTCACCGAGCCTTTGCCAGCCGGGAGCCACGGCCCTGTCTCCAATGCGGGCCACCACTGCTTTGCAACCAGCGGCGGCGAAAGCTTCAAAAGCCGCTTTGTGGTATGCAGCCGTTCCTTGCAGGAATTTCTCTGTGCTTGTCCGCTGGATATCCGCAATGATATGAACGCGGGCAAGCCGGGCCCATCCACTCGCCATTGAGGGAGTAACCGCGGCGACGGACGAATCCGCCGCAACGCCAGTAAGCCTTAACGCCACAGCCGCGGCAGGATCGTTCAGCCGGGATACATTCGCATTCTCAATCCGATTCTTGCGAAGGTTGATGGCGGTGTTCAGGGCAAGGTTCAACACGATAACAGTTACGATAATTCCCAGGGTTCGGGTAGCGAGAGGCCTCGGCAGTCGCAACCCAAATAGGAGGCCCAATCCGATAATTGCAAAGAACCCTCCCAGATACCGATTTTCGACGTAGAGCGTGGCGTAAGCTGCCAGTGCGAAGACCCCCAACAGACATATGGGCCAAAAGGAGAGTAGAGCCCGAATACTATGCCGCAGGCCTGCGGCATACGCTAAGAACGCGGCCGCTATAGCTAAACCACCTAAGCCGAGCACCATGCCAAAGTAGATGGAAAGATTATTGAAGAATAGTTTTGCCTGTGTGCGGGCCAGGAAAGCCGGGCGTACGCCCTCGCTCCAGTAGTAAGGGTCGTACCAAAAAGGGTAGGTCGCCGGAACCGGTCTTGCGAACAGAAAAGCGGGCGGGTCCAAGTTGAGAATCTTTGTCATGGGATGAACGAACTTACCGGTAGCGGTGCCGGTATTTTGGAAGTAGCCGTCAATCTTGTCCACATGAGTCATATGAACGATGGTGCCCGCTTCTCCGAATGTGTGGCGATGGGCTAGGCTGGACACCGCCCATACGTATGGTCCCGCGACCACCCCAAAAAACAATCCGGCGAGCAGCGTGCGTTTGAGTTTTACGTCTAATGGTGCTGAAACAAAGAGCGTCATCCCAAGCGCCAGAATTCCCAAGGGAAACATAATGGCTTTCGCCAGATACCCGGCTCCTAAAACCACGCCAAGCGCCGCGTACGTTTTCCATGAGGGCTGCCCCCGATGGATACGCACCAGAAGGCCCGCGGTAAGGTACAAGAACCCGGACATCAGCATATCGGGGCCAGGCAGCATCAGTGTTAGCATTCCCAGCGATGCCCACAGAAAAAGGGAGTACCCGGTAACTACCAAGGCCCACCGCGGGAGTTTGTCCGGCAACCATGACGCCTGGAGCGAACGGAAGAGGAATTCAAAAGCTGCGAACGCAAAAAGAAAGCACAGGAAATTCACCCAATGCGCGACGGGGAACTCCCAGTAAGGCGAGGGATGCAGAACAGAATTTACGAGCCCGACCACCAGGGGGTACAGAGGACTCCAGGTAGCGTTTACAAGACGCCCGGGATCGTGTGCGGAAATAGCATCACTCATGTCCAGGTACGACAACGAATCCGCAGTGATGAATTGTCTATATGCAACAGCCTGAACAATAGCTCCCGCAATACCAAGAATCCAAAATAAAAGTCTTAGCCGGGCACAGATGCAAACTTCCCGTGCAGTTGTCATTCAACTGCTATGGTTTTCCATCTCGCAAGCCGCGGCACGGGCCACTGCTTCATTAATAGCTATCTGCCGCACCACCGCGGTCACCGCGAATGTATGACGGTTCAGTTTTGAATACACCAACACCGCGAAAAAGATGAAAGCGGCGGCAAACAAATAGAACGTAAGATCGGTGCCCCGGCCTACGCCCACGAAGTCAGCGATTCTTTGCGTGATGTGAGGAACCAGAACGGCACCGCAACTAATAAGAAACAAAAATGTGGCGGCTAAACGATCGCGAAGTTGCGATCGCATAAACCGCAGGTAGCCAAAAAAAGCAATGATAAACCCACCTATAAGAAGCGGCTGAATCAAAGGCAATTATTGGATCCTTTCCATAAAAGATTCCCAAAGTATGTTGAATCCGTTCGAGAGCTTCTGACCATTAGCTCTTGAATAATCCGTGTAACGAATGGTGACCGGGACCTCGACATACGGAATAGAAAATCGGGAGATTTGATCCAGAATCTGGGAGGCATGGGCCATGCGGTTCTGCGTGATCTGAATCTGGCGCGATGCCTTAGCTGTAAGAGCCCGAAAGCCGTTGTGGGTATCGGTAATACAAAGGCCAGTTGTCCACCGGGATACTATCGTGGCCAAACGAAGCACAAGAAGACGCAGGGAGGAAATGTTCAATGCCCTGCCACCCTCCGCAAAGCGAGTTCCCAGCGCAATTTCAGCGACGCCCGATTGAAGGGGTTCCAGCAATGCCTCAATTTCATTCGCCGAATGCTGCCCATCAGCATCGAACGTAACTAGATACGCGGCGCCCATACTCAACGCGAAAGAAAACCCTGTTTGAATTGCAGCTCCTTGCCCCAAATTAACGCAATGGCGCAAAACATGTACGCCCGGAGTAGTAACTGAAGTTATTACTGGGACCTGCGAGCCGTCGTCCACTACAACAACAGAGTAACCCAGAGAGGCTATTTCTCTAATTACTTTAGTTAGAGGGCCATTATCATTAAAAGCGGGAATGACTACCCAACTATTCTGCTTGGACATTGGCCGACACGATCGTTGATATCGTAGCAGAATAGTTAATCTTAAAAAACGCTTTATAGATAATTAATTATCGCCCATGACGGAAAATCTTGTTGGTCTTGAAGGGAAAGGTGGAACAAACCAGTATCGAGTGTTTCGAACCCTAACTTAGGATATAGCTCCGCAACCTGACCATTTTTCGCAGTAGCAACATACTCACCGATCACCTCTGTTGCGCCCTGGGCGGAGGCGTGGCGCAGTAGCGCAATCAGCATCACGTCTTCCACGCGCCGGCCCAGTACGCGGCAGCTGAGCAGCCATTGATGAATCCGGTAGCTGCTGCCTTCGCGGATGGCAATAAGAATGCCGCTGATGCCGTTGTCGCCAAAGCGGTCGTGCAGCCGCATGAACTGCGTGTATGCCTGAGGGTTGTCGATAAGTTGTTCTACCTCAGCCGAAGACATGCGCCGGGTGGTCAGATTGAACTGGTTGGTCTTATTGATCAGTTGCACGATACGCGGCAGGTTGGCCCGGTCAAACGCCTTGAGTTCGATCCGCATGCCGAGGCCAGCCAGAAAGTCTTCCATGCCGGCGCTCGATGCCTGCAGGGTCTGCCGCTCTGCATTCTGGCGGTAACTGTCTGCCCGCTTTCTGTCTTCGCCGGTGAGAGAGACCGATTCGAACAGCAGGGTGCGATGTAAGGCGGTGGCATAAAGAGCAGGGTCGGTGGGCATTTCCGGCACCTCTACTTCGGGCAGTTCGGCACGGACCCTGGCCCGCTCCAGGGGGTGATCGTCTATAAAGACAAGGCTCTCGATTCCTAGTTGCAACTCACCGGCTATGGCTCTTAAGTTATCCGGCTTCGATTCCCAATTGGCCCGGAAGACGGCAAAATCCTCCACTTTGAGGAGCATTTCCGGATGACGGCGAAAGGGTTCCAGTGCGTCCTCCGGATTGTTTTTCGAACAGACGGCAAGCGGAATTCCGCGATCGCGAAGTCCGATAAGGTAACGTTGAAATTCCAGGTACGATTCGCCTTCCGCCGTGCCTCCCAGGCGGATGCCTTCCAGACCGTCTTCGCCGATAACGCCGCCCCAGAGGGTTCCATCCAGATCAAGCACCGCGCATTTCGAAGCTAGGCCGCAGACCGCCCGCAGCAACGCAATTTGATGACGGGCCAAAAACGGCAGCGCTTCGGAATGAGGGTATTGCTTCGCGGCAATCCACTGGGTGGGATCGCTCCACCGCTGCTTGCCGTATAAGCTTGCGATCTGATCCAGATCGAGAATCGTGACCGCTGAATCGGCCAACTCCGCATTGATACGGCGCAGCACGCGGGCACGTCCACCAGGCATGATTGCGGAAAGGTTCCCCAGTGCACTCACTTCCGGAACCTCAAAATTATGCTGAATGACGGCGGCGCCCCAGCGTGTGGCGCAACTCTCCCAAAGGGTTCGCAGATTGGATACTTCGTGTTCCGGAGAAGCTCCTTCTTCAGGCAAGGCCAGAGCCCGCCAGTCCGTGGCCAGGATGACAATTTCAGGCCGGAACTCCGCCAGCGGAGAATCCGGGTCCAGGATCTCCTGCCGGTACTGATCGTACTGCCCGACATGAATGTCGAGACCGATACCAGCAGCAAACGCCACAGGCCGCAGAATGGGTGCCCAGAACGGCAATGAACCGGTACCGAGCAACGCAAGACGCTTGTGGATTCGTGTGGGCGCAGGTCCCGCTCGCTTCAGAAGCTGGTCGGCCAGGGTGAGGGATTTCCGGGTCTCCGCACATTGAATGCCGCCGCGCAATTGAGGCCAAGCGGTCTGGCCCGCCCGAATCCGGTTTCGGGCACAGGCTAGTAAACGCATGGCCCGCCGCTCGCTCCAATCCAAATCGGGCATGGATTCGAACGCGGCGGCAGCTTCGGAGTACTGTTTGCTGCTTTCGAGGATTCCAGCGGCTAGCCAGATTCCGGCAGGGGTCGTGGAGGGCTTGAGCAAAGCAGTTTCGGCCGGCTCCGCCGATACAAGATCCCGCCCCAACCCCAACAGGGCCTCAAGAGCTTGAACGGAACAAGCAGAGCCATGCCGGCTAAGCACTTCTTCCAGCAGTGCGCGCCGGGCACCGGGCCGTTCTACCTCGCGCACCATGGCGATGCCGGTCAGAAGTGGATCAGAGACATGCTTCAGAAAATTAAGTTCACTCACCGGCGGTTCAATCCCTGAGAAGCGACCACCTTACAGAGAGGCATGTCGGGCGTGGCTAGCAGTTCTCCCAGCAAGTTGAAGTAATCCTGCTTCATGCGAAGGATGGTGTCTTCGCGAAACAGGGCCGTGCAGTATTCGAAGTAGCAGCCTTCGCCGGTGGAAGATTCAATTTCGAGAGCCAAATCGAATTTGGCGGAACCTGTATCGACGTAATCGGCGCGCCCAGCTCTCACTTCATTGAGTTGAAGCGCTGGATGCGGCCGTTTGGGTGCGCGAAAGTTCACCTGCGTTAAAGTGGGCCGGCTGGGGTCCCTGGGGGGTTGTACTGCTTCCACAACTTTTCCGAAAGTGAGGTCGGAGTGTGTCACGGCTTCCCACAATACAAGGTCCACCATTTTCAGCAATTCACGGAACGTGCAGGTGGCTGAGAACCTGGTCCGCAAAGCCACGGTGTTGACGAAATAACCGATCAGGTTCTGAAGCTCGGGCCAGCGTGGGTTCAGCGGGGCGAAAGGCGAACTAACGCAGAAATCGGTCCTGTCCAGGTGGCAGTAAAGAAAGACGTTAAAGACGGCGAAAAGACCGCGGTAGGCGGTGGTCCTGGCACCACGAAAGAACAGGCTGGCCGCACGGAGCAGCTCGGAAGGCATGGAGAAATAGTGACGCGCACCCGCGGTCGAATAAACCGGGGGACGCGGGAAATCGGTGAGCAGATTTACCGGCGGAGCGCCATCCAGTTGCTGTTTCCAAAACTGTGCAAGCGGCTCCAGCCGTTCACCTGTCAGGTGCTGGCGCTGCCAGAGGGCGAAGTCACCATATTCCAACGTAAGCGCCGGAAGGGCCACACCGTTATAGAAGGCGGCGAGATCCCGGTAAAGAACAGCGACCGACCCGCCTTCAAATACGATGTGCGGGGCTACGTGGACAAAGAAGAACTCCTCATCTTCCAGCTGGAACAGAGAGGGGCGGAACATGGAATCGCGAGCTAAATTGAAGGGGCGGGCGGCTTCTTCCTGAATCACTCGCCGGGCTTCCTGTTCCCTGTGTACGAGCGGAATGGAACGCAGATCGATGTGCCTCAAAACGGCCCGGGATTTCTTCAAAGGGAACGGCGCTGGCTTACCGCCGGACAGGACAAATACGGTCCGCAACGGCGCGTGCCGTTCGACTACGGAATGAATACTGTTTTCGAACCTGGTTATATCCAGCGGCCCGGTCAGGCGGGACTGGTATGCCACGTTGTAAGCGGAACTATTCGGGGTGAGTTGATCCAGATACCATAGACCTTCCTGGGCGAACGAGAGCACGGGAGTATCGCTCATCAGCGGACAAGATTAGTCGTCACCTGGTTTTCAATCGTTGCGAAAACGCAGCCGATACACCAGCCCATTGTGGTGCGGTCAAGAGAAAAGGATCGCACGAAAGCACCCCCTGTTTACACCTTTCAAAATTACGGGTACGCATACTTTCCTGTACCTTTGCGGCTTCAGGCGCGGGAAGGCTTAACGGATCGCAACTGGTAAATCCTTCCAGACAGGCCCCCAAATTCTTGCGGAGGATGAGTTGCTTGACAGCTTGTTGCTGGGGATCGGTCAGCTTCAGGAAATCGCAGGAAGCCGCGCCGTTACGGCAATTTTCCAGATTGCGGGCCGATTGATTCGTTCGTACCCTTTGGAGGTCGTCTTTTTCCAGCATGAGAGGGTCGCAACGGGAAGAACCGTTCATGCACAGATCAAAGTTTCGACTTTGGGAAGCGCGGTTTACCTGCACCGTTTGCGCCTTATTTAACAAAGTAGGATCGCAACGCTGAAGGCCTGAAAGGCAAGCGTCCAAATTTCGGGAGGTCCGTAACTTGGCTATTTCCGTTACCTGCGTGGGATTTAAGAGCGTGGGATCGCAGACTGAGGAGAAACCAGTGCACTGCTCATAATTTCGCCGTGTCGCGATTTCTGAGATTTTGGCCTTTTCCGCCGGTGTTAATTGAAATAAATTGCAAGTCAAGCGGCCGTTTTGGCAAGCCTGAAAATTGCGTAAAGCCTCACTCGGCGTGACAACTTGGGAAAGAGCCAGGCCGGGTAAAGAGAAAAATACCGCGAAAGTGAAGCGGCTAAACTTCATAGGACGAACACACGTCCTATTTTGCCTTAAAATCTTTATCGCGCTACAGCGTGATCGTGGGCAGTGGCTTTTACCGCCGTTGAAAGCTTCACGATAGCTTTGGTCATTCCCAGATCGGTAGGCGACCCTAGATAGGGGTGCTTCGGAGCATAGTGGCCCCGGGAACGTTCCAGGCTTTCCGTCTCAAGGCATCGTTCTTGGTTGTGCTCTTCCGAGAACCGCAACACACGGCTGAAAGGAAGAGCAATTTTCCACAAAAAAAGCACGCCACCCGCTCCTCCGAGGAGACTCGCGAACCCGATGCCTAGCATACGTTTCTCCTAAGTTGCAATTTGAGAGCCAACATTTATATCCAAATGGTAATTAAGGGTCTTGCAAATCCGCAATAACCCCGAATAGCTATTCCCTTACTGTCCTGGTTATAAAAAATGTCATGTAAATCCAGTATGCTAACGAGGCTGCGGCCCATTAGAATTAACCAGATTTCCCGCGAAATCGTAATAACGGATCTGCGCGGTTACCAAGCCGGTAAGGTTGAGTGAGCAGGCCATTTCTCCTTGCAACCCACCACCTTCGCAAAAGGTTGTACTTGCGCCAACCTGCGCCGAAGAGGGCGCAAAGTAAACACGCATTTTGACCGGATATTTATAAACGGTATCGGGAAATCCTTTATACGCGTAAGTGGTTCCTGTTGAAGAATCGGTCACGGTAATTAAGGAAGCGGCGCTGCGCGCTTGTTGAATCATACTTTCAATGCTGTTCAGTTGAGCGGGAGACATTTGAGTAGGTTGTGTGTAGAGTGCGATATCGCCCACAAGCTGCCCGGTATTGAAAGAGCTTAAGTTACTGCTCCAGCAGGTCCCCGTACAGTTGGAAAGGTAAACACCAAGTGCGCCATTCGGGTAAACATACCGCCAAGTGACGGGAGCGAACTTGGGAGCGCTGGCATTTTTGGGATCTGAAAAGGGTATGGCCACGGACATGGTGGTGAGATCGGATTGTTCGGGAATGAAGAGACTGTCGGGGTAGGCCTTTTGGAGCGTGCTGAAAACGCTGGCGGGAAGGGGCGAGCCGCCGGACCAAACCGAAGTATCGACGTAATAAATTGTGGCACCCCAGCGCGAATGCGCATAGGCTACTTTGGACATCAACAGATTGGTAACACTGCTGATCTGGGCCGGAGTGTAAAACGTCTGACCTCCGTTGCCCTGGGGAATCACAGACCACTTCAAACCAGCAGGATCGTAGCACGCGTGAAAGCGTTGACCGAAGGGGTTATCGGTCTTGATGTAATAGTCTTTGTAATCGTTCGAGGCGTTGAATTGGCAGGTGGCAGGAAGCTGAGTACCCCATTGCATTTGCTGGGGGCGCAGGGTGACGCCCACTTTGTAGCCCGACGATTTGAATAGCGCGAATAATTGATCGGCAACCGCGTCCATCTCCGGCGCGTAGCCTTTTGAGAAAACGCGCGGGTCCCCCACATAGGTGGTTGGTTGAATGAACTCCTGCCCTTCCAGATCCCAAATCAGCAGGCCCTGCGGCTGTACTGGCCGCGCCTTCATCAACGTGAGAATCGTTTGGGCTTGGTTCATCACCTGAGTCTTGAAATTCGAAACATTGGAGACATCGAGATTCGGTTGCTGTAGGTAGCCACGGGGATTAGTCACGCTACGCTTTCCATATTCGGCGATAAACCAGGCCATGACGGGGCGGCGGTCCGGCCAGTTCACGATCGAGGGATAGGCTGCGCGAAACGCCGCGTAGGCATCGGGCGCCAATTGGTTTGGCGGCAGGGAGGAATTGGTGCTGAAGCGAAGCGAGAACACAGCCGTTTTGGTTTGGCCGGGAGCGATACTGGCAATGTGCGGCTGGTTCTTACAGATGAACGACCAGCCACAAGTTACGTTGATGTTCACGTCCGGGGTGGGCTGGTTATTCCACAGAATCCACTGTCCGGCAGGGTACCGCACATAGCTGGCTGGATTGAGATTATCCACATACGCCGTCCGTGAATTTGCGGCGTCGAACTGCGTCATGGAAATACCCAGAGTGCTGATGGCGGAATCGGCAATGGTGTTGGCGCTGCTGTTGTTGGTGATTTGAATAGTGGCTTGCACGGTATCGGCGGATGGCGTGGTGTAGTTCACTGAGACGCTGGCCGAATCGCCCCCTACAAAGCAGTTCTTAGTAACCGAGGCGGCCGTGAAGGTTCCCGTGCAGGGGGGCGCCTCCGTAGAGGTGAGCCCCGCGGGGGTGGAATACCTGAGATAAGTAACGAGATTTTCGCCGTACTTATAGTTGTAATTCACGCCGCGATACATAAGTGACTGCAAACCGTTGGCCTGGGTTGTGAAGTAAATACTGTTGCCGCTGTGCAGCGATAACGATACGGTGGCGAATTTGGCCGGGGCGGCCTGGGACGCCGCGGTTATGGTTATGCCGCGATTCTCCGGGATGAGTGGAGGCGCCGTGTAAATACCTGTTGGCGAGATGGTTCCGCCGGAAGGAGGGGTAACGGTCCAATTCACCGCGGTATTGCTGGTGCCTTGCACGGAAGCCTGAAACTGCTGCCGCGCTCCCGCGGCAAGGTCAGTGGTTCCCGGGGTGATTGTAACGGCGATAACGGGAACACGGGTTCCGGGGCTGGCACTTGGACTTGAGGCGTTGAGATGAGACGCCGGGGCCAACTCAGTAGCGGCGAATAGGGAAAACACCCCCAGCATCAAAGCAACAATCAGACCTGCAATCAGACCGGCAAACTGTAAAAGAAACATTAGACTTTCTTCCTCCGAGTGGTAGATCGGTGGTCAGGAAAAAAATCTTTAGGGCGCTTTTACGGAAGATTTAAGAGGGGGAGGTTTGCATTTGCGATGTAGCTTGAGCGTACCGGGTGAGAGCGCCAGTGATCTCCGCCGTCAAGACTTTCACATTCGGCTCTTGCACCATGGAATTGTGGTCGCCGGGCACTTCAATCACTTCTACCTGATCTGCCCAGCCCGCCCAGCCGAGTTTATTTTTGCGGGCATTCTCCCGAGATTGAGCGATAGCAAGAAAAAGCGTAATGGTTCCCGCATATTTCTTGGGCATATAGTTCATTCCCGCCGCCTCATACACCCGCTTCATGTTGAGGAGTGCGGGGGGCAGTTTGTCGGGGACTTTGTAATATTTGTATAGAAAACGCCAGGCATTGGCGTGCAGCCGGCGGCCTACGGCAAACAGACGGCCCGCCGCATATCTGGGCCACTCATGCCATTTGCGGTCTTTGAAGCGCCGCAAGTGCATCAGGGTTCTCTTCTGAAGGAACTTCCCTTGTTCGCCCATTCGCTTCTTACGGGTTAAGAGGTTACGGCTGCCCATGTTGCCGCTATCGAGCATGCCCAACAGGCCCACTTCGTGCCCTTGCGTATTCAGTTGGCGGGCCATTTCAAAGATGACCATGCCGCCGAATGACGAACCGATCAGGTGATAAGGGCCCTTTGGCTGGAAGGCCAGAATATCTTTCACATAGAGCGCGGCCAGTTCTTCCAGGCAAGTCCAGGAACGGTCATTGCCAAAAGCTTCCAACGCATATACAGGCTGATCGGGTTCCAGGTTGGCGACGATATTCCGGAATGTCAGCACGGTGCCCCCAATCCCGTGAACCGCGTAGATGGGCGGCCTTGAACCTTCCGTCCGGCACGGCCGGATGGAGGTTTCCGCGGGCGAGGAGCTTTGCGGCAGGAAAGCAGCAATTTGAGCAATGGTGGGTGAGCGGAACAAAACATCCAGGGAAAGCTTTTTGCCTGTGATCTTTTCCATCCGCGCAAACACCTGGACCGCGAGGAGAGAATGGCCGCCCAGTTCGAAGAAGTTATCTTCGACGCCTACACGGTCCACCTTCAGCATGTCTGCCCAGATTTCGGCGATGCTTGCTTCGACCGGGGTTCGCGGGGCAACATAGCGGGCTCTGGCCTCGAAGGAATCGCCGGGAGGCGCCAGTGCTTTGCGGTCCACTTTGCCGTTGGGCGTCAGGGGAAAGGCGTCCAAGACGATGACAGCGGCGGGAACCATGAATTCCGGAAGTGAATTCTTTACATGGTTCCGCAACTGTTCGCCGTCGGGAACTCCCTGATGAGGAATCACATACGCGACCACATAAGCAACCAGGCGCTGCAGGCCGGGGTGGTCCTCCCGAACGATGACAAGGCTTTGGCGTACCTCGGGGTGGCGGTTCAGCACGGCCTCAATTTCGCCCAACTCAATGCGGAAGCCGCGCAATTTTACCTGGTGATCCAGCCGCCCCAGATATTGAATTGTTCCATTCGGTAGCCAGCGACACAGGTCGCCGGTGCGGTAAACCCTTGCGTGAGGTTCGAAAGGATGAGGCAGAAAGCGCTCGCTTGTCAGCTCCGGTTGCCCATAGTAGCCTCTGGCCAACCCCTCTCCGGCCAGATAGAGTTCACCGGGGACACCGATCGGAACGGATTGAAAACGCGCATCCAGAATGTAAGCTTGGGTATTCGATATGGGCGATCCGATGGTGACAGGGACGCCGCGGGGCACGAAGGTGTAAGTGGAATAAGTAGTGTCTTCCGTAGGACCGTAAAGGTTATAAACCTTGGTGACGCGAGAGGTGCTATAGATTGCCTCAACCAGACTATCCGGCAGCGCCTCGCCCGCCAGATTCACGACTGTTACCGATTGCGGCACGGCTCCGATGCGCACCAGTTCCGCCATAGCGGAAGGCACGGTATTGATGAGCGTGACTTCTTCGCGAGCCGGCAGAGTGGGCAGGTAAAGAGCGTTCTCCGCCAGGATGATTTTGCCGCCCGCGCAGAGAGTTACGAAGATTTCAAAAACGGAAAGGTCAAAACAGACCGACGTGGAAAGCAAGACTCCGGAAAGCTCTTCTTCTGAGAAAGCCTGTTTCGCCCAAAGAACGAACGCGGCCGCGCTGTGATGTTCCAGAGCCACGCCCTTCGGCTTCCCTGTGGAACCGGAGGTGAAGAGGACGTAGGCAAGATGTTCCGGTCTGACCTGAACGGGCAAAGCCACTTCCGGCTCGCAGGCGATTTTTTCCCAATCCGAATCCAGGCAGAGGATTTCCGCAGTGGAAAGCGGAAAGCTCTCCACTAAAGAATTCTGAGTAACAATCAGGTGGGCCCGCGCCCCTTCCAGAATGTGCTTGAGACGCTCTTTGGGGTAATGGGGGTCCATCGGAACATAAGCGCTTCCGGATTTTAGGATCCCGATGATGCCTACCAGCAGATCGATATTGCGTTCGCAGCAAATGGCGATCAGCACATCAGGACCTGCCCCGTGCTTTGCCAGATAATTCGCCAACCGATTGGAGCGGGTATTCAGATCGCTGTACGTGATGCGTTCGTTGCCATAAACGACTGCTATGGATTGGGGAGAGCGTTCGGCCTGTTGCGAGATCAGGCTATGGAGGCAAGCTTTAGGGTGCTCCACCGCGGTGTTGTTGAACTCAATCAGCAGGCGATGGAGTTCCTCGGCGGGAACCAGCGGTAGTTCTGAGACCTGAGAATCGGGCTGGCCGATAATTCCTTCCAGCAGCACACGGTAGTGGCCCAGCATGCGATCGATGGTGGAAGGATCGAATAGATCTGTGTTGTATTCGAGCGCAACTCTGAGACCGTCGGTTTGCTCGGAAGTAATCAGGGTGAGGTCGAACTTCGAAACCTGGCTGCCGGAGTTAAATCCGGAGACTGTCAGACCATCCATAGGCTGAGTGGTGCCTGGCATATTTTGCAGGATCACCATCACCTGGAAGAGGGGATTTCGGCTGAGGTCGCGCTCTGGCTGCAACTCCTCGACCAGGCGCTCAAACGGCAGGTCCTGATGGGCGTAGGCGCCTATGGTGGTTTCACGAATTTGACGGAGTAACTCACGGAAAGTGGGGTCGCCGGCCTGGTTTACACGAAGAACCAGCGTGTTCACGAAAAGACCGATGAGTTTCTCAATTTCAAAACGATGCCGGCCCGCGATGGGGGAACCGACAACAAGATCTTCCTGTCCGGAATAGCGAGAGAGTAAAACGCTGAATGCGCCCAGGACGACCATGAACAGGGTGGAACCTTCGCTCCGCGCTAAACCCCGTAAACCCTCCAGCATCTCCAGAGGAAGGATGACGGAACGGGAGGCACCGCGGAAAGTTTCGACAGCCGGCCGGGGGCGATCCGTGGGGAGTTCCAGGATTGCGGGCGCGCCTTGCAATTGCGCCTTCCAGTAATTCAGTTGTTTCTCAAGTTGTTCGCCGGAAAGAACCTGACGCTGCCAGATTGTGTAATCGGCATACTGGACGGGCAGTTCCTCCAGAGGAGAAGGTTTCTCATGCACGAAGGCTTGATAAAGAGCGGCCAGTTCGCGCCGGAGGATGGTCAAAGACCATCCATCGCTCACAATGTGGTGGACGGTAACAACCAGAACATGATCGTGTTCGGAAAGACGGATCAGGCAGGCGCGCAGTAAGGGGCCCAGCCGGAGGTTGAAGGGGAGAGCCGCCTCGTTTTTCGCAAGCCGGCGTGCTTCTGCTTCGCGCCCCTCTTCCGGAACGCTATCCGCCAGTTGGATGACAGGAAGAGCGAAGTGCCTGGCGGCCTCAATCACTTGCGAGGGCTCGCCATCGACCGCCTCGAACCGGGTTCGCAAAGCTTCGTGACGGCGCACGATTTCATTCAGACTGGCTTCGAGTGCGGGCACGTTGAGTGCGCCGCTCAGCCGGACGATGTAGGGAACGTTGTAGACGGCGTTCAGCGGATCCAGTTGGTCGAGAAACCATAACCGTTGCTGAACGAAAGAAAGCGGAATTGTAGGCCCGCGCCCGGCGGGAACAAGCGGAGGAAACTCCAGGCCGAACTGGGCTAGCTGCGCCGATTCAATCCGGGTGGCCAGACCAGCCAGGGTGGGCTCCTCAAACAGGTGGCGCAGCGGCAGCTCCACTTGAAAGGTTTTTGTGAGGCGGGAGACTACCTGGGTTGCCAACAGAGAATGGCCACCCAATTCGAAGAAGTTCGAAGCAGCGCCCACACGTGGAACCCGCAGGACCTGCTCCCAGATTCCGGCGAGAGCCTCTTCCGTCAGCGTGAGGGGCCGGGCATTTTCTTCTGATTGCACGGAAGAATAATCCGGTGCCGGGAGTGCTTTGCGATCCACTTTACCGGTGGTGGGCGAAATGGGAAGGGCTTGCAGCGGAACAATGGCGGAAGGCACCATATAATCCGGCATGCGTTCTTTCAACCATGCCCGCATTTCCGATAAATCCGGCTTGGCATCGTTCCCCGTATGGGCTACCAGATAGGCCACCAGTCTTTTCTCACCTGGCTGGTCGGTGCGTACTATAACGATGCAATCGCGCACGGCCGGATGGCGGCCCAAAACCACTTCCACTTCACCCGGCTCAATCCGGAATCCGCGGATCTTCACCTGATCGTCGCGGCGGCCCAGGAAATCAATCAGGCCGTTCGGTAAATAGCGCACCAGGTCACCGGTGGCATAAAGCCGTTCGGCATGATCCGGGAACGTATGCTGAATAAATTTTTCACTGGTAAGGGCCGGCTGGCCCAGATAGCCACGGGCCAATCCCGCACCGCCCAAGTAGAGTTCCCCGGGAACTCCAACCGGCACCAATTGCCGCTGCCGGTCCAGCACATAAGCGGTGGTGTTCCCAATGGGACGGCCGATAGGGATGAGTTCGCCGACGGTTCCGGGGATTGGGTAACACACTGCAAAAGTAGTTGTTTCCGTAGGACCGTACCCGTTGATTAATTGAGTATCCGGCAGTACTTCCAGGGCACGGTGAACATGCCGGGAAGACAGAGCTTCTCCTCCCGTAAGTACCTGCCGGACGCGGGATAAGATTTCAGGAGCGGCATCGATGACCCAGTTGAAGAGAGAACTGGT
>Ga0123336_10001444_pt1 | contig 21772 bp, 14 predicted proteins | sample SSSSmetaG_FD_96466 | JGI IMG/M metagenome (GOLD analysis project Ga0123336, IMG submission 96466) | Glacier valley bacterial and archeal communities from Borup Fiord, Nunavut, Canada, to study Microbial Dark Matter (Phase II) - ​SSSS metaG | ecosystem: Environmental > Aquatic > Freshwater > Ice... | reverse complement strand
GTCCGGCGCAATCATCCCTGCGCGCGCGCCCGCCTCGATCGCCATGTTGGCGATCGTCATGCGGCCCTCGATGCTGAGGCTGCGGATCGCCTCGCCCGTATACTCGATCACATGCCCCGTGCCGCCACCAGTGCCAAGCTGGCCGCAGATTGCCAGCGCGATATCTTTAGCACCCACACCAAAGCCGCTCGCGCCCTCGCTCCGGACCTCCATCGTGCGCGCGGGCCGCAACCACAGCGTCTGAGTGGCGAGCACATGTTCCACCTCGGACGTGCCGATGCCGAACGCCAGCGCGCCGAGCGCGCCGTGCGTGGCGGTGTGGCTGTCTCCGCACACGATCGTCAGGCCGGGGAGGGTGAGGCCCAGTTCGGGGCCGATCACATGCACGATCCCTTGATCGGGGTGACCGCGCCCCATGAGCCGCACCCCGAAATCGCGGGCATTGGTATCGAGTGCCGCGAGCTGTGCCGCGCTTTCGGCATCGGGCGCACCGGGCGTGGTGGGCACGTTGTGATCCGCAGTGGCGATGGTGAGATCGGGGCGATGGACCCCGCGGCCCGCGAGCCGCAGCCCGGCGAACGCCTGCGGGCTGGTGACTTCGTGGACGAGGTGACGATCGATCCAGGTCAGGCACTGGCCGTCCTCGCGCTGCTCGATCACGTGCGCGTCCCAGACTTTCTGGTAAAGGGTGCGGGGCGCGGTCATTTCTGGCGCCCGGTTGTGGCCGCGTGAATCGTGGTCAGGTTCGCGGATACATGCGGTGCATCCACCGCGCTGCGCCCCCGCTTGACCGTAAGCCGGTTCAGCGCGTGAATATAGGCGCGCGCGGTCGCCACCAGCGTATCCACGTCCGCGCCGCGACCCGTTACCGTACGTCCGGCCTCGCTCAGCTTGACCGAGACGCTCGCCTGGGCGTCGGTGCCTTCGGTCACTGCGTGCACGTCGAACCGTTCGAGCTCGACCTCGCCGTGCGGCACGAGCGCGCGGATCGCTTTGAACAGCGCGTCCACCGGTCCGTTGCCGTGCTGCACGGTCGTCGCCTCAACGCCGTCCACGCTCAGGCGTAGGATCGCGCGCTGCGGCCCGCGCGTGCCGCTCAGGATCTCTAGGTCGAGAAGGCGCACCCGCTCGTCGCCATGGCCGATCTCCTCGTCCACCAGCGCGATAATATCCTCATCGAACACATGCTTCTTCGCGTCCGCCAAAGCCTTGAAGCGCACGAACGCGTCCTGGAATGCGTTGTCGCCCAGAGCGTAGCCGAGCGCACCGAGCTTGTCCCTGAATGCCGCGCGGCCCGAATGCTTGCCGAGCACGAGGCTGGATTTGATCAACCCCACGCTCTCGGGCGTCATGATTTCGTAGGTGCCGGAGTCTTTGAGCATTCCGTCCTGGTGGATGCCGCTTTCGTGCGCAAAGGCATTGGCCCCGACGATCGCCTTGTTGGGCTGCACCTGGAAGCCGGTGATCGCCGAGACCAGCCGCGACGCGCGCGTGATCTCGCTGGTGACGATGCGGGTGGTAAACGGCATCGCGTCGTGGCGCACGCGCAGGGCCATTGCGATCTCCTCGATCGCGGCATTGCCGGCCCGCTCGCCGATGCCGTTGATCGTGGCCTCCACCTGTCGCGCGCCCGCCATGACTGCTGCGAGTGTGTTGGCGACCGCGAGGCCCAGATCGTTGTGGCAGTGGGTTGAAAACACCGCCTTATTGCTATCGGGCACGCGCGCGATCACGTCGCGGAACATCGCCCCGTAGGTTTCGGGCGTTGCGTAGCCGACAGTATCGGGCAGGTTGATCGTCGTCGCCCCCGCACGGATCGCGATCTCTACCGCGCGGCAGAGGAAATCGGGATCGGTGCGAGTCGCGTCCTCGGCGGACCACTCCACGTCCTCGCACTTGGTGCGCGCGTGCGTGACCGACGCGCGCACCGCATCGAGCACGGCTTCGGGCGTCATCTTCAGCTTGACACGCATGTGCAGCGGCGAGGTGCTGATGAAGGTGTGGATGCGCGGGAACCGTGCGCCACGCACAGCTTCCCATGCGCGGTTGATATCCCCGATCGCCGCGCGCGCCAGACTGGCGACGGTTGCCGTCTGCACGGCGGCAGCCACCTCTTGAATCGCAGCGAAATCGCCCTGCGAGGCGATCGCGAACCCTGCCTCGATGATGTCCACTCCCATCGCTTCGAGCTGGGCGGCGATGCGCAATTTCTCGTCGAGGTTCATCGAGCAGCCCGGCGATTGTTCGCCGTCGCGCAATGTGGTGTCGAAAATACGGATGATGTCGGTCATAGCCAATGTCCCTCGGGCTTCGTGCAATCGGCCCTTAAGCGAGGGGAGTGTCCCGAACCCCGGAACACGGTCATGCCGCCCGCGCCTAAGGGCGCGTAAGTCGAAGCCAGAGTGCGCGGCGAAGCATGCACGCGCACCCTTGCGTCCGCGCGAAGACTTGTCCAGCAACAATTTGCTCCACACCGGACGCAGTTCGTTTCATCAGGGTAAAACGTTGACGCGCCGCAGCATGGCGCGTTAGCGTCGGGCATCTGGAAAATTGGATCATGGCCGAAAATCTTCTGCGCTTCACCTCGATCGATCAGCAGCAGCCGCCCAAGCGGCCTGCGGCGGAGCGCCGCCAAGATTTCGGCGAAATCGGCCAGCATTGGGTGCTCGCAAAGGCCGAGGAGCAATCGAGCCGCTGTTCTCAGTGCGGGGTACCCTTCTGCCAGGTCCATTGCCCGCTCGGCAATCACATCCCCGACTGGCTGCGGCTGACCGCCGAGGGCCGGATGGAAGAGGCGTACGAGATGGCGGCCTCCACCTCCACCATGCCCGAAATCTGCGGCCGCATCTGCCCACAGGACCGCTTGTGCGAGGGCAATTGCGTGATCGAGGGATCGGGCCACGGCTCGGTCACCATCGGCGCGGTCGAAAAGCATATCGGCGATACTGCGTTCGAAATGGGCTGGGTGCCGCCGCTGGTGCCGGTGGCGGACCGCTCGGCGCAATCGGTCGGCATTGTCGGCGCGGGGCCCGCCGGGCTGACCGCAGCCGAATACCTGCGGGGGCAGGGGTATGACGTGCATGTCTACGACCGCCACGATCGTCCGGGCGGGCTGCTTGTGTACGGCATCCCGGGCTTCAAGCTCGAAAAGCCCGTTGTGGCGCGCCGCACCGACCGGATCGCGGAGGGGGGTGTGCATTTCCATCTGGGCGTCGAAATCGGCCGCGATATGAGCACCCACGAACTGCGCCGCCGCCACGACGCGCTGTTCCTCGCGCCCGGCGTCTATGCGGCCAAGGCGCTCGATTTCGAGACACGGCTTGGTGGCGTGGTCCCCGCGCTCGATTATCTGATCGCGGCCACCCGCAAGGGCTTCGGTGAACCCGTGCTCGCGTTCGACAATGGCGCGCTGAACGCGCACGCCAAGAACGTAGTCGTGATCGGCGGCGGCGATACCGCGATGGATTGCTTGCGTACCGCCGTGCGCCAGGGCGCGGCATCGGTGACGTGCCTTTACCGGCGGGACCGCGCGAACATGCCCGGCTCCGCGCGCGAAGTGGGCCATGCCGAGGAGGAGGGCGTGCGCTTCGAGTGGCTCGCGGCGCCCGTCTCGTTCGAGGGCAGCGCGAGCGTGACCGGCGTGGTCGCGCGCCGGATGCGGCTCGGCTCGAACGACGCGAGCGGGCGGCGCGGTGCGAGCGCGGTTGCCGGATCGGAGTTCCACGTGCCCGCGACGCTGGTGATCCAGTCGTTGGGCTTCGACGCCGAGGACATCCGCGCCGACTGGGGGCTCGATGAACTGGAGACCACCCGCTGGGGCACGATCCGCACCGATCACCCCACACTGATGACCTCGATCCCCGGCGTGTTCGCGGGCGGGGACATCGTGCGCGGCGCATCGCTGGTGGTGTGGGCGGTGCGCGACGGGCGCGAGGCGGCGAGGGCGATGCACGGGTGGTTGCGGGAGCGCGCCAGTGCGGATCATGCCGCTATTTGTGTTGCGGCCTGAGGAGTTGCCGATGCGTATGCTGCTTCCGATAGTTTTCCTTCTGATCCCGCTTGCGAGTTCGGCGCAAACGACTGCGTCCGTGTTGCCTGTCACTAGCGCAGACAACGCCCTTGAAGTTGTTGATCTTCTTGGAACAGAAATTCGTTGGACCGCAATGATGAACGCGGTTGGGCCTACATTTGAAAACTTGGTTGTGGCTGAAATGCAAAGCGATCCGAAATATGCGTCTCAAATAAGCTGGATCACGTCTCATGGTGGCATCGACGCGTTTAAGGCTGCATTGGGCGAGGACTTCCTCAGCCGGATGAAGCTGCGATATCCGCGGCTCCGAGCGGCGTTGGCTGAATATTATCGAGCCAACATGACTGCCAATAACTTGGCCGATTTTGTCAGATTCCTGACCACTGCGACTGGGCGCAAGTTCCTGGCAATAATGCGAGGCGCGGCTGCGAGCGGCGGCCAGACAGGCGCGAGCCTTGGCGGGGAAGCCGGGATAGTTGCCACCAAGACCGCGCTGCGCCGGATCGGCGCGCCGCCTACTTCGTAGGCTCATGCGCCTCACCCCCGAAGAAGTCGCCGCCATCAAGGCCGCTGCCACCGAGGCGTTCGGGCCGGATGCTGTCGTCCGCCTGTTCGGCAGCCGGGTGCACGATCATTTGCGGGGTGGCGATATCGATCTGCACGTCGAATGGGATGGCCACGACGAGTGGGAAGCGCGAACGCTGTTCGAAGACGCCTTCCAGCGCCAGATCGAACCGCGCCGCGTCGATCTTGTCTTCACGCGCCGTGGCCAAACGCCCAGGCCGATCGAGGAAATTGCGTTGCGTGACGGGGTGGCGCTTTGACCGCTGCGGCCGAGCGTCGTCTGTTGGCGGAATATCTCGCAACGGCTGCGCGGCTTCGCCACAGCTTCACCGCCATCTGCACCCGTGCCACACCGCTCATGCCAATGACCGACGACCGTATCGACACGCTGGACGGCGATGACGACGTAACCATCGTAGCGTTTCTGAAACGCTACGAGCAATATGAAGACTGCCTCCATCGGATATTGAAAACGATCTCTCAGATCATGGAATATGGCAAAGTCGAGCGTCTGGTCGCGATCGATATCGGTCGTCGCGCCGAAAAGTTCGGGATCGTGGACGAGAAGCCGTGGGGCGATGCGGTGCGCGCGCGCAATGCGCTCGCGCATCAATATCCGTTGCGGCCCGACAAGCGTGCCGAGCAGGTCAACCGCGCGTGGCAGGCGCGCGATACACTGGAGATGGCCTGGCAAGGCATAGTTCGCTTCGTAGCCGAAGAGAGTTTGATCGATGAACAATGAGTTGGACCCCAGCCCCTTCGGCCTCTACTCCCCCGAGGACGAGCACGATGCCTGCGGCGTCGGCCTGATCGCCTCCACCGACGCCACCCCCTCGCGCCGCATTGTCGATCTGGCGATCGAGGCGCTGGGCAATGTCTGGCACCGGGGCGCGGTCGATGCCGATGGCAAGACCGGGGACGGCGCGGGCGTGATGCTCGAACTGCCCGTGCAGTTTTTCCAGACGCACATAGCGCGCGCGGGGCACCGGCCTGGCGGGCGGCTGCTGGGTGTGGGACAGGTGTTCCTGCCGCGCACCAATCTGGGCGATCAGGAGGCGTGCCGCACGATCGTGGAATCGGTGATCATCGATTTCGGCTACACCGTGCATGGCTGGCGGCAGGTGCCCGTCGATACGCGCGTCATCGGCCCCAAAGCGATCGCCACGCGTCCCGAGATCGAGCAGATCATGATCGCGGGCCCGTCCGATCCGGCATTGCAGGACGAGTTCGAGAAGAACCTCTACCTGATCCGCCGCCGCATCGAAAAGCGCGTGATCGCAGCTCAGATCCCCGCCTTCTATATCTGTTCTCTCAGCAGCCGCACGATCGTCTACAAGGGGCTGTTCCTCGCCGAGCACATCACCGCCTTCTACCCCGATCTCGCCCACCCCGAGTTTGTCAGCCGGTTCGCGATCTTCCACCAGCGCTACTCAACCAACACCTTCCCGCAGTGGTGGCTCGCGCAGCCGTTCCGCTGTCTGGCGCATAATGGCGAGATCAACACGATCCGCGGCAACAAGAACTGGATGAAAAGCCACGAGGTGCGCATGGCGTCCCTCGCGTTCGGTGAACATGCCGAGTGCATCAAGCCGGTGATCCCGGCGGGCGCATCCGACACGGCGGCGCTCGACGCGGTGTTCGAGACCATCGTGCGCGCGGGCCGCGATGCGCCCACCGCCAAGCTGATGCTGGTGCCCGAAGCGTGGGGCCAGCAGGACGGGCTGCCCGACGATCACCGCGCGATGTATGCTTATCTTAGCAGCGTGATGGAGCCGTGGGACGGCCCCGCCGCGCTCGCGATGACCGACGGGCGCTGGGCGCTCGCGGGGATGGACCGCAATGCGCTCAGGCCCATGCGCTATCTGCTCACCCGCGACGGGTTGCTGGTGGCGGGCTCCGAAGCGGGGCTGGTGTCGATCCCCGAGGCGGACATCGTGCGCAAGGGGCGGCTCGGCCCCGGCCAGATGATAGGTGTCGATCTCGCGCGCGGCGGCTTCTTCGACGATCGCACGCTCAAGGACCGTATCGCCGCCGAAGCCCCTTATGCGCAGTGGATCGGCGATTTCATCGGTATCGGCGATCTGCCCGGTGCAGGCGCACTCGAACCCGGCTGCACGCTGGGCGTGGCGGACCTCAAGCGCCGCCTCGTCGCGGCGGGGCGCACGCACGAGGATATGGAGCTGATTCTCGCGCCCATGGTCGTCGACGGCAAGGAGGCCATTGGCTCGATGGGGGACGATACCCCGCTTGCGGTGATCAGCGACCGGCCGCGCTGCATGAGCCACTTCTTCCGCCAGAACTTCGCGCAGGTGACCAATCCGCCGATCGATCCGCTGCGCGAGGGCCGGGTGATGAGCCTGAAGACGCGCTTCGGCAATTTCGCCAACATCCTCGATCGCACGATCGATCGGCCCGAGGTGCTGGTGCTCGACAGCCCGGTAATCACGAGCCGCGAGTGGAACATGCTGCGCGCGCGCTTTGGCGCGTGCGCGGCCATGATCGATTGCACCTTCGCCGCCGACAGCGGCCCCGAGGGCCTGCGCGCCGCCATCGCCCGCGTCCGCGCCGAGGCGGAGGCGCACGCACGCGCGGGGCGCGCTGAACTGTTCCTCACCGATGAGGGCATCGGCCCGGACCGCGTGGCGATCGCGATGATCCTCGCGGCGGCCGCCGTGCACAGCCATCTGGTGAACGTGGGGCTGCGCACCTTTGCCAGCATCAACGTGCGCGCGGCGCAGTGCCTCGATACGCATTATTTCGCGGTGCTGATCGGCGTGGGGGCGACCACGGTCAACGCGTGGCTGGCGCAGGAGGCCATTGCGGACCGCCATGCGCGCGGGCTGTTCGGCGCGCTCAGCCTCGACGAATGCGTCGCGCGCTACCGCAAGGCGGTGGGCGATGGGCTGCTCAAGATCATTGCCAAAATGGGCATTGCGGTGATCGCGTCGTATCGCGGCGGCTATAATTTCGAGGCGGTGGGGCTGAGCCGCGCGATCCTGAACGATCTGATGCCGGGATTGCCGGGGCGGATCTCGGGGGAGGGCTATCAGAGCCTGCACCTGAACGCGATGCTGCGCCACCGCGCGGCGTGGGACGAGCCGGTCGTGCGGCTCGAAGCGGGCGGCTTCTATCGCCAGCGCAGCGGCGGCGAGGCGCATGCCTATACCGCCGAACCCATCCACCTGCTGCAAGCCGCCTGCACCAACGGCAGCTACACCGCCTACAAGAAGTTCAGCGCCGCAATTGCCGCCGCGCCGCCGGTGGCGCTGCGCGACCTGATGGACTTCGTGCCGACCGCGCCCGTGCCGCTCGACGAGGTGGAAAGCGTCACCGCGATCCGCCGCCGCTTCGTCACGCCCGGCATGTCTTTGGGCGCGCTCAGTCCCGAGGCGCATGAGACGCTCGCGATCGCGATGAACCGCATCGGCGCGAAGGCGGTGAGCGGGGAGGGGGGCGAGGACCCCGCGCGCTACCGGCCCAACCAGAGCGGGGACAATGCCAACAGCACGATCAAACAGATCGCGAGCGGCCGCTTCGGCGTGACGGCCGAATATCTGAACGCGTGCACCGAGATCGAGATCAAGGTCGCGCAGGGAGCCAAGCCCGGCGAGGGCGGGCAATTGCCCGGCTTCAAGGTGACCGAGATGATCGCGCGCCTGCGCCATTCTACACCGGGCGTGACGCTTATCTCGCCCCCGCCGCATCATGACATCTATTCGATCGAGGATCTCGCGCAGCTGATCTATGATCTGAAGCAGATCAACCCGGACGCGCGGGTGTGCGTGAAGCTGGTGAGCGCGGCTGGCATTGGCACGGTGGCGGCGGGGGTGGCGAAGGCGCACGCCGACGTGATCCTGGTGAGCGGCCATGTCGGCGGCACCGGCGCCAGCCCACAGACCAGTATCAAATATGCGGGCGCGCCGTGGGAAATGGGCCTCGCCGAGGTCAATCAGGTGCTGACGCTGAACGGCCTGCGCCACCGCGTGCGGCTGCGCACCGATGGCGGGCTGAAAACCGGGCGCGATATCGTCATCGCCGCGATGCTGGGGGCGGAGGAGTTCGGCATCGGCACGCTCAGCCTCGTGGCGATGGGCTGCATCATGGTGCGCCAGTGCCATTCGAACACCTGTCCCGTGGGCGTGTGCACGCAGGACGAGGCGTTGCGCGCCAAATTCGGCGGGTCGCCCGAGAAGGTCATCAACCTGATGACCTTCATCGCCGAGGAGACGCGCGAAATCCTGGCGCGGCTGGGGTTGCGTTCGCTCGACGAAGCCGTCGGGCGGACCGATCTGCTGGCGCAGGTGGGGCGCGGGGCGGAGCATCTCGACGATCTGGACCTGAATCCGGTGCTGGCGCGGGTGGATGCGCCCGAGCACGAGCGCCGCTTCTCGCTTTCGACATGGCGCAACGCGGTTCCCGATTCGCTCGACGCGTCGATCCTCACAGACGCAGCGCCGCTGTTCGAGCGCGGCGAGCGGGTACAGCTCGCCTATACGGTGCGCAACACGCACCGCGCGGTCGGCACGCGCATGTCGTCCGCGATCGTTCGGCGCTGGGGGATGACCGGCCTCGCGCCCGGCCATTGCCATGTGCGGCTGCAAGGTTCGGCGGGCCAGTCGCTGGGCGCGTTCGGGGTGCAGGGCCTGACGCTCGAATTGTTCGGCGAGGCCAACGATTATGTCGGCAAGGGTCTCTCGGGGGCAACGATCATCGTGCGCCCGGTAATCTCTAGTCCGCTCGCGTCGAACGAGAATGCGATCGTGGGCAACACTTGCCTCTACGGCGCGACTTCGGGGACGCTGTTCGCTGCCGGTCAGGCGGGCGAGCGGTTCGCGGTACGCAATTCGGGCGCGGTCGCCGTGGTGGAAGGCTGCGGCGCGAACGGGGTGGAGTATATGACCGGGGGCACGGTAGTGATCCTGGGGCCGACGGGCGATAATTTCGGCGCGGGTATGACGGGCGGGATGGCGTTCGTGCTCGACGAGGACGAGCGGTTTGCGGCGCGCGTTAACCCCGAATCGGTCGTGCTCCGGCGGCTCGCGTCGGCGCACTGGGAAGGCGAGCTGAAAACGCTCATCGCCGCACACGCCGCCGCCACCGGCAGCGCATGGGCGTCCACCCTTCTGGATGAATGGGAGGCGCGGCGGGGTTCCATCTGGCAGGTCGTGCCGCGCGAGATGCTCGCACGCCTCGCGCACCCGCTGGTGGACCCGGTCGCCGAACTGGTGGCGGCATGAGACGTGCGCTTTTGCTGGCGGCGCTGGCGCTCGCCCTGCCGCTTCCGGTGGCGTCGCAACCGGCGGCGCGCGCGACGGTGGCTGACGTCATCGCCCACGCTCCGCGCGCCGATTGGCAGGCGTTCGATCAGGCCGATCTCCTTTACCTGACGCTTGCAAACGACGCCCGCATCGTTATCGCGCTCGCCCCCGCATTCGCGCCGCGCAATGTCGCCAACATCAAGGCGCTCGCGGTGGCACGCTGGTTCGATGGCGTCGCAGTCACGCGCGTCCAGGACAATTATGTCGCGCAGTGGGGTGATTCTAATGGCAACACTCCGGGCGCACCTACCAAGCCGCTACCCTCCGGCATCGCCTCCAAACTCGCCCCCGAATGGGAGCGCGCCGCCGCCGGGCTTGGCCCAACGACCCGCGTGCCCGGCGCGGACGGCTACGCGCCCCAGGCCGCCTACGCGGGTGCCGCCTGGCCCGTCGCGCTCGATCCCGCGCGCGGCCGCGCGTGGCTGACGCATTGCTACGCCATGGTCGGCGTCGGCCGCGACAACGCCTCCGATAGCGGCAACGGTGCCGAACTCTACGCGGTGATCGGCGCGACCCCACGCGGCCTCGACCGCAACGTCACGCTGGTGGGGCGCGTGGTGGACGGGATCGAGCACCTGTCCTCGCTGCCGCGCGGCACCGGCGCGCTCGGCTTTTACGAGCGGCCCGAACAGCGCGTGCCGATCCGCACCGTTCGCCTCGGCACCGATCTCGTGCCTGCCGAGCAGGTCCGCCTCGAAACGCTGCGCGCAGGCACCGCCAGTTTTGCCGCGCTTGTCGCTGCGCGCGCCACACGTGCCGAGCCGTTCTTCGTTACGCCCACGGGCCATGTAGACCTGTGTAACGTCCGCCCGCCTGTCCGCCACGTGCCTTCATGAACTAACGTTTACGTTCGATACACGCCCCGGCCCCTACACAAACGCCGTTGTCGGTCCGTTTGACTTGCGGGCACCCCATCGGGTGCCCGTCCTCTTTGCGGGGCTATCTCGCTCAGCGCGTCAGCCGCAGGCTCGCCCGCAGCACGCGGCCGGGATTGGGAAAGCCCACGGCATCCTCATACCGCCGGTCGGTAAGATTGCGCAGCGCCATGTCCACGCTGAGCCCGCGCGCGATGCGGTAACCGCCGCCCACGCCAAGCTCGCTGTGTCCGCGCGTTCGGATTTGCCCGGTGGGCACCGAAAGATCGAACGCGGGGCTGACAGTGTCCAGATCGGCGAACGCCGATAACGCGGCCGACGGCGTCCATGTCAGCCGCGCGCTTCCGTGCCAGTCCGGCCGGGTGCGCAGCGGCGGGCCGCTGAAGTTGGTCGTGTCCAGATAGGTGACCGCGCCCGTCGCCGCCAAAGTCGCGCTGAGCGGCACCGCCGCCTCGGCTTCCACTCCGCGCGCATCCACCCGGCTGCGATTGACGTTGGTAAACCGCACGGCGTCGAAATCGATCAGATCGGCATAGCGCGTCGCGAATGCCGCGACGCGCAGCCGCCTGCCGCCGCGCTGCCAGTCCGCGCCCGCCTCCACACTGCGCGCGCGCTCGGGCCGCAGCGTTGGATTGGCGATCAGCGGATAGGCGAGCGCGAAGATGGACGGGAGCTTGAACCCCTCGGAATAGTCCGCGAACAGCGCCGGACCGCCCGCGACGGGCGTGACGCGCGCCGCCACGCGCCCCGTCCAGCGCGCTGCCACGGTGGAGGGCGAATCGTACCGCGCGCTTGCGGTGAGGGTGGCCCAGTGCGCAGGCGCCAGCGTGGCTTCCACAAACCCGCTCGCCACCTCGCGGCGCAGGCGGAAATCGGCGGGGGCCTTGAACCGTCCGAAATCGACGAAGCCATGGCCAGTGCCCAGCTCGCCCAGCCAGCCCGCCCCCGCATCCACGCTGAGCGGGCCGTGCGTGTAGCGCAGATCGAACCCTGCCTCGGTGCGCTCGAACGCGCTCACCGCCCGGATGCGCGGCACGCCCGAGAGCACGCCCGGCGCTATCGGTGGCGTATCATCGTCCACGTCCTGCCTCGACCAGCTCGCGCGGACGGTGGGTATCAGCGCGCCGGGGTTCGCTGCGGTCGCCTCCACGCTCGCGAGCGCGAATTCGGTCGCGCGCCGGTCCAGCCCGCGCAGCACGGCCAGCCTCGGCCCGCCGCTGTCCTCGGGGAAAAAGCGCCGGTCGCTCGCGCTGTACAACCCCAGCGCCGCGAGCTGCACCCCGCCTGCTTCGCCGGTCACTCGCCCCAATCCCTGCCGCCGTGCAAGGTGCCCGCCCGGATCGAGATCGCCGCTGTCATAGGCCCCGCCGCCGAGCAGCAGCCCGCCGCCGCTCCAGCCCAGCGCCGCCGATGCATCGCCGCCCGCCTCGCCGCCGCTGCTTGCGGTCGCGCGTGCGCTTGCGGTTCGCTCGCCCGCCACCGGCGCGCGCAGCTTCAGGTTCACCACCCCCGAAAGCGCGTCCGCGCCGTGCACCGCCGACAGTGCGCCGCGAAAAACCTCGATCCGCTCGATCAGCGCGGGATCGATCTGCGCGTAATCGAACGCGCCCCCGGCCGAATTGGTGGGATCGTTGACCTTCGCACCTTCGATCAGCGTCAGCGTGAAATTGGGTTCGCCGCCGCGCACCGAGAGGAAGGTGCCGCCCGCGACCCCGCCGGTAGATAGCGCGCGCACGCCCGCCACCCGGTCGAGCGCATCGAGCGCGCTTGTGGGCGCGAGCGCCTCGATCTGTGCGCGATTGATGGCCGTGCCACCCAATGCTTCGAGGCTGGCGGTGCGCGCTGCCGTCACCGTGATCGTCGGCTCGGCTCCGCTCGCCACCGTCTGCGCCGCCGCTGCGTGCGCGCCCGCAATCGGCAGCGCGACGAGCAGACGCGCCAATAAACCGCTCTTCATACCGTCACAAATGTCCGCTAGGTGCACCGCAGCATGGTGCCGATGAGGCGCTTACCGGCCAATCAACCCGAGGATCAAGTGCGGCAAACCTCCCCCCTCGCACGCGCAGCGGCCCTGGCGCTCGAACTGCTGATCGTCACGGTAGCCGTATTCGCCGGTGCCGCGCTTGCAGCCAAGCACCGCATTATCCCCAAGGCGCTGATCCACCTTCCCGATATCAGCTTCGCGCGGGCGGACACGCTGATAGCGCTCAAGGGCTATCTTGTCGCCTGCGCGCTCACGTTCGTTGCCGCGCGGCTGATCGCGGGCTGGGGTGTGTTCGGCACTGCGCGGCGTGCGGCGATTGAGGTGTATGCGCTTGTTACCGGCATCGTCGCGGCGGCGCTGTATATGTTCTTTCTCACACCGGTGAATTTCAGCCCGGAACTGCTGCTCCAGTCCACGCTGATCGCCATCGTGGGGCTGCTGATCGCCTTTTTGACTTTCGGCCCGGGCGGGGTCAGCGTCGGTGCGCGTGCGGTCGGCTTCGTCGGCAACCTGTTTGGCCTGCTCAAGCGCCCCGCAATCTGGGCGGTGCTGCTGTTCGCGGCGAGCCCGCTGTATGTAGGCCATCGTTTCGGCACGGATCGCAATTTCGCAAACTGGGTTACGCGGCTGCGCGTCAACGCCAACGTCAGCCAGGATCGCCCGTTCGCCATCGTCAACGGGCTGGGCAACACGCACTTCACCACGCCGATCATGGTGCAGTTCGCCAAAAGCGATCCGCATACTGCCTTTGTACTGACGCGCGGCGGCGAGCTATGGCGCGCGGATTATCCGGGCGGACAAAATGCAAAGCTGCTGATGAACATCGGCGGGGACGTGGGCTACGTGGAAATGGAGAATGGCGCGCTCGGCTTCGATCTGCATCCCGAGTTCGGCAAGGCAGGATCGAAGAACGCAGGGTTCGCGTACATTTACTTCACCGAATATCGCAAGGACGGCCAGACCAACCACCTCAACCGCTATGATCTTTCCGCACCCACCCCCGAAGCACGCGCGGCCTCGGTGCTGCCGCTCATCGCACAGGGGCGCGGCAACGATGGCTATCATAATGCGGGGATGGTCGGCTTCGGACCTGACGGCATGTTGTATCTGTCGGTCGGCGAGATGGCGTTGGAAAAATGCCATCAGCGGATCGATTGTAGCCTCGTCGGCGGCATCCTGCGCCTCGACGTAGACAATCGCGGCGGCAGCATCAGCCGGCCGATCCTGCGCCAGCCCGAGCGCGGGCATACCGCCAACTATATGATCCCGCTCGACAATCCGTGGGCGGACCGGGGCGCGGCGGCACTCGGCGAATATTATGCGATGGGATTGCGCAACCCGTTCCGCTTCGGCTTCGATCCGGCGGACGGACAGATGTGGGCGGGCGAGGTCGGTTCGACCGAGTGGGAGGAAGTTAATCACGTCCGCAAGGGCGGCAATTACCAGTTCCCCTATATCGAGGGGTTCACGCCGCAGCCGCGCTTTGCGAAACCCACGCAGATCGTGGGCACCGAGCATCCGCCGGTGCTGACCTATCACCACACTGCTTTCATGCGCTCAGTAATTGGCGGCAGCGTTTATCGTGCGGATCGCTTCCCTCAACTGAAGGGAAAATATATCTTCGGGGACAATTACTCGGGCGAGATCATGACGATCCCGCTCGACAAGACGCGGGTGGACACATGGGACGTGATCGCGCGCAGCCCCGACGTGGCGCAGCGCGGGCTGACGGCGATGGTGGTTGCGCCCGACGGGCAGGTGCTCGTGCCGATCATGGGGGAGACGGGGCATCCGGCAGGCATGATCGGGATGCTGGTGCCCGCGGGCAGCAAGGCGGGTTCGGCCGCGATTGCCGCGCAGAAAGCGGCGGCCGCGAGCGAGGCGGCTGTGCTGGCGAGTGGCGCGGTGGTAAAGCCGGTAAGCCTTGCGGTGGCGAAGAGCCTCTACAACACCAACTGCGCGCGCTGCCACGGCGCGAACGGCAAGGGGAATGCGCAGGTCGCCGAGAGTCTGAACGATTACATCCCCAATTTCACCGATCCCGCGTTCCACAAGTGGTTCAGCGATCCGATGATCCGCGCGGTGCTGCATGGCGGCGGCGGTGCCATCGGCCGCTCGACCGCGATGCCGCCGTGGGACGGGGTGCTCAAGCCCGAGGAGATCGAGGGCGTGAAGGACTATGTGCGCACGTTCAATTCGGCCAAGACCGCGGCGGGGGCGAAGAGGTAAAATGGGCTGGGGGCTAGGCTGCCGGCGTGGATTGGCAGTTTTCTACCCTTTACTGCCGATCAGCCTCCCGAGTGATTCGGACGAAACCCACCGGTGCGACCCCGCGACCCAAAGCTCATTCCGTCAAATAGCGCCAGCAGACTAGATGACCATCCTCGTCGTCAATGCGCTCCCCAATCTTGCTAAACCCGTTAAATTGGAGAACCCGCTGAGAGGCGATGTTATCGGGCGCGGTGTCGGCGGTTATCGCTGCTACATGCGATGCGTAGCGAGCCCACGCCACGATTTCACCAATAGCCTTTCGGGCAATTCCGCGACCCCGCCTGCTAGGTGCAATCCCGTACCCTATATCGATTACGCCTGCACTTGGCGGACGAGTAACGGAGCACAATCCAACTAATTCTTGATCTTCGACTATAAGCCACGACACGGGCGTGAATGTTTGGCGGACTTTATCTGCGACGCTAGTAAGCATCTTAATTATCTCAAGAGGCGCAACCGCGGTATCAGCAAGCAGGAAGTGTCTTGGTGCGTCACCGGCGCAAAGCGCAGTATAGTCGTCGATGCTGGTTTCGAGGATCACTGCTTTTCGAACCTCAACGATTTGGCACACCTGCTATAGCCGAATGACAGCTCTAGGAGGAGCGATTTCTCGTGGCGGACCGGCAAGAGTCCACCCATGTCGGCCCGTCGCTTCTCCACGATTGCCCCTAATCGTCCTCTTCCTCCCGGTCCGCCAGCATCAGCGCGCGTGCACGGACCTGCCGCGTTTCGAGCCAGTGGACCAGCGCATCGTCGCGGCCGTGCGTCACCCACACCTCGCGCGGGCGCACCTCCAGGCAGGTGTCGGTCAGTTCTTCCCAGTCCGCGTGGTCGCTGATCACCAGCGGCAATTCCACCCCGCGCTGGCGGGCGCGCGCCCGCACGCGCATCCAGCCGCTCGCCATTGCGGTGACCGGATCGGGCAGGCGGCGCGACCAGCGATCCCCGAGCGCCGACGGCGGGGCGAGGATAATCTGGCCGCGCATTTCGGACGCGCTCGCCACCAGTGCGGGGCGCAGATCGCCCAAGGCCACGCCCGCCGCTTCGTAAACCGCGCACAACTTGGCCATCGCGCCGTGAATGTAGATCGGCGCATCCCAGCCCGCGCGGCGCAGTTCGGCGATCACGCGCTGCGCCTTGCCGAGCGCATAGGCACCGATCAGCACGCAGCGATCGGGATTGGCGCGCGCGGCGTGGATCGCCTTGGCGACCTCGCCCTCCACCGGCGGATGGCGGAATACGGGCAGCGCGAAGGTCGCCTCGGTAATCCAGACATCGCATTCGATCGGCGTGAAGGGCGCGCAGGTGGGATCGGCGGCGCGCTTGAAATCGCCCGAAACCACCACGCGCTCCCCCGCATGATCGAGCAACGCCTGCGCCGAGCCGAGCACATGGCCCGCGGGGGCGAAGGCGAGGTCCACCGTGCCGAGCCGCGTCTGCTCGCCATAATCGAGCGGCACCGCGCCCGGCTGCGGGCCGTAGCGCGCTTCCATGATCGCGAGCGTGCCGGGCGTGGCCCAGACCCGGCCGTGCCCGCCGCGTGCGTGGTCTGCGTGGCCGTGCGTGATGACCGCGCGCGCCACAGGGCGCGACGGATCGATCCAGAAATCGCCTTCGGGAACGTGGATTCCCGTCGGCTGTGCGTCGATCCAGGCTGCTGCTCCCATGTCGCGCCATATGGGCGGCGCACCCCCGGCTGACAAACGCGCGCGCGCGGCCTAGATGGTGCGGATGCCCGCTGCCGCCCCCAAGCCCCGCGCGGCGTCTGCGCGCCCGCCCAAATCCGCCGCACAGCGCACGCGCGCGGCAGCGCGCTCCACCGCGCGGCTCGCGGCGGTGCAGGCGCTGTATCAGCGCGAGATGGAGCCGCTCGCCACGCCCGCGCTGCTGCACCAGTTCCACGCGCACCGGCTGCACGAAGCGATGGAGATCGACGACGGGGACGAGGCGGAGCTGACGCCGCCCGACCGGGCGTTCTTCGACGATCTGGTCGCGGGGGCGGATGCGCGGGCGGGCGAAATCGACGCGCTGATCGCCGCGCATCTCGCGCCGGGGTGGAGCCTCGAGCGGCTCGATCGCCCGCTGCGCGCGATCCTGCGCCTGGGCGTCTATGAGTTGCTGGCGCGGGCGGATATTCCCGTGGGCGCGGTCATCACCGAATATCTCGACGTGGGTCATGCGTTTTACGACCGGCGCGAGACGGGGTTCGTGAACGGCCTGCTCGATGCGGTGGGGAAGGCCGTGCGGCCGCAACCGGGGAAGTGAAGGAACGCGCGCTGATCGCGGACCTGCTCGCGCCCATCGCCACCCACCCCGCTGCGCGCGGCCTGACCGACGATGCGGCCGTGCTGGTGCCTCCACTTGGGCGCGATATTGTGCTGACGCACGATATGCTCGCCGAGGGCGTGCATTTCCTTGGCGACGAGCCGCCCGAAGACATCGCGCACAAGCTGGTCGCGGTGAATCTGTCGGACCTCGCCGCAATGGGCGCGCGGCCGCTGGGGGTGCTGCTGGGGCTGGGCCTGTCGGCGCGCCAGGACGATGCGTGGCTCGCGGCGTTCACGGCGGGGCTGGGCGAGGCTTGCACATGCTGGTCCGCGCCGCTGCTGGGCGGCGACACTATCGCAGGCCTCGATCGCCTCGTGCTGGCTCTGACCGCGATCGGCCAGGTTGCGCCCGGTGCGGCGCTGTCCCGCAGCGGCGCGCGGGCGGGCGACGATCTGTGGGTGACGGGCAATATCGGGGACGCGATGCTCGGGCTTGCGGTCGCGCGCGGTGGGCACGCGGATGCGGCACCCGAGGTCCGCGCCGCGCTCTTCGCACGCTACCGCCGCCCGGAACCCCGCCTTGCGTTCGGCGCGGCGCTGGCGGGGATCGCCAGCGCGTGCATGGACGTGTCCGACGGACTGTTGATCGATGCGCAGCGGCTGGCGGAGGCGTCGGGGATTGCGATCACTGTCGATCTCGCGCGCCTGCCGGTTTCGCGCGCGGCCGAGGCGATTGCCGCCGCTCCTATCGTCCTGGCGACGGGCGGGGACGATTACGAACTGCTGTTCGCCGCCCCGCGAGGCAATTCGCATGCCGTCGCAGACGCCGCGCGGCGCACGCGCACGCGCGTCACCCGGATTGGAACCATCTCGACAGGGGCGGGCTTGACCGTGCGCGATGCGAGCGGCGCGGACGTCACGCCCGGTCGCCTCGGCTGGGAGCATTGAGCCGCTGTCGAACGGCCTGGGTTGTGCCTGCCTGAACCCGCGCTTGTCATGCGCTCGCGCATTTGCGATTGGGCGATGCAACGCAGAGGTCGCCCCCCCGGGGGGTTGCGGCCCGTCTCACTCAAGGGGCTGTCTCCCGATGTCACCAATCCTGATTGCGATCGCGTGCGGCTTTGCCGCCGTGCTCTATGGCCTGATCACCTCGCGGTCGATCCTCGCGGCACCTGCGGGCAATGCGCGCATGCAGACGATCGCGGCTGCCATCCAGGAGGGCGCGAGCGCCTATCTGGGCAAGCAATATACCGCGATCGGCATCGTGGGCGTGATTGTGCTGGTGATCGTTTATGTGGCGCTGGGTATCATTCCGGCCATCGGCTTCGTGCTCGGCGCGGTGCTTTCGGGGCTGACCGGCTTCATCGGCATGAACATCTCGGTGCGCGCTAATGTGCGCACTGCAGAGGCGGCGCGCGTTTCGTTGCAACGCGGCCTCACCATGGCGTTCCGTTCGGGCGCGGTGACGGGGATGCTGGTGGCAGGCCTCGCGCTGCTCGCCATCGCGGGCTATTATTATTTCCTCACCACCTCGGGCCATCTCGATCCGACCGGACGGCCGATCATCAACGCGCTCGTCGCGCTCAGCTTCGGTGCGTCGCTGATCTCGATCTTCGCGCGTCTGGGCGGCGGTATCTTCACCAAGGCGGCCGATGTGGGCGCGGACATGGTGGGCAAGAACGAACTCGGCTTTGACGAGGACGACGAGCGCAACCCCGGCGTGATCGCGGACAATGTCGGCGATAACGTTGGCGACTGCGCGGGCATGGCCGCCGATCTGTTCGAGACCTACGTCGTCACCATCGGCGCAACGATGGTTCTGACCGCGCTGCTCGTCGCGGGTGATGCGGCACGGCTGATGACGTTGCCGCTGCTCGCGGGCGGGGTTTGTATCTTGACCTCGATCATCGGCACCTATTTCGTGCGGCTGGGCGGTGGCTCGATCATGGGTGCCTTGTATAAGGGCTTTATTGCGACGGCGGTGCTTTCGATCCCCGCTCTGTGGTTCGCCACGCAGGCGGTCTTCCCGGATATGGAAACCACCATCGCGCTCAAGAGCGCGGCGGATTCAACATTGGCGGCCACGCTGGGCGGCGCGTTCAACGGGCGGATGCTGTTCTATTGCATGCTGATCGGGCTGGCGGTCACCGGGCTGCTGGTGTGGATCACCGAATATTACACCGGCACCAAGTATCGCCCGGTCCAGTCGATCGCCAAGGCGTCGGACAGCGGCCACGGCACCAACGTCATCCAGGGCCTGGCGGTCAGCATGGAATCGACCGCGCTGCCTACGATCGTCATCGTGGTTGGCATTATCGGTGCGTTCCAGCTTGCCGGGCTGATCGGGATCGCGTTCGCCGCGACCGCGATGCTGGCGCTGGCAGGCATGGTCGTGGCACTCGACGCCTACGGGCCGGTCACCGACAATGCGGGCGGTATCGCCGAGATGGCGGGGCTGGAGCCGGACGTGCGCGCGCGCACCGATGCGTTGGACGCAGTCGGCAATACCACCAAGGCGGTGACCAAGGGCTATGCGATCGGCTCGGCCGCGCTCGCCGCGCTCGTGCTGTTCGCCACCTACACGCAGGATCTGGGCGAGTTCTTCGCAACCGTGCCGGTCAGCTTCTCGCTTTCCAACCCCTATGTGGTGGTGGGGCTGCTGTTCGGTGCGCTGCTGCCCTATCTGTTCGGCGGCATGGCGATGACGGCGGTTGGGCGCACCGCGCAGGCGGTGGCCCAGGATATCCGCGCGCAGTTCCGCGAAAATCCTGGCATCGCGGACCGTAGCGTCAAGCCCGATTATGCGCGCACGGTGGGTCTGGTGACGGCGGGCGCGATCCGCGAGATGGTGATCCCCTCGCTGTTGCCCGTGCTCGCGCCCGTTGCGATCTACTTCGCGGTGACCGCTGTGGCGGGGCAGGGCAACGGCTTTGCGGCCTTGGGCGCGTTGCTGATGGGTGTGATCGTCAGCGGGCTGTTCGTCGCGATCTCGATGACAAGCGGCGGCGGTGCGTGGGACAATGCCAAGAAGGTGATCGAGCAGGGGTTGTATGGCGGCAAGGGGTCTCCCGCGCACCAGGCGGCGGTGACCGGCGATACGGTGGGCGACCCCTACAAGGATACCGCCGGGCCCGCAGTCAATCCGATGATCAAGATCACCAACATCGTCGCACTGCTGCTGCTCGCCGCGCTGGCGGCACGGCGGTAGCCAATCCGGGGACAGGTAACGGATTTCCGCACGGTGGCCGTTCGAGCGATCGTGGCCGTTCGGGAAATCCGTAACCTGTCCCCGGATTGCCCCTTCCCATGATCCACATCAGCACACGCGGCTACGGCGGCAGCCTCGATTTCGCCGAAGTCACGCTCGCGGGCCTTGCGCCCGATGGCGGGCTGTACGTACCCGATGGGTTGCCGCGTTTCAGCGATGACGAGATCGCGGCGCTCGGTGGTTTGTCTTACGCCGAGACCGCGCGACGCGTGCTCGGTCCGCTGATCGGCGGCGCGATCCCGGCGGACGAGCTCGGGCCGCTGCTCGAAGCCACCTACGCTGTGTTCGATCACCCCGATGTGACGCCGCTCGTCGCGCTGGACGACCGGCACTATCTGCTCGAACTGCACCACGGCCCCACACTCGCGTTCAAGGACGTGGCGCTGCAACTGCTGGGCCGCCTGTTCGCGCGTTTTCTGGACGGCCGCGCGCTCACCATCCTGGGGGCCACCTCGGGCGATACCGGCAGCGCTGCCATCGCCGCGCTCGCGGCGCACCCTTCCATCGCCACCGTCATGCTCCACCCGCGCGGCCGCACCAGCGATATCCAGCGGCGGCAGATGACCACCGTGCTTGCGCCCAACATCCACAATCTCGCGGTCGAGAGCGATTTCGATGGCTGTCAGGCGATCGTAAAGGCGATCCTGCGCGCGCCGCCGCCGGGCACGCGCCTGAGCGCGGTCAATTCGATTAACTGGGCGCGGCTGGCGGCGCAGATCGTCTATTATTTCCACGCCGCCGTGCGGCTGGGCGCGCCCGCCACGCGCGTTGCGTTCAGTGTGCCTACGGGCAATTTTGGCGACGTGTTCGCGGGCTATCTCGCAGCCCAAATGGGGCTGCCGATCGAGCGGTTGATCGTTGCCACCAACCAGAACGACATCCTTCACCGCGCGCTGAGCGCGGGCGATTACAGCCGTGCGGCGGTGCAACCCACCTCGTCGCCCTCGATGGACATTCAGGTCAGCTCCAATTTCGAGCGGTTGCTGTTCGATCTGATGGATCGCGATCCCGCGCGTCTCGCCGCCGCCATGGCCGCGTTCGAGACGACCGGCCGCCTCGATCTTCCCGGCGATGTTCGCGCACGCGCCACCACGCTGTTCGCCAGCGCGGCCGTGGGCGAGGCGGAGACGGCAGAGACGATGCGCGACGCCCACACGCGCCACGGCCAGATCCTCGATCCGCACACCGCCATCGG
>Ga0123336_10001440_pt1 | contig 21826 bp, 23 predicted proteins | sample SSSSmetaG_FD_96466 | JGI IMG/M metagenome (GOLD analysis project Ga0123336, IMG submission 96466) | Glacier valley bacterial and archeal communities from Borup Fiord, Nunavut, Canada, to study Microbial Dark Matter (Phase II) - ​SSSS metaG | ecosystem: Environmental > Aquatic > Freshwater > Ice... | reverse complement strand
TCGAAGTTGCGGGCCGCCGAGCCTTCGCGAATCAGGATTTTCATGCCCACGGCCAGCTTGTCGCGGGCTTCGGCCGCAGTGAAGCATTCGTGGTCGGTGCTGATGCCGGCGCTGGCGTAGTGGGCCGCGTCATCGCCGCGCAGGCCGGGGGCGTGGCCGTCCACGGGCCGGCCGGCGGCGCGGGCCAGGGCAATTTTGGCCATCACGTCGGCGTCGCGGTGCAGTACGCCGGGCCAGTTCATCATCTCGGCCAGGTAGCCGATGGCGGGGTTTTCGAACAGCGTGGCGATGTCGGCGGCCGTGATTTCGGCCCCGGCCGTCTCAAACGGCGTGGCCGGCACGCAGCTCGGCGCCCCGAAGCAGAACTTGAAGGGCGAGTGCGCGGCGTTGGCCAGCATGTACTCCACGCCGGCCACGCCCAGCACGTTGCCGATTTCGTGCGGGTCGCTCACCGTGGCCACGGTGCCGTGCGCCACGGCCAGCCGGGCAAACTCGGTGGGCACCAGCAGCGAGCTTTCGACGTGCACGTGGGCATCCACGAAGCCGGGCAGGGCGTAGGGCAGGGCGGCGTCGGGCCCGGCGGCACCCGTGGGCGTGATGCTGGCAATGCGGCCGCCGGCCACGTGCAGGGTGGCGGGGCGGATGGAACGGGCCGCCAGGTCGACGACGTTGGCGGTGAGGGAAAAAGGGGCGGACATGGGCGGAGCGACGAAGGCAATAAAGCCGGCCCGGTGCCGGTTTTGCGCCGGCAAAGAACCTTATATTTGACAAAAAAACCGTTTCCGGTGAAAAAAAACCTGGCCCTTTTGCTGCTCGTGCTGCCGCTGCTGCTGGCGGAAAGCGGCTGCGCCCGCCGCACCACGCAGCAAAAGAAAACCAGCTGGTACAAGCACCACAGCGGCGGCAAATCGGTGCCGTGCCCCTGCGGGCATTAGCGGCTGCCGCCGCATTTTTGGCTTGAGCCCCGGGCGCAGCGCCCCGGCAAACAGGCCAAGCTCACCATCACCCCAGTGCCCACTCTACACTCTATTCATATGATGAAGCAAGGTCTGTTCACGTTCGCGATAACGCTGGCCTGCGTGGCCGCTGGGCACGCGGACGCAAGCGGCCAAACCAACACTTACCACTTCGGGGATTCGGGAAAGGCCAAGCCCGCCAAGCTGCCCAAGTTGGTGCCGGGGCGCCTTCACTTGCTCGACGGCAGCACCCGCAACGGCCCGGTGGGCTTCGTGGATTACAACCAAGTGGTGACCGTCGAAAACGACGTTGTTACGGAATACACGCCGCTCCAAGTCAGCAGCTTCGTGATGAAGCAGGACTCGTTCATCGTGCTCAAGGACTTCAAAATAGCCCTCGGGACCGACGAGCAGGAGTTTCGAGTTGCCTTCGTGCAGGTGGGGGCAGCGGGTCCGGGCTTCGTGCTTTATCATTTTAAAGGGACCATGCGGCACGACGACGTGCCGCAGTACCAAAACGTAGCCATTCAGCAAGGTACCGCCGTTGGTTGGAGCGGTGGCGTTCGGACTTCAACCGCAACCGAATACTCGTGGAGCAAAGTGTGGTTCGTGAAGCCCGACAGCGACCCGCGCTGGTTGAGCTTGCCCCGCTCTGGCGGACAACTCAAGGACATCGTTGAGCCGCTCATTGCCGACGACAAAAAACTGACCAGGTCGGTGGAATGGAGTTTTCTCGACGCCGATGAGGTGCAAGGCATTCTGTTAAAATACGCTGCTAGCAAGAGTGCCGCGCTTAAATGATGCCGCCGCCGGGCGGCCGCGCGTACCTTGCCGCCCGGCGGGCCCCGTAGCCGCCGGCGCATTGCGCGGGGCAGCCCGGAAGTTATCCATATGCAAACGCTATGTCCGATACTGGCCCCACGCCCCTCGATTCCATCCAAGCCGCCGCCGAGCAGGTGCGCCAGCAGCTTCAGTTGAAAGCCTTCGACGCCGAGGGCGTGGCCCATCTGGCCCATTTCATCCAGGCGCAGCGCGGGCAACTGGGCGCCGCCGAGCGGCCGGGCGTAATTATGGCCCTGGGCTGCTTTTTGGGGCAGTGCCTGGTGCAGGTGTACCGGGGCGAATGGGGCACCGGGCGCGACGGCACCACCGGCGTGGGGCTGGCCAGTCGATTTTTTTTCAACCCGTTTCATTTGGTCGATGCCCAACTGAATGAGGGAGAAAGCGCCTCGGTGGCGGCCTTTTTTGCTTCGGTGCCGGCCCGGCTGCCGGCCCCGCCGCCCGTGCGTAAGGGCTGGATTTCGTAATCTTGCGGGGCCGATGGCCGCCCGCGTCGTTATGAAACAACTCGTTATCGCCATTGATGGCTACTCCTCGTGCGGCAAAAGCACCACCGCCAAGGCGGTGGCCGCGGCCCTGCACTACGCCTACGTCGATACCGGGGCCATGTACCGCGCCGTGACGCTGTACCTGCTCGAAAAAGCCGTGGCCTTCGGCGACCTGCCGCGCATCGAAGAAGCCCTGCACACGCTGCATATCAGCTTCCGGCGCAGCCGCCGCACCGGCCGCAACGAGGTGTACCTCGACGGCGTGAACCGCGAAGACGACATCCGCCAGATGCGCATCTCCAACTCGGTGAGTGAGGTGTCGGTCATTCCCCTGGTGCGGCACGCCCTGGTGGCCCAGCAGCAGCGCATGGGCCGCAAGCGCGGCGTGGTGATGGACGGCCGCGACATCGGCACCACCGTGTTTCCCGACGCCGAGGTGAAGGTGTTCATGACGGCCGACGTGGGGGTGCGCGCCCAGCGCCGGCAGGACGAGCTGGCCGCCAAAGGCGAAGCCGTGGCCCTGGACGCCATCATCGACAACCTGCGCAAGCGCGACCACCTCGACTCGACCCGGGCCGAAAGCCCCCTGCGCCGCGCCGCCGACGCCGTGCTGCTCGACACCACGCACCTGGTGATTGACGAGCAGGTGGATTTTGTGCTCGAACGCGTGTCGGCCGCGCTCTTTGCGCCCGAAGCCTAGGCGTACCTTTGCCCCGGCGAACCCCTCGCCCCCGCGCGGTGTTACGTCCTTAGCATGAAGGTCACGATTGATAAGAATTCCGGCTATTGCTTCGGCGTAGAATTCGCCATTCAGATGGCCGAGGACGAACTGGCCCACGGCGAGCAGCTGTATTGCCTGGGCGACATCGTCCACAACCGCATGGAGGTGGAGCGCCTGCACCAAAAGGGCCTGCGCATCATTGACCGCGAGCAGCTGGCCGAACTGCACGACACCAAGGTCCTCATCCGGGCCCACGGCGAGCCGCCCGAAACCTACCAGCTGGCCCTGCAAAACAACCTGGAGCTGATTGACGCCAGCTGCCCGGTGGTGCTCAAGCTGCAAAACCGCGTGAAGCACGCCTTCGACCTGAGCCGGCGCCAGAGCGGCCAGATTGTGATTTACGGCCAGCCCGGCCACGCCGAAGTGGCCGGTCTCACGGGCCAGACCGGCAACCGCGCCATCATCGTGATGACCGAGGCCGACCTCGACCAGATTGATTTTGCCCGGCCCGTCACGCTCTTCAGCCAAACCACCAAAAGCACGGCCGGCTTCTACAAAATGAAGGCCCTGATGGAAGCCCGCATCCAGGCCGCCGGCGGGCAGCTCGACAGCTTCGACGCCAACGACAGCATTTGCCGGCAGGTGAGCAACCGCGAGCCGGCCCTGGCCCGCTTCGCCGCGGAGCACGACGTCATCGTGTTCGTGAGCGGCCGTAAAAGCTCCAACGGCAAGGCCCTGTTCAGCGTGGTGCAGGCCCACAACCCGCGCAGCTACTTCGTGGAGAACGGCGAGGAAGTGGACGAGGCGTGGTTGGCCGGCGCGCACACCGTGGGCATTTGCGGGGCCACCAGCACCCCGCTGTGGCTGATGCAGCAAGTGGCCGAGCGGATTGAGGGCATGCCGGAGTTGGCGTAGCCTCGCGCCACCTCCCCTCCTGACCCCCTCTTTTTTGGAGAGGGGGTCAGGAGGGGAGGTGGCGCTCGTACTGCCGCCGGCTGTCCTCGTCGAACACCACGAACACGACCTGCTGCGGAAACGCCTGCGCGGCCAGCCACTGCCGCACCTCGCGCACGGCAATGGCGGCGGCTGCCGGCTTGGGGTAGCCATATATGCCGGTGCTGATGCCGGGGAACGCCACGCTGGCCAGCTGGTGCTCGGCGGCCAGGCGCAGGCTGTTGCGGTAGCAGCTGGCTAGCAGCTCGGGCTCGCCTTGGTGGCCGCCGTGCCAGAACGGGCCCACGGTGTGGATAACGTGCGCGGCCGGCAGCTGCCCGCCGGTGGTGATGACGGCCCGGCCCGTGGGCAAGCCGGTGCGGTAGTCGGGACTTTCGCGCAGGAGGCGGCATTCGGCCAGAATGGCCGGGCCGCCGGCGCGGTGAATGGCCCCGTCGACCCCACCGCCGCCGAGCAAGCTGGCGTTGGCGGCGTTGACGATGGCGGCTACTTGCTGGCGGGTGATGTCGCCTTGCACCAGGTGAATACGGGGGGAAAGCGACGGAACGGACACAGCGGGGGGCGCGAGGCAAAGAAACGATGGAGGGCGTACGCTTCGGCGGGTCCAATTGATTTCCGGGCCGGGTTTTCCAACGCTTCGGCAATAGAAAATAGCGGATTCCTGGCCCCGTTGGGTACATTTAACCACTCAATTCACTCACTAATCCCCAAGCCCATGGAACCCCTGACCCGCGACCCGTACCTGTGGCAAAAAGCTAAAGCCCGGACCAAGTTTCAATCGCACCTCGTTGTGTACGTCGTCGTCAACGCCGGCCTGTGGCTGACCTGGGCCTTCACGCGCCAGCCGCACGACGAGCCCATCCCGTGGCCGGTGTGGAGCACGGCGTTCTGGGGCGTTGGCCTGGCGATGAGCGGCTTGGCGGCCTACGGCGGTTTTGGTTACGAGCAGCGCACCCAGCGCGAATACGAGCGGCTGCTGCGCGAGCAGGGGGGCAGCGGCACCAGCCGCTTGGTGTAGCCGCTGCCCGCCGGCGCGGGGAGGCCCCGCGGTGCTATCTTCCCCCCATGAACCGTCCCCTCAAGCGCGTGCTCGGCCGCCGCGAGCTGATTGACTTTCCGGCCTTCGCGCTGGGCGGGGTCGAGGCCAAGGTGGACACGGGCGCCTACACCAGCGCCATTCACTGCACCGACATCCGCGTCGAAACCGACGCCCAGCAGCGGCCCGTGCTGGTGGTGCACCTGCTCGACCCCGGCCACGAAGGCGCCGACGGCCGCCCGTTGGCCTTCGCCGAATTTGCCTTGCGCGACATCCGCTCCTCCAACGGCGAGGTGCAGGAGCGGTACGTCATCCGGGCGGTGGTGCAGCTCTACGGCGAAGAATTCGCGGCCAATTTTTCGCTCTCCGACCGCTCCGACATGAAGTACCCCGTGCTGCTGGGGCGCAGCCTGTTGCGGCAGGGCCGCTTCGTGGTGGACGTGGCCAAGCGCAACCTCTCGTACAAGGCCCTGGCCCGCGCCGCGGCCCGCCGCGCCCGGCCCTGACCGGATTTGTGCCGTAGTTTGCCGCCGGGTTCCTTTCCCGCGCCCCCTGCCACCCAACCGCTGCCTTCCCGTGAAACTGGCCATTCTCTCGCGCGAGCCGAAGTCCTATTCCACCCAACGGCTGGTGGAAGCCGCCGCCGCCCGGGGCCACGAGGCCGTGGTCATCGACCACTTGCAGTGCAACCTGGTGCTGGAGAAGGGCAAGCCCGGCATCCTGTACCGCGGCGAGCGGCTGGCCGATTTCGACGCCATCGTGCCGCGCATCGGCGCATCGGTCACGTTCTACGGCACGGCCGTGGTGCGGCAATTCGAGATGATGAAGGTGCGCGCGGCGGTGGAAAGCCAGGCCATTGTGCGCTCGCGCGACAAGCTGCGCTCGATGCAGATACTGAGCCGGGCCGGCGTGGGCATGCCCAAAACGGCCTTCACCAACAACTCGGCCGACGTGCCGGCCATGATTAGCCAGGTGGGCGGGGCTCCGGTCATCATCAAGCTGCTCGAAGGCACCCAGGGCCTGGGCGTGGTGCTGGCGGAGTCGGAAAAAGCCGCGCAGTCGGTCATCGAAGCCTTTCACAACCTCAAGGCCCGCATCATCGTGCAGGAATTCATCGCCGAAAGCAAGGGCGCCGACCTGCGCGCCTTCGTGGTGGACGGCGAAGTGGTGGGGGCCATGAAGCGCCAGGGCGCCGACGGCGAGTTCCGCTCCAACCTGCACCGCGGCGGCGTGGGCACGCTCGTCAAGCTCTCGCGCGCCGAAAAGGCCGCCGCCCTGCTGGCCACCAAAGCCCTCGGCCTGGGCATTGCCGGCGTCGACATGCTGCAAAGCAAGCGCGGCCCGCTGGTGCTCGAAGTTAACTCCTCGCCCGGCCTCGAAGGCATCGAAAAAGCCACTGGGCAGGACATTGCCGGCCGCATCATCGAATACACCACGGGGCTGGTGGCCAGAAAAAAATCCAAGCCCAAAGCCAAAAAAGGGCGCGACCAAGCCGTGGATGCGCAATCGGACGTGCCGGTTGGCAAGTAGCCAACGGTGACACTCCCCTCCTTACCAGGAAGGGGATGTTCGGGCTAACGGCTCGGACGGGGGTGGTCAGGGCGTTGCACGACTCGCGTTGAACGATATAGGCACCAATTGTGCAACGCCCCCCTGCGGTGCCACCACCCTAGTTTCAGCTTTGCTGAAACGTTCCCTCCTTGGTAAGGAGGGAAGTTTGACGTCCTTCTCACCCCCCGCTCCCCGCTCCTCATATGCCCCCCCCCGCTGCCTCCTTCCACCTCAACGGGCTCGCCATTCAACCCGGCGAGCGGGTGCTGACGCGGCTGGTGATTAGCAAGCTGCCCTCGGGCACGGTGATTGACGTGCCGGTGCACGTGTTCCGCGCCGTGGCGCCGGGCCCCACGCTGCTGCTAATGGGCGGCATGCACGGCGACGAAGTGAACGGCATCGAAACCATCCGGCGGCTGGTGCGGCGCGAGCAACTGCAGCCGCTGCGGGGCAGCGTCATCGCCATTCCCATCCTCAACATTTACGGGTTTCTGAATTTTAGCCGCGACGTGCCCGACGGCAAGGACGTGAACCGCTCGTTTCCGGGGTTTCAGCGCGGGTCCTTGGCCGGGCGCGTGGCGCACCGCTTCATGCGCGAAATCATGCCCCTGATTGACTACGGCATCGATTTCCATACGGGTGGCGCCCAGCGGGCCAACTTTCCGCAGGTGCGCTGCCAGTTGGGCGTCGACCCCGAAGTGGACGCGCTGGCGGGCGCGTTTGCGGCGCCGTTCACGCTGCACGCGGCCCTGCGGCCGGGCTCGTTGCGCGAGGCCGCGCAGGGGTTGGGCAAGCGCATCATCGTGTACGAAACCGGCGAAAGCCTGCGGCTGGACGAGCCCGGCATTGAGGAGGCCCTGGCGGGCACCCTGCGGGTGCTGCACCACCTGGGCATGGGGCCGCCCGCGCCCGCGCCGGCCCGGCCGGGCATTGTGTGCCGGCGGCACACGTGGCTGCGGGCGCGGTTTGCGGGGCTGTTTCGGGCCCACGTCGAGAACGGGCAGTTTGTGGAAAAGGGCCAGATTTACGGCTCGGTGGCCGACCCGTACGGGCAGCAGGCCGTGCGGCTGGAGTCGCCGGTGAGCGGCTACGTCATCGGGCTCAACTACATGCCCGTGGTGAACCAAGGCGATGCCCTGCTGCACATTGCCGTTCCGGAATAACTCCGCGGCAGCCCTTACCTTCCTGCTCTACGCGGCGTATAAACGGTATTTCCCCTACGCACTGATATGGCTTATCGAGTTCTGCACGATGCTCCCACCCTAACCATTTCGTATGACTACGCCAACGACTGGTTGCTGCTGGACTGGCATGGCAGCCTGGACGACGACGTGGTGATGGCCGGGGCCATCAAGCTGCTGGAACTGCTGAAGCAGGAGCGGTGCGCCAAGGTGCTCAACGACAACACCAACATCTCGGGAATTTGGGCCGATGCGGCCCGGTGGGGCAGCGACGTGTTTTTTCCGCAGTTGTACGAAGCCGGCTGCCGTTACTTTGCCTGGGTGTACTCGGCTGAGCGCTACAGCCAGCTCTCGGCCGAACTGGCCGTGCAGCGCACCAACGCCGGCATCGGCATCATGACGTTTCGCAACGTGGCCACTGCGGCCGAGTGGTTGCAGCGCATGTGACGGGCCGTTGCGCCACGCAAACCGAACGCTAGCTCCCCAGGCGGGCGGGAAAACCCAAGCATTTGCCCCGGCGCATGGTGCGTAGGCGCGGGCGGGCGGCGTACTTTTGCGCATTATTCATCAGCTGTTTCAATGAAAAACCCCCTGCAATTAGTTGTCAATGCCGTGCTGCTGCTGGCCGTGGCCGGCCTGTATTTCCTGCATTTCCGCCACCCCGTAGCCGCGCCGGCCATTGCCACCGACAAGTCCGTGGCCGTGCTGGCCGCGCCCGGCCTGGGCACCAAAACCGACTCGGCCACGGCTTCTGCCGCGGCGGACACCCCCGCCGCGGCCGCGGCCCCCGAAGCCGCCGCCCCGGCCGCCAGCGCCACCGGCGGCAGCTTCGACGGCAAAATTGTGTACGTCGAGTCGAACAAGATGCTCGACGGCTACCAGGGCATGAAAGACGCCCGCAAGGCCTTTGAGGGCAAGGCCCGCGGCTGGGAAAAGCAGAACCAGGCCATGCTGGCCAGCTTCAAGGCCGCCGTGGAAGCGTACCAGAAGCAGGCCCCGGGCCTAACGGCCGAGCAGCGCGCCGCCACCGAGCAGAAGCTGCAGGCCCAGCAGCAGCAGGTGGGCCAGCAGCAGCAGCAGCTTCGGGGCCAGGCCCAGGAAGAAGAAGCCAAGCAGACCCAGACCGTGCTCACCAGCGTGAACAAAAAGGTGGAAGCCTACGGCAAGGCCCACGGTTACAAGCTGATTCTGATTGCCGCGCCCAGCGGCACCATTGCCTATGGCGAAAAAACCCTCGACATCACGGCGCCCGTGCTGGCCTACCTCAACGCCGAATACCGCAAGAAGTAGCAGCGGGTAGGCTCGAGATGCAGCGTTGCCGGGGCGGATTAAACCCGGACAACCGCGGCTGGTCCAAGCCAATACAATACTTCTGATTTCACTTAACCAGTGTTATTCTATGAAAGTCCGTCCGTTTTTTCTGTTGGTGGCGTTGCTGCTGTTCGCGCATTTGCTGAGCGGCCCTGCGGCCCAGGCCCAGGTTGTTGTGCGCGCTAACATTGGGTTTCCGCCGCCCCGGCCCTATTACGGCCCCCGCTACTACTACCCGCCCCGCCCCGCCGTGGTGTACGCCGTGCCGCCCCCTGTGCTGCTGGCACCCGCGCCTTACTGCGCGCCGCGCCCGGTGTACTACGCCCCCCGGCCCTACTACGGCCGCCGCGGGCGCGGCTACTACGGCCGCCGCTGGTAGCATTGCTTGCTTCAAAAAAGCCCTGCCCTCACCGGCAGGGCTTTTTTGTGGGGGGGGCGGGACGCGGCGGACAGCACCGGGCCGCTGCCGGCGCAACTGGCCCCGCTGGCGGGCACCCGCCGGGTAGGCGCGGGCAAAGCCCCCGAATTTGCTTAATCTTACGCCCAGAAATCAACCGGTTGGTTTCGGCACGCTGCATTTATGAAACACTTTACGCTGCTTCTGGGGGCCGCGGCGCTGGTTTTGGCCGGCTGCAACCAAACCGCTCCCGCCACCGAAAAGCCCGCGGCCACCGCTCCGGTGCCCGCCGCGGCTCCGGCCGCCGCTCCCGCGGCCCGGCCCGCCCGGCCCGCCCGGCCCGATTCGGCCGCGGCTCCGGCCGCTGCCGTGGCAACGGCCCCGGCCGCCCCGGCCCCGGCGCTGCACGACGCGGCCCCGCTCAAGGCCTCGTTTCGCTTCACCCCGGTGCCAGACCCCGACGACCCGGCCCACCCCCGCACCAGCGCCCACCTGCTGCTGCAAGGCACTAAGCCGCTGGACATCGACCTGGGCAAGTTTGCCAGCCAGCCCGACGTGGTGGACGCCGCCAAAGCCAAGCTGGCCAACTTCCCGGCCGGCATGTTGATGGGCTTCCGCAGCTACCAGGCCGCCACCGGTACCAGCGCCGACCTGGCCGTGCTGCACGTCGACGGCCGCTACCTGCGTATTGTGCAGCGCCACGTGGAGGAGACGGCCCCCGAGGCCGGCAAGTTTGAAACCGCCCGCGAGATTCCGCTGCCGGCCAATACCATGGTCGTGGCCGCGCCGATGGCGAAGAAATAGCCGTCGCTCTGCCTGTTCGATAAGTTGCTGGGCAAAGCAGCACGAAAAAAATACTTCATTCCGAAACCCGCTGTAGTTGCCATGCCCGACGGCTCCGTGCTCATCATCGACGACGAACCGGGCCTGCGGCGGGTGCTGGCGCGGGTGCTGGAGTACGAGGGCTACGCCGTGCTGCAGGCGCCCGATGCCCGGCGCGGCCTGGAAACCCTGCAGCAGCACGCCGCCGACGTGCTGGCCGTGCTCTGCGACGTGAAGCTGCCCGACGCCCACGGCGTGGACCTGCTGCCGCGCCTCAAGGCCCAGGCCCCGCAGGCCGAAGTCATCCTGCTCACCGCCTTTGGCACCATCGCCGACGGCGTGCAGGCCATGAAGCTGGGCGCGTTTGACTACCTCACCAAGGGCGATTCCGACGACCAGCTATTGGTGGTGGTGGCCCGGGCCGTGGAAAAAGCCCGCCTGCAGCGCCGCGTGGCCGATTTGGAAAAGCAGGTGGGCGCTCAGCACAGCTTTGCGTCCATGATTGGGCCTTCGGCGGCGTTGCAGCAGGCCAAAGCCCTGGCCGAACGGGTGGCGCCCACCGAGGCCGCCGTGCTGCTGGAAGGGCCCACCGGCAGCGGCAAGGAGCTGTTTGCCCAGGCCATTCACCAGGCCAGCGGGCGCCACAGCAAGCCGTTTGTGGCGGTCAATTGCAGCGCGTTTCCGCGGGAATTGCTCGAATCGGAACTGTTTGGCTACCGCAAAGGCGCCTTCACGGGGGCGGGGGCCGACAAGAAAGGGCTGTTTGAAGCGGCCAGCGGCGGCACGCTGTTCCTGGATGAAATCGGAGAGTTGGACATCGCCCTGCAGGCCAAGCTGCTGCGGGCCCTTGAGGTCCAGGAATTCACCAAGCTCGGCGACACCCGGCCCACGCGGGTGAATGTGCGCCTAGTGGCCGCCACCAACCGCAACCTCAAGCAGGAGGCCGACGCCGGTCATTTTCGGGCCGATTTGTACTACCGCCTCTCCGGCTTTGTGGTGCCGGTGCCGCCGCTCAGTGCCCGGCGCGACGACATTGTACCCCTGGCCCAGCACTTTCTGCAGCTGTACGCGGCCAAGCTCCGCAAGCGCCTGCGGGGCATGGACGCCGATTTTGTGCAGCAGCTGGTGCGCTACGACTGGCGCGGCAACGTGCGCGAGCTGAAAAACGTGTTGGAGCGGGCCGTCATCCTGGCCGACGAGGAACTGCTGACGGCCGACACCCTACCGCCCGAATTCCAGGCCGGCCCCGCCGATGCCGGCGCTGCCGACGACCCGCACTCGCTGCGGGCCATGGAGAAACGCCAGATTCGGCAGGTGCTGAGCCACACCGCCGGCAACAAAACCGAGGCCGCCCGGCTGCTGGGCATCGGCGTGAAAACCTTGTACCGCAAGCTGCTGGAGTACGGGCTGTAGGGGAAAATCTGGCTTTTGTGGCGTAGGTTAGGGCATGAATACTGCCCCCCTCCTGAGCCCGCTGAAGGGCGCCACGCGCCGCGAAGTCGGCGGTGTGGTTGTTGATGTGGTGCCCGCCGGCAACGCCCGGGTGAAGCGCATCGTGTACCCGGTGGGCTTCCGCTGGTCCAAAAACCTGAAGGACATCGTGGGCACCGCGCTGTGCATGCACGCCCACGTGGGCTACCTGGCCAGCGGCGCCATCGACATTGCGTACGCCGACGGCGCCGTCGAGCACTTCGTGGCGCCGCAGGTGGTGGCCATCGCGCCCGGCCACGACGGCTGGGTGGTGGGCGCCGAGCCGGCGGTGCTTATCGAGTTCGACTTCGAGGGCGAAACCGTGCAGCGCCTGGGGCTACAGCGGCCGTAGGCCGCAACCCGGGGCGGGGTTGGCGATGGCCGCTTCGGGGGGGTAGCTTGGTGGGCCCGCAAGCCTCAGCAGGTGCGCCGGCGCACCCGGGTAGTGCCCCGGGAACCACCGTGGCCGCCCCTCGGAACTGAGGCGCCCACTGGATTATTTGAGCCGCAAGGGCGGGCCGACGATGGTTGAATCGTGCGCTTGGTAGAGTTGTTGGATGGCGGCGAGGTCGGGGGTGCCGGTACCGGGCAGCAGCAGCGCGAGCTGCCGAAAGAAGTCCTCCATGCGGTTGGCGGGCTGCATCGTGACCAGCAGCTTGCCCGGCTGGGCGCTCACGCAATCGAAGGCATGGGGCACATTCCGCGGGATTAAGATGGTATCGCCGGGGCGCAAACGGGTTTGGTCCGCGCCCACCTGAAAGGCGAATTCGCCGGCCAGCACACAAAAGAATTCGTCGAGGGAATGGTGGACGTGCAGCGGCGGGCCGAACCCGGGGACGTTGTTGGCGCTGACAAAGGCGGCCAGGTCGCCGTCGGTGTCCTTGCCCAGCACTTTGAACTGGATGGGAACCTGGCCCACCACGATGCGCTCGTGCTCGCGCGCCTGGCCGTCGGGGGTGGCGATGCCTTTGGTGGGGCGGCTGGCCCGGGGCCGGGGCACGGCGGGCAGGGCGGAGGCCAGCGGGAGGGCCAGCAGGGGCAGGGAGCGGTGCAAAAACAGGCGGCGTTTCATGGGCGAGCGGGTTAAGGCGAATGGCTTAGCCCGACAAAATTGAGCCCCGCGCCCCGGCCGTTGGTGGTACAAAATCGGCCAGTTGGCCTACACCAGTCCCAGCCATTTTTCGGGGGCCTGCGCGTTGTCGGCCAGCAGCCGGGGCGGCGTGGCGCCGGCGAACTGCCGGAAGTCCTTCACCAGGTGCTGGTAGTCGTGGTAGCCCGCTTGCAGGGCCACGCCCAGCCAGTCGAGGGCGGGGGCGGTTTCTTTGAGGCGGAAGGCGTGGTCGAAGCGCACAATGCGGGCGTAGAGCTTGGGCGAGACGCCCATTTGCTGGCGGAACAGGCGCTCGAACTGGCTCAGGCTCAAGCAGGCGTGGCCGGCCCACGCGGCCAGGGGCACCGGGTGGGCGGCCTGGCGCATGAGCCGGCTCACGTGGTCAATCGGCCGCAGGGCCACCCCGCCGGCCTGGAGGCGCGGCCAGAGGTAACGCTCGACGAGGGGCACCAGCTGCCCGTAGTCGGTGGCGTTGGCCAGCTGGTCGTTGAGGCGGCGCGCGTCGGGGCCCAGCACGGCTTCGGCGTCCACGTTCCGGTCCACGAACTCGAGCAGGGGCTGGCGCAGGAACTTGGCCAGTACGCCGGGTTGGAACTGCACGTCGACCATCAGGTACTCGCCCGGGCACAGGGCCAGGTCCAGCCGGGTAAGCTGCTGGCCGTACACCACCGTGCGGGGCCGGGGCGTGGCCGTGCCCGCCGCCGGGCACCGGGCCGTGAGGAAGCCCCGCGGGTAAAACGTGAGGCCCTGGGTGGGCGGAGCCGGAAAGGGCTTGACGGGGGGCGGGTCGGCGGGGCCGAAGCGAAAATGCAGCACCATGTACTCCCGGACGAAGGCGCGCAGGTGCGGAGACGGTTGGATGTGCGCATACAGCATGAATCAGCCTGTTCAAAAGCAGTCGAGTGGTAAGGGTAAGGTAGGGGTTTCGAGGCGGCAGGCGGTGGTATAATTTCGGCAACTTGCCGCGCAAGCGGTTCAAACACGGCTTTCTTTTGCCGAACCACGGCCCCTTTCCCGCGCGGGCCGGCCGCCATCCGCCACGCGGTGCTTGCCAGCCCGGCAAACCGGTTCGCCTTGCAACAAGCAACAAGCGGCTCTGTGGGACGAAACGCCCAGCCGCCATCAGCCTCCAAGTGACAACGCAACAAAAAAGCCCCGCCAGCTAGTGACGGGGCTTGTTGATGGGTTGCTGGCGGCGGGGCGCCGGCCGGGCCCCCGCCGCTAGAACGTGTAGCGCAAGCTGATGGCGGCGTCGTTGTAGAAGCCGGTGTAGCCGTTGAAAACTTCGAAGAAGGGCTTGTAGTCGACCCCGACCACGAAGGGCAGGTCCTGCAGCTTGTATTCGAGGCCCAGAATCAGGTCGGCGCCAAGGCGATGTAGGTGGCGTCGTCGTTGCGGTAGTAGCGGCGGCTGAAGTAGTAGTCCCCGTCGTCGTGGTGCTTGTCGTAGAAGCGCACGTCTTCGAAGTAGTAGCGGCCCTGGTAGGCCCCGGCGTGGAAGCCGGCGCCGTAGTAAAACTGCAGGCCCTTGGCGTCGGGAATGCCGATGTGCTTCTCGCCCAGCACCGTGAGCCGGGCGCCGTGCGCTTTGTACTCGGTGGTGAGCAGGCCCTCAATGGCCACTCCGTTTTTGCCGCTCAGAAAGTGTTTGATGGTGAGGCCCGAGGAATAGCCGCCGCCGCGCAGGCCGATGCCGGTTTTGTAGCCCGAGGCGCTGCCGCCGCCGCCGCCGTCCTTCTTTTTGGACTGGGCATTGGCTGCCAGGCCGGGCAGCAGGAGCAGCATAATTAATGTGAGGCGAAGGTATTTCATGGGTTTACTTGGGATTGGAAACGTAATAAAATTTGAACAAAAGTAATAGCCAGGGCCTAAAGTTGCCGTTTGCAATGCGGCGCTTATGCCCCGACGCGCCATGCTTCCCTCGGTGAATTGGCCACGGGCTGAGCCGGCCCAGCCGCGCAAACAAGCTCGGGCCCGGCCGCCGGTGGCGCCCCCCGGCGGCCAGGCGGCCGGGGGCAACTTAACAGCCCTGATGCGAGTACGCTAGCGAATACATCCACCTTCCACATACTCCTTTCCCCCATGGCTACTTCCCCAACTTCCGGCGCCGGCGCGGCCTACGCCGCTTTCAAACAAGACGTGAACATGACGGCCACCGAGCTTACAACGTGGCTGAAAACCGCCGAATCCAAGTCGGTGGGCCAGGACAGCGGCGACGGCACCAGCATCGGCCGCCACTCCGGCGAGCACATCGTCGACATTCTGCACAAGAAAAAGGCCGACCTCACGCCCGCCGACGAAGCCCACCTGCACAAGGTGCACAGCTACGTCGCCCGCCACTCGGCCCAGGGCCCGCACCACCAGCAAGACGTGGCAACCTCGCCCTGGCGCTACTCCCTCATGAACTGGGGCCACGACCCGCTGAAGCAGTAGCCCAAGGCGGCCGTTGCGGTTGCTTCCGCCGCCGCTCCCAGGTCACCGGTAGGGTGAGCACGCGGCCTTCCACCGGGGCCCAGGCCTTGGGGAGGGGGGGGCAAGCGGGTTGCCGGGGGCCACGGCTTCGCGGCGGGCCTGGCGGTGGTCGGCGGAGGTGCTTTCCCGGATGCGCCTGGTTAGGGGATGCGTTCCAGGTACCAGGTGCCCAGGGGTGGGCCGTCGGGCCCTGGGCGGGGAGCAGCCGCAGCGGGGCCACCACGCCGGCCGGCAGCGTGGGCTGGTCGGGGGCGGTGAAGGGGGCGCCGTTGTCGGGGCCGGCGTCGTAGGCGGGGGCGGTCGAGAGAACCACGAAGCCAGATGCCGGTTGGCCTTTGTCTTTGGAAGCCGTTTGAGTTAGTTTGAAATCATCCGGAACGTCCTGCCCATCTGGCGTCCGCGCAGCCGAAGCATCTCTCCCGCTTCATTTCACGGCTCGAACGAAGCGGTAGAGACGCTTCGACAAGCGGACGCCAGATGGGCAGGACCCTTTTATTAACATGGAAGCTGTTTAGAAAGTCAAAAAAACTGTCATCCTGAGCGGAGCGAAGGACCTTATCACGTCCGAACAATGGCTGTTCAGCCGCGATAAGGTCCTTCGCTCCGCTCAGGATGACAGGCAGGCAAAAAAAGTCGACTTTCTAGACAGCTTCATAAATAGCTTCTGACACCGAAGCCGTTTTTTAGGGCGACGACTTCCGCCGACAAGACAAAGGTTTGTGCTTCGGCGCGAAGGTTTGTGGTTCGGCGCCAGGGTTTGTGCTTCGGAAGCCGCGGGCGGTGCTTCGGCAGCCGGGTTCGTGGTTCGGAAACGGTTGGCGAGGCTTCGGCGGCCCGGGTTTAGGGGTCGGAAGTGGTTGGCGGGCGTTCGGAAGCGAAGGTTTGGGGGTCGGAAGCGGTTGGCGGGCGTTCGGAAGCCGTTGACGGGACTTCGGAAGCCTGGGACCGTGCTTCGGAGGGCCGGGTCCGGCGTTCGGTGGGGAGGTGCGCGCCTCCGACGGGGTATAAAAGCACGGCAATACCGGAATATTCGCTACGTTTGAAGGATACATCTACCCTTAACGCTTAGCGATATGGACAACAACAAGCTCGACGCCCAACTCCGGCGCGACACCGCCACCGCCAACGGCCTGCAAGTCGACAAGGCCCTCTACGCCGCCCTGGAAGACGACCTCGCATCCCTGCGGGCCGAGCACGCCGACAACCTGGCCAAAGCCCGCCAGCTGGAAGACGCCGTGATGGACGACGCCGCCGGCATCGTGGCCGAGCAAAAAACCAGCGCCAAGGCCCTGCTCAAGCCCCTGGCCTACCGCCTGGCCGCCGCCCTGCAAGGCTACGCCGCCAGTAAATCCAACCCCGACGAGGACCTGGCCGGCCGCGTGCGCTACTCGCGCAGCATGCTCTCCGAAGCCAGCGATGCCAGCCTGGCCACCATGGTGGGCGCCCTGCTGAAGGAGGCCCAGCCCCTGGCCGCCCCGCTGGCCAAGCGCGAGTTCACCGCCGAGGACCTGGCCGAAACCACCCGCCTGCTGGCCCGTTTCGAGCAGAAGCACGCCAGCCGGCGCCTCACCGAGGTGGAAGGCAGCACCGAGCGCAAAACCCTCATCGCCCTGCTGCGCCGCAACGCCAACCTCATCAAGGAGATGCGCACGCAGCTTAAGCCCTACGAAGACTCGCCCACCAAGCACGAGGTGTGGTTGCGCTTCCAGGGCTACACCAAGCTGATTGTCCTCGGCGGGGGCGGGGCCAAAGGCACCCCGGCCACCCAGCCCGCCGCCTAAGCCGCAGCGAGAAACAAAAAGCCCCGCCAGAAGCTGGCGGGGCTTTTTTGGTGAAGTAATGACGCAGAATGAACCTACTGGGCGGGGTGTGCTTGGGCTACGTCGGCCATGTAGTCTTTGAGCTGTTTGAGCTGCGTGGGCTTGTAGTTGCTCAGCCGAAGGCGCTTGAAGCTGGCCGCGCCCATTTCTTCAAACAGGGAACCGAGCGAGGAATTCAGAAACGAACTAGAGAAGCCAGTAACGCCGGTCAAATCGAGTGTCACGGGGCCGGGCTGCGCACTCAGGGCCTGTTTCAGGGTCTGGAGTAGCTTGTAGCCATCGGCATTGGAAAGGGTGCCAGCGGTGAGGGCAACGACCGTCAGAACCGGGCTGGTGGAAACCGGGGTGCTCATGGGGTGGGAAAGATGGTACGGGGAATAATTAAGCTAGTATACGCCATTCTGCTCAGAACAGCGCGGCTTCGTCTTCGAGCAGGTCGTTTTCTTCGGGGCGCATTCCATCCTGAAAAATACGGGCCGCGAGGGTGGTGCCGGGAAAATCGACTTCCGATAAGTCATGAATAAATTCGGTGCCATTCTGGCTGACGTGGTAGATGGCGCGGGCCGTCTGAATAGTCAGCATACCATTCAACTCACGTACCCCGGTGCGGAGGGTATCGAGCCCCCGGCCCTGGTTGTGGGGACGCGACTGAGCGGTGAAGCGCAGCTCCAATGCCTTGCGTAACGCCTCGGTGGCTGTCACGGGTTCCTGGCCCTGGCCCTGCAAATAGCGGTTGACGGTTTTAGCGATGCCCATGCCAAAGTCCGAAACGGCAATCAACAGCCGCTTGCTGGCCGGGTAGTATTGCAGCATGGCAAAGGCCACGCGCTCGGTGGCAGCTTCGGCAAAGGCGTGGTCGAAGACGTTGTTGAACATCTCGCCTAGGTAGATGGTCAAGAAATCGAGGCTTTTATCTTGAAAAAAGTGGCCCTTGAAGTGCTGGTAGGCGCTGCGCACATACTCGTTCATGCCCTCGGGCTCTACTGCCCTCAAGCTGAAAGAAGTGAGGTCGGCGGGCATCGGTAGCGGGGAGTTGGCCGTAACGGTAGGGGCCGCAAAGCGCGTGAAGAAGTGAATACTTTCCAGGTAATGGTACACCACGGCGTTGCCCGACTCAAACCGCACGGCTACGCTGGCAAGGCGGTATTCTTCCAGTAAACAAGCGAGCGTCGTCACATGGTGCGGCTTAACGGTAAGCGTACCGCCGACCACTACGAGCACCCGGCACACGCCGGGGTGGATGGCCTGCACCTTCTCCCAGCGGTGGCTGAGCAGGAATTCAGCCAACTCCCGCGAGGTATTGAATGCCTGAAACTGAATGCAGTATTCTGGTTGAATGGTTGCCGGCAGCTGCGTGGGGTAAAGTTAGCCACTGGCTGGACCAAAGCGGCCCGCACGGCACCCCGGCCACCCAGCCCGCCGCCTAAGCCGCGGCGAGAAACAAAAAGCCCCGCCAGTAGCTGGCGGGGCTTTTTTTGCGGCTGTATATTGAAAATTATTCAAGTCTATAAGTCTTCTACATCACTATTCAGAATGATGAACATCCTTTTAACAATCATAAGAAGCGTTAGAAAAAAGGCCACAAGTAAGAAGTAGCCCATCCATGCAAGGCCAAGTTGGCTTTCCCATTGCTTGGCAGTAGGCTTCTCCATGAAGCTGAATACAACAAGTGTTATAGAGCAACTCAAAGAAAGAATGATTCCAAAAGCAACATTTGAATGAATCTCCTTTGCAAAGATTCGTCTCACCGAACCCTGATTTGCTTCTTTTCTCGCCTTTTCAACAATTTGAGAAGTCCTTGCCAAAAGGTTAAATAAAAAGCCTCCCATTAGGCTAACGGCCGTAAGCAATTTTGAGGCTTGGTCGTAAAGTCTATCCCCAAAAAAGTACGCAAGAGGAAGAGCGAAGAGAGCAGGAAGTCCAAAAAAGAACAAAAGGTCCCCGATGTTTATACCTGGCTGGCCCAGCTTACGCAAGGTCCGCAAGTGGGCAACAACGACTTCAAGCAGGTTAATCCTAGCTAACGATATCATTTGGGGGAATGTCTAAGGAGACATCATCAACTAGTTCACGAGCTTGTGCCAATAGTTGGTCGACTCTAAGCCTACCGTGAATGTCGTATTGAACGTTACTGGTGACATCAACATCCGGTTGCGTTCTACTGGAACTGGCTAGATGGAAAGTCTTCTTCTTGCCATTAAGTTCAAGCAGCATACTGACCTCGTCATACTCTACTTCTTGGCCCGAAAGAGCAACAACAACTTTTGACTTATGGCTGGATTGGCTAGATTGGCGAGTAGCGCCAAAGAGCCCTAAACCCCATTCCTTAAACCTACTCCCTAAGTTGTTCGCCTGATAAATGACCTTCATCTTCCCGCGTTCTATAGGTACCATTTCCTCTTGATTGCCCGTGCCTTCCATAGTATAAGGGATGCCGTATTTTATCAAGGTAAGCTCCTTGAAATTACCGTCAGCCATCATTCTATTGAATACCTTTTCGGGAATTAGATTAAAAGGTATTGCGCGGAAATCACTTAATCCCTTTGAATCCATGTACTGCTGTAGGAAATGGAATACTAAGCCTTTGATTCCTTGTCCTTCGGGTTGTTGAATTATTAGGTAGGAACGTTTCTTACCAGCTTCTTTCGGTACCTTCAGATAGAAAAAACTGTCCCGCATAGAATGCATATCTCGTGTAACGGAGGCTTCCGCCCCTTCGATACTTCCATCCTCCTTATACTTTCCAGCAGTGAAAACATCGCCATCTCGACCAGTTTTGAAGAAACCGTAAAGCTCTCTTGTTTCGGTATCCAATATTGGAAGGGTATGGTTGGCATATGTAAAACGGTGGCTAGTTCTGCCGTTTTTACCAGGCAGCTTTTTGGCTTCTGTTAAAACGTGATTCACAAAATCATGGAACAAAGTCAAAAGGTCAACATTACCACCAAATTTGCTGGGGAATTGGCTATCTCCACCGCGAAATATTTCAATGCCGTAAACAGCAAGTATTACTCTGTCCATTTTGAATTTCAGTGGTAGAGGACCTGAAAAATGAAAGTTTAGCTTGTTATAGGTCCATAATAGTCCGAAACCTACATAACTTCTACTCGGCATCCTAACTTCTAAAGACTTACACATTATAAAAAAGCCTCGCCAGTATCTGGCGAGGCTTTTTACTGCTGGATGCTACGGCGCGGCTACTCCTTTACCAGGCGTTTCACCACCGTGCCTTCCTGGGCGTGGATGCGCACCGAGTAGACGCCGGTGGGCAGGTCGCGCAGGTCCAGGGTTTCGGTGAGGAAGCCCAGCTTGGGGCGCACGCTGAGGCGACGCACGGGCTGACCCAGCACGTTCAGGATTTCAACCGCCACGGGGCCTTGCTCACGCAGGCCGGCCAGCTCCAGGGTGGCCGTGGCCGCGGTGGGGTTGGGGTAAAGGGCGGTGCGGGCGTCGAGCGCGCCGGTGGTGACGGCCAGCGGCGCGCCGGCGGCGAAGTTGAGGTAGAAGCGCTGGCCGGTGTAGCTGGCCAGCATCGTGAAGGCGTAGGCGGTGTCCCGGGCCAGGTTTTGGCGGCGGTTCAGGGCCCGGTCTTCCAGCCACACCTGGGTGCCGGCGGGCGCATCGGCCAGGCCGGTGAGCACGAGGCGGTGGGCGCCGTCCTGGCTCACGCGCACCCCCAGCGGGATGACGGGGGCCGTGGCCAGGTCGGGCAGGCCGTTGATGGCGAAGCTCTCGGTGCCGGCCTGGCTCCAGAGGCTGGGGCGGCCGCTGCCGTTGAGCTGCACCTTGTAGGCGTCGTGCCGGGCCGAGAAGCCGAGGCCGGCGCCGGGCTCGAAGTAGACGACCGTCTCATCGGCGGTGCGGTTGGCGTCGTTGCGGGCCAGCAGGCGCAGCACCGGGCGGGCGGGGCCGCTGGCGGGGCTGGTGGCGGTGGCCGTTTTCGGGCCCTGGCGCTCAAACACCGGCGAGAGGTAGGCCGTGGCGCGCACGGCGTTGGTCAGGCTGATGGCGGCCGCGGGGGCGGTGGCCCGCACGAAGAAGCCCTGCATGGCGGCCAGGTCCTTGCCGCCGCCGTTCTGGCCGAGGCCGTTCACGTAGGCTTTATAGGTGCCGGTGTAGGTGCCGCTGGGCTGAAACACGTAGAGGGCATCGGCCACGCCGGCGAGCATGTTGTTCGCCGGGTTGCGCACCACGTCCCAGTCCATCGGGGCGGGGTAGGGGTTGCCCAGCAGGTGCCAGCCCGCGTTGGCCAGGCTGCCGCGGGTGAGGGCGTAGCTCACGTTGCCGGTTTGCAGCAGGCCGGCGATGTCCACCGTGGTGGTGGCAACGGTCTGGGCGGTGTAGCCGCGCAGGGGCTGGAGGTCCTCGGTGGCCGTGGGCACCATAAACCCGTCGTCGAAGCCCGGCTTGGCGGCGGTGAGGCGCGTCTCGTCGTACTTAAACAGGGTGGGGAAGGGCGTCACCGAGTTGCCGGTGGTGTTGTAGGCCGAGTTCAGCTCGAACACCGGCAGGTCGTCGGCAAACTCCTGCACGGTGGTGCTGATGCCGGCGGCGCTCAGCTTCATGGGCGAGGAGTAGTGGCGGTAGCCGGGCGCCCCGCCCAGGCCGCTGATGAACCGCTCCATCGTGGAGACGCCCGTGACGAGGCCGCCGCCCGCCGGGTTCACCACCATGGCGGTGCCGGTGGCGGTGCTGGT
>Ga0123336_10001439_pt1 | contig 21827 bp, 16 predicted proteins | sample SSSSmetaG_FD_96466 | JGI IMG/M metagenome (GOLD analysis project Ga0123336, IMG submission 96466) | Glacier valley bacterial and archeal communities from Borup Fiord, Nunavut, Canada, to study Microbial Dark Matter (Phase II) - ​SSSS metaG | ecosystem: Environmental > Aquatic > Freshwater > Ice... | reverse complement strand
CTACGAGACCGACGATCAGGCCCATCCCGCCTTCGGCAAGCTGAATCCTTACAAATTCGGCGCGCTACCCGTCTTGGTAGTCCTTCGTAACGAGGGCAAAACCGCCATCTCGCTCGCCGGCATGCGCGCCGAATATGTCGGACCCGATCATCAGAAGATTGGCGACACGCCCGCCGGTGAGCTGCGCTTCCTTCAAGGAGCGCGCGCGCCGACTTCCTCCGGCATCCCGCGCATCAAGAAAACTAAACAGCCGCTCGCCGCCTGGGAAATCGAAGGCCGCGCCTTTGCCGCCCGCATCCTGCCGCCAAGTGCTTCCGCCAGCGGCTTTTTCTATTTCCAGACCGGCCACCGCAGCGGCAGTTCCCTGGTGCTGAGCGGTCTCCGCAACGCACAAACGGACGAGGAGCTCTTCTATTTCGAGATCCCCCTCGCCAACGTTCGCTAAAACACGAACTTAAAGCCAAGTTGGATCAGCCGCTGGTCCAGTGCGGCGATGTGCGCCTGCGTCGCCGGAGTCAAAATCGCGCCTGTAGAATCCACTAGCGCCGTCACTGCAATGCCGGTGATGTTGTCGTGGTTCAAAACGTTCGTCGATTCTGCGAACGCTTCCAGCCGCGCGCGCTCCTTGAACCTAAAGCTCCGGCTGAACCGCAGATTCCATTCATACACTGCAGGGGCGCGCAGGGTGTTTCTACCCACAAACAGGGGCCGCTGGAACGCCGCACCCGCTGAACCGTCGCCATTCAAGTTCTTGTTGCTGCCCAGATTGAACACGTCGCCGCTCTGCATGGTAAGAATGCTGCTCAGGCGAAAGCCTTTCCACTCCTGCACCAGATTGCCGTTGAATGCATGACGCCGGTCGGTCAACGAATTACCGCGGTCCCGCCGACGGTTCAACGGGTCCGAAAGGAAGAACGCGCCGCTATCGATATTATTCTGCTCCGGCGCATCGTCCAGCGCGTGCGACCACGTATACGTGCCGTTGAATTCCAGCCCATGCGAAATGCGATGCGTCAGCGACAAGCTCGCGCCGTTATACAAAGAAGTCCCCACAGATTCAGCCGAGATAATGTTGTTGAACGCAGGGAACACGCGGCCCGCGCCAAAGGTGGGCCGCCCGTCCGCCAAAGTCTGCCCCGATGAAATCAGGTTGATGTTCCGGTACACCGGCAAGCCCACGCCGTGCGTGAAAAGGTAAGTTGCGCTGATCGAGGTATTAGTTGTGATCTCACGCGCGATGGTGAAATTTGCGTTGTAGGAGTAAAGTGTTCGGAAATCGCGCGACACAGTCGTAATGTCCTGCGTCGGCAGCGAAAACCCCTGTGGCGCGGCCGTAAACACATTCGGGAAAGACGGGCCGAAAGCATCGCCAGGGCGCGCGGTCACCGAAAAGAAAATCGGCGACCCATTGTTCAAAATCGCCTTCCGGTATTGGTCCGTCTGCGGAGGATCGTAGAACATGCCGCCATTTACCCGTATCACCGTTTTCGCGTTCACCGCATAGGCAATCCCCAGGCGCGGCGCCAAGTTATTCTTATCCTTTCGGAAAGACTGCGACATCGGAAACAGAGAATCTCTTGCAGCCTGCGGCACGCGATACAGGTCATACCGCACACCATAAGTCAAAGTCAGATTCGCGCGCGGCTTCCAACTGTCCTGCGCGTAACCGCCGCTAAACAACGAATCGTACTTGATGTTCGGGTTACCTACCAATTGCACAAACGTGCTGTACCCACGCGTGTTCGTGCCCGCCACGGCCGCCAGATACGCCCCCGCATTCGGAAAATTGTAAGTCGCACTCGTGGCCTGCACCTGAGTATCGTTAATTGCTCGAATATCAACACCAAACTTCAACGCGTGCGTCCCTCGATTCACGCTGAAATTGTCAGAACCTTCCGTCAGCGTTTCCGTATAAACGAACCCAACCTGGTTCGGCCCGCCGAACTGCGCCACGCCCGCAATATTGATGGTCGGCCCCGTACCCGAAGCCGCAAAAGAATTCTGTGATTGGCTGCGCGTCGCCACCTGGAAACGCAGCTCATTCACCGCGTTCGCCGATATCGTGCTCACCACCTGCGCGGCGCCCACATGCGAACGGTCGATGAAGTTGTAGGTCAACGGCAACAGCACCTGTGCGCCGCCGTTGTTGAACGGCGAATCGTTCGAATGATGGCTATACCGCAGCGCCGCGCGATTGTTCTGGTTGATCTGCCAATCGCCCTTAAACATATAGAAATACAAGCTCTGGCTAAACGGAATCGCAGCCGCGTAATTGGCCGGTAACCCCAGCGAACTCACGGTGGCCGCAGAAACGGAAACCACGCTCGGCAGATCGCGCTTCACATGCTCAAGCGCTCCAAAGAAAAACAGCTTGTCTTTAATCAGCCGTCCGCCCACATCGACCAGAAACGAATCCACGCTGATCGAAGGCGTGGCCTGAATGGGCTGCAACAGCTTGGGCCGCGAATTGAAATCGGTGCGGCGAAACAGGTACCCTGCCTCGCCATGCAAATCGTTCGAACCCGATTTCGTAATCGCGTTGTACACCGACCCCACTGTGTTTCCAAACTCCGGCGCAAAGCCGTTATTCACCTGCTGCACGCCCTGGACATAGGTGTCCGAAATCGGAATCAGCCGGATCCCCGCACGATCGCTTTCCGTATTATTGCTGCCATCGATTTGGTAATTAATCCGTCCATTGAAGCCGTTTACATCCAGCTTGCGCGGCACGCCAAACTCCGTGTTCGGGTGGCCGCTGACATTCGGCTGCAACAGAATAAAGTTGTACGGGTTGCGCGAAACCAGCGGCAGATTCGTCACCTGATTCTGCGTCAACGTCAGACCGATATCGGTACGCGAAGGCTCCGCAATCGGCGCATCGCCTGTAACTTGAACTTCCGTCGCGGTCCCCTTCAGCGACAACGTAACATCCACGCGTGCGGTCAATCCTGCGGTCAGCACGATGCCGTTACGCTTCACCGGCGCGAACCCCGTCGCATCAATCGAGATCTCATAAGTACCCAGCGGCAGCACGTTGAACCGGTACAAGCCCGAAGCTTCCGTCTGTACTTTCTGCCGGAAACCGGTACCCTCGTTTAACGCCGAGATATCCGTTCCCGTCACCGGTGCGCCGGAAGGGTCCAGGATCGTCCCTTCAATCTGTCCATTCACCGCGGAAGCCTGCCCAAAACAGGTAGCCACGGCGAGGAGAAACATTGCCATTAATCGCATCAAAATCGGAAAACCCCTTTGCCGATCAGGTTACTACACTTTGAGGTACCCGCGCCCGCTACCACACCCGGCAAGGGCTCGACGAAACCATACGGTCACCCACTTTGCAGGCAAACGCCTGCTGAAACTCCGGCGAATTCTGCAACACGCCATTCACCCGAAATTCGCCAGGCGAATGCGGGTCGGTAGCCGCCGTCACACGCCGCGACTGGTCCGTCGCGTTCTCGCACCAAATTTGCGCGTAGCCCAGGAAAAATTCCTGCTGTGGCGTAAACCCATCGTGCTTTGGCAACACCTTCCCGCCCAAACTGTCCATCAGCGCCATATACGCCAGATGCAACCCGCCGTTATCGGCCGAATTCTCACCTAGCGTCAGTTTTCCGTTCAGCGTCACGCCATCCGTCGGGCTGAACTTTCCATACTCCTGCGCAATACAGTCCGCGCGCGTCTCGAACGCCTTCCCGTCGTCCTCGGTCCACCAATCGCGCAGATTCCCCGCGCCATCGAACCTGCGGCCCTGGTCATCGAAGCCGTGCGTCAACTCGTGCCCAATCACCACCCCAATCGCCCCGTAATTCACCGCGTCATCCGCTTTCGCAATATAGAAGGGAGGCTGCAAAATCCCCGCCGGAAAATTGATATTGTTCTGCGCCGCCGAATAGTAAGCATTCACCGTGGGCGGCGTCATCCCCCACTCGCCCTTATCCACAGGCTTGCCAATCTTCGCAAACTGCCGCTGCTGCTCAAATTGCCGCGCGCCACGGACGTTCCCAATGAAATCGCCCTTGTCGATGTTCACCGCCGCATAATCGCGAAACTTCTCCGGATAGCCAATCTTGTTCGCCACCAGCTTCAGCTTCGCAATCGCCTGCTCCTTGGTCTGGGCCGACATCCACTCCGCCGCCTTCACGTCCTGCTCCATCGCGCGCTCAATTTCGCCCACCATCTTCAGCACGCGCTCTTTGCTGGCTTGGCTAAACGCCACCTCCACATATTTCTGCCCCAGCGCTTCGCCCAGCGATGCATTCACCTGCCCCACGCATCGCTTCCAACGCGCCGGCATCTCCTTCACACCGCGCAGCGTCGTCTCATGAAACGCGAAATTCTCTTCGCGAAACGCCGTCGTCAGATACTCCGCATTCGCCTGCAGCACCTGCCACGCAAAGTAAGTTTTCAGATCCTCCAGCTTCGTGTCGGCCACCACCTGATTCATGCCCTTGAAAAACTCGGGCGAGCCCACATTCAACGAAGTAATCTTCGGAACGCCCACCTGACTCAGATACGTGTTCCAATCGAACTCGGGCGTCAGCTTTTGCAATTCGGCCACGCTCATCCGGTGATAGGCGTTGTTCGGATTCCTTCGCGCCACTCGGTCCAAAGACACCTTCGCCAGCGCCGTCTCCATTTCCATCACGGCCGCGTCAGGCGCGCCCTCAATGCCGCTCCCCAACAGCGCAAACATCTTCCGCACATGCTCCGCGAACTGCCTCCGCGTCTCCACCGACTTCGCATCCGTCTTCAAGTAATACTCGCGATCCGGCAGCGTCAACCCGCCCTGATCCACGCTCGCAATCTGCTCAGCGGCATTCTTCGCGTCCGCCCGCACGCCAATCCCGAACAGCACCCGCACGCTCTGCTTGTGCAGCCCCGCCACCTCCTTCAGCAGCGCCTCCCGCGTTGGCGCATTGGCGATGCGCTCAAGCACGCCCTCTATCGGAGCCACGCCCTTCGCATCGTTCGCCTTCTCATCCATGCAGGATGTATACAGATCGCCAATCTTCTGTTCCGCCGGCGTCCGCGCCTCGCCCTTCGCGGCCTTCTCCAGAATCCCCCGTTCGATCTCCAGGTTCTGATCCGCCAGTTCATTGAACCGGCTCCACCGCGCCTTGTCCCCCGGCACCGGATTATTGCGCCGCCACGTACCGCACGCATATTGATAAAAATTGGCACAGGCCTGAACGCCCGTATCCATCGCTTTCAGATCGATTCCCGACGTTTGGCCAAAAGAGACGCTCACGCATGACGAAACCGTCAAGCCCGCAAAGAGCACCGCACCCACTCGCGACATATCCGCCGATTGTATCGCTTCGGCTTACTTCAGCGGCGCCTGCAAACCCTGCATCAACTTCTGAATGGCATCGTAATTCTGCTCGACAAACGCCGCATTCTCCGCCGAAACCGAAGGGGGAATCGCCTTGATCGAGCCCTGCCGCTTCATCGTCACCATCAGCACCGACGTCATCAGCGCAAGCCCCAGCACCGCATACTCTCGCGGCGTCAGCCCCGCTGCTTCAATCGCCGCAATCGCCGCCTGATGCTTCTGCATCGCCAGCACCGTCGCCGTAATCGTCTTCGAATCCGGATCGTACTTCGCCACCTCGTCGGCAATCGCGCGGTCCTGGCCTGTCTGGATCAGCGCCCGACTCGCATTCCCAAACTTGTTCACCTTCTCCATCGTGAGTGGAAACGCCTTGATCTCCAACGGATCGGGATCGGCGCCCATCGCCATCACGCAAACGGAAAGCGCAATTACCAAAAGGCTTCTCATACTCCTTCCCCAGCTCCCACGAAACTGCCATCGGCCAGCAGCATCTTCAACAGCCCCGAATCAATCGCGAACCAAGCCCCATGCAGTTCCAGCGCACCCATCGCGACACGCTCCGCGATCCACGGAAACGTCAGCAGGTTAACCAGCGAAAGCTTCACAACTTCCTCCTCGCAACATTGCTGCCGTTCGTCGGGCAAGGCACATTGCATCGCCCGCACACGCGCGCTTTCCGCAATTTGCATCCAGGGGCCCATGAAATCCTCAGCCTCCGAAGGCGCGCCTTTCAGCAGCGCCTCCACACCGCCGCACATTCCATGGCCTAACACAATAATGTGAGGAATGTTGAGGGCGCGCACTCCCAACTCCAGCGCCGCGCTCGTCCCGTGACAAGCGTCGTCCGGCGCATACGGCGGCACCAGATTCGCCACATTGCGAATGATCAGCAGCTCTCCCGGCCCGGCATCGAAAATCATCGCCGGATCCACCCGGCTATCGACACACGCAATCACCAGCGCCTTCGGCCTCTGCCCCTCTTCGGCCAGCGATTCGAAAACTTTGCGCCTGTCAGGCCAACAGCCGGCCCGAAACCGCTGGTAGCCGGCAATCAACCAATTCACTTATGTTCCAGATCGCCCGTCGGTTTGCCCATCTTCACTTCGCGGTACGCATCGCGCAGGTCGCTCGACGGGTCCTTCGGAATCCAGTTCGCGTCGCCTGCCGGAAGCTTCGTGCCCAGAAACGCCTCTTCCGTCGTCCCCGCTTTCACCGCATCCACAGCCGCCCGGTGCAAGTCCACCATGAACTGCTTCTGCCCGGTCACAATCTCCATCCCGCCCGACGCGCCATGCCCCGGCAGCACAATCCGCGGCTTCAGCTTCATCGCGTTCGCCGCCACCTGCTGCCAGTTCCCGATATTGCCATCGGCCGTATAGTTATAAGGCCCATTCACCACCGCATCGCCCGTCGCCAGCACGCGCTCCTTTGGAAGCCACACAAATCCATCCCCACGCGTGTGCGCCCAGCCCAGATGCATAAACTGCACCTCACGCGTTTCATCCTTCAGCACAAATGGCGATTTGTCGAACGTCTGCTTCGGCCGTTCCGCATCCGTCTTCCCCAGGTCGCCCACATCTTTCCGCTCTTTCGCCGTGCTCAGCCAGCGCGCCGGCTCATAACGATTCATCTCTTCCACCACACCGCGATATGCCAGCGTCGTCGCCCCCGCCTCCGTCCACACCGCGTTGCCATAAGCATGGTCGCCATGGTGGTGCGTGTCGAAAACATACTTCACCGGCTTGGGCGAGACCTTCTTCGCATCCGCCATCGCCGCCCGCGCCCCGCTCGGGAAGTTGGCATCCACCACAATCAGGTAGTCCTTCATCTCGATGATGATGTTGTTGCAGTGGCCCAATGTCGCGATCTCGCCCTCGCGAAACCAGACCCCCTTCGCCACGGAAATAATCGACCCCGGCGCACTATCCTTCCCGGTGGCCAGAAACGCCGCCCCCAGCAACACCAAAAATCCGCCAGCCGCTCCCGCTCGTTTCAGATTCATCACAGCATTATCTACCATGCGCGATGATATTGGCACATGCGCCTTCTCGCCTATGACCGCCTCTTCGTTCTCACCGGCGCCGGCGTCTCCGCCGAAAGCGGTTTGGCCACCTTTCGCGGTTCCGGCGGCCTTTGGAACGGCTATGCCGTTGAACAAGTAGCCACCCCACAAGCCTGGCGCCAGGACCCCGCCCTGGTCTGGAACTTCTACTCCATGCGCCGTAGAGACGCCCAGGCCGCGCAACCCAATCCCGCCCACCTGGCCCTCGCCGCTATCGAACAAAAACTAGGCGACCGCTTCTACCTCTGCACCCAAAATGTAGACGACCTGCATGAACGCGCCGGCTCCCATCGCGTCCAGCACATGCACGGCACGCTCTTCCACTCACGCTGCGAAGGCTGCGACCGAATCTTCCCCGACAGCACCCTCTACGAAGACCCGCGAGCCCTGCCCCACTGCGAAACCTGCGGCGCACCCATCCGCCCTCACATCGTCTGGTTCGGAGAAATCCCGCTCGATCTCGACGGCATCGAAAGCCAACTAAAACGCGCTACCACCTTCCTCGTGGTCGGAACCTCCGGCTCGGTCTACCCCGCCGCCGGCTTCGTCTACACAGCCAATCAACTGGGCATTCGCACCGTCTACGTAGGCCCCGAACCTCCCCTCAACGCCGACGCCTTCGACGAAGTCATCCTAGGAACCGCCGCCGAGACTCTGCCCCATCTACTCTTCGAGCCACTCCCTTCGCCGCCCTGATTATCGTGATCGAAGCCGGAGGCGCGCAAACCCGGCCAGCAACAGAAAGTAGCCGGCTCGGGAGTGTTCGAGATTGCGGCGATTGTGACGGATCCGGTAGATTTTGTCGGCATCGAGTTGATGTACGAATGGCCTGGGCCACATTCCCGCCAACGCCAAAGAACTGATTGTTAGACGGAACCGCTCCGGGCGCAAGGAGTTGAATCGGGTTTATCGCGGTTCCGCTAAGCGATAGAAATGCGCTCAGGAAAACGGGTGAATCATAGTAGAAACTCGCCCCCGGTGTGTTCTGTGTGGCGTTCCAGGTCTCGGTGTATCGGAAGATTACCGGCGGTGCCGATAGTTGTTGCAACACCAGTCTGCCGGTAGGATTGAAAATTGTGCTCGGGGCAAGCCGGAACGAAAGCTGGGTTTGTGAAAAGTTGTAGGTGCCGGGGCCAGTGATGGCGGCCGCGGTATTGCCCTGGAAAAGCCATGTGAGCGAAGTGTTTACGTTAAATGCAAGCGCGACGACTGTATTGCTCACGATGCCCGCCCCTAAGCCGGGTACAGGGTAGCCCCCGAGCCTGGAAGGCTGAGGATGGTTAATTCACCGGGCGTAAAATTAATGTTCCTTGCGTCGAGGAGGGTTTGGCTTAAGTAGCTGACGGACGTGAAATCGGAAATGGGAGTGGGATCGAAATCGATAGTGTAGAGATAGAGCGGGCTGGCTTGCGACTAGGTTGGCAAGGTGGTGGCAAGCAAAATGAGAAAAGAGACCGGAAGTAAGGTTGCGGAGCATTTGTTTGTCCTAAACAGTACTACGTTATATAAAAACGCCCTTTCTTCTCGCGGAGAAGCCGGTTGCAGAATAGACTGCTTGGCAAATTCGAAAGAACTCCCTCCCCCCAGGCTTTGGGCGTTACTGGTGTGCGCATCTTCGGCGCGAGAATCAACGCCTCAACGCCCCGTTTCGCCCAGGCTCCACAACGAAACTTCCTTCTCTCCCGATGTCATCGCCACCCACTTCCCATCCGGCGAAAATGCCAGCGACGCCACCTGATGCGGAGCCCCCACCGTTCGTGTAATCTTCCCCGTCCCCAAATCCCAAAACGCCACCTTCACCGGATTCTTCGACGACACCACATCGAAGCCGCCCGTCACCAGCGTCCGCCCATCGGGCGAAATCGCCAGCGCCGCAATCGTCTCCCCGTGGCCCTTCAATTTCCGGCTCAGCGCGAACGTCTTGGCATCCCAGATGTACACCGTCTCATCAAGCCCGGCCATGATCAGCTCTTTCCCATCGGGCGTAAACTCCGCCGCAAACATCGCCCCCGTCAGGTCCTCCACCTTCTTCACCATCTCGCCCGATTTCGTCTTCCACACCCGAATGTCGTTGTCGTAATTCGCGCTGACCAGCGTCTCTCCGTCCGGCGAGAACACCAGGCTCGACGCGCCACCAATCCCATCCGCCATTACCCGTGCCGCCTCGGCGCTCCCCACCTTTAAAATCCGTACCGACCGCTCTTCCGGGCTCGCCATCGCCATCAAAGCGTGGTCGCGCGAAATCGCCGTACGCTGCCGGCCCGTGCCATTGATCAACTGCAGTTGCCGGTCCGCCGAAAGGTCCCAGGTCCGAATCGTCTGGGCCTTCTCGTCTTGTTCGGCATACACATCGGGCGCAATCAGCATCGCCCGCCCCACCGTCTTCTCCTTCAGCAGCTTCCCACTCGCCACGTCCCAAGTACGCACCCGCCCATCGCGGCAATTGCTGCTCAACGTTTTGCCATCCGCCGAAAAGTAAACAGCGTTCGGCATACCTTCCGATAACAGCGTCCGATCCGCCGCCATCGCGCTCACCACCGACATCACCGCCAACGCTGCAACTCGCATCGTTCGCCTCAAGCCTTCACCAACACGATGTCGAACGTCACTTCCGCATGCGCCGGCTGGTCCGCCCCCGCGCCGCCTTCGAACAACTTCACTGGCATAATCAGGTCCCGATGATCGGCAATCCCTCGCTTGTGCCAGTTCTTCTCCACGTCGCCCTCAAAAAAAGGATCCGTCGCGAAGTAAGCCTGCGTGATCAGCGTCTTATGCCCCGGCGCGGTGATCAAGTAATGGATATGCTGCGCCGGCCTGTCGGCATAATGCCCCGGCATCACGGTCTCGATCGCATAATCGCCCTTTGCATCCGGCGTGAATTTGGTGCGATACCGGTACCCGCGCGTGTCATACCGGCCACTATGGTCGGCATGCCACATGTCCACCGTCGCACCCTCCACCAACTGCCCTCGCGTATTCACCACGCGACCCACCACCCGCAGCGGAAAGCCCGCATCGCCCGGCGCCCTCAACACACGTTGGTCAGGAGCCTGCTTCCGGAAAAACGGCCCCAGCACCTCAGGGCTCGTCGGCCTCTGCGCCTCACCCTCCGCCTTCTGCCAAAACGCCAGAAGCTGCGTCTGCGAAACGGCCGTCGCCGCTCCCGCCGCCAGAATTCCTCGCGATATACAAATTTCCAGCATCGCGCGCCGGCTTACCGTTGACGATGGCTTCATCTCCGCCCTTCCTTTGCTGATTTGCCCCAGCGACCGGATTCTATCGCACATTCCCACACAAAGGAATCGGCCCGCGGGAATCGGCGTTCACGCACGCCGCATGAATATTTTCCCCATATTTCACAATGCCGCCACACGCCGCCAAGCCAAAACCCAACAAACACGCATGCTATGCCTGAAGCCGGAAAGGTACCTCGACCTCTATGGCCTCTCAAGCACAAGTCTTCGCGAACACTGAAAACGCACAAAGCTCCACCGGACCCATAACCGCGTCCGGCAAATCCATCGCCAAGCTGAACGCTTTGCGCCACGGCCTCACAGCCCAAACGCTAGTCTTCTCGCCTGAAGAAGAGGTGGCGTACGCCGAATTCTTTTCGGCCCTCATGGCCGTTTCCGAAGCCGTGGGCCCCGTGGAAATTCACTTGGCCGAAGAGCTCATCGTCACGTCCTGGCGCTTAAAGCGCGTCCCCGTCCTCGAAGCGAACCTCATCGCCCAGGCCAAGCTGGAGCCCGCGCCCCCCCATCTAGCCGAAATCGAAGATCCTTACGTCCGCGCCGCCCTCCTCGAAAGCACCGCCCTCATCATCTATGAGAAGCAACTCCGCAATCTCCACCTTCAGGAGCAACGCCTGCACCGTCACGAAAAACTGCTCACCAGTCAACTCGCCGCGCTACAAACAGCCCGGCAAAACGGCATCTTGGACGCAACGCCCCCACCCGCCGAAAACGATCCGCCACCACTAACTCGTGCCGCCGGTGCTAGCTCCACCAACGAACCCGCCCCCGAGCCAATTGGGTTCGTTTTTGCGAATCCACAATCGAACCCTGATCCCGCCGCCGACCCCTTCGAAACCTATACCCGCAACATCGAAAACGCCGCCCGCGAGCGCGACCAACTCCGCCAACGCTACTATTCCGAGGCCCGCAACGCCGGTTCCCCGCAACATGCCCAGTCAAATCTCTAAATTCCAACCCGACCGCACCATGGCCTTACGCGGCTTCGACGCCCTCGGTGCGTCCGCCGCCCTCCATTCCGCCACTCCGACCAGCTTCATCGTCAGCGGCACCTTCCGCGACTCAGCCGATTTCGCCGTCCTTATGCTTTGGGATGCCGACAATTTCTACGAGCATCCCCGCCTCCGCTACCTGCCCAACTTCGATTTCGCCGGCACCACCCTCACCTTCGACGTCCTCTTCACGCCCGGCTTGCAACCCCTCGATTCACCGAAATCCAACTGGATCGATTGGGCCACCCTCGATTACATCCCCACTACCGGCCCGCCCGGCAAAATTCGCTTCTGGGATCTGTGCCAACTAAAATCAGGCGCCTTCACCGCCGCTTCCGGCTCCTTTCACCTCCAAACCAACGCCGCCGGCATTCAAGCCACCGACCGCCTCACCCTGTTCTTTCAGAACTTCTCGTTCGATTACCAGCCCGCACCAGGCCAGTCCACCATCGAATACACCTTTTTCGCCGCCGGCACCGGCCACGCTCACACCATCACCATCAACAACAGGCCTTACACACACACCGAATCCGACCCCGCCGGCGAATCCAGCGCCACCCAGGCCATCTCCCTCATCGCCCTCATCAACAGTGGCACCGGCGACCCCGACGTCATCGCCTCTATCGGCTCCGTTCCCTACGCCGTCAAGCTCACGCTTCGCTCCAGTACCCCGACCATCGTCAGTGCCACCGGCTTCGGCACTTCTTCACTCGGCCCCGCGTCTCTCAACCAAATCGCTCTCGCGCTCGCCCAACAAATCAACAATACAGATTGGTGGACCGCCTACCCCACACACGCACTCCGCGCCACCGTCAACGCCGCGACCCTCACCGTCACCGCCGCCCGCTACGGCAAAGTCAATACCGCCGGAACCGCAGTCACGCTCAATTCCGGCGCCGTCTTCACAGGCATCCTGCCCGGCTCCACCCTCACCATTGCCGGCACCCTTTACACCGTCGCAGCCGTCCTCAGTCCCACCTCGCTCACGCTCACCACACCGGCAGGAACACAGTCCGACAAAGGCTACGTAGCCGATCGCGGCGGCACCGATGGCAACATGATCGAGCTCTATTCCCTCTTCGCCTCACCCTCGCTCTGCACCGCCGAAACCTCCGTCCGCCTTTCCGGCGGCAACTCGCAAGTCACCTGGACCTGCACCATAGATTTTTCCGCGCACAACATCCCCTCGCTCCGCCAGTGCTGGTTCACCTACGCCGCAGCCCTCGCCAACAGCGCCGCGTTCACCGACACCGAATGGTCAGCCACCTATAACAACTGGCAATTCACAGGTCCCGCCTCCGCCACACAACTCCTCGTCGCCGGTCCCGGCAGCATTCGCCTCGAAGAAAATAGCTCCGGCTGTACCTACACCGGAGCCTGGGCGACACCTTCACCCGAGTCTGGATTTTTCTCGAATGGCCTGGCGCGTCGCGCTGGTGCCCCTGATCGGGCCACAGACGAAACACTTTCGGTCCGCTATCACTGCTCTTCGATCCATGACCTGTATATCGGCACTTCTCTCTATCTCAATAGTGCCAACCTAAAAATATCTTTGGACGGTGCCCCCGAACTCGATTTCTCCCTCTACCTCGATACCGGCTCCGGCCCCGCCGTCAACGCCCGGCGTCTCCTGCTCCCCGCCGTCCCCCCCGGCAGCCACACCATCCAATTCCGCATCGCCACCGCCGGCTATTTCTATTTCGATTTCCTTGAAGCCGCCATCCCTTCCGCCGTTCCCGATCCCCCCACGCCGCGCCCCAACATCTCGCCCGCGCTCGATTACTCCACCGATCACTCCTGGAAACTCCCGCCCTCCCGCATCCTCTGGATCCTCGACAACCTCGGCTTCACCGGCCCCATCAATCAGTACATCGGCGTCTTCTGGTGGAACCAGCGCACCAACCCCACCGCCATCTTCCGGTCCGTTCTGGTCACCTTCCCCGCGCCCGTCCCCGGCAACATCCTCACCCTCATGCTGGGCGGCACGCCCATCCAGAAAACCATGTTTCCCACCGACACCCCGTCCACCGTCGCCGCCCACTTCGCGCGCTACATCAACGCCGCCTTCGTCGGTGTCTGGTCCTCATCCACCGGCGCCACTCTCACCATCACCAAACGTTCGCCCGTCTACGAGTTCACCTTCAGCGCCGGAGCGCTCGCCTTCACCGGCACTCTCGCCTCCTCCCCCGGCGACCTCGGCGCCTGGATGGTCGATCCCTCCCAATCCCCACCCCTGAACCGAGGCGCTCGCGATTGGCATCTCGATCTCTATCGCGAAGCCAAACTCCGTGACCGTGAAGTCACCACCGCCGGCTCCATGGAGCTCGTCAACCCGCCCACCGGTTTCGCCGCCTGCTATCCCGATGGCAGCCCCGTCATTACCGACGTCGGCTTCGGCAACTTCAAATCCACCCACTGCGCACAAAGCTCCCCCATGCGCGCCTTCCAACAATCCGTCTTTGATTGCGTGGCCGATCTCCAAAACTCAGCCGGTCTCGTCCCCAACTTCCAACTCGGCGAATACCTCTGGTGGTTCTTCTCGAGCCCCACCGGCATGGCCTATTACGACGCCGAAACCAAAGCAGCCGCGCAAGCCGCCCTTGGCCGCCCCTTGCACACCTTCCTCACCCCTACCGACGATCCCAACGTCAACGCTTCAGCCGACGCCCTCTTCCTCCGTGCCCGCCTCCGCGATCATGTCGCTCAGATCGTCGCCCACGTGCGCTCCCGCTATCCCGAAGCCGTCACCGAAGTGCTCTTCGCATACGATGTCAACTACCCCACTCCCAATCAGGACCATTTCGGCTCCTTAGGAGGACCACTCAATCACTTCATCAACTTCCCCGCCGAATGGGGCTCCCACACCACCGCAGGCTTCACGCGCCTGAAAATGGAGGCTCTCGCTTTCGGCAGCCGCTTCCGCAATCTTAACCTCGCCCGCGCCGCCATCGAGTTCCCCCTCACGCAGGATTGGCCTCTTGATCGCGTCCGCTATCTCGCCCCCGTTTTCACGCACAGTTCTTCGTGGCGTAAGGAAGTCGCCATCGCCCTCGGCCTGCGCATTCCCGTCGTCAACCTCTGGGCTTTCGACCAAGTGAATATCTTCGGCCTGAAAATCGGTAAATACTACAACCAGTCGCGATCCCTCAAAATGGGCTAGACCCTATATCCTCAAAAGAGACGAGTGCAGCAGTATCTAAATCCCAGATCGAGACTCACCGCCATCTTCCTCGCGCTATTGGCCGTTTGGGTCCTCCTTTCCCTTACCGGCATCGCGCGCGGCGTCACCACCCTTCTCGCCTTTGTCGAAGTGGGCCTGGGCGCGGTTCTGCTGTTCCGCTCCGCCAGCTACCTGCTGCGCCAAAGCGTCTGGCGCTTGCGCAACCGCCTCATCGTTACGTACACGCTCATCGGCGTTCTGCCGGTGTTTCTCATCCTTATCCTGGTCATCATGGGCGGCTACATCATCGCCGGTCAGGTCGCCGTCTTCCTCATCAGCTCTGAGTTGGACCGCCGCACACAAGCCCTTACCGAACCAGCCCAGATCCTTAGTTGGGCCAATCTCGATAGCCGCGGCCGCGTGCTCAACCAGCTTGCCCCCTACGTTCGCAATCATTTCCCGCGCATCCAAATGCTCATTCATGGCGGAAACGGCGCCGAAAATGGTGCCGCAAGCGACGTTCGCTATCCCGAAGATAGTCCGCTCAAAGCGCCCCCCTCCGGCTGGTCCGATCATGCCGGGCTCCTCCGCCGCGAAGGTCGCTTCTTCAGTTGGGCGCATGTCTCGCGCAACCAGGCTGAAGTCATTCTGCTCGAGCCCATCAATAACCGCCTGCTCTCCGATCTCATCCCCAATCTCGGAGCCGTCCGCTTCCTCGATAAAGAAGCCGAAGCCCCTACCGGGCCCGATGGCAGGCCAGACCCCATTCGTATTCCGGCTGCCCTCAACAGCCTGGATCGCGAAGTCACCTGGATCGCCCAGGTCAGCGCCGCCGAATGGGATACGCCCGGCCGCGTCTCACCGCACCTCATGGTGGTCACCACCCGCCCCTCCGCCGTGCTCAACGCCATCTTTGGCGAAAAATTCGTCTTCGGCCAAGCCAGCCTTTATTTCTTCCTCGGCGTCGCCATTCTCTTCTTCCTCATGGAAGGCGCGGCACTCTTCGCCGCCGTCGGCTTAACGCGCACGGTCACCGGCGCGGTCCACAATCTCTACGAAGGCACCCAACGCGTCACCAACGGCGATTTCTCACACCGCATCCAGGTCCATGGCCGCGATCAGCTTGCCGCCCTCGCCACCTCCTTCAACTCCATGACCGAAAATCTGGAGCGTCTCTTCCACGTCGAAAAGGAAAAGGAGCGCCTTCAGTCCGAACTCGAAATCGCCCGTGAAGTACAGAACCAGCTTTTCCCCAAAAACGCGCCCACCCTCCGCACCATGGAAATCATGGGCGTCTGCCAACCCGCCCGCATGGTCTCCGGCGATTATTACGATTTCCTCTGCATGGACCACAATCGCGTTGCGTTTGCCTTGGGCGACGTTGCCGGTAAAGGCATCTCGGCAGCCCTTCTCATGGCCGGCATCCAGTCCATCATGCGCACTCAGCTCGCCGAATCGAAAGGCACCTTCTCCACTTCCTCCGCCGTCGGTCTTCTCAATCGCCAGCTCTTCGCCTCCACCTCCCCGGAAAAATACGCCACCTTCTTCTTCGGCGTTTACGATGAGACCAGCCGCGTCCTCACCTACACCAACGCCGGCCATCTCCCTCCCCTACTCCTCCGCGCCGGCGGCGCAACTTCGCTCGAGGTCACCGGCACCGTCGTCGGCGCCTTCCCGTCCATCAAGTACGAACAAGTCGAACTGTCCCTGTGCCCTGGCGATCTGCTCGTCGCCTATACCGACGGCATCGCCGAACCCGAAAACGAATATGGCGAAGAGTTCGGAGCCGAACGGCTCACCGAAATCCTGCTGCGTTACCAATCCGCCGAATCGACGGAAGTGGTAGCCCGCGTCATGGAAGCTGTCGCGCAATGGACCGGCGTCGGCGAACAGTTTGACGATATGACCATCCTCCTCGCGAGGGTTGTATAGATGATGACGCCCATCCTCACCGCCGTCCGCATGAAAGAGGTGGACCGCCAAACCGTCGAACTCGGCATCCCGTCACTCATCCTCATGGAGAACGCCGGCCACCGCGTCATCGAGGCCATGGAATCCCACTGGGGCCCGCTCTCGAACCACACCATCGCCGTCGTCTGCGGCAAAGGCAACAACGGTGGCGATGGCCTCGTCGTCGCGCGCCAACTCTTCACCCGTTACCGTCTGAAATCGCTACACGTGGTTCTCCTTCACGCTCCCGAAGAGCTCGCCGGCGACGCCGCCGCGAATCTCGCCATGCTGCAGGCCTGCGGCTGCCCGTTCTTGCGTGAATTCCCCTCCGAAGCCACCATCGTCATTGACGCCATCCTCGGCTCCGGCCTCAACGGCAACGCCGAAGGTCCTGCGCTCGCGGGGCTTCGCCACATCAACAACTCATACAGCACCGCTAAAGTACTCTCCATCGATCTTCCCTCCGGCCTTCCCAGCGACACTGGCACTCCTTCCGGCGAATACATTCGCGCCGACCTCACCGTAACCTTCACCGCGCCCAAACCCGCACACGTCCTCGGCCCCGCCTGCTACCTCATGGGCCAACTGGTGGTCTCAAACATCGGTTCGCCCGCGCATCTGGTCACTTCTCACCTCTCACTGATTACATCGGCGGAACTTCGCCCACTCTTTAGGCCCAGAGACAAAGATTCGAACAAAGGTATTTACGGTCACGTCCTGGTTGCCGCCGGTTCGCGCGGACGCACCGGAGCCGCCGCCATGACCGGCATGGCCGCCCTCCGAGCCGGAGCCGGTCTCGTCACCGTTGCCTCTTCCGCCTCCGCGCTCCCGCTCATCGCCAGCCACATGCCTGAGCTGATGACCGAACCGCTCCCCGAAACTGCAGCCGGCGAACTCGCGCAAAGCGCCGCCGATCGCCTCCTGCATCTCGCGTCAAAAAAATCCGTGCTCGCCATCGGTCCCGGCCTCGGCACAGATCGGGAGACCGTCGCCCTCGCCCGCCGCCTCTTCCTTGAAGCCGATCTGCCAATTGTTCTCGATGCCGACGCCCTCACCGCGCTCTCCACCCGCAACTGGCTCGGCGAAGCTTCACGCGTCCGCGTGCTCACGCCACACCCCGGCGAAATGGCGCGCCTGGTCGATCGGCCTGTCGCCGAAGTGCAGGCCAACCGCTACCAGGCCGCCCGAGCGCTTGCCCGCGAACGCTGCGTCATCGTCGTCCTCAAAGGGGATCGCACCTTAATCGCATTTCCCGATGGCCGCGTCTGGGTCAATCCCACCGGCTCGCCCGCCATGGCTACCGGCGGCACCGGCGATATCCTCACCGGCCTCATCGCCGGTCTCATGGCGCAGCATCCGAAACAGCGCGAGCTTGCCATCGCCGCCGCTGTCTATCTCCATGGCCTCGCCGGTGAACTCGGCGCGGCCGAACTCACCGAACAAGCCTTCACCGCAACCGACCTTCTCCGCTACCTCCCCCATGCCATCCGTCACGTACAAAACGGCTAGCGATACGGAAACGGTAAATCTTGGCTGCCACTTGGCATCTTCTTTGCTGCCAGGTGTCATCCTGCTCATCGGCAACCTCGGCGCGGGAAAAACCACACTCGCCAAGGGCATCGTCTCCGGAGCCGGCGCAGCCGCTGCCGACGATGTCGCAAGCCCCACCTTCACCCTCATCCACGATTACGGCAAAGTGGTCCACATCGATCTCTACCGCCTCGAAACCGAACGCGAAGTGGCAGCCCTCGGGCTTGACGAAATCATCGACCGCGCAAAGTTTACGCTCATCGAATGGGGCGAACGCTTCCCCGCAATGTTCCCTGAAGCCCGTACCGAAATCACGCTCAGCACCGTCTCGGAAGACGAACGTTCAATCGTCGTCAGAACTGTCGGTCACCTTGAGGACAGCTAGAAATGCTTCCTGCGGAATATCCACGTTGCCGACGCGCTTCATGCGCTTCTTGCCTTCTTTCTGCTTCTCCAGCAGCTTGCGCTTGCGCGAAATATCGCCGCCATAGCACTTCGCCAGCACGTTCTTCCGGATCGCGGAGATGGTCTCGCGCGCAATGATCTTCTGTCCAATCGCTGCCTGCAGCGCGATCTCGAACATCTGCCGAGGGATCAGCTTCCGCATGCGCTCAATCAGATTCTTACCGCGCTCATAGGCCACATCTTTATGCACGATAATCGACAGCGCGTCCACCGGCTCAGCCGCAATCAACACGTCCAGCTTCACCATGGGCGATACGCGATACCCCGCCAGCGCATAGTCGAGCGACGCATACCCGCGCGACACGCTCTTCAAGCGATCGTAGAAATCCAGCACGATCTCGTTCAGCGGCATCTCATACACCAGCAGCACACGGCCGCTGCCGATGTGTTCGAACTTCTTCTGCACGCCGCGCTTAGCTTCCATCAGCGCCAGCACGCCGCCCAGATACTCCTCGCGCGTAATCACGGAGGCGTCGATGATCGGCTCCTCAATCGTCTTGATGCTCGAAGGGTCGGGGAACTTGTTCGGGTTGTCTACCTCAAACACGTCGCCCTTGGTGTTCGTGATGCGGTAGCGCACCCCAGGCGCGGTAGTGATCAGATCGATATTGAATTCGCGCTCCAGCCGCTCCTGCACAATCTCCAGATGCAGCAGCCCCAGAAAGCCGCAGCGGAACCCAAACCCCAGCGCGGTCGAATTCTCCGGTTCGAAGTTGAACGCGCTGTCATTCAGCCGCAGTTTCTCCAGCGCATCGCGCAAAAGCCCGTGCTCATGGCTTTCCACAGGGTAAAGCCCGGCAAACACCATCGGCTTGATCTCTTCAAACCCGGGCAGTGCCTCAGCCGCCGGGTTATCCAGATCCGTCACCGTGTCGCCGATCTTGGCGTCGCTAACGGTCTTAATGTTGGCGTACAGGTAGCCCACCTCGCCAGCCGAAAGTTCCTGGGTCGGCGTCGCCTTTGGCGCTTGATATCCGCAGCCTTCGACGTCGTAGGATTTCCCGTTCGACCAGAAGCGAATCTTCTGCCCCAGCTTCAGCTTGCCGTCGAACACGCGCAGCAGAATGATCACGCCGCGGTAAGGGTCGAACCACGAATCGAAGATCAGCGCACGCAGCGGCTTCTCCGCATCGCCGCGAGGCGGAGGCACCAAATGTACAACCGCCTCCAATATCTCGGTAATGCCGATGCCCTGCTTCGCGCTACAAAGGATCGCGTCCTTCGCATCGAGCCCGATCAGCGTTTCAATCTGCTCACGAATGCGCTCGGGCTCCGCGGAAGGCAGATCGATCTTATTCAGGATCGGAATAATCTCAAGGTCATGCTTCAGCGCCAGGTACGTATTCGCCAGCGTCTGGGCTTCCACGCCCTGCGACGCGTCCACCACCAGCAGCGCGCCTTCGCAAGCCTGCAGGCTCCGCGAAACTTCGTAGCTGAAGTCCACATGCCCCGGCGTATCAATCAGATTCAGCTGGTACATCTTCCCGTCGGAGGCTTTGTAATCCAGGCGCACCGCGTGAGCTTTAATCGTGATGCCGCGCTCGCGCTCCAGGTCCATCGAATCCAGAACCTGTTCCATCATCTCCCGCTTCGTCAGCGCTCCTGTCTGCTCCAGAAGCCTGTCGGCAAGTGTCGATTTGCCGTGATCGATATGGGCAATGATAGAGAAATTGCGGATGAATTCGCGGTCCATGCGTTATGATTGGGCGGAAACCTAAGTATGGCATATGGCCTTTAGCCACATACAGTTCGAGGCTTCGGACGGCATCGCTCAAGTGACGGTGAACCGGCCCGAGAAACGCAATGCCCTGCACCTGGAGACCTTGGGTGAACTCGGCCAGGCGTTCGAGGAAGTCACGGTCAACGATGCCATCAAAGCCTTGATCGTCACCGGTGCCGGCGACCGCGCATTCGTTGCCGGAGCCGATATCAATGAGCTGGCGCGCACCACCCCGCAAAGCGCGGAACAACTCTCGCGCTTCGGTCAGGACATCTTTCGGCTTCTCGAAACCATGCGCAAGCCTTCGGTCGCGGCCATCAACGGCGTCGCTTTAGGTGGTGGTCTCGAGCTCGCCATGTGCTGCACCGTGCGCTTCGCGGCTCCAGAGGCTATGCTCGGACAGCCGGAAGTAAAGCTCGGGCTCATCGCGGGGTATGGCGGAACGCAGCGCCTGCCAAGGCTCGTCGGGCGCGGCCGCGCTCTCGAAATGCTGCTCTCCGCTAAGCCGGTCACAGCAGCGGAAGCGTTTCGAATCGGCCTGGTGAACCATATCGTTCCCGCCGCGGAACTGTTGGCCACCAGCCGCGCCTGGCTCGCAAGCTGCTTAGCCAATGGTTCTTACGCGTTGGCTCTCACGATGGAGGCTGTAGATGTGGGGCTCACTTCCGGCTTCGACGCCGGACTGCGCTTCGAATCCGCCGCCTTCGGCCTGATAGCATCGACAAGTGAACGCGCGGAGGGAATACAAGCCTTTCTGGAAAAACGCACGCCAACCTTTAACGTTAACTAATGCAAACTATCGAAGGCAATCTCAATAGCGGCGGCGCGCGATTCGCACTCGTGGTAGGCCGGTTCAACAGTTTCATCACAGAGCGCCTGCTCCAAGGCGCGCTCGATGCCCTCAAGCGCTCCGGCGCCGCCGATGAAAACGTGACCGTGGTGCGCGTTCCGGGCGCGTGGGAAATTCCCCTCACCGTCAAGGCACTTGCGAAGACGGGCCGCTATGATGCCATCGTCTGCCTTGGCGCGGTGATCCGTGGCGATACGCCCCACTTCGATTACGTGGCTGGCCAATCCGCCAGCGGCGTCGCGGCCCTGGCGCTTGAAACTGGTTTGCCCATCGTGAACGGCATTCTCACCACGAACACCGTCGAACAGGCCATCGATCGGGCTGGCGCGAAGAGCGGCAACAAGGGCTTCGATGCCGCGATGACGGCCATCGAGATGGTGAATTTATTGAAGCAGGTTTCCGCCTAGTGCCCTCCCGCCACAAAGCGCGCGAGCAGGCTTTGCAGGTTCTGTTTTCATGGGACGTGCGGAAGCTATCCGCGCAGGAATCGATTGAGGCTTTCTACGGTTCGCTCT